>Ga0207505_100040_pt1 | contig 26083 bp, 19 predicted proteins | sample NitcycUWRROWE17A_FD_188207 | JGI IMG/M metagenome (GOLD analysis project Ga0207505, IMG submission 188207) | Soil microbial communities from Arlington Agricultural Research Station in Wisconsin, USA - Nitrogen cycling UWRJ-ROWE17-A (SPAdes) | ecosystem: Environmental > Terrestrial > Soil >... | reverse complement strand
CTTCAGCTGATATCCTTCTCGCGCAATTTCGGAAAGGAAGCAGCCCTTCTCGCCGGGCTCGATCACGCGCGCCACGGCGCCGTTCTATTCATGGACGGCGACGGGCAGCATTCGCCGGAGCTTGTCGACAAGCTCGTCGCGCTGTGGCGCGACGAGGGCTACGACGTGGTTTACACGGCGAAGACGACGCGCGCGGGCGAGTCGGCCTCGCGCCGGCTCGCGGTGCGCCTGTTCTATCGCCTGCTCAATTGGGGCGTGCGGTACCCGATCCCGGAGGACGCCAGCGACTTTCGGCTGTTGTCGCCGCGCGCGGTCGCGGCGTTGAAACAGCTTCCCGAGCGCAGCCGCTTCTTCAAGGGATTGTCGAGCTGGATCGGCTTCCGGCAGGCGCGCGTGCCCTATGAGCCGGCGTTGCGCGCGCACGGCCGCTCGAGCTGGAATTTTCGTGCGCTGATCGGCCTGTCGATCGAGGGCCTCACCGCGTTCTCCACGGCACCGCTCAGGCTCGCGAGCCTGTTCGGCGTTTTGCTGTCGGTGACCGCCCTTTTCTTCGGCGGCTGGATCATTTTCGAAACGCTTTATTACGGCAAGGACGTCGCCGGCTATCCCTCGATCATCGTCGGCGTCATGGTGATCGGCGGCGTGCAGCTGTTGATGATCGGGATCATGGGCGAATACATCGCCAAGATTCTCTCGGAGCTGAAAGGCCGGCCGGTCTATTTCGTCGCCGAGCACGAGGTCCGCGAGCGCCACTCGGCGGGCAAACGAGGTCCGCGCGAGGCCGCCGAATGAGGCGCATCGTTGTTTGCGCCGACGATTACGCCCTTGCTCCCGGAGTTTCGCGCGCGATCCGCGAGCTCGCCTCGCGCGGCCGGCTGAACGCGATTTCGGTGATGGCTGTCATTCCCGGCTTCGAGCGGGAGTGCGCCTCGCTCCTCTCGACGCCGAGCCCGATCCCGCTCTCGATCGGCCTGCACGCGACGTTGAGCGGACCATTCAAGCCGCTTGCCGCCTTGCCGATACCGTCTGCGGACGGAAAATTTCCACCGCTTTCAAGGCTCATGCCGCCGCTCGGCGTCTTTCGGATCGACCGAAAAGCGGTCAAGGCCGAGGTTGCGGGGCAGATCGCGGCCTTCCGTAAAGCCCTCGGCCGCGATCCCGACTTCGTCGACGGCCACCAGCACGTGCAGCTGATGCCGGGGGTGCGCATGGCGTTCCTCGAGGCCGTTTTGGAAACGGCGCCAAAAGCGTGGGTGCGCCAATGTGGTGGTGCTTCCGGTGCGCGCGTGCGCGAAAAAAAGGCGCGCTTTCTCGAATTCCTGAGCCGCGGCTTTCGCCGCCGCGCGGGAAAGCTTGGGCTCGCCTTCAATCCCGCGTTTTCAGGCGCCTACGATTTCTCGACGGCGGAGAATTTCGGCGCGCTGTTCGCACGCTTTCTCGACGGCCTGCCCGATGGCGGCGTCATCATGTGCCATCCCGGCTTCGTCGACGCGGAACTCGTGGTGCGCGACCAGCTGACCGACCGGCGCCAGACGGAATACGCGTTTCTCGCCGGTGAGGATTTCCCGGCCGTTCTTGCTCGCGCCGGCGCAAGCCTTGCATGATCGCAAGCGGTTTCAGGGGGAAGGCCTGATGTCGTGGCAAATCGTTGTTTGGCGCGCTTCGGGCGGCGCCGTCGCCATTCTCGCCATGCAGTTTCTCGCCGGCTTCGGACACATGCCGCTGATGCTGGTGCCGTTCGCGACCTCCATCGTGCTCGTGTTCGGAACGCCGGAGGCGGAGCCTGCGCAACCGCGCGCGCTCGTCGGCGGACACTGGGCGGCGGCGATCGCGGTGGGGCTTGCGATGGTCGCGATGTATATCACGCGCACGTTTCACCCGCCGGCGGGGATCGATCCGCTCATCATCGTGAACGAATCGCTGCCGTGGTCGTTTCTTTTCGGCACGGTTCTGCCCGGCAGCCTGTTGCTCATGTGCTTCGCGCTGGTTTGGCACAACGTCGCGCAACGAGGCGCCTGGCCCGCGCGGTGGCGCTGACGCCTCATGCCGTCGCCGCCTCCAGATGGCGGATGCCGTCGGCTTCGGCCACGAGTTCGAACTTCTTCTTGTGAAACGCCTGCAGCGTCGAGCGGTGCCCGATCGAGATCAAGGTGGTGTTCGGCAAGCGCTCGGCGATCAGATGATAAAGCGCGGCTTCGCCCTGTTCATCGATGGCCGACGTCGCCTCGTCGAGCAGCAGGATATCGGGTTTGGTGAGAAGCGCGCGGGCGAGCGACAGCCGCTGCTGCTCGCCTTGCGAGAGCACATGCGGCCAGCTGGCCCGATCCTCGAGGCGAGGCTCGAGCTCAGGCAACCCCACCGCGTTGAGCGCGGCGCGCAACTCGTCCGCGCTGAAGCGGCCCACCGCGTGCGGATAGGCCAGCGCCTCGTCGAGGCGGCCGAACGGCAGATAGGGCCGCTGCGGCAGCACGAACAGCGTGGCGTTCTGCGGCATGCCGATCGTGCCGGTGCCGAACGGCCAGATGCCAGCAACGGCCCGGAATAGGGTCGATTTGCCGGAGCCGGTCGGCCCGATGAGCAGAACCGAATCGCCGGCGGGGATCGAAACATGATCGGCGGCGACGACGGGATTCTTGTTGGGAAGCCACAACAGAACGTCGTCGATCGAGAGCGACCGATCGGGCCGCTCCTCGAGCTGCAGGGCCGACTCCGCCTGCAGCCGGTTGGCGGAAACGATCCCCCGTTCGAACCCGATCAGGCGTTCGATGACGGCGCGATATTCGGCGAGTGTCGCGTAAGCGCGGATGAAGAAGCTGAAGGCATTTTGCACCTGGTTGAAAGCGGACGCGGTCTGAAACAGGATTCCGAGTGGGATGGCGCCAGAGAAATAGGCGGGGCTCACAACGACGTAAGGAAAAATGATCGAAACCTGGCCATAGCCCGCGGTGAACCACGAGAGCCGTTTCTGCGCCGACATGATCAAGCGAAAGTTGGCGATCAGCCTGCCGAAGCGCGTGCCGAGCTCGGCTTTCTCAATTTCATCGCCGTCAAGAAGCGCGATCTGCTCGCCGTTCTCGCGGATGCGGACGAGATGATAGCGAAAATCGGCCTCGAGACGCTGGCGATCGAAATTGAGCGATGCGAGCACGTTGCCAATCAAATGCGTGATCAACGTTCCGCCAAGGGCGTAAATGAGCGACACCCAGACGAGATAGCCGGGGATTTTTACGTCGAAGCCGAACAGCGGCACGCCGGCGGCGTTCGAGAGCTGCCACAAAATGGCGACGAACGAGATTAGCGTAACGACCGCGTTAAGCAGACCGATCGAAAGCTCGACCGTGCGCTCGGTAAAAAGCTCGAGGTCTTGGGCGATGCGCTGATCGGGATTGTCTGCCGGATCGCCGACCGTGCGCATGCGGTAATGCGTGCCGCGGTCGAGCCAGCGCGCGAGATATTTTTCCGTGAGCCAGGCCCGCCAACGGATGCGCAACCATTGCTGCAGATAAAGCTGATATACCGCTGCGATGATGAACAGCGCCGCGAGCCCGCAGAAATACAAAAGCTCGCTCTTGAAGATGTCCCAGTTCTTCTCCTGCACCGCGTTGTAAAAACGCGCGTTCCATTCGTTGAACTGCACGTTGAGAAAGACCGAGGCAAGTTCGAGTAAAACGACGGCCGCGAGCAGAGCGCGGCCGGGCCAGCGATCCTCCCCCATGAAATAGGGGACGGCGAGACGGCGAATGTCGACGAGGAAGGCGAGGATCGAGCGCAAGGGAGGCTCCGGCAGTTTGGTGGGGTCGGACAAATTTGGCCCAGATGGCCAAAGTCAGGCCCGGAAAGCAAACGGCGATCACGGCAGAACCGTGATCGCCGATCGATTTTGCTTGGGGTGGCGGCTATTTGGCGCTTGGCGAATGGGCCCAGCCGAAGAAAATAGCCGCTGAAGCAGGTTTTCGGCTCAGGCGACGAGTGCGCGCGCCGCGTCGAACAGAAGCTTCGCCGCGGCGGCGGCAAGCAACAGGTAGCACCAGAAAAAAAGCCGGCTCTGTTCGAGCCGGTGATGGAGATAAACGCCGGCCCAGACGCCGACCGGGACGATGGGCGCAAGCAGAGCCGCCGAGATCAACGTCGACGGCTTCGCATAGGCCAAGACGCCGTAAGGCACGAGCTTCACCAGATTGCCGAGCATGAAGATCGCGAGATTGGTTCCGGCATAGATCGTCTTGTTGAGCCCGCGCCGCAGCAAATACATGTTGACCGGCGGGCCGCCCGAATGCGCGACAAAAGTCGTAAAGCCCGAGACCGTGCCGGCAAGGATCGCAAGCGACGGCGAGACGGGCATGTGCGACGGCTTCACCCGGCGGCCGAGCAAAAACCAATGCGCGGTGAACAGCAGCGTAACCGCCGCGATGCTCGCCTCGACGAGGCGCGGATCGACGCGGGTGAAAAAGAAGTAGCCGATGCCGATGCCGATGACGAGACAGGGCATCAGCCAAAGAAGATCGCGCTTCGACCAAGTGCGCGGCCCGAACGAGCCGAACGCGAATAGATCCATGAACGACACGAGGGGTGCCACGACGATCGCGGCGTCGAGCGGCGGCATCACGAAGGAGAGAAGCGGAATTCCCAAGATCGCGAGCCCGCCGCCGAAAGCGCCCTTGCTCAAGGCGATCAGGAATACCGTGGGCAGGCCGACAAGATAGAAGAAGAGCGGATCGATCGGCATTCCCGCGCCGCCGCTCACGCGTGGGCGGCGTAGGGACGCGTACGATAGGGCTCCTCGAGATACTTCTTCGTCTCGGCATCGAGCGAAATCTCGAGCGCCTTCAGCGCATCCGGCAGGTGATGCGGCTTGGAGGCGCCGATGATCGGCGCGGTGACGGCGGGATTGGCGAGCGTCCACGCCACCGCCACCGCGGCCCGCGAAGCGCCGAGGCGCTCGGCCACCACGCGCACGCGCTCGGCGATTTCATGATCGGTATCGGAGGCGCCGATGCCGAGCGTCTGCATGAAGCTGTCGGTCTTTCCGCGCAAGGTGCGCTCGCCTTGCGAGGGCGCGGAGCCGGCGAGAAAGCCGCGCGCGATCGGCGACCACGGCGTCACCGCGATCCCTTCCGCGCGGCAGAGGGGCAACATCTCGCGCTCCTCCTCGCGATAGATGAGGTTGTAGTAATTCTGCATCGAGACGAAGGAAGCAAGGCCGCGCTCGCGCTGCAGGGTGACGAGCTTGGAGAATTGCCACGCGCGCATCGACGAGGCGCCGATATAGAGCGCCTTGCCCGCCTTCACCACGTCGGCGAGTGAATCGATCATTTCCTCCATCGAAGTCTCGGGATCGAGGCGATGGATGATGTAGAGGTCGATGTAATCGGTGCCGAGCCGCTTCAGCGACGCCTCGACCGCCTCCATGATGTGCTTGCGCGAGAGGCCCTTCTGGTTCGGCCCCTTTCCCATCGGATTGAAGACCTTGGTCGCGAGCACCACTTCCTCGCGCCGCGCGAATTCCTTGATGGCGCGGCCGGTGATCTCCTCGCTCACACCTTGCGAATAGACGTCGGCGGTATCGAAGAAATTGACGCCGGCTTCGAAGGCGGCCTTGAAGAAGGGCTTTGCCTCGGCCTCCTCCAGCACCCACTCGCGCCATTTCTTCGAGCCGTAGGTCATGCAGCCGAGGCAAAGGCGTGAAACTTTGATACCGGTCGAGCCGAAGCGGACATATTGCATGTTTGATGTTCCCGTTTGTGCGGCTAGTGTCCCGATTCCGAAGTTCGTAAGCCCTTGCGGCACAATCTCATACGAACTTCGGAATCAAAGGGACACTAGCAACTCTATAATTCTTTAGTGCCCCTTTGAACCCGAAGTTCGCAACCACCCATCCGGCGCGGTTGTGCGAACTTCGGGTTCGGGGCACTAATGCTGCTTGCCGAAACCGTAAAGCTTGTGGGCGTTGTCGACCAGCACGCGCTTGCGCTGCCCCGCGTCCGGCACCCAGTCAGCGAGGAGGTCGAGGAGCTCGCCGATTTTGGGCATCGGCGGGTTGATCGCCACATGCGGCCAGTCGCTGCCCCAGACCAGGCGGTCGGGCCGCGCTTCCAGAAGCGCGTGGGCGAACGGAATCGTGTCGCGATAGGGCGGACCCTCGCTGGAAAGGCGGAAAGCGCCGGAGATTTTCACCCAGCCGTCGGTATCGCGCAGCAACGAAACGAGCGTGCGGAAGCCGGCGTTGCTGACGCCTTCATGCGCGGGGACGTATCCCATGTGGTCGACGACCCAGGGCACGGGAAGCGTTTCGAGCTTCTTCGCGATCGGCGCGATCTCGCGCACGTCGATGAGGAATTGCAGGTGCCAGCCGAACGGCGCGACTTTTTTCGCGAGCGTGTCAATGGCGTCAAGGCCGATGCCGCCGCCGAACAGAACGTTCAGGCGGCAGCCGCGATAGCCGGCCTCGTTCAGTGCTTCGAGTTCGCGCTCGGAAATCTCCGGCGCGACCACGGCGACGCCGCGTAATTTGCCTTTCTGCGCGCGCAGCGTTTCGGCGATCAGGCTGTTGTCGGTGCCGTGCACGCTGGGCTGCACCAAAACGCCGTGCGTCATGCCGGTCGCCTTGAGCATCGCAAGATACGCCTGCGGAGATGCCTCGGGCGCGGTGTAGCTTCGCGTCTCGACCAACGGATAGCGCGGCGGCAGCCCGATGATATGGGCGTGACAATCGACCGCGCCGGCCGGCACCTTGAAACGGGTCGGCGGCGCCGGACGCGGATCGGGCGCCGGACAGAGCGGCGCCCGGTCGGTGGCGAATTTCGCCGCGTCAGGCACGGGCGGAAAGCACCTTTCCCTTGGTCTCGGGGAGCAGGAACGCCACGATGACCACGACCCCATAGGCGGCGACCGCGATCAGATCGATCGAGCGATTGAAGGAAGAGCGCTCGCTCAGCCACGCAATCAATCCGGGCACCCCCGCCGCCAGCAGGCGCGCGGCGTTGTAGGAAAAGCTCTGGCCGGATCCGCGCAAGGCGGTCGGGAAATTTTCGGTCATGACGGGCCCAAGCCCCGAAAACGTGCCGGAGGCAAACAAACCGAGAAGAAAGCCGAGCACGAGCACGCTCATGTCGTTTGCCGCCAGAAGCGTGAGCGCGAATATACTGGCCGCCGAACAGATCGCGAAGACGATGAAAGTTTGGCGGCGTCCGATGCGATCGTTGAGATAGGCGCTGACGAGATAGCCGATGATCGAGCCGACGATGACCGCGGCGAGATATCGGCCCGTCGCCATGGCCGCGATCTTGCGGGTGTTGCGAAGGGATTCCAGAAACCAGGCGCTGGCGTAATAGCCGCCTTGTACGCCGGCGGCGAGCAAGGTCATGAGAATTGTCGTCTTGATCAGCGAGGGAGAAAAAATATCCAGGAAATTCGTGGTCCGGCGCTTGGCGCGAAGTTTTTTCTGCGATTCATTAAAAACGGCCGCATCGTGAATGTGACGCCGGATGTAGAAAATGAGCAGCGCCGGCAGCAAGCCGATGCACAACAGAACGCGCCAGGCGATGTCCGGCTTGAGTTTGAGAAGGATCGCGATGGAAATCAACGCCGCGATTCCCCACCCGACGCCCCACCCGCTCTGCATCGTGCCCACGGCCTTACCGCGGTCCTTGGCGCGGATCACTTCGCCGAGGAGGACCGCGCCCACCGCCCATTCTCCGCCGAGACCGAGGCCCATCAGCGCGCGGAAAGCAAGCAATTGCCAATAGTCCTGGGCGAAAGCGCAGAGCAATCCAAAGACGGCGAACCAAAGGATCGTGACCTGCAAGACGCGCACCCGGCCGTAACGGTCGGCGAGCATGCCCGCGACCCAGCCCCCCAACGCCGAGGCGATCAAAGTCCAGGTCGTGATCATGCCGGCTTGCTCGCGCGTCATGTCGAGCGCCACGACGATCGCGGGAAGGGCAAAGGTGAAGATGAAGAAGTCGAAGGAGTTGAGGGCCCAACCGCCGAAGCAGGCCCAAAAAGTGCGTTTTTCGCCGGGCGCCAATTCGACGTACCAGCCTACGGGGCCGTCGCTGCTTGCCATTATCGGTCTCCCTTCGGCGCGCCCTCGGCCATTGCACTCTACTATCTCTTTAGCGCTTTGCGGACTCAAGCTTGCGGCGACAGGCTTTACCCGCCGCAGCGCGAACATGCCCGTCGCAAAAGCAAAGCGGGCCCCGCAATGCGAGGCCCGCTCGGCCGTCACGTAAACTACGTCAGGCCCCGATCATTCGGCCGTGAGCACACGGCCCTTTGTCTCGGGCAGCAACAGCGCCGCCACGATCAGCATCCCATAAGCGATCAGCGCGAACACGCCGATCGATTGACCGAGCGGGAGCGTCGCGCTCAGCAAGCCGACCAACAACGGATTAAACGAGGCGACACCGCGACCGAAATTATAGGCGAAGCCCTGCCCCGATCCGCGAATGCGAGTGGGAAACAATTCGGTGAGGAACGGTCCCATGCCCGAGAAGATTCCCGAGGCGAAGAAGCCAAGCGGGAAGCCGAGAGCCATGATCGTCGAATTGTCGACCGGAATCTGCGTGTACAGGATCACGGTGATGATCGAGCAAACGCCAAACAGAATGAAGTTCGCCCGCCGCCCGATGCGGTCGGCCAGCCACGCGCTCACCCAGTAGCCGATCAGCGAGCCCACGATGATGACCAAGATATAGCCGCTGGTGCCGAGTACCGTGAGCTTGCGTTCCGCGCGCAGGAAGCTCGGGATCCAGAAGGTGATGGCGTAGTAGCCGCCCTGCGCCCCGGTGGTGAGCAGGCAGGTGAGGATCGTCGTTTTCAGGATCGAAGGCGAGAAGATTTCGAGAAAGTTCGAGTGCTTGCCCGCCTTGCCGAGATTGGCCTGGGTCTTCTTGAATATTTCCGGCTCTTGCACATAACGCCGGATGAAGAACACGAGCAGAGCCGGCGTCAATCCCACCCAAAACAGCGCGCGCCAGGCGGTTTCCGGAGGCCAGATGCTGAAGAAGAGGAGATAGAGCCCGAGCGCCATCGCCCAGCCGATCGCCCAGCCGCTTTGCATGGCGCCGACGGCCTTGCCGCGGCTTTCTGGCCGGATCACCTCGCCGACGAGCACGGCCGCGCAAGCCCATTCACCGCCGAAACCCAAACCCATCAGCGCGCGCGCGATGAGAAGCTGGTCATAGGTTTGCGCAAAGCCGCAGAGGAAGGTGAAGATCGCGAACCATAAAATGGTGATCTGCAGCGTGCGCACGCGGCCGATGCGATCGGCCAAGGCGCCCGCGATCCAGCCTCCGAACGCGGAAGTAAAAAGCGTGACCGTGCCGATTCGACCGGCGTCCGCATTGGTAATCGCGAAAACGGCGATGATGGTCGGAATCGCGAAGCTCAAGATCTGCACGTCCATCGCGTCGAGAATCCAGCCGCCGATGGACGCCCAGAAGGTGTTCTTCTCCTGCGGCTTCATTTCGGTGAACCAGTTCGTCGGGTGATTGTCTTCCCGTGCAACCGTCTGTATCGACATTTCGTCCTCCCCCTTGGCGCTTGCTGCGCCGGTTTTGCTCTAGCCTAGCATGATCGCCGCAAAATGCGCGGGCATCAGAACAGCGCGAGTTCGGCGTTTTTCAAATCCGTCACCAGCATGCGGCCGGGCGAATGCGTAATCGCAAACGGCGGCCGCGCCGCAGCAATCGCCGCTTGCGGCGTGACGCCGCAAGCCCAGAACACCGGCAATTCGCCGGCCTCGATCGGCACCGGATCGCCATAGTCGGGTTTGGCGAGGTCGGTGATGCCGATTTGGTCGGGAAAGCCGAGATGCACCGGCGCGCCGTGCACCGCCGGAAGCCGCGTGGTGATTTGAATGGCGCGAATGGCGTCGGCGGGTTGCAGCGGCCGCATCGAGACGACCATCGGGCCGTGAAAGCGCCCCGCCGCCCGGGTCGGGATGCCCGTGCGGTACATCGGGACATTGGTGCCGCGCTCGATGTGGCGAATTGGCACTTCACTTTGCAGCAGCGCTTCCTCGAACGAGAACGAGCAGCCGATGACGAAGCTGACGAGATCGTCGCGCCAGGCCGCAAGAAGATCGCGCGGCTCGCCGGCGAGCTCGCCGTTCTTCCAGACGCGGTAGCGCGGCAAGTCTGTTCGGACGTCGAGGTCGGCACCGAGCGCGGGCAGCGCAAAGTTGCCGGGGTCGGACACGCCGAGCAGCGGACAAGGTTTCGGGTTGGCCTGGCAGAAACGCAGGAATTCCTCCGCCCAGTCGCGCGGCAGAATGGCAAGATTGCCCTGCACGTAGCCGGGCGCGAGCCCGGCGGTCGGACCGTCATAGGCGCCGGAACGGCATTGGCGGCGCACCGCAAGGCCGGTGAGCGAGGCGGTCGGACGATCGGAAACGGCGAGATTACGTTGGCGCATGAGCCCTCGGTGTGGAGCGCACACCCGGGAGACGACGCTGTCCAATCGTGCTTTGCAATCGACTTTGATAAGATAAATTGATCAAGGGGGGAGCGCCCGCATGGTCGATTTCAAGACGCTCGAGACCTTCATGTGGGTCGCGAATTTGCGCAGCTTTCGCGGCGCCGCCGAAAAGCTCAACACCACGCAGCCCGCCATCTCGATGCGGATCGCGCAGCTCGAGGACGATCTCGGCGTGCGCCTGTTGGAGCGCGACCGGCGGCTGGTTTCGCCGACCGAAAAGGGGCGGCTCCTGCTCGGCTATGCCGATCGCTTGATCCGGCTCCGCGCCGAGACCGTCGAAGCGGTCGGCGACCGCACGACGATGCGCGGCATCGTCCGGCTCGGGGTATCGGAGACGATCGTCCACACCTGGCTGCCGACGCTGATCGAGCGCGTGAATGCCGCCTATCCCAATCTCGAACTCGAGATCGAAGTCGATATCTCGCCGAATTTGCGCGACCGGCTGGTGGCCAAGGACTTGAATCTCGGCCTGCTGCTCGGTCCGATCAGCAATCCGGGCGTTCACAGCCGGCCGCTCTGCTCGTTTCCGCTCGCTTTCGTGGCCGGCGCGCGGATCAAGTTCGGCAAGAAAAGTGTTTCGCTCGCCGAGCTCGCGAAGTGGCCGATCATCACGTTTTCGCGCAACACGCAGCCCCACATTTTCGTGCGCGAGCTGTTCGACCGCTCCGGCCTGCGGCCGACGATTCACGCGAGCGCCTCGCTTGCGACGGTGGTGCGGATGACACTCGACGGCATCGGCGTCGCGGTCATTCCGCCGGCGATCCTCGCCCACGTCGTGCCGGAGAAACGCCTGCGCCGGCTGAAGACCGAAGTGAGCCTTCCCGATCTCAACTTCGTCGTCAGCTGGCCGTCGGCGCCCGACAGCTTCGCGGCGCAGAAAGTCGCCGAAATCGCCATCCGCGTCGCCCGCCATGCGCGGGCCGGCAAGAATCCGTGATAAGAAAAAATTATCGAAATCAATTGTGAATGGCGATTGGACTTTATATCGCCGCGGGTGCTTCCCTTTCGGCGCCCATCCATCTTCGAGCGACCGGCGCGCAAACGAATGACCGGCTCAAAGTCCTGGGATTTCTGGATCGACCGCGGCGGCACCTTCACCGACGTGGTCGCGCGCACGCCGGACGGGGCGCTGATCGCGCGCAAGCTTTTGTCGGAAAACCCCGACGCCTATCGCGACGCCGCCGTGCAAGGCATCCGCGACTGCCTGAAGCTCGCGCCCGGCGCGCCGATCCCCCCCGGCGCGATCGGCGCAGTGAAAATGGGAACAACGGTCGCGACCAACGCGCTTCTCGAGCGCAAGGGAGAGCGCACCGCGCTCCTGATCAGCAAGGGCTTTCGCGACGCGCTCAAGATCGGCTACCAGGCGCGGCCGAAGATCTTCGCCAGGCAAATCATCAAGCCGGCAATGCTTTACGAGCGCGTCGTCGAAATCGACGAGCGCGTGCGGGCGGACGGCGCCGTCGAGGAGGCGCCCGATCTTTCGCGGGCGCGCGCCGAACTCGAACGACTACGCGGCGACGGCATTCAGTCGATCGCGATCGTCTTTATGCATGCTTATCGCTACCCTGCGCACGAGCAAGCGGTGGCGAAACTCGCGCGCGCGGCGGGCTTCGCGCAGGTCTCGGTCAGCCACGAGGTTTCGCCGCTGATCAAGCTCGTCGGCCGCGGCGACACCACGGTGGTCGACGCGTACCTGTCGCCGATCCTCCGCCGTTACGTGGCGCAGGTGGCGGGCGAACTCGACGCCGGGCGCTCGGGCGCCCGCCTGATGTTCATGATGTCTTCGGGCGGGCTCACCGCCGCCGATCTGTTCCAGGGCAAGGACGCGATTCTGTCCGGCCCCGCCGGCGGCGTCGTCGGCATGGCCGAGACCGGACGCGAGGCGGGATTCTCGCGGCTCATCGGCTTCGACATGGGCGGCACCTCGACCGACGTGTCGCATTTCGACGGCGAGTACGAGCGCGCCTTCGAGACGGAGGTCGCGGGCGTGCGCATGCGCGCGCCGATGATGCTCATTCACACGGTCGCGGCCGGCGGCGGCTCGATCCTGCATTTTGACGGATCGCGCTTCCGCGTCGGGCCCGATTCCGCCGGCGCCGACCCCGGCCCGAAATGCTACCGCCGCGACGGGCCGCTCACCGTCACCGACGCGAATGTAATGGCGGGAAAGCTCATGGCTGATTTTTTCCCGAAGATCTTCGGAGCGAAGCAGGACGAGCCGCTCGACGACCAATCCGTGCGCATGGCGTTCGCGGCGCTCGCCGATGAAATCGGCGGCAGGAAGCCCGAGGAAGTCGCCGACGGTTTCATCACCATTGCAGTCGAGAACATGGCGAACGCCATCAAGAAGATATCCGTCGCGCGCGGCTACGACGTGACGCGCTACGCGCTCAACTGCTTCGGCGGCGCAGGCGGCCAGCACGCCTGCCTCGTCGCCGACGCGCTCGGCATGAAGACGGTGCTGATCCATCCGTTTTCGGGGTTGCTTTCGGCTTACGGCATGGGGCTCGCCGACATCCGCGCCACGCGCACGCAGGCGATCGAGGAATCGTTCGGCCAAGCGGCGCGAGCCGCGATCGCCAAGGCTGGAGAGAAGCTCATCCAGGAGGCGGCGGAAGAGGTCGCGAGCCAGGACGTCGCGCGCGGCGATATCCGTGTGCATGTGCGCGCCCATATCCGCTACGCCGGTACCGATACCCCGCTCGAGGTGCCGGCCTACACGATCGAAGGATCCGGCGGCGAGCGCGGTGCCGCGACGATGACCCTCGCCGCGATGAAAGCGGCCTTCGAAGCCGCGCACCGCGCCCGCTTCGGCTTCGTTGACGAGACGAAAGAACTCGTGGTCGAGGCGGTCTCGGTCGAGGCGGTCGGCGGCGGCGCCAAGTTCGCGGAGAAGGAAATTCAAGCGAGCAGGGAGCCGCTGCCTCAGCCTGCGCGAAAGACGCGTTTCTTTTCCGGCGGCGCCTGGCATGAAGCCGGCGTTTGGCTGCGCGAGGGACTTCGTGCGGGCCACCGCGTGGCGGGGCCGGCGCTCATCATCGAGCCGAACCAGACCGTCATCGTCGAGGACGGCTGGCAGGTGGAGGTCACGGGCAAGAACCACCTCGTGCTCACGCGCGTCAAGACGCTCGCGCGGACGAAAGCGATCGGCACCGAGGCCGACCCGGTGATGCTGGAGGTTTTCAACAATCTTTTCATGTCGATCGCCGAGCAAATGGGCGTAACGCTGCAAAACACCGCCTATTCGGTGAACATCAAGGAGCGGCTCGATTTTTCCTGCGCCGTGTTCGACGGCGAGGGAAATCTCGTCGCCAACGCCCCCCACATGCCGGTGCATCTCGGCTCGATGGACCGCTCGGTGGAGACGGTATTGCGCGAAAATCGCGGCCGGCTGAAACCCGGCGACGTCTACGCGCTGAACGCGCCCTATAACGGCGGCACGCATCTGCCCGACATCACCGTTTGCACGCCGGTCTTCGATGAGGCCGGTAAGGAAATTATTTTCTGGGTAGCGAGCCGCGGCCACCACGCCGACGTCGGCGGCATTACGCCGGGCTCGATGTCGCCGCGCGCGACCACGATCGAGGAAGAAGGCGTCTATATCGACAACTTCAAGCTCGTCGACCGGGGCCGCTTTCGCGAGCAAGAATTGAACGAGCTGCTCTCGGGGGCGAAGTATCCCGCGCGCAATCCGGTGCAGAACGTCAACGACCTCAAGGCGCAGATCGCCGCCAACGAGAAGGGCGTGCGGGAACTCAAGAAGATCATCGCCGATTTTAGCTTCGACGTGGTGCACGCCTATATGGGCCACGTGCAGGACAACGCGGCGGAATCGGTGCGGCGCGTGCTCGACCGCCTGCACGATTCCGAATTCTCCTACGAGATGGATCAGGGCACGTTCATCAAGGTGAAAATTACGGTCGACAAGCAAAAGCGCGAAGCGACCGTCGATTTCACCGGCACCAGCCCGCAGCAGCCGACCAATTTCAACGCGCCCTCGCCGGTGACGCGCGCCGCCGTCCTCTACGTCTTCCGCGTCATGGTCGACGACGAAATTCCGATGAACGCGGGTTGCCTCAGGCCGATCAAGATCGTGGTGCCGCCGCGCTCCTTGCTCTCGCCCGAATATCCGGCCGCCGTCGTCGCCGGCAATGTCGAGACCTCGCAGGCGGTGACGAATTGCCTGTTCGGCGCGCTGCAGGCGCTGGCGGCGGCGCAAGGCACGATGAACAACCTCACCTTCGGCAACGCGCGCTATCAATATTACGAGACGATCTGCTCGGGCTCGCCTGCGGGGCCCGGCTTCGACGGCACCGACGCCGTCCACACCCATATGACCAATACCCGTCTCACCGATCCGGAAGTGCTCGAATTCCGCTTTCCGGTGCTATTGGAAGATTTCCATATCCGGCCGGATTCCGGCGGACGCGGGCAATGGAATGCGGGCAACGGTATCTCGCGCCGCATCCGCTTTCTCGAGCGCATGGATTGCGCGATTCTATCGGGCCATCGCCGCGTGCGGCCGTTCGGATTGGCGGGCGGAGAGTCCGGCCAACTCGGCAAAAATTCCGTGCGGCGACTCGACGGCCGCATCGAGGGGCTCGAAGGCTGCGATCAGACGGTGCTGGAGCCGGGCGAAGCGGTGATCGTGGTCACGCCGACCGGCGGCGGCTACGGCGATCCGAAGAAGCGGGCCACCTAAAACTCAATCTTCCCCCGGCGTCGCGTCCGGAAGCCCGCTCTTCAGGATCGGCGTTTCCTTGAAGTAGCGGCGCTTGTCGATCGAGCCGGTCACCAAGGAATCGGAGCCTTGCTTCGCCTGCGGCACGCTTCCGGGCGGAACCGGCCGGTTCGGCGACGGCGCGTAGGCCGGATAGGGCCCGCGCTCGATCGCCGCCGGACGGCTGGGCGCGTTCATCGCGCCCGGCGCGGGTGGCGGCGTGAGACTCAACGGCTCGCCCATGGGGCGCGCGTCGCGCTGCACCACCATCGGAGCTCGCGCCATCGGCTGCGCGTTCGCCGCGAGCGGCAAATCGTTTTGCCGCGGCGGCATCCGCCCCGCCATCATCGGCGGCGATTGCGGCGGCAGCTGGCGCGACATCGGCACACCTTGGCGGTCGCGGTAGAGCGGCGGCGGCAATTCCTCCGCCGCCGGCCGGCACACGCTCCGCCCCGAGGAGCGGCGGGCGAGATCGAGATGGAAGTGGTCGTAGTGAAAGGCGTCGGCACCGGGCCCGAGCACGGTGGAGAAGCGCTCGCAGGCGGCGGCATGAACTTGGCGCAGAAAGCCGCGCTCCTCATAGGCGCCCTTCCAGCCGTCCTTGACCGCCACTTCGCGGCCGCTCGCGAGCTTGAAGACGGCGACGTCGAGCGCGTTGCCGAAGGCGTGCTCGGAAATGTTCGCCCCGGGCTGGCCGTTCATAGTGCGGCAGGAATAGGCGGAAAGCTGCTTGATCTCGACCACCTGCTCGCCGAACCACGCGGCAGCCGCCGGCTGCACCGCCTCGGCGAGCCAGCGGTCGACTTCGCCGATCAGCGGACAGGCGAGCGTCGCCCGCGGCTCGACCATGACGTAGCCCGCGCTCATCGCCGCAACCTTGAAAGGATGCGCCATGCCGCAAGCGCCGCGGCCTTCGATCGCCGATTCGGGCTCGACATAGGCCGAGGGCTGCACGACCTTCTCGGCGAGACAGCGCTCCTCGGCTTCCGCGCGCCAGGGATCGCGCGTCTCGAAACCGAAGTCGCGACAGCCGATGAGCCCCAGCGCGACGAGCGGGGCGACGAGATACAAACCAACTCCGCGCGCCATGGCGCGAAAAATGCGGTTCGTTCCGTTAAGGCGGGATCAACGAAGCTCGTTAATGAAGGATCAACGATAAGAAGGCGCTGAAAAGTTGGATTTCTGCGCCGCGCGCACGTTGTCCGGCGCGGGCGACTCTGCCAAAACGCTCCGGACGCCGCCGATCTCCCGAAAGAACGCCGAAGGCCGCATGAACAAGCTCGCCCGCCTGATCAACAACCGCTGGCGGGCGATCCCCATCCTCGGCGTGAGCCAAATTCTCGCTTGGGGGGCGATCTATTACACCCCGGTTCTGATCGCGCCCTTGATCGCAGAAGAGCGCGGCTGGTCGCTGACCTTCACCATGGCGGGATTCTCCGCCGGCCTGCTGGCGGCGGGGCTTTCTTCGCCCTTCGTCGGCCGGATGATCGACCGCCACGGCGGCCATGCGGTGATGCCCGCGGGCTCTCTTCTGGGCGCGGCCGGGCTCGTCGGAATCGTCTATGTGAGCGATCCGGTTCTCTATCTCGCGGTCTGGGTCGTGCTCGGTGCCGCGATGGCGGCCTCGCTCTACGATCCCGCCTTCGCGACGCTTGCGCGGATCTTCGGCACCGACGCGCGCCGGGCGATCACGCTCCTCACCTTCATCGGCGGCTTTGCCTCGACGGTGAGCTGGCCGGCGACGCATTTTCTGATCGAGGCGATCGGCTGGCGCGGCACGTACGGCTTCTACGCCGCCCTGCTCGCGCTGCTCGCGGCTCCGCTGCTGGCCTTCGCCTTGCCGCGCGAACACGCGGCGGCGGAAGTTCTTCCCGCAGGCCCATTGTCGAAACGAACGAAGCACCTTCCGGCCACCGGCTGGCCGTTTGCGCTCGTTGCGATCGCGTTTGCGCTCTACGCCTTCATCCCTTCGGCGCTGTCGGCGCACATGCTAGCGATCTTCACCCGCTTCGGCATCGAGCCCGCGACGGTGGTACTGATCGGCGCCTTGTTCGGGCCGGCGCAGGTCACGGCGCGATTTCTCGAGTTTACGATCGCGCGCCGACAGCATCCGCTGGCGATCGCGCACCTCGCCATCGCGCTTCTGATCTTCGCCTATGCCACGCTTACCCTCCTCGGCGTTTCGGCGCCCGCGGCCGCGGCCTTTGCGATCGTGTTCGGCATGACCAACGGGTTGATGACGATCGCGCGCGGCACCGTGCCGCTCGCGCTCTTCGGCCGTTCGGGTTACGGGCGGCTGTTGGGGCGGATCGCGGGACCGGCGCTGCTCATGCAGGCGGTCGGGCCGCTCGTGCTCGCTTACGTCGCCGAGCGCTATTCCGACCCGGCGGCGCTCGCCCTGATCGCAGCCTTCGCGCTCGCCGCCCTCCTTTGCTTCGCCGCCATCCGGCGGCCCTAATCCTTTGCCGCCTCCGGCGGCGGTGAGCGCGTAAACCTTCCGTCAACCATAACTTCACGCAGGATGCGCCGAGCCCCGGCTTATCGCGCGGGCGGGGGCGGCGTTTACCATTCGGTGGCAACACTCGGTTAGGCATAAGCCTCCAGTGCGACGATTAGTATCGGGTACGTCGATGCGTAAACTCTGCCTGCTGCCCCTTCTTGTCTTTCTTTCCATTCCGGCCGCGGCCGATCCGCTCGACACGCCGCGTAACGCCCAGCTCGTCCGCGTGCCGCGCTATGTCGCGCCGCCGAGCGTGAACGAACGCGCGCAACCGCGCGAGCGCTCGGACTTCGCCGACAACCGGCCGGGTGCGGCGCGCCCGGGCTCGATGGGCGGCGGCTTCATCGAATTTCTCTTCACCGGACGCTCGGAATTGCCGCGCTCGCGGTATCAGCGCCCGTGGGAGGACATGGCCGAAGGGCAGGAAAACGGCCGCATCCTCAACGTGCGGCGCGACGATCCGGCCGCGTCATACCAGCCTCGTCCCATGATGGACCCGCGCTATCAGAAACAGATCGTCGAGTATCCGACCAAGGAACAGCCCGGCACCGTCGTCATCGATACCAACAACCGCTTCCTCTATTACGTACAGGGCGGCGGCAAGGCGATCCGCTACGGCGTCGGCGTCGGCCGGCCCGGTTTCGAATGGGCGGGCGTGAAAAGTGTCAGCGAGAAAAAGGAATGGCCCGACTGGCGGCCGCCGGCGGAGATGCTTGCGCGCCGGCCGGAGCTGCCGACCTATATGGCGGGGGGGCCCGCCAATCCGCTCGGCGCGCGCGCGATCTATCTCGGCTCCTCGCTCTACCGCATTCACGGCTCGAACGAGCCGGAGACGATCGGCACCGCGGTGTCCTCCGGCTGCATCCGCATGCGCAACGAGGACGTGATCGACCTCTACGGGCGCGTGAAGGTCGGCACCAAGGTGATCGTGATCTGAAGTTGTCCGGGGGGCGAAAGCGCCGCGGGGCCGCCTGACGAGGCGGCCCCGTTGGTTTTTGCGCGCGACGTTGATCAGGCGATCAAACGGTAGGCCGGGATGGTGAGGAACTCCTCGATCTCGAGGGCGAGCGACATTTCCCTGAACAGATCGGTCGCGTCCTCGAAACGGCCGGAGTCGTAGGTGGTCGGGCCGATCGCCTGGCGCACCTTCTCCATTTCGTCATCGAGAATCGATTCGAAAAGACCGGGCGTGACCTCGCGGCCGTCGGCGAGGCGGGCGCGGTGATAAATCCACTGCCAGACCTGCGAGCGGCTGATCTCGGCGGTGGCCGCGTCCTCCATCAGATTGTAGAGCGGCACCGCGCCGCGGCCGCGGAGCCACGCTTCGATGTATTGCACGCCGACGCGAATATTGAGCCGCAGCCCCTCCTCGGTGCGCTCGCCCTGGTGCATTTCGAGCAGCTGGTCGCGGGTGATCTTGACGTCTTGCCGGAGCTTGTCGAGCTGGTTCGGCGTCTTCATCAGGCGATGGAAAACTTGCTCGGCGACCGGCACGAGATCCGGGTGCGCCACCCAGGTGCCGTCATGGCCGTCGCCCGCCTCGCGTTCCTTGTCGGCGCGCACCTTCTTGAAGGCGGCCTCGTTGGCGCTGGCGTCGCCCTTCACCGGGATTTGCGCCGCCATGCCGCCCATGGCAAAGGCGCCGCGGCGGTGACAGGTGCGGATCAGAAGCAGCGAATAGGCGTGCAGGAACGCCTTATCCATCGTCATCGCCGCGCGATCCGGCGTGAGGAATCGCTTGTTCTTTCCGAGCCGCTTGATGAAGGAGAAAATGTAGTCCCAGCGGCCGCAATTGAGGCCGGTAATGTGGTCGCGCATCTCGTAGAGGATCTCGTCCATCTCGAAGCCGGCGGGCAGCGTCTCGATCAACACCGTCGCCTTGATGGTGCCGAGCGGCAGCCCGAGCTTCGATTGCGCGAAGGCGAACACGTCGTTCCAGAGCCGCGCCTCGTGGTGGCTCTCGATCTTCGGCAGATAGAAATAAGGCCCGGTGCCGGCGCCGATCGTGCGCTTGGCGTTGTGGAAAAAGTAGAGGCCGAAATCGAACAGCGCGCCGGCGATCGAGGCATCGTCGATTATCACGTGATCTTCGAGCAGGTGCCAGCCGCGCGGGCGCACCATGAGCACCGCGGGCTTGTCGTTGAGCTTATAGGATTTCTTCGTCTGCGAATCGACGAAGTCGAGCTTGCCGGCCCAGCGATCCTTCAGGTTGATCTGCCCGTCGATCAGGTTTTCCCAGCTCGGCGAGCAGGCGTCCTCGAAATCGGCCATGTAGACTTCGGCGCCGGAGTTGAGCGCGTTGATGACCATCTTGCGATCGACGGGGCCGGTGAGCTCGACGCGCCGGTCGAGCAAATCCTTCGGCAGCGAGGCGACCTTCCAGCCCTGCTCGCGGATGTGCCTGGTCTCGGGCAGAAAATCGGGCAGCTCGCCGGCATCGAAACGGTGCTGGCGGTCGATGCGGCGCGCCAGCAACTGCTTGCGCGTGCCTTCGAACTTGCGATGCAGCTCGGCGAGGAACTGCAGCGCGGCCGGGGTCAAGATTTCATCGAAGCGGGGCCCCATTTCGCCGCCGATCTTCACGCCGCCGACTTTCGGCGCGGCGGGAGCCGCACGCGCGGCGGTTTTCGCCGCCGCCGGTCGCGCCGATTTCTTTCGTGCCGGCGCTTTTTTGCTCGCAGCCTTGCGGCGGCCGCCTTTTTTCTGCTTGCCCTTTTTGGGCTTTGCCTTTTTGGCCATTGTCCAATCCCCGTGATTTTCGTCCGCGATAATATGACAGCTTCGACGCCCGCCAAAACCCGCCGTTAGAACACTGTTGAAGCATGATCTTTCCCGAAAACCGGTTCCCACTTTTCGGGATCATGCTTTAGCGCCTGCGGCAGCGGTCCGCCGGTCGCCCAATCGAGCAACTCGACGGTATGAACGACCGGAATCGAGATTCCGCTCGCAATTTGGGTGATACAGCCGATGTTTCCCGTCGCCACGATCTGCGGCGAGGTTTTGGCGATATTTTCGACCTTGCGCGCGAGAAGGCGCGCGGCGATGTCCGATTGCAACATGTTGTAGGTGCCGGCCGAGCCGCAGCAAAGATGACCCTCGGGTATGTCGCGAACGATAAACCCGGCCTTGGCCAGCAGTTCCTTTGGCTCACGGTCGATTTGCTGGCCGTGCTGCATCGAACAGGCCGAATGGTAGGCGACCTTGATGTTGCGGGCGGCGACCGGCGGCAAGGGCGCAAGCTTCGCCAGATATTCGGAAATGTCTTTAGCCAGATCCGAGACCTTGGCGGCCTTGTCGCGATAGCTTGGATCGGTGCGAAGCATGAAGCCGTAATCCTTGATCGTGGTGCCGCAGCCTGACGCCGTGATCAGGATCGCGTCCAATCCTCCGCCCTCGATTTCACGCGTCCAGGCGTCGACGTTGTTGCGCACGAAAGCGAGCGCCTCGTGCTCGCGGCCCATGTGATGGCTGAGCGAGCCGCAGCAAGCCTCTCCCTCGGTGAGCACGACCTCGATGCCCTGGCGGTTGAGAAGCCGGATCGCCGCCGCGCGGATCGCGGGCTGCACCACCCGGTCGACGCAACCCGACAGCAACGCCACGCGGGCCTTGCGCGTTCCCTCGGCGGGGAAAATTCGTTGCGCATCCGCTTGCGCGGCCGGTATGCGCCAGGGCGCGAGACGGAGCATCGCCGCCACGGGTTTCAATCCGATGACGGCAAACAGCGGAGCGAAGGGCTTGGCGAGAAGTGCCGCGTAAAGCGCGGCGCGGAAGCGGGCGGGATAGGGCATGAGCTTGGCGAGGGCGGCGCGATAGAGGCGATCGAGCAACGGGCGGCGATAGGTCTGCTCGATGCGCACGCGCGCCTGATCGACGAGATGCATGTAATGGACGCCGGACGGGCAGGTCGTCATGCAGGCGAGACACGACAGACACCGGTCGATGTGCTTGACCACATCGGCGGTGGCGGGCTTGTTCTCTTCCAGCATCTCCTTGATGAGATAGATGCGGCCGCGCGGGCTATCGAGCTCGTCGCCGAGCAACACGTAAGTCGGGCAGGTCGCGGTGCAGAAGCCGCAGTGAACGCAGGCGCGCAGAATCTTGTCGGCGACCGCGATGTTCGGGTCGGCGAGCTGGGCGAGGGTGAAATTCGTCTGCATGCTCACACGCCCGCGTACATGCGGCCCGGATTGAGGACGCGCTTGGGATCGAAGCTTTCCTTGATCCGGCGGGTGAGCGCCGCGAGGTCGGGCGTGAGCGGCTCGAACACGGCCGCGCTCGCGCGCACCGCGGCGCTGGCGCGAATGAGCGTGGCGTGGCCCTCGCCTTTGAGCGCCTCGCGAATGGCGGCCTCGTGCGGCGCTTCATCCGGCATGGCGACCCACAACAGGCCGCCCGCCCAGTCGTAGAAAATTTTCGCCCCGGTCGCGGCGGTGATCGCGCTTGCGATCTTCGCGCCCGATGCCGGGGCGGCGGAAATGCGCCACACCGCGTTGCTGCTGCCGTCGGCGAACGGCACCACGTCGCGCAGCGCGCGCCAGAAGGCGCGCGAAGCTTCGGCGGCCAACAGCTCGAGCTTGCCGAAGGGGCGCAACAGCGCTTCGAGTTTGTCGCGGCGGTAGGCGATCGAGGGCGCGATTCCTTCGAGGCGAAACGCGGTCAGGGCTACATTTCCGGCGGAGACCGCCTGCACGGGGATCAGCGCCGCGACGTTTCGCGGCAGGTGCGCCGCCGCCGAGACATCGCACGCCGTTCCCATCGCCGCATTCATCGCCTCGATCGCCTGCTGGTCAGCGAGACCAAGGGCGAGAACGGTGGCGACATCCTCCGCCGCGGGCAGCACTTTCAAGGTGATCTCGGTCATCACCGCGAGCGTGCCCCAGGAGCCGGCGAGCAGTTTCGGCAGATCGTAGCCGGTGACGTTCTTCACCACGCGGCCGCCCGCCTTGAAGGATTCGCCGCGGCCGGAGACGGCCTTCATACCAAGCGCGTGGTCGCGCGCGGAACCCGCCTTGATGCGGCGCGGGCCGGAGAGATTGGCTGCGAGCATGCCGCCGATCGTGCCGGCCTCCGGCTTGCCGCCCAAGAGCGGACCGAGATCGGCCGGCTCGAACGGAAGCTCCTGGCGGTTTCGGGCGAGCTGCTTTTCGATTTCCGCGAGCGGCGTGCCGCCCTTAGCCGAAAGCACGAGTTCCTCCGGCTCGTAGAGCACGATGCCGGAAATTCCCGAGCCATCGAGCGTGAGATCGGTCTGCGCGGCGCGGCCGATCGCGCGCTTCGTGCCGCGGCCGACGATTTCGAGCGTTTTGGCCTCGGCCGCCGCCCATGCGACGGCCTCGACCACTTCGTTATCGTCGCGGGGCTTCAGCGTGTCGGTCATTTTCGGGGAAGCATGATCTTGCTTGAAAACCTGTGTCCACTTTTCGGGATCATGCTTTAGAACCGCGGTAAATCGGGGAATGGCAGCTTGCCGGCATGAATGTGCATGCGGCCGAGTTCGGCGCAACGGTGCAGCTTCGGGAATACCTTGCCGGGATTCAACAGCCCCTTGTCGTCGAAGGCGCATTTTAGGCGCTCTTGGTGAGCGAGATCGATTTCCGTGAACATCGTCGGCATCAAATCGCGCTTCTCGACGCCGACACCGTGCTCGCCGGTCAAGACGCCGCCGACCTCGACGCAAAGCTTCAGAATCTCGGCGCCGAGCCTTTCCGCGCGGTCGAGTTCGTCCGCCTGATTCGCGTCATAGAGAATGAGCGGATGCAGATTGCCGTCGCCGGCGTGAAAGACGTTGGCGACGCGGAGCTTGTATTTCTCGGACAGTTCCCGCGTCCGCGCGAGCACCAAGGAAAGCTTCGCGCGCGGGATGGTGCCGTCCATGCAGTAATAGTCGGGTGAAATACGGCCGACCGCCGGGAAGGCGGCCTTGCGGCCGGCCCAGAATATCAGCCGCTCCGCTTCCGAATTCGACGCCCGGAGCGTGGTCGCCCCGCAGGATTTCGCGATCACGCTGACGCGATCGATGAGATGCGTGCATTCGGCCTCCGGCCCGTCGAGCTCGACGATCAACAGCGCCTCGACATCGAGCGGATAGCCGGCATGGACGAACTCCTCGGTGGCGTGAATGGCGGGGCGGTCCATCATTTCCATGCCGCCGGGGATGATTCCGGCGCCGATGATCTTGGCGACGCAATCGCCGGCGGCTTCCGAGGTGGGAAAGCCGACGAGGAGGGCGCGCGCCGTCTCGGGTTTCTTCAAGATGCGCACCGTCACCTCGGTGACGACGCCCAAGAGACCTTCCGAGCCGACGATGACCGCAAGCAAGTCGTAGCCGTTGGCATCGAGCTGCTTGCCGCCGATGCGGACGATCTCGCCCGTCATCAGCACCATCTCGACGCCGAGCACGTTGTTCATGGTCATGCCGTATTTCAAGCAGTGCACGCCGCCGGAATTCTCGGCGACGTTGCCGCCGATGGTACAGGCGATCTGCGAGGAGGGATCGGGCGCGTAGTAGAAGCCCGCCTGCTCCACCGCCTTGGTGATGCCGAGATTGGTGACGCCCGGCTGCGCCACTACGGCGCGGTTTTCATAATCGATGTCGAGCACGCGGTTGAATTTCGCGAGCCCCAAGAGCACGCCGTCGGCGAGCGGCAGGGCGCCGCCGGAGAGCGATGTGCCGGCGCCGCGCGGCACGACCTTGATACCCTCGCCGTGGCAATAGCGTAGAACCTGCGATACCTGCTCGGTCGTCTCCGGCAAGACCACGAGCATCGGCGGCTGGCGATAGGCCGTAAGCCCGTCCGATTCGTAGGGCCGCATTTCGCTGGCGGAATCGATCACGCCCTCGCCCGGCACGATGCGGCGAAGTGCTGCGGCGATCGCGGCGCGGCGATCGAGCACGGCCCGGTCGAGATCGGGCATAATCAGCGACATGATTCCTCCGCTCGGGGACCCGCACTCTACACCCTAGCAGATCGCCTGCCGAATATACGGAGGGACACTCGATCGTTTAAGCGGGCTGTTTTTCGTTGCGATCGGCCTTGTCGGCGCCGGCTTGATCGCTGTTTTCCGGTGCTTGTTCCGGCTGGGTCGGCGCCGGCTGCGTTGCGGAAACAGGATCGGATCCCGGAAACGACTCTTCCAGCGCTTGGTCAAGCGCTTTATCGCGCTTCTGTTGCGCGCGGTCTTTTTTCGATTTCGCACCAGCCCGTTTTGGTTTCGCGGCGGCTTGCGGCATGACGCGCTCCTCAATAGTGGCGCCCGAATCAACGGCCGAAGCCGGCTAAAGTTCCTCCATTAGCGCCGGGCCGGTTTTATGTTATCGCAGCACCGGCTGAATTCGCCGGCAAGCGGGGGTCGTTCATGCAACCTATCACCTGCGTCGAGGACTTGCGCGAGATCGCGCGCCACAAGGTGCCGCGCATGTTTTTCGAATATGCCGAAAGCGGCTCTTACGCCGAGGAAACCCTGCACGCCAACCGGCGCGATCTGAAGGCGATCCTGTTTCGGCAAAAGATCCTGGTCGACGTCTCCAAGCGCAGCACCGCGACGAAAATCGTCGGCAAGCAAGTGGCGGTGCCCTTGGTGCTGGCGCCGGTCGGCCTTTGCGGCATGCAGCGCGGCAACGGCGAAATTCTCGCCGCCAAGGCGGCGGCGAAAGCCGGCATCCCCTTCTGCCTCAGCACCATGTCGGTGTGCTCGATCGAGGACGTGGCCGAGGACGTCAAAGAGCCGTTCTGGTTTCAGCTCTACGTCATGCGCGACCGCAGGTTTGCCGCCTCGCTGATCGAACGCGCGGCCGCCGCCAAGTGCAGCGCGCTCGTGCTCACCGTCGACCTGCAGGTGCTCGGCCAACGCCACCGCGACATCAAGAACGGCCTGTCGGTGCCGCCGAAGATGAAGATCGCCAATCTCGTCGACATCGCCACCAAGCCCGCCTGGGTCGTGAGCGTGCTCGGCGCCAAGCGCCGGACCTTCGGCAACATCGTCGGCCGCGTCGAGGGCGTCGCCGATACGGGCTCGCTCGGAGAATGGATACAGGGCCAATTCGACCCGGCGCTGAACTGGGCCGACGTGAAATGGATCCGCAGCACCTGGAAGGGCCCGCTGATCCTGAAGGGCATCCTCGAGGTGGACGACGCCAAGCTCGCGGTGGAGCACGGCGCCGACGCGATCGTCGTTTCCAATCATGGCGGACGGCAGCTCGACGGCGCACCCTCGTCGATCTCGGCGTTGCCGAAAGTCGCCGAAGCCGTCGGCAACAAAGTCGAGGTGATGTTCGACGGCGGCGTGCGCTCGGGCCAGGACGTCATGCGCGCGCTCGCGCTCGGCGCCAAGGCCTGCATGATCGGCCGCGCCTATATTTACGGTCTCGGCGCCAGGGGCGAAGA
>Ga0207505_100039_pt1 | contig 27383 bp, 16 predicted proteins | sample NitcycUWRROWE17A_FD_188207 | JGI IMG/M metagenome (GOLD analysis project Ga0207505, IMG submission 188207) | Soil microbial communities from Arlington Agricultural Research Station in Wisconsin, USA - Nitrogen cycling UWRJ-ROWE17-A (SPAdes) | ecosystem: Environmental > Terrestrial > Soil >... | reverse complement strand
GAGGCAACCGCAGATGCGCACCGCAGAATACGGACATTCTTGGCAGATTATCTCGGGAAATGATTGGAGTGGTAATCACCTTGGCCGGTGACATGCGATGACTTTGGACCTCGTCAACACGCTATTCGTCCAAATTCACCGGCCTTATCTTCGACGTATCATTACTCGTTCGATTGATAATAGGCTTGGCTTTGGCAATAATATTATGAGTTGATGCCGTGTGGCGTGATGAATCACATTCCCTGTAGAAACCGGCATGGCTCGGCAAGAGCCACGAGCTGAGATGCGTTCATCTGGCGTACGTCCGCGCTTTAGAGCTCACGGTAGCGCAATTCTTTTAGGCGCGCTTTCCTTGTTGATCTTTACTCGTCATTCGCTGGCCGACGTTAGAACTGATCGGCAAGCGCCCTATTTCAATATCTCCATCTCGGGCACGATTACGCAGGCCGACGCCGAAATTGTGCAAGGCTTGGCGGGCGATCCCATGCTGTCGTCGTATTATTGGGACGTGACGTTGGATAGCCTTGGCGGCAATGCCTTCGCAGCGATGAAAATCGGACAAGTGCTGAGAAAAAACGAGGCTTCCGTTCACGTCAGTGGTAAATGTAATAGTACTTGTCCTCTGATTTATATTGCCGGAGTTCATCGAACCAACGCCGGGCAAATTGGCTTGCATCGCCCGTATTTTGGTTCAGCTCCGCTAAAAAGAAGTGAGATTGAAAAACAATATCCTCTGATACTTTCAAAGCTGAAGGCATACATTTCCGAAATGGGAATTACCGATGATTTTTATCAGCTGATGGTGAACACCGAACCATCGAGTGTGAAAGTGTTTGACGGTTCGGCGATAGAAGCGATCATACCGATCGACGATCCGACCTATGACGAGGTTTCTACCTCCTATTTGGCGCGCAAGTTCGGCGTTACGACTGCCGAAATCAGGAATAGACAGACGGACGCCAAGAAATGTTCGGAATTTCTTGGTGGTGACGCATTCGATTTGGAGGCTTTCCGCCGTTGCGATCAGGCCATCATGTGGGGCTTGAGCGAACAGACCTATGATCAGCGTTACCAACGCCTGTCGGCGTGCAATCCGGACGGCGAATTGGAAAAAATTTCCGTGGCGGGCAGGAAAGGGCGCGCTTCGCCGCTCGCGCTGAAGTGGGAAGCTTGCGTTCGCGACATCATGCTGAATCGGTAAAAATGGTAGTGCGCTCGCGGGCGCGGAGCAGGCCGGAACCTTCTGTAGCAGCTTCAATTCGTTGGTGGTATGCTGGTATGGGCGAACCGCCGACGGCACGACACTACCGTTTTGCCGGCCATACGAAATAATCCGGATGCCAACGCAGAAGCGCAACTATCGTCGGACCAAGTCACTCGTAGACGAGGAAGTGTTCGTCACTCCACGCTGGTTGCCCCAGGAATATCTGACGAACTGCACGGTGGTGAGCGACCGCACGGAACTCATTCGACGGCTCCCACAAAAGACGGTTGTCGCGGAAATCGGCACCCAGTTCGGAAGTTTCGCCAAAGAAATACTCGAATTAACCCAGCCGCGCGAATTTCATATTTTCGATCTTTCATTCGGCTCCTTCGATCGAGCATTTTTTGACGGCGACATTCTGTCGGGAAGGGTGGTGCTACATGAAGGCGATTCTTCGACGGAAATGTCAAAGCTGCCGGACGGACTATTTGATTGGACCTATATTGACGGAGATCACTCCTTTGAGGGAGTGCAGCGAGATATCAGGGAAGCGAAACGTTTAATTCGGCCGGACGGATACGTGGTCTTTAATGATTACACAGTCTACTCGCACCTCGAGGCCATTCAGTATGGAGTCATGCGGGCGGTGAACGACCTATGCCTTGATGAAAACTTTGAGATCGTCATGTTCGCATTAAACGTACTCGGCTATCACGACGTCGCGTTGCGGCGTCGTTCGCGCGCGTGAGTCCTTGAGAAGAGCGTTGCCCGCATTCCGACTCGTGTCTTAAATTCGTCGAGCCACGATCAGCCCTTGCACCAATTCGAGGGACTTACGCGGCATTGCGCGCCAAGGAAGGGCGAATGATTGATGCGTATCGTCATCGATCTCAATTTTTCTGATTGGAACTATTTCTTGAATTTCGAAGTTATGACGTTCGAATAACGCCGGAAATTCGGAAAGGCGAAGTCGGTTGCTGCCGTTGATCATCCCCGGTTTCGAAGTCCGAAGAAACTGGAGCGGGTGGCACGAAGGGTCCCCATATATTTCATGATCGACACAGTCGATCGCATGAATGCTAAGGCCGCCGCGAGCTGTAATCCTGGCCATTTCCTTTATAATTTCCTCGGGGTCGTTAAGGTGTTCGAAAAATGAATTGCTTATAATTATGTCGATCGAGGAAGATTCAATCGAAGTTTCGGCGGCTGACTCACACAGAAAATTCAGGCGTGATGTGTCGACGCCCGATGATTTACCCTCTCGCAAAGCCGGCAAGTCAAAACCAACGAGACTTTGCTCAATTTGGGCCCGCGAAACCTGATAATTTCCAACAATACGACCGTGATCGAGAAGCATCACATCAGCGGATCGGGCCATTGAACGCAACGCCCGAGCCGGCTCCTGCGTCTGTTCGAGATCTATCGCGATACCCTTCTTCGCGCCTAACATGACAAAGATGAATAGGAGGCCTAGCGGATTGTGCGAACCGCTTCCCAGTTCAACGATGGACGCGCCTTCAATGGTGGGCTTTTGTGCCAGTTGGGTATGAAATCTCCAGAATAAGTCTCGTAAGTTCTTTATCGAGAATCGATTGTGATGCACCTCGAGTGCTTCGGTCAGTCTTTCCTGTAACTCTTGAGCGACAAAAATTCGCTGTTCGTCGCTTATTGTCTCCCCCTCCTTCATTCTCTGCAGCAATTCCGAAAGGAGGTCGTCAAAAGTAGCTCCCGAGAGCGCGGGATTCCGCGTCGGGGAAACTTTAATCAGGGCTCCTGCCGGGTGCTCGCTCATTTGCTCCACACGTTCGACATGATTTGTCCGTCAGCGTCGCAATTGATAAGGGCGATCGTTGATTTCATGACTTTTGGAACTTTATCCATGTGACCCTCAAGGGTCGATGTGAAGCCGAATTGGAGCATTTTGATATTAACTGCTTTTCAGGATCACTGGCCGGATCGATTGTCAGGCCGGCTTTTCCAGCATAAGTTCTCGAAATTGCTCAATTTAAGGATGCAAATGGCGCGGCCTTTGGCTGGGAACGGCTGAACAAGGGATTTGACCGTGGCGTCAATCAGAAAAGCTTGCGAGCCGTCCTTTGGGGGTGCGCTTTCGTGGTAAATTGGTCGGGGAAAAGACTAGCCGTAACGGGCGGCGCGGGTTTTTTAGGCTCGCATCTGTGCGAAAGGCTGATCGAGCAGGGACACGAGGTCCTTTGCATCGACAATTTTTTCACCGGCACTCGACACAACATCGATCGTCTCTTGGATGATAAGAAATTCGAGTTGATGCGCCACGATGTGACGCATCCGCTCTATATCGAAACCGACGAGATCTATAACTTAGCCTGTCCTGCATCGCCGATCTATTATCAGTTCGATCCGGTACAGACGACCAAGACCAGCGTGCATGGTGCGATCAACATGCTGGGCATTGCCAAGAGGCTGCGCGCGAAAATTTTCCAGGCGTCGACCTCGGAAGTGTACGGCGATCCCGAAATTCATCCGCAGACGGAAGGATATTGGGGGAACGTGAACCCGATTGGAATCCGTTCTTGCTACGACGAAGGAAAGCGTTGCGCGGAAACGTTGTTCTTCGACTATTGGCGGCAACACAAGTTGCGCATCAAGGTCGCCCGGATCTTCAACACCTATGGCCCCAGGATGCACCCGAATGACGGGCGCGTGGTGTCGAATTTCATCGTCCAAGCGCTTCAGGGAAAAGATCTGACGGTTTATGGCGACGGTATGCAAACGCGCTCTTTTTGCTACGTCGATGACCTCATCGAAGGGATCTTGCGGCTGATGAATACGCCCGACGAAGTCACCGGCCCGATCAATTTGGGCAATCCCGCCGAGTTCACCATCAGGGCGCTCGCGGAGGCCGTCATCGAAATGACGGGCAGCCGGTCGAAAATCGTCAGCAAGCCCTTGCCGCAGGACGATCCGCGGCACCGGCGGCCGGACATCTCGCAGGCCAATCAGCTGCTCGATTGGAAACCGACCGTTCAGCTGCGCCACGGCCTCCGGCAAACAATTGAATATTTCGATGCCCTGCTCGGGACCGGCCAGAGTGAGCCGGTCAAGACAGCAGATTGAGAAGCTGCGCGCTCCGTTGTTGGAGCGCGCAGACCTCATTTATCCCGTTTTGGAAAGTCGGCTTTAGCGCGCGTCGCTGGCGAGCGCCACCGGCTGCTTGCGGGGATCGCCGTCGATGTAGACCCAGGCGTTGGGGTTGGTGCGGGTCTGGCGCTTGACGTAGTCGTAAGGCATCTTCGACCACAGCATCACCTGCTTCACCAGACTATCGAGGGCGTACTCGCCCTTGTCCGTGCGCACGATCAGGACGGCGTGGCCCTGATTCTGCTTGGTCCACACGATGGCGATCAGCAACGCTTCGCGCGGAAATCCCGCTTCGATCAATTTGCGTTTCTTGACCAGAACATAGTCCTTGCAATCCCCGTAACCATCGTCCGCGTAGTACCACTTGTTCACTTTGCCCCAGTGCTTCATGTCCGCCAGCGGCTTGATTTGCTGGTTGACCGAATTGTTGACGCCGACAATCGTGTCCCAAGCATCCGGGGTGAGGGTGATATCGCGCGGAGCGCTTACCTTGACGGTGCACTCGCCGGGATAACGGCCGCAGAATTCGTCCCAACCTTTCGGCGGCTTCGCGTCCTCGACGATGGCGGTGTAAAGAAGCGCCCCGCCTGAGCGCGAAGAATGTTCCAGCGGCTTCGCCGGCTCGAGGGCCGCCGTCTTAACGGGCGGAACGCTGGTGTTGGCTAGCGCCTCCGCCGGCTTGGCGATCTCCACCGCGGCCTGTTGCAACGGCGCGATGGCGAGATTCGAAGGTTCCGCCGGCGTTGCGCTCTCAAGCGCCGTCGGCTGAATCAGCGTGATCGCCGGATTAAGCGGCTCCGCGGATTTTCCGCTCTCCAGCGCGACCGGATGAATCGGCAGGACGCCCTGATTGTAGAAAACATCCGGGCGGGCGAAGAAGATCGATCCTGCGACCAACGCGCCGATCGGGCTTGCAAACAAAACTAGTCTGGTGGTCTTGGTACGGTTGAACATCTGGCAGCCCCCTGTGATTTTCTAGGACTGCAAATGCCCACAAACCCCGCAATTTCCGCTGAAATCGCGCGTGCTAATTCAATCGAATGCGTTCGTATTTTTTTAATTCAGTCGCGGCGCGCGCTGGTAAATTTCCCGTAAAGGCCGCGAAGCGACGCGGCAGGCGCGCAAGGAATTCTTCTTTGCGAGGCCGCCGCGCCGAACCTCGGGCTAGCTGGAGCGGACTGTTGTCGCCTTACGCGGGTGCGCCTGCTGGTGCCAAGCCCAGGCTGTACGGATAATCGTTTCCAAATCCGATCTCGACGTAGAAAAACCGAGCTGTTCTCTTGCGCGGCGCGGATCGGCAATCAATGTCGGCGGATCGCCGGGCCGCCGGGCCTCGAAGCTCACACGAATCCTGGCGCCGGTTAGACGTTCGATTTCCGCCAGCACTTGCTTCACGGAATGGCCGCGGCCGGTGCCAAGATTGAGCGCTCCACCTCGTTCGCCGGCCAAGAGGCGCTGCAGCGCCAGTACGTGGGCATCGGCCAAATCGCAGACATGAATGTAGTCGCGAACGGCGGTCCCATCGGGGGTCGGATAGTCGGTGCCAAACACCGAGATCGATTCAAGGTGACCTTGAATCCACATCATCACCCTTGGAATGAGGTGGGTTTCGCGCGCCCGCAATTCGCCGATCTCACTCTGCGGATCGGCGCCGCAAGCGTTGAAATAACGCAGTGCCGACCAGCGCAGGCCGTAGGCTTTGCCGCAGTCCGACAGAATGCGCTCGGCCATGAGCTTCGAAGCGCCATAGGGGTTGATCGGATTCGGCGCCGTGTCTTCGTCGATCGGTTGTCTTTCCGGCACGCCATAGATGGCGCACGAGCTGGACATGACGATTGTGTTCACCCCGGCTTGTTGAAGCCCATCAAGCAGCGAGAGCGTGCCGGCAACGTTATTCTGATAATAGGCGGCCGGATTGGCGACCGATTCCGCGACCAAGGCATAAGCGGCAAAGTGAATGGCGGCGGCGACTTCATGCGCTTGGCACGCTGTTTTTACGGCAGCGGCGTCGCGGATGTCTCCTTCGACGAGTGGTCCCCAGCGCACGAAATCCCGGTGTCCGATGGACAGATTGTCGAAGGCGATGGGCCGGTAGCCCGCGGCTGCGAGCGCCTTGCAGGCGTGGGCGCCGATATAGCCGGCGCCGCCCGTGACCAGAACGGAAAGTTGTTGATTTCTCGGCATTCCCTTCGCCACCCCGCGCCCGCGCCACTACCCGATTCTGAGACCGGGAGAACCCCAATCCTACGATTCGTCGGGTTGTGGCGTTATCAGTTTCGCCTCTACCGAGGGCCGAGGGGAGTGCATTCCACCGTCAACCGGGCGCCGTGTGGCAAGGCTGCCTCGTGATTAGGCTGAAAAACCGGCCAATTTGCTGTTTTCCGCATCAGTTATGTGGCCAAAATACAACACGAAATAGCAATCCATAACAACGCTTTCCGATTGAATTGCTACCCCCCCTGGGAGATGGCAAGTTTACTTCCACAAGAGCAAAATTATTGGGACGGCGGGGGCTCATCGTGCGGATGTCAAGGGTTTGGACGGGTTTGGCCGTATCGGCATGCGCCTGCTTGTTCGGGCTGCAGCCGAGCAACGCGCAGCAGACTACTTCTTCGTCGGTCACGCCTGTCGTCGTGCCGGCGGCGAATCTTTCCAGCGGAATTTATGCCTGGAGTGGAGCGGCCGTTAACAATTCTTTTGTCGGGGCCTTTGTGGGCGGGATCTATGCACTGAATGGGAACCTCGGCAGCGAGGGATATATTTTTCGCTTGGAAGCTGCGGGTGGGGAATACGGCTACACTTCCGGGACGCTGCCGAATACCGCGATTGAGACCTACAATGGCGCGGCCATGCTCGGCTACCGCAAGGCGGTCGGAGCAGGTTGGCTGACCGGTTATGTCGGCGGATCCTTCGAGACGCATAACAATCCGGATATTCCTTCGCCGAACCACCTTGAAGGCTTGAAAGGGGGCGCGAAGGCGCTGGTTGAATACTGGGGTCCGTTGTCCCCGACGCAGGAAGTGTACGCATCGGTTTCGTATGCGACCCCATTTTCGACGACGAGCGCTTACGGCCGCTTCATCAATAAGCTCAACGATCGGATCTCGATCGGCCCCGAGGTGGGATATTACAGCAACGACGTCTACAGAGACGTCCGAGCGGGCGGGTTTATCTCCTTCAAGACGTCGTTTGGTGAAATCGCTTTTTCCGGCGGCTGGCGCGATCCCCTTACGCCCGGGGCGACTGGGTACTACGCGAACGTCTATTTGGGCTTTGAACGCCTGCCACCGGGCCCGGCGGCGACGCAGCAGTCCAGGCTGCCGTATAAGGCGTCGCCCGTATCGCCCGCGTTCAATTGGTCCGGTTTTTACGCCGGCGGCCAAGCCGGCTTCGGTTGGGACAGCGTCAACTGGAGCAACGTTGACCTTACGGCCGAACCGGTTCGCTCGAAGGCTTTTGGTTTCGTCGGCGGCGGACAGGTTGGATATAATTGGCAAGTCAGTCAGTGGGTCGTGGGCGTAGAAGCCGACCTATTGGGCTCCGATCTGAAGAACATGCAGCCGAGCGCGGTTGCTCCTGGGCTAATCTCTTACACCAACAAGGTCGATATGATTGGGACCGTTGTCGGCCGCCTCGGCTACGCAATGAATCGTTCGCTCGTTTATGTGGATGGCGGCTGGGCCACGGCTCGCCTCACGGCCTCCGGGGTGAACACGGTGTTGCCGGACGCTTTCGCAACACGATTCCACGACGACGGCTGGACGATCGGCGCCGGCTGGGATTATGCGCTCGACAACAATTGGATCTTGGGAGTCGATTACAAGCGGATCGAGCTCAAAAAGACGACCCGCTCGGGTGTAACCGACGCCGCAATCCCATTCACGATCACCGACATCGATCCGAAGATCAATGTGCTCACCTTGCGCTTGAGCTACAAGTTTGGCGACTGGGGTAAGTCTCCGGTGGTCGCGAAATACTGATCGCTTCGGCAGACAATCAATTCAAAACCCCGGCCTCGGCGCCGGGGTTTTTGTTTGTGAGGATGAGCCGGTTCGTGGGGATCAAAGTCGGTTTCGCACCGACGGTCATCATCAAAAATCACGGCTGCCAGCCGGACGCCCAATGGCGTTTGAACTTTACCGCCATCCTTTGCGAAAAATTAGCCCGGTGATCGACGATCACCGGGCTAATCTGAACTTTAAGGCGCTTTAGGGGAGAGGCGAGGTTATTAGTAACCGCCGCCCGGGCCGCCACCAGGACCGGCGCCACCGCCGCCGCCGCCGGTTTGACCGACGATGTCGGGATCACGCGGACGCTTTCTGCGCTCGTTGGTCTGCGCCACCTGGATCAGCTTGGCGTCAGCCCCGAGCTCGGCAATGACCGATTCGCGCAGGCCGTCTTCAATGGACGAATTTGAAGCCACCACATCAATCAGTGCATTCTTGATTCTCGCCACGGTGTCGGGCGTTACGCCCAAAGCCATCACGTCGGTCAAAAGCTGAGGCAGATGCTCAACCTTATCTCCCGACGCTCCGCTGAACATTTCGATCAGCGTGCTCTCGGCCGCCTCGCTCGAGAGGTCGCCTTTTGTCCTCAAAATGAGGTCAAACAACGGGTCTGAATAGCTTCCCGAAGAGAGCAGCCCGGCGGCTGGCGCGGTCGTTTCGGCCTGTTTATCGAAGCGCGGAACGGATGCGTTGGCTGCTGAGTTCCCTGCGGCGGCGAGAGCGAGAACGCTCGCGGCGCCAACAAGTGCTTTCTTGTAGTTGTGCATTGACCCACTCCCCAAAACTTTGAATCTAAACGGCCGCCTCTTAACGGTTTTTTAGCATTGTTTGAGGTGTTGCGACAAGGCGGACGGTGCTTTTTGCTTAACGGCCCCCCGCCCCAAAAAGTGCCTATTTTGGAGGCACTTGCCGAGTCGCCTAGGATCGCTATGGGGACGAAGGCTGTGAACAAGTGATCAGAAACGGGACGCCACGAAAGTTCCCGGCAGGGCCTGTCTTTGAATGGGCGCAAACCTCGCAAACCACAAAATTGCAGGCATCCGCATCCGGTCGTGCGAGGCGAGTTCTAGCGATGAGGCCGCGGCGCGGCGGATTCCGCCCTACGATGAGCGGACGACCCCTGAAATCGGATTAAGGATATTCTGCCTGCTGCGGATACGGTGTCATCCGTGTGTAAACGTCTATTTAGGCGTGGCGGTTACAACCACGCGTTCGTGAATCTTCCGGTCGTTACCTAAACCGGCGGGGAGCTTTCAGCCAAGAACTATCCGGACAGGATGACGCGTGCGGCGAGCGCGCGCTAGCAAGAGAGCTTCTTGTGATGTACGTCAGCGTCGTGTTTCGTCGGAAAGGCATTGGCGCCCGCCGATCATAAGCCATGAACAGGATTGCCGAAACCGAATTGGCTCGCTTGCTGCGGCCTGAACGTCCGACAGGTCGCAAGATCTGCGTCGTCACCGGAGAGCTGGAAGGTCCCTATTTCAATGGGGGCGTCGGCACGACCAACCGGGCGCTGGCATTGGTCCTTCGCACGCTCGGCTACGAGGTTGATATTCTTTACACCGATGTCGACAAAGGAAGCCCATTCTGTCTCCGCGGCAAGTTTGCAGATCATGTGGAAGCCTATCGGAAGTTAGGCATTCGCCTGCTGTGCATCGATAACGATGCCGATCGATACAATTGGCAGGCCAGGTCATATCTTTCGTTGCAGCACCTGCTGCACCATCGATACGAGCTCGTGCTTTTCGATGACATGGATGGCGCCGCTTATTATCCGCTGCTGGCGCGTCGGACCGGCAACGCGGCGCTGCGCGCAACAACGATGTGCGTCACCGCGCATAGCGCCCTGCAATGGGTCATCGAGTTGAATCAGACCCCGATCACGAGCTTCGAAAAACTTTCCTTGATGGAAATGGAGCGAAGGAGCATCGAGCTCGCCGATTCCGTGAAGGCGCCAAGCGCATACATTCTAAGAAAATACCAAAGTTACGGTTGGATCGTTCCCGACAACTTCATCGTCCTTCCTAATTTTGTTTCCGGCGAACAAGCCACGGCGCGGCCGCCCAGGCGAGTCGCAATCAAAGAGATCGTGTTCTTTGGACGCCTGGAGACACGCAAAGGTCTTGGCATGTTCTGTCGATCGCTCGATCGACTGAAATACGTACTCGCGGACTATCTCGTGACCTTCTTGGGAAAGGCAAGTCCCGAGACCGCCGACATCCTGCTGAGACGATCCGCCACCTGGCCATTCTCCATCCGGCTGCTGAACAATTTCAATCGGGAACAGGCACTGGCGTATCTAATGGGCGATGGCCGCCTCGCCATCATGCCTTCCGCCGAAGACAATAGCCCCAGCGTCATCTTGGAATGCCTCGAAGAAGGGATTCCATTTCTCGCCAGTTCCGGCAGCGGGGGAGAGGAACTTCTTGACGACGAAAGCCGCAAGAGAAGTCTTTTCGAGCCGTCGGTTGATGGTCTTTGTGAAAAACTTCTCGAAACGCTTGCCGATGGCGCGACAACGGCGCGTGCGTCGTTCGACCGTGCGCAACTGCAACGCTCGTTCGGCGAATGGATGGAGGCCCAGCTGCGATCGAGCAAGGTTCGCCCGCAGCCGCGGCCGGACCGTTCACCGCTCACACCGCCGGTTCTCATCGTAATCGTCCCGCCCGAGTACAATGCGGAGCAATGTGTTGCCGGACTGCGGCAGACGGTTGAGGCTTACGGCGGACGAATCGAGATCGAGGTACTGGCGGCAAAGCCGGAAGAATTGAAGAAGCGTCTCAAGTCCGCAGACGATGCGCCGGCCGTGAACATCGCGGGTCTTGGGGATTTTCAGAAACTTGCCCGGTCGCTCGCGGATCGTAAACCAACCGTCTTGGGATTGTGCCACATCAGCCAGATGCTGCCGCCGGCATGGGTTGAACGAGCGCAAAATTGCTTCGCCATGGACGAAAGCATTTCGGCTCTTACCGGCATGATTGCCACCGCCAAGGAGACCAGCAGCAAAATTCGGGATCCGTTTGTGAGTGCGTCGGGCCACAACCACGAAATCCGTCGCTATATCGTCGGCTACGCGCCGCCGCTGTTTCCGCTTCTACAGGACACGAATAGCGGCTTTGTGTTGATGCGATCGGAGCTGCTGGCAATGGCCGGCGATGTTTCGCCCGTCGACGCGCTGTATGACCGCCCGAAGGCGATGCAAACCTGGATCCACGAAATTTTAGTAACGCTTTTCGCGCGCGGGAAGCGTTTCGAGGTCGTGCCGGATCTGATGATCGAGCGATCGGTCGAGGAGCCCCCCTGCGAGGTTTCGAGTTCCGCCGATTTCATGCGTTCTCTCGCGACCACGTTACTCGGGCATGCGCCGGGCACGGATCAGTGGCTCGCGAGCCGTTTGGCCATCGATGCGGGTTTGGGGCATGAGCGATCTCGGGCCAGCGCGGAATATCGCGCTTATCTCGCGGAAAAACTCGGCACGGAGATCATGCCGGTGAGTGCTTATACGAATTGGCAACACCGCGCTCCGCAAGTGGCAATGGTTGCGCACGCGAGCGGCCAAATCGAGCTGGCCGGCCAACTTGCTATCAGTACGACTGACGCGGCAAGCAAATCGACCGCGCTCGGATTGAAGGAATATGTAAAATCGGCGGCGCGCGCGGTGAAGCTGATCGAGTTGCTTGCCACCCATCGATATGCGGCGATCAATCTCAATCACGCCTGGTCATACAAACTGATCGAAGAGGATCAAGAGCTTGAGTTGCATGCCAATAGCGCCGGCGAGGGCCGTGCCGCGCTTGCGTTTTCTCCAATGGATCTCGGCGACCTCATCTATTTCACTTGCTCGATGCGATTGCCCGGCGACGGCGTACAACCGCTCCGCGTGAGGGTCAATTTGATTTCCCTCGATCGAAGCCGCAATTGGTCGGCCGAAAAGATCATGAGTGCCGGCGAGGCCGGCCGCTGGCAGTTTGAAGTTCCAATCAATATGCGCACGACCTGTACGGTCGTTCTCGCCGTTGAGATGGCGGACCCAAGGGACAGCGCCGACCACGCCTACGTTCGAATTTCCGAGCCCCAGTTCACCCGAATTGCTTCAGAAGACCTGCAATGATCATTCCTCGATTGTCGGAGCTAGATCTTGCGACCGCCGGCGCAACCAAGCCGCTAAAGGTCTGCGTCGCTTCGCTTTTGGGTGCGGCGAAAAATGGCGGCGTTGGTACCGCGACGAGCGGGCTGATCAAGCAGCTGGCGGCTGACGGCCACCGGGTGACGCTGCTCTACACGCTTGTCGAAGAGGGAAAGCCCGTCAATGTCGCCCGGCAAAGTGATCCCACAGGTCGGACACGAACGTGGCAGCAGTGGGTCGATGCGTTGGCGGCTGAAGGAATTACGCTCGAATTTATTCCTCACCAGGGCGGCGTGAAATCGTATTTGCACAAGTCGTGGCTTGTGAAGGAATTCATCGGCAAACACGATTTCGATGTCGTCTACTTCGACGATTGGCATGGAAGCGGTTATTTTTCACTCTTGGCAAAACGGGCTGGGCTGGCTCCGTTCTCGACCCAACTGCATTGTGTCATCACCCACGCATCGAAGCAGTGGATCAGCGCTTCCAATGACGAATATATTCGTCAATCATTCGATATCGAGGAAATGGGCTTGGAGCGCCGCAGCGTGGAGTTGGCCGATGTTGTGATCGGGCCTAGCCGTTACCTTCTTCGCGAGTATGAAAGTTACGGCTGGCGGCTTCCCGCTCGAACCTATCATCAGCCTTACCCGCTGTTTCGTGCTCCATTTGAGGCGATCGACAAAAAGCCGATTGAGATCAACGAGCTTGTCTTTTTCGGCCGCCACGAAGTCCGCAAGGGCCTTTGGCTCTTTTGTGAAGCGCTGGACCGACTGGCGGAACGCCTGCGCGGGAAAACGGTGACGTTTCTGGGGCCAACCACCTACGCCTATGGGATCTCCTCCGAGATTCAGATCCTGAACCGCGCCGCACGATGGCCATTCCGCGTGCGACTGGTAACGGATTTCAGCACCGAACAGGCCGTGAGCTATTTGAAGCAAGGCAATAAACTGGCGGTGATGCCTTCGCTCGCGGATAACAGCCCGTGCGTCGTTTACGAGTGCATGGAAGCCGGCGTGCCGTTTGTCACGACTCTGGGAAGCGGCGCGGAGGAGCTGATCGAGCCGGGATGCTGGCCGGACGTGATGGCAGAGCCGAAGGCCGATGCGCTGACGGAAAGGCTTGCTCAAATCCTCGACAAAGGCGCCAGGCTGGCGCGGCCAAGTTTCGATCCACGAGAAAATCTCGACACTTGGTCCGCTTGGCATCGCTACATTGCGGACGATCGCGCCAAACTTATCGCGACCCCGCCGACCTCTCAGGCGGCCCGTGTGATGCGAGCGAATGCGAGCGAGAAAAAAGCCATTCTTCTGGTCATGATTGATGAGGGAGAGTGTGCGCTTCAACTGCTCATCGAAAACCTGGCGACGCACGTCAAACGGTTCGGCAACCTCGCGGCCTATCTTGTCATATCGAGCCGGCGCGGGGCGATCCAGCAAGCGCTTTTCGATCTGTTCAAAGGAGCATCCATTCGCTTTTTCGACGCATCGGAAATCAACGAGGCGCGCAAAATAATCGGCGAATCCGAATTCGCATTCTTCTTGGATGTGAATGTCGAAATGCTTACGCCGTTTTTCGTCTTGGCTCTCGATATGTTGGCGCGCAAGCCATCGGCCGTCGTTACCTGCGTCGGCGCAGTCCGCAGCGACATATCAGCGAGCGTGGAGATCGAGCAGTTGCCGACGGGCGATCTCCCCGGCCTGTCCACGTTTGACGAGCGCATCGGCGGGCCAGTGTGGGCGGTTTCTCCGTCGAATTTGGGTAATGCGTTCTCGAGTGTGGAATTCTACGACAAGCGCCTGGACGTCCTTGTTTCAGCCTCGAGTTTGGGCGAGCTATTTATGCAGCGTCATCGCCTGGCGAATGAAACGATCGAAATGATTCCGATCGTAGGAGTGGTCGCGACACGAGGCAATGATGAGACGCCCCGCACGAAAACATTCGAGGAAACGCAACGCGCCGCCGCCGCATTGGGCATCGCGCCGTCGTTGTACGCCGGCCAAGCGCCTTGGTATGCGGTCTCCGCCTTCGCTCAATCGGAAAAGCCGGAACGTGTTCTGCTCGGCGGCTACGCGGCCGTGTCATCGGCGCACTCTCTTCATTCTTTGCAAGCGCGCGGCGGCGGCAAGGATCTTTCTCTGCTGGCGGCGACGCTTGGTCGGCCGGAACTCGCCATTCAACTGGAGGCGTCCCGGGGTGGATCGGCTGAACGCATCAAGAAGTTGATCGACGTTGCGGTGGAAGCTGCCCGACAGCGCCCCACCTTCGACCTCGCCGAATTATTGCTTGCCGACAGGGTCATGGTGTTCGGGCAAAATCCATTCCCTGAGAAAGCCGATGACAAAACCGTGGCGCAAGGCCGCGGCGCGGCAGCCAGAGGCGAACCTCACTCGCGGCCGGTTGTGAGGCCGGATTCGCCCTCGGCGGAAGGTATCGGCGATGCTCCTGAAGCGGTCGAGCCGCATGTCACCGACGCGGTGGCGGTCTACTTGGACAAGCGGCTTCGAATTATCAACCGCAAGGTTCAATCCACCGGCACGCTTCGGACCGAGGGCCCCGGTAAGCTCTTCTTCTTTGACGTGCCCCTATGCGGTAATTCTTTTCTCGCCGTCAAATTGCGCTCTAGCGGTCCAACCCCGCTTTTTCTCCGGATCAAAGCAGTTGATCAACAAACCGGCGAGGAAATGAGCGTGGCGTCCACGCGCCTGTTGCCCAATGAAACATCCGAATTGTCGCTTCCGCTTTATGAGATCTATGGGAGAGCCGCCATTTTGCTTGAATTTAGCGGCGCGGCGAGAATGGACGTGGTCGCCGAAGCAATACGCGTGCAGTGAAAACCACCTAGAGCCACGCGGCCAATTTCAATGACGGTCACAACGGCTTCAGCCAGCGATTCCGCGCCCCTGATATCGGTCGTCATCTGCACCCGCAACCGCGCGCAACTCCTCGAGCGCGCGCTGGCAAGCGTTGTCGAGCAGGAGTTCGCGCGCACGGATTATGAAATCCTGGTTGTCGATAATGGGTCGACCGATCGTACCCAGGAAGTGGTGAAGCGATTTCCGGACGCTCGATATCTGTACGAGGGCGAAGCAGGCCTTTGCATTGCCCGCAATACCGGATGGCGCGAGGCGAAGGGGCGTTATGTCGCTTTCTTCGATGACGATGCAACAGCCTTGCCGGGATGGCTCGCCGCCATACGAGACGGATTTGCTTCGGCATCGCCGTTGGTCGGCATCGTCGGCGGGCCCGTCCGGCCAATCTGGGAGCGCCCCCGCCCTGCCTGGCTTGCCGACGAAATCGTGTGCTCGCTGACGGTTATCGATTGGGGACCTTCCGATAAACTGATCGACGACGTTTCCCGCGAGTGGCTCGTCGGTGCGAACATGGCCATTCCGAAATCACTATTGGCCGAGGTCGGCGGGTTTCACCCCTGGCTTGACCGGGTGGGAAACAATTTGCTGTCAAGCGGCGATGTTTTTCTCCAGAAGGAGCTGAGGAAACGCGGGTATTCCTGCCTTTATCGGCCTTCAATGGCAGTTACGCACTGGGTCCCCGCTTCACGCCTGGATCAGCGGTGGTTTCTGCGTCGTTACTATTGGCAAGGCGTTTCCGACGCCGTGATTCACTTGATTGAAAATTCGCCTTCGCCCGCCGAGCGGCTTCGGCTTGCGGCCGCGCGAAGCGCGAGCCTGCCGCGTTCGCCGAGAAACGTGCCGCTCGTTCCGACCGAACGGGCGAATGCGTTCACCGCCAAATGCTTTTCGCTAATCGACGTCGGTTTCGTGTCGGGGTTGCTCGGCGCGGCGAAACGCTGAAATGCCAATTCGCATCCGGTTCGAATGCACGCGCTTCCCGCACTGGGGTGCGCAATCGGGCTACACGCAGCTCGTTCGCCATCTCGATCCGCAACGCTACCATCCGATTTTGCACGCCGCCGCGGATAGCGATGCGGATCTCGCACCTTGGCTGGCGCCTTTCCAGCAATGGCTTCGATCCCGGATCCGTCGGGGCCGAATGCCCTGGTATAAGCTCAGCGACCTCAGCGCCGAAGCCGAAGCGTACGCGAGTTGTCTCGCGGGAGACGTTGACATCGTCCATTTCCTGGACGGCGAACATTCCGGTCAGTTTCTGCCGCGCCTGATCCATGAAGCTCGGCCGCCCAACCTCCGGACGGTTGCGACCTTCCACCAACCTCCCGAGGTGGCGTGCGAGCTGGTGAACGGAGACTTGCTGCGTTGGTTCGATTCGATCGTATTGGTCTCACCTTCACAGTTGGACTTTTTCAAGCACTACGTCCCGCAGGACAAGCTGCGTGTGGTCTTGCATGGGGTCAATGCAAACTTCTTCCGCCCGCCCGCGAGCCAAACGCGATCAGGCCCGGTTCGATGCATAACATCGGGGCAGTGGCTTCGTGACTGGGAGACGTTCAGAAAAGTTGCGCGTGCGATGAGCGACGTCACGTTCGTCGCCGTCACCAGCTCGACGACCAAATTCGATGGGCTGCCTAACGTTGAGGCGTACAGTGACGTCAGTGACGCGACCTTGGCCGAGCTGTACAGGTCCGCCGACATACTTTTTTTGCCGCTGATCGGATCGACGGCGAATAATGCGCTGCTGGAAGGCATCGCAAGCGGGTTGCCTGTCGTTGCGACCGACCTCGACGCGGTGCGTGCCTATCTGCCGAACGGCGAAGGGATCTTGGTCGCCGGCAATCGGGTCGATTCTTTCGTCGATGCCCTGCGAGCGCTGCAGCACGATGTCGAATTGCGGCACGAGAAGGGCCGACGGGCACGGGCCCGCGCCGAAGAGCTCGATTGGACCCGCATCATTCACCAATATGAAGACTTGTACGCCGGCCTGACGGCGGCCGCGCCGGTTCGTACGGCCGAGCCGGCTCGAATCGTCATTAGCAGCCGCGCGCTTGCGGCGCCAAGCGAGGGCGGCTTCGAGTCGATTGCCGCAATCAATTTCGTCGATACAACGAAGCTTCCTTCGCCGGCGGGTTCGAACCAGAAACTTGCTGAGATTGATGGCTGGGGTTACGCGCTCCTCGAAGCAGGGCTGTTGGAGGAGGCGGATGCGCTGTTCGCGGCTTTGGCCGCTGTCCTTCACGATCATCGCGGTCATGCCGGACTCGCTCGGATCGCCGAAGAGCGGTGGAGATGGAAAGAGGCAATCAGGCATTGGGATAAATGCCTCGCCATCGTCCGGGGCGAAGAACATATTCTGCTGACCGCCCATAAAGCCCGCTGCCTCGTACAAATGGGCGAGGCCGGTCAGGCGAGAGATTTGTATTTATCCATTGCGGATCGGTACGAGGGCCTGGAAGGTCTGGCGCAAATCGCAGCGTTAGAGGGATCTGCCGACCTCGCACATCGGCGCTGGGAAGAATGCACGCTACGATTCCCTGACCGAATTGACGGATTTCTCGGGCACGCCGCGCTGCTTTTGAAGCAAGGAAGCTACGCGCAAGCCGACGCGCTGCTCAATCACGCGGCCGGAATTTGGCCCGAGTCCACAATTGCCGGCGCACTGTGGGCTTGGAGCGCGACGCTTGCAAACGACAAGCATGCGGGGGCGCGATGGAAATCGGTCTTGGCTCGACATCCGAGGCACCGCGATGTTTGCGCCGGATACGCGCATTATCTTGCGGCCGCCGGCAATCGCGGCGCAACGGATGCTTACATCGCCACCCTCGTCAACGATCCGGTTGCGCTCGCCGCGTTTTTGCTTGAGTACGCGCTCGTCCGCGAAGATTGGAATACGGCGATCGAGCAAGCTGACACGCTTGTCGTGCTCGAAGGCTACAAACCGTGGCATCGGCTTCGGCAGGCGGCGTTGCTCATGCACGTGCCGGCCGGAGGACCGGAGGCGATGAAGGGGGCGCTATCAATTCTGCGAGGGCTTTGCGCGCACTCGCCGGAATCGGTGCCGATCAAGCTGTCTTTGATCGAGGGCTGCATCCGCGCGGGCTTCGAACAAGAAGCCGAGAGCCTGCTGCAAACCATTTCCGCCGCAGACAAGGGGGTGCATCTTGAAATCCTCCGCGCCTGGTCGGCGCATCACGGCAATGGCAATTCCGCCGGCAAAGAACTGTGGAAGACCATCTTCTTGAGATTTGGACTTTTGCACGCCGGCAATAATTTGTTTTGCGGCGGCTCCATCTGATTCATCCTCGTGTTCAAGACCAGCTCCGGGTCTCATCTCCGTGCGCTTACGCTCTGACCGGCGCAAGCTGCCTGAGCGCCTCCTTCCATGATTCGGCCCGTAAGCGGTCCTCCAATCTCCCTCCTTGGGTTTGGCAAAGATGGCGCGCGATGCGCAGCAACACCGGAGCCACGGAGCGTGTTTGATCGGTTCTCAGGAGCGCTGCTTCCTGCTCCGAGCAGCCAAACAGCTTCGGGGCGTTCATGACAAAACATTTTTGGATCGCTTGCACTAGCGTGCCGTCGTTGATCGCCAATGTTGTCGCACTCGTCGCTCGAACTCGGTACTTGACCAGGCATTCGTCGAGGTTGGCGAGCTTGTGCGTCACGGCTACCCGCATCCAAAGATCGTAATCCTCAATGCATGGATTCCAGTTGCGATAGTTGCCGGCTGCCAAGATCGCCTGCCGGCGAAACAAGACTGTCGGATGCCACATGGTCCACGCGTACAGCATTCGGTGGACGATATCGTCGTGCTTCATGGGCAGGGAAAAGTACTGCTCATATTCGCGCCCTGTTTCGTCGATCCTGATCACCTGCGATCCGACGACGGCGATCTCAGGATCGTTTCTCAAGACCGCGAGCTGGGTCTCTAATCTGGACGCAAGGTTTACATCATCGGCGTCGATACGGGCGCAGTACTCCGTCTCGGCCGTCACGACCATTTTGGCGAGAGAAGCGCCGAGGCCTTCCGGACGGTCGTCGATCACGCGTCCCGGCAATCGGGAAGGAACCCAGGCTTTCAATTCCTCGACGGAACCGTCGCTCGAACCGTTGTCCCACGCCAATACCTCATAATCCTTGCAGGTTTGGGCGGCGATCGACGCCAATGTCTCCGGCAGATACGGCATCCCGTTCTTGACGGGCAACAACCAAGTCACTGAAGGAGTCATGTCAGCGATCAGCTTTCGCGCAAGATCTTCGTGTCGAATTCGGCCGCGTCCCAATCTCCCACAAACACGCGCGGCAATCGCAGCAGGTCTTGGCTCGGAAGGATGGGTTCATGCGCCGTCGTGCAGGCGAACTGGAATCCGGCGGCGCTGACCGCCGATCGTGAAATGTCGTTAAAATCGCCGAATGGATATGCAAAGCCGGGGATCGAAGAACCTGTCAGCTCCTCGCAGACGGTTCGACTTTCCTCGATTTCGCCGCGCTGTTGTGCCGCGTTGAGACTGGGTAGCGAAGGGTGCGTCACGGTGTGGGCGCCGATGTCGATAAAGCCGGGCTCGCTCAGGCGCCGCACTTCCTCGGGCACGAGAATTCGATCGCGTTCTTGCGCATCGACATGCGTTCCCGCCCATGCCGCCACCAACGAGATCATCGACTCGCGTTCATCGGGTCGCAGCGGCTTTAAGAGTGTCCAAAGCGCAAAATAAAGCTCCGAAGCGGTCACATCACCGGACGATCTGGCCGCATCTTCTCGCGGCGCGGGAACCAGCCGCCAAGAATACGCGGCTCCGCGGATATCAAGCGTCAAATCATCTGGTAGCGGCGCGGTCTCGAGGATGATCCGCGCCAGGATGTCCCACCAGAAGCCTTTGCGGTCGCCGATCGGGCCGGTGGCCAGGAAAAATGTCGCCGGGCAACCATGCTTTTGCAGAAGGGGCTTCGCATTGACGAGCGCGTCGGCGTAACCGTCGTCAAAGGTAAGGATAGCCGTTCGGTCCGGCACCTTGCCGCGGTTAAGCTCGCCGGCGAGCCACGACAGCGGCACCACGTCGCGTTCCTGTTTCAGCACGGCGAGTTGCTCGGAAAAACGCTCGGGTGTGACGCAAAGCGCCCATGGATCGCATTTTATTCTGTTGATCCGGTGGTACATGAGGAGAATGGGCGATTGCGAAGCGGCCGCGTTGCCCATCGCGGGGGCGGATTTGGCATCGGCGCCGCGCTCGCGCCAACCGGCGAAGGATTGCAGGCGGGCCTTGAATTCCTTGACGCAGCGGGCGGCAAAATCCGCAATCTCGCAGCGCTGCCCGACGATCGCAAACGCGGCATCGATGGAACGCTCATGGATCGGCCAAAGCGCCGGCCAATCCTCATACAAGACGCAGCCGCCTTGAGGCACGCTGCCTTGCATCATCGAAACGCAGCGGTCGATTCCAAGATCGCCGGTTGGCGGAAATTCGATCCGCCGCAAAAACGGCTCGGGGTCTTTGCCGCTGCCAATCAATATACCCGCGCACCAAGTCGCGAACGCGACGATGGCCTCAGCGGCGTCCGGAGAAGGCTGACCTTCGGCAAAAGCCGGCAATGGATCGCGAACCCGCGGATCGCGGCTATGGCCGCGCGCAATCACCTGACGGGCGCTTTCGAACAATAATTCCGCCCTGTGTGACAGCGAAGCCGGCCGAAGGCGGTAGAGCGCGAGGGAATCGTCAATTCCGGCGAAAACGGCGCCCGCCCTGGCAAATCGCTGCCAGAGATCCCACTCTTCGCAAGTTTTGAGTGCAGGATCGAACCCGCCAAACTTCTCAAATGTGCTGCGTCGAACAAGGCAAGCGTGGACGTAGAAGAGATTACGCGACGCCAAAAGCCTGAAATAATCATCGCCTGGAGGGGTCTCGGGATCACCAACGCGACCGTCTGCCGCAATTTTCGCGCCCGCGCAGTAGACGAGGTCGGGGCGGGGATCGGGCGTGGCCGCCGCCGCCAGCATCGTTGCAAGATAGGTCGGCGCGATCAGATCATCGGCGTCAAGAAAAACGAGCCAAGGACTGGTCGCGCGCCCGGCGGCTTCGTTTCTCGCGCCGCCCGTGCCGCGGGCTTTGCCCTTCATCCATCTGATTCGTGAATCGCGATCACGCCAGGCCTGCGCATTCGCGGCGGTGGAGTCGGTCGAGCCGTCGTCGTAAATGATCGCTTCCCAATCGGCATGAGTTTGTCGCACGACGCTGGCGACCGTCGCGCCCAACGTGGCCGCGGCGTTGAAGGCGGGAATGATGATACTTACGCTGGCCATCGGCTGCCTATCGAAGCTCTATGCGGACGCACGAACGGACCACATCATCGTGTGTGGGTGCATCCATTAACATAGCGATGTCGCCGCGCATTAAAAGCGGGGTACTCACTTCCCGCAAGGCGCCGTCCGCTTCGTTCACGGCGTCGCGCCCAGCGCCTTGAGCTCGGCGTTGGCGGCCTCCCACTCGATAAAGCTTTTCGGGCAATCGCTCGCCGCCAGCCGGAACAGCCGCAGCGCCTCCTCCTTCGCGTTTTGCAACAGCGCGAATTCCGCGCTGAAGAAATGGGCCTCGCACATCTGCCCCTGCCTGATCTTCGGGTTGGCGTCGTCCACGGCGGCAAGCAGCGTCGCCGGCGTCATGTCGCCGAGGAAAAGCCGCACCACGGGCGCGGGCCATGCCGTCATGTCGAGTGGCTTCGCGGTTTGCGTCAAATGGCTTGGGACATTGTCGCGGCGCTCGGCGATGTCGAGCCACAGCGCAAAATAAGCGTTTTTCGAATTGAGTTCGCCGGCTTGCCTGAAATCCGCCTGCGCCTTGGCGACCGAGGCGCCATAGAGATAGAGGCGGCCCCGGCTGAAGTAGGCGTCGGCGGAGTTGGGATCGAAGCGGATCGCCTCGCCGTAGTCGGCGATGGCGCGGTCGAACTCGCCCATGATGCGATACGCGTTGCCCCGGTTGTTGTAGGCGTCGGCATAGTTGGGGTTGAGCCCGATCGCCGCGCCGTAGTCGGCGACCGCGTCGGCGATGGCGCCGTTGGCTTCGCGGGCGAGACCGCGATTGTTGTAGGCGTGGGCATATTTGGGATCGAGCCGGATCGCCATGTCGTAGTCGGCGATCGCGCGGTCGACCTCGCCCTTGGCTTCGTAGGCGAGACCGCGGTTGTTGTAGGCATGGGCATATGAGTAACGGAGTCGGATCGCGTCGTTGTAGTCGGCGATGGCGCGGTCGAACTCGCCCTTGGCTTCGTACGCGATGCCGCGGTTGTTGAAGGCGACGGCATATTGGGGATCGAGCCGGATCGCCTGATCGTAGTCGGCGATGGCGCGGTCGAACTCGCCGTTGACGCGATAGGCGTTGCCCCGGTTGTTGTAGGCGGCGGCGTATTGGGGATCGAGGCCGATCGCCTGATTGTAGTCGGCGAGGGCGCGGTCAAGGTCGACCTTGTGATAATACGCGTTGCCTCGGTTGTTATAGGCTTGGGCATATTTGGGATCGAGCCGGATCGCGTCCGTGTAGTCGGCGATCGCGTGGTCGAGGTCATGCTTGGCATCGTAGGCGATGCCGCGGTTGTTGAAGGCGATGGCGTATTGCGGGTCGAGCCGGATCGCTTCGCCGTAGTCGGCGAAGGCGCGGTCGAAGTCGCCCTTGGCTTCGTACGCGACGCCGCGGCTGTTGAAGGCGACGGCGTATTGGGGATTGCGCTGGATCGCCTCGTTGTGGTCGGCGATGGCGCGGTCGAACTCGCCCTTGACGCGATAGGCGTTGCCCCGGTTGTTGTAGGTGGCGGCGTATTGGGGATCGAGGCGGATCGCCTCGTCGTAGTCGGCGATGGCGCGACCGAGATCGCCCTTGTCGTAATATGCGTTGCCGCGATTGTTGTAGGCCCAGGTTATTTCCCTTCCCGACCATTTGCTCGATTGAATCACCGCGGTGCAGGCGCCGATTTGCGCAGCGGGCGCGAATCCCTTGTCGTTGTTCACGCAGCCATCAATCTGCTGTTGAATTTGCGCGATGGCGCAGGGGGCGGCGAGCCATGTTCCTGTCACCAGCCACAGTCCGAGGACGCGCGAAATTCCAATTCCCCGCATGATTAGGTCCGCGCGCTCAGCGCACCGCCGCCGCGGCGGCGCGGCCGGCCGTGCGGCCGGAGAAAATACAGCCGCCGAGGAAGGTGCCTTCGAGCGCGCGATAGCCGTGCACGCCGCCGCCGCCGAAGCCCGCCACTTCGCCGGCGGCGTAGACGTTGCCGAGCGGCGCGCCGTCTTGCTTCAGCACGCGCGCCGACAGATCCGTTTCCAGCCCGCCGAGCGTCTTGCGCGTCAGCACCCACAGCCGCACCGCGATCAACGGGCCGGCGGCGGGATCGAGCAGGCGGTGGGGCTTGGCGACGCGAATGAGCCGGTCGCCGATGTAGTTGCGCGCCACCCGGATCGCCGCCACCTGCGCGTCCTTGCAGTATTTGTTCTCCACTTCGCGGTCGCGCGCGACCACCTCGCGCTCTAGAATGCGCGCGTCGACCAGGCCCAGCTGCGTCAGCCGGTTCATCTTTGCCACCAGCTCCGGAATGATGTCGGCGACGACGAAATCCTTTTCCGCCTGCACGAATTTCTGCACCGGCGAGAGCGTCTTGCCGCGCCCGCGGCGGAGCACGCCGAGAATGCTTTTGTTGGTCAAATCCGGATTTTGCTCGGAGCCCGAGAGCGCGAACTCGCGGCCGATGATGCGCTGGTTCAACAGGAACCACGAATGATCCTGGCCGTGTTTGGTGATGTGTTCGAGCGCGCCCAAGCCGTCGAAGCCGGGAAACAGCGGGATCGGCAGCCGCTTGCCATGTGCATCCAGCCACAGCGGCGAGGGGCCGCTGAGGATACGGATGCCGTGGCGCGGCCAGATCGGCGCGTAATTGTCGATGCCCTCGGGGTAGTGCCACATGCGGTCGGAATTGATGATGTTGCCGCCGGCGGCGGCGACGACGTCCAGCATCTTGCCGTCGACATGGGCGGGCACGCCGGAGAGCATTTTCTTCGGCGGCGCCCCCATGCGCTGCGGCCAGTGCTTGCGCACGAGATCGTGGTTGGCGCCGATGCCGCCCGAAGTCACGATCACCGCTTGCGCTCGCAGCGAAAAATTGCCGGTAATCTTGCGCGCGCTTTCTTGCCCGCGCTCGACCGCGCTCGGCTCGAGGATCTCGCCCTCGACGCCGTCGATCGCCCCGCCGCTCGCCGAGAGCTTGGTGGCGCGGTGGCGGAAGCGCAGCGAAATCAGCCCCTGCTTCTCGCCCTCGCGCACGCGGCGGACGAACGGCTCGAGCAATCCGGGCCCGGTCCCCCAGGTGATGTGAAAGCGCGGCACGGAATTGCCGTGACCGGTCGCGAGATAGCCGCCGCGCTCGGCCCAGCCGACGACCGGAAACCAGCGCACGCCCTGCGCGTGCAGCCAGCTGCGCTTTTCGCCGGCGGCGAAATCGACATAGGCCTCGGCCCATTGCCGCGGCCAGCGGTCCTCGGCGCGGTCGAAGGCGGCGGAGCCGAGCCAGTCCTGCAAGGCGAGCTCGCGTGAATCGCGGATGCCGAGGCGGCGCTGCTCCGGCGAATTGACCAGCATCAGGCCGCCGAACGACCAGAACGCTTGGCCGCCAAGCGAGGCCTCCGGCTCCTGGTCGAGGAGGATCACGCGGCGCTTGGCGTCGGCGAGTTCGGCGGCGGCGGCAAGGCCGGCGAGGCCCGCGCCCACGACAATGACATCGGCGTCCATCGAGCGTCTCCCCCGATCCTAGTTATCGTCATTGCCGGGCCCTCGGGTCCGGCCTTCGGCCGGCCGAAGGATAAACTTGGCCCGGCCATCCACCTCTTAGGCTACCAAAGAAAGGAGTGGATGCCCGGCATTAAGGCCGGGCATGAGGAAGGAGAGGACAAGCCCGGCTATGACGAGAAGAGTAGCCGTGTCCGCGCTCGTCACCCAAGTCGGCTGCTGCCGACTTGGGAATTAAAACGCGCAACTCGGGCAAGCTCGAGTTGCGTGGCATCTACGTCTTACAACGGCAAAGAAAAAAGAAAGGCGTGGGTGGCCCGGACAAGCCCGGCTATGAAAGCATTAAAATCGCCGCGGCGGGAATCGAATCCTGGCCGCCGTCAAGCTCGAATTTGCATTTTTCCCATCAGCCTTTTGCCGCAGCGGCGAATTTTCGCGCGGTCGAAGGCCATTCGAGATCAATTTTCGGGTAGGGGAGGCGATCGAATCGCGATCGGACTCGCCCGCGCCGCGCGGAACCCGTTCGGACCGGATGTGGAGAGGCGCTCGAGGCTCGCCGCGGCCGATACGCCGCCCAGGGACGCGGCGAATGGTATTCGAGGGCGTCTTTTGGCGCCGAATCCGACCCGAAATGGCGGATTTCAACCGGATATAAAGCATTGAAATACATATATAAAATCAGTCTTCGCCGGGTGTTGCGTGATGTTTGTGCAACACATCCTGGAAAAGCATCGCCGGAGGGCCTCGAAAGACCCCGCGAGCATTGAACGGGGTCCTTGATCCGCTATCCTCCCTGGCAAGACGAAAGGGAACTCCTCGGGTGGGGGACCGGGTTCGTCCCGTCCGGATTGACGGCGAAATTGATCGAGGAAGATCGCTTCGCTTCATCACACCGGATGGTCACGGGGAATTAGGGGACCTTCGGGGGTGCGGTTGCATCCTAAACGGAACCCGCTCCCTCGAAATGAGAGAGAGAACTTGGAGGTCACGATGAACATGGTGAAAAGCCTACTCCTCGGTTCCGCAGCGGGTATCGTCGCTGTGGCGGGGGCGCAGGCCGCTGATCTTCCCGTAAAGGCCAAGCCGGTCGAATACGTGAAGATCTGCTCTGCGTATGGTGCTGGGTTCTATTACATTCCGGGCACCGACATCTGCTTGCGCGTCGGCGGCTACGTCTGGTCCGAATTCGAGGTGAACAACCTCGGCGCCGGCTCCGGCGACGTCACGTCGGGCTCGATCGGCGGCGACCACATTCGCAACCGCAACGACGACTGGACTTCGTTCCGCGTGCGCTTCGACATGGTCTTCGACGCGCGCACCAACACCGAATACGGCACACTGCGTTCCTATGCGTCCGTGGGCTGGCAGTGGACGACGAACCTCGACGGCTTCCAGCAGCAGCAGCTGCCGGCGTCGACGGGCAACTACGCTTGGTACTATGACCGCGCGTTCATCCAGTTCGCTGGCTTGACGTTCGGTTATGTCGGGTCGTTCTTTGACTTCGATCCCTCGCTGGTTCTCAGCCAGCAGAACTCGAAGTCGTTCAAGTTCGCTCCGGCGATCGCCTACACCGCCCAGTTGGGCAACGGCGTATCGGCGTCGGTGTCGATGGAAGACTCGACGACCCGCCGCACCAACATCGCGACGTTCGCTTCGGTCGGTACGGCTGTCTTCGGCTTCTTCGGTCCTTCCAGCAACATCGGCATCACGACGAACTTGTTGGTCGTGCCGGTGGCGATCCAGGATTCCGGCTTCGCGGCCACGATCTATTCGGGCCAGTACATGCCGGACTTCATCGCCAACCTGCGCGTCGACCAGGCTTGGGGTGACGCACAGATCAGCGGTGCCGTTCACCAGTTGAAGACGTCGATCAACACGGCGACGCCATTGTTCATCCAGGGAACTGCTACGCCGGGCACCGGCCTGCCGTGGGCGCCCGTCAAGTACGGCTATGCCGCTCTTGCCGGCGTCAACTTCAAGCTTCCGGCGCTGGGGGCTGGCGACAGCTTCCAGGTGGAAGGCGCGTGGGCGAAGGGCGCGGAGGACTACACCGGTCTTTCCGCCAACCCATATTCCAACAACAGCTCGATCGGCTATCGCAAGGGCGCAAGCGGACCGGTCCTCGACCTGTTCGACTCCTTTGTCGATGAGACCGGGCAGCACTTGACGAAGGCCTGGTCGGTTAACGTGGAGTTGCGGCACTTCTGGACGCCGACCGTCCGGTCGTCGATCGCTTACGGCCACAACGTGGTCACGCAGCCGATCCAGTCCCAGATCAGTGCGGTTAGT
>Ga0207505_100038_pt1 | contig 27616 bp, 20 predicted proteins | sample NitcycUWRROWE17A_FD_188207 | JGI IMG/M metagenome (GOLD analysis project Ga0207505, IMG submission 188207) | Soil microbial communities from Arlington Agricultural Research Station in Wisconsin, USA - Nitrogen cycling UWRJ-ROWE17-A (SPAdes) | ecosystem: Environmental > Terrestrial > Soil >... | reverse complement strand
GTCGCGATCTCGCGAGCGAGCGCGACGTGGCCGCGGTGGAAAAGGCCGCCACTTCGGCGGCCGAGCGCGGCATTTCCGGCGTGCCGTTCTTCATCTTCAACAACCGCTTCGCGGTCGCCGGCGCGCAACCGCCGGACATGCTCGCCGAAGCGATGGACAAGACGCTCGCCGAAGCAGCCTGATTAAGCCGCCTTCGCGCGCTCGGCGATCCGCACCAGATTTTCCAGGAGTTCGCGGGCTCCGGCGAGGCGAGCGTCGGCGTCGTGCCAGTCTTCGAGCCAGACGATTTTCTGATCGGGACGGATCTTGGCGAGCGGCGCATTGGCGGCGATCCAGGCGAGCAACCCTTCGGCATTGTCGAATTTGTTGTCGCGGAACGCGATTACCGCGCCCTTGGAGCCAGCCTCGATCCGCTCGACATTGGCGCGGCGGCAGAGCGCCTTGATCGCCACGACCTTGAGCAGCGTTTCGACCTCGGACGGCAGCTTGCCGAAGCGGTCGACGAGTTCGGCGCCCGCCGCCTCGACCTCGGAGTCGCTTTCGAGATCGGCGAGACGGCGATAGAGCCCGAGACGCACGGCAAGGTCGGGCACGTAGTCCTCGGGAATGAGCACGGGAATGCCCGCGGCGATCTGCGGCGACCATTTATCGGCGGCGGGTTGATCGCTGCCCGCCTCGAGCGCGGCGACCGCTTCGGCGAGCATCTCCTGGTAGAGTTCGTAGCCGACCTCGCGGATATGGCCGGACTGCTCCTCGCCCAACAAATTTCCGGCGCCGCGAATGTCGAGATCGTGCGAGGCGAGCTCGAAACCGGCGCCGAGACTGTCGAGCGATTGCAGCACCTTCAGCCGCCGCTCGGCCTGCGCCGTCACCGGCTTGTCGGAGGGCATCGTCAGGATCGCGTAGGCGCGCGTCTTCGCGCGCCCGACGCGTCCGCGCAGCTGATAGAGCTGCGCCAGCCCGAAGCGGTCGGCGCGGTGCACGATCAGCGTGTTGGCGGTTGGAATGTCGAGGCCCGACTCGACGATGGTCGTCGACAAGAGCACGTCAAATTTTCCTTCGTAGAAGGCGCCCATGATGTCCTCGAGTTCGCGCGCCGGCATCTGGCCATGGGCGATTGCGACTTTCACTTCCGGTACGTTCTTTTCGAGAAATGCCCGGATGCCGGCGATGTCCTCGATGCGCGGACAGACGTAGAACGCCTGCCCTCCCCGGTAGCGCTCGCGCAGCAACGCCTCGCGCACGACCAGCGGGTCGAACGGCGTAATGAAGGTGCGCACCGCGAGGCGGTCGACCGGCGGCGTCGCGATGATCGAGAGTTCCCGCACGCCGGCGAGCGCGAGCGACAGCGTGCGCGGGATCGGCGTCGCGGTCAGCGTCAAGACATGCACTTCGTGGCGGAGCTGCTTGAGGCGCTCCTTGTGGGCGACACCGAAATGCTGCTCCTCGTCGACCACGACGAGGCCGAGATCCTTGAATTTCACCGACTTGGCGAGCAACGCGTGGGTGCCGATGACAATGTCGACGGTGCCGGCGGCCAGCCCCTCTCGCATTTTCGCCATCTCGCCGGCGGAGACGAGCCGCGAGGCTTGCGCGATGCGCACCGGAAATCCGCGAAAGCGTTCGCTGAAGGTGAGAAAATGCTGGCGCGCCAGCAGCGTCGTCGGCACCACCACCGCGACTTGTTTGCCGGAAAGTGCGGTGATGAAAGCGGCGCGTAGCGCGACCTCGGTCTTGCCGAAGCCGACGTCGCCGCATACCAGCCGGTCCATCGGCCGGCCGGCGGCGAGGTCGCCGGTCACCGCGTCGATCGCGACGTCCTGATCGTCGGTTTCCTCGTAGGGGAAACGCGCACAGAACTCGTCGTAGAGGCCTTCGGAAACCGTGAGCTTCGGCGCCTCACGGAGCTTCCGCGCGGCGGCGACGCGCACGAGCTCCGCCGCCATCTCGCGGACACGGGTTTTCAGGCGCGCCTTGCGCGACTGCCAGCCAAGCCCGCCGAGGCGATCGAGTTCGGCCGCGGTTTCCTCGTTGCCGTAACGCGAAAGCAATTCGAGGTTTTCCACCGGCAGAAACAGCCGGTCGCCGCCGTGATAGCGGATCTCCAAGCAATCGTGCGGCGCGCCGAGCGCCTCGATCGTCTTCAGCCCGGCGAAGCGGCCGATGCCGTGATCGATGTGGACGACGAGATCGCCGGCGGAAAGGCTGGTGAGCTCGGTGATGAAGTCGTCGGCGCGGCGCTGGCGACGGCGCGGCCGCGCGAGCCGGTCGCCGAGAATATCCTGCTCGGAGATGATCGCGGCGTCGCCGCTCTCGAACCCGGTTTCGAGGCCCAAAACGGCGAGGCCGTAGGCGCCTTTCGACAGGGCGCTCGTCTCGTCGAAATTCGCGACCGGCCGCAAGTCGGCAAGCCCATGGTCCAACAGCACATGCTGCATGCGCTCGCGCGAGCCCTCGCTCCAGAAAGCGAACACCACGCGCTTGTTCGCGGCTTCGAGCGCGCGCGCGTGCGCGACGACCGCGTCGAATAGATTGCGGTTTTCGTCGGCGCGCTCGGTGGCGAAGGTGCGGCCGGCCTTGCCGCCGGCGTCGATCACGTCGCGTGCCTCGGGCATCGCGAAGGGCGTGAGGCGGACGAGCGCGGATTCTGCGAGCCGCGCTTTCCATTCTGCTTCCGCGAGGTAAAGCCGCTCCGGCGGCAGCGGCTTGTAGAGCGGGCTTTGCCCCGCCTCCATCGCCTCGCGCCGCGCGGCGTAATAGTCGGCGATCTGCGCGAGCCGCTCGCCCGCCGCCTCTTCGATCAGCGTCTCCATCACGACCGGCACGCCGGGCAAATAGTCAAACAGGGTTTCGAGCCCATCGGCGAACAGCGGCAGCCAGTGTTCGAGGCCAGGATGGCGGCGGCCCTGGCTCACCGCCTCGAAGAAGGCGTCGCCCTTGGTCTGGCCGCCGAACTCGGCGACATATCCCATGCGAAAACGCTTGATCGTTTCCTCGTCGAGCCGCGCTTCGCTCGTCGGCACGAGTTCGAGCCGGTCGAGGCGGCTCGCCGTGCGCTGCGTCTCGGGATCGAAGACGCGGATCGATTCCAGCGTGTCGCCGAAAAAATCGAGCCGCACCGGCGCGCTCGTCCCCGGCGCGAAAAGATCGAGAATGCCGCCGCGCACGGCATATTCGCCGATGTCGCGCACGGTCGAGGCGCGGCTAAATCCATTAGTCGCCAGCCAGCGCGCAATTTCGTCCATCGGTCGCACGTTGCCCGCAGCGAGCGCGAGCGATTGCGCGGCGGTCGCCGCACGCGGCACCACGCGCTGCAACAGCGCGTTGATGGTGGTGAGCACGATGCCGGAATCGTCGTGGGCGCGGGCAAGCGCCGTCAGCGTCGCCATGCGGGCGGCTGCGACCGCGGCGTTGGGCGACACCCGGTCGTAGGGCAGGCAATCCCAGGCCGGAAACGTCAAGGCCGGGAGATCGGGCGCGAAGAAGGAAAGCGCGCGCTCGAACGCCGCCATGCGCTCGGCATCGCGGCAGACGACGAGCAAGCGCCTGGATTCGACCTTCGCGCGCGCGGCGAGGCTTTTGGCGAGGTCGGCGGCGACGAGCCCGGAAAATCCGTCAGGGACGCTGGCGATGGTCAGCGCCTTGCCGCGGACGAGACGGTCGGCGGGAGCGAACGGCTTGTTCATCGCGCGCTCCCGAGATGGAAGGCGCGGAGCCGCCGCAACAGCGGTGTGTCGTAAAGCGCGGGCGTTTCCGCGGCCCGGGTGATCCAGCCGTAGAGGTCGTGATCGCGGACGTCCATCAGCGCCTCGAACGCGCCGATGTCCGGCTCGTCGAGCCGCGCGATTTCCGCGTCGGCAAAGCGACCGAGGAGCAAATCCAGCTCGCGGGTGCCACGGTGCCAGGCGCGGAAGCGCAGCCGCCGGCGGCGGACATCAAGGTCTTCGGTCGAACGCGATTCGGTCATCGTCGCAACAACGCCAAAAGCCCGGACGAGCCGGGCGAGCTTCATATAGCGATGGAGAATGCATTTGTCAGGCTTCACCCCTCTCCCCGTCCGAACTCGGGTTTACCCGAGTTCGGCAATTTAGAGGGGAGAGGTACATATTTGCGCGGTTGCCACCCGCGCGCCCTTTCGCCACTTTGGCGGATACGATGCGTCCGGCCCTGCTCAATCCGCTATTCGCGGCGCTCAACACGCTTTCCGGCGTCGGCCCCAAGCTCATGGCCCCGTTCGGACGGTTGTTGGAGCGCGAGCCGCCGCGCGTCGTGGATCTTCTGTTCCATCTGCCCTACTCCGCGCTCGACCGGCGCGCGCGGCCGAAACTGAAGGACGTGATCGCCGGCACGATCGCGACCGTGCAAGTCACGGCCGAGCGCCATTTCCCCGGGCACGGGCGCGCGCCGCACAAGATCGTCGCCAGCGACGACACCGGCACCCTGGAAATCGTCTATTTCAACCTGCCGCGCGAGCGGGTGGAAAAAATGCTGCCGCCGGGAGAGCCGCGCTACGTCTCGGGCCGCGTCGACCTCTACGACGGCCGATTGCAGATGGTGCATCCCGACCGCGTGGTTGATGAGCGAGGCCTCGCGCAATTGCCGCTCGTCGAGCCGGTCTATTCGCTGACCGAGGGTCTCGGCGCCGGCATCGTGCGGCGCGCAATGTCAGGCGCGCTCGCGAAGCTGCGGGAGTTTCCCGAATGGCTCGATGCGGCGTTTCTCGCGCAACGGAAATTCCTCACCTTTTCGGCGGCGCTTGGCCGCCTGCACGCGCCGGAAACTCCTTCCGATGTTCTGCCGGAGTCGCCGTTGCGCGCCCGGCTCGCCTATGACGAGTTGCTGTCGCACCAGCTCGCGCTGGCGCTCGTGCGCGGCCGCATCCGCCGCGAAGCGGGCCGCGCCAACACCGGCACCGGCCTCTTGCGCAAGAAAATCGAAGCCGCCCTTCCCTTTTCCCTCACCGGCGCGCAGCGCGGCGCGATCGAAGAAATCGTCCGCGATCTTTCCTCCGGTCAACGCATGCTGCGGCTCTTGCAAGGCGATGTCGGCGCCGGCAAGACGGTGGTGGCGCTGATGGCGGCGGCGCACGTGATCGAGGCGGGTCGGCAGGCGGCGTTGATGGCGCCGACCGAAATTCTCGCCCGCCAGCATTACGAGCGCCTGCGCCCGCTCGCCGACGCCGCGGGCATTCGCCTGGCGCTGCTCACCGGCCGCGACAAGGGCCGCGAGCGCGAGCGGCTGCTCGATGAGTTGCAAGAAGGAAAAATCGATCTTCTCGTCGGGACCCATGCGCTGTTTCAGGAAGGCGTCGAGTTTCGCGACCTCGCGCTCGCCATCGTCGACGAGCAGCACCGTTTCGGCGTGCACCAACGGCTGGCGCTTGCCGAAAAAGGCGAAGCCGCCGACCTTCTGGTGATGACCGCGACGCCGATCCCGCGCACGCTGGTGCTCACCTATTTCGGCGACATGGAAGTCTCGGAGCTGCGCTCCAAGCCTGCCGGCCGTAAGCCCATCGACACCCGCACCGTTTCGCTCGGCCGCATCGAGGAAGTGGTGGAGGCGGTGGGCCGCGCGGTTGAAAGCGGCGCGCGCGCCTATTGGATCTGCCCCCTGATCGAGGAATCCGAGGAAGTAGACCTCGCCGCCGCCGAGGAACGCTACGAATTCCTCCGCAAGCGCTTCGGCAAGCGCGTCGGGCTCGTGCACGGGCGGATGAAGGGAAGCGCACGCGACCAGGCGATGGAGCGCTTCGCAGAGGGCGAGACGCAGATCCTCGTCGCCACGACGGTGATCGAGGTCGGCGTCGACGTGCCGGAAGCAACCATCATGGTGATCGAGCAGGCCGAGCGCTTTGGGCTGGCGCAACTACATCAATTGCGGGGGCGGGTCGGCCGCGGCGCGGGGCAATCCACCTGCTTGCTGCTCTACAAGGGTCCGCTCGGGGACGCCGCCAAGCGCCGGCTTTCGACCTTGCGCGAAACCGAGGATGGCTTTCGCATCGCCGAGGAGGATCTGGCGCTGCGCGGTGAAGGCGAGGTGCTCGGCACGCGGCAGAGCGGTCTTCCCGGCTTCAAGATCGCGCGGCCGGAGCTGCACCGCGATTTACTCGAGGCCGCGCGCAAGGACGCGGCGCTGATCGTCAACCGCGATCCTTCGCTGTCATCGGAGCGGGGCCAGGCGCTGCGCGTGCTCTTGCACTTGTTCGAGCGCGACGACGCGGTGCGGCTGATCGAGGCGGGGTGATTGCAACTCGTCATGCCCGGCCTTGTGCCGGGTATCCACGCCTTCCTTATTGCAAAGACGTGGACGGCCGGGACAAGCCCGGCCATGACAGCCCTTTTACTCCACCGTCACCGATTTCGCCAGATTGCGCGGCTGGTCCACGTCGGTGCCGCGCTGCACGGCGGCGTGATAGGCAAGCAATTGCACCGCCACCGCATAGACGATCGGCGTCACCGTCGCCGGCATTGCGGGGAGCGTCAGGATTGTGCTCGCCTTATCGCCGGCCTCGGCGGCGCCTTTGGCGTCGGTGAGGAGAATGACCTTGCCCTTGCGCGCAAGCACCTCCTGCATGTTCGAGGCGGTCTTGTCGAACACCTTGTCGTAGGGCGCGATCACCACCACCGGCATGTGCTCGTCGATCAGCGCGATCGGTCCGTGCTTGAGCTCGCCCGCGGCATAGCCCTCGGCGTGGATGTAGGAAATTTCCTTCAGCTTCAGCGCGCCTTCGAGCGCGAGCGGAAAGCTGGTGCCGCGGCCGAGATAGAGCACGTCCCGGCAATTCTCCAATTCCTGCGCCAGCCGCTCGATCTTGGGCTCGAGCGCGAGCGCCTCGTTGAGGTGGCGCGGCACTTCGATGAAGGCGCGCACGAGATTGCGCTCGTCATCCTGCGAAAGCGTGCCACGCGCGCGGCCGGCGGCGACCGCGAGACAAGCGAGCGCCGCGAGCTGGCAGGTGAACGCCTTGGTGGAGGCGACGCCGATTTCCGGCCCCGCCAGCGTCGGGATGACCGACTCGCTCTCGCGCGCGATGGTCGAGGACGGCACGTTGACGATCGCGAGCGTGTGTTGGCCGTGCTCCTTGGCGTAGCGGAGCGAAGCGAGCGTGTCGGCGGTCTCGCCCGATTGCGAGACGAAGATCGCGAGCCCGCCCTTCGCCATCGGCGCTTCGCGGTAGCGGAACTCCGAGGCGATATCGAGATCGACCGAGAGGCGCGCGAAACGCTCGAACCAGTATTTCGCCACCTGTCCGGCATAGAAGGCGGTGCCGCAAGCCGAGATGGTGACGCGGTCGAGGTTCTTGAAGTCGAACGGCAGCGTCAGCGGCAGCCGCACGCGCTCGTGCGTCATGTCGAGGAGCGAGGCGAGCGTGTGGCCCACGACCTCGGGCTGCTCGTGGATTTCCTTGGCCATGAAGTGGCGGTGGTTGCCCTTGTCGACGAGGAAGGCGCCGGCCGTGCTCGTCTGCACCGGCCGCACCACCCGATGGCCTTCGCTGTTCTTGATCTCGGCGCCGTTGCGATCGAGCACCGCGAGGTCACCCTCTTCGAGATAGGAAATCGTGTCGGTGAAGGGCGCGAGCGCAATGGCGTCGGAGCCGAGATACATCTCGCCCTTGCCGTAGCCGACCGCCAACGGGCTTCCCTTGCGCGCGCCGACGAGCAAATTATCCTCGCCGTCGAACAAAAACGCGAGCGCGAAGGCGCCCTTCAAGCGCGGCAAGGCGGCGACAACCGCCTCGACCGGCTTCTTGCCGGATTTCATCTCCTGCGTGACGAGATGGGCGATCACCTCCGTGTCGGTCTCGGTGAGAAACTTCGCGCCTTTCTTGAGCAGCTCCTCGCGCAGCTCGCGGTAGTTCTCGATGATGCCGTTGTGGACGACGGCGAGCTTGTCGGTGGCGTGCGGATGGGCGTTGATTTCGTTCGGCGCGCCGTGCGTCGCCCAGCGCGTATGGCCGATGCCGATTTTGCCGATAAGCGGCTCCTCGCCGAGCCGCTTTTCGAGATTCTTCAGCTTGCCTTCGGCGCGGCGGCGGGTGAGGTGCCCGGCTTCCAGCGTCGCGATGCCCGCCGAGTCGTAGCCGCGATATTCGAGACGCTTGAGCGCGTCGACGAGGCCGCCCGCCACCGGCGCACGCCCGAGTATGCCGACAATGCCGCACATGAAATGATCCCTCGCCCCGTCATCCTATCAGACAGGCGTTTAGAGATGGTTCCCGTGGGTAGAAAATCAAATCCGATTGCGGCGGATTTCAAGCGCGGCCGGGCAGCGCGGTTAAGTGCTTATGCCGTGGGGGCGTTTCCGCGTTAAGGATTATGCTAAACGCCAGGCAACCCAATGCAGGAAGGCGCCGATGCCGATCAAGCTCTACGACTCCAAGATCTCTCCATACGCCCGCAAGGTGCGGCTCGTCGCCGCCGAGCTCGACATTCCGCTGGAGAAAATCAACGTCGATTTTCAGAAGGGCGACCCGCGCAAGCCCGAATATCTGGCGATGAACCCGAACGGCAAGGTGCCGGTGATCGACGACGACGGCTTCGTGCTGTGGGAGTCGATCGCGATCCTGAAATATCTCGCGGCCAAGAAGCGCAGACTGCTTCCCGCGGACGCGCGCGGTCTGGCGCAGGCGGACCAGTGGATGTTCTGGTGGGCGAACCAACCGGAGCCGGCGATCGAACATCTAATCTATGAACTCGTGCTCAAGCCCTTCTTCGGCAAATCCGGTAACGACGCGAGCATCATGCAAGAGGCGCGCGATCACCTCGATCGCTTTTTGCCGGTGCTCGACAAGCAGCTTCAAGGCAAGGGCTATGTGATGGGCGACCTTAGCGTCGTCGACTTCGCCATTGCCCCGCCGCTCGAGCTTTCGCAACGGCGGCTGAATGTCGATCTCGGCAAATACCCGGGCATCACCGCGTGGCTGGCGCGGCTGCAGACAAAGCCCTATTGGAAGACGGCGTGAGCCGCGATTTCGCCTCGCCTCGCGTCAACGCTTCTTCCGAGAATCACGGCGTTCGACCGGCGTGACCTGAAACGCCGCGATCTCCGTGCCGCGTATCGCGCTCAGTGCGAGCGGACGCTCGATGCGCTCGCCGTTCAGGAGCCGGACCAGATCGTCGATGCCGGTGACCGCCTCGCCGTCGAGACTGACGACGATGTCGCGCGGCTTGAGCCCGGCGGCCGCGGCGGGACTCGTCTCCTCGATCGCGGTGATCATCGCCCCGAACTTATTCGCGATGCCGGCGGCAACGGCGAGGCGCCGCGGCAGCGGAATCGTTTGCGCCGATACGCCGATAAAGGCGCGGCGCACGCGGCCGTGCTGGATCAACTCGCCGAGCACGAACTTCGCGGTGTTGCTCGCGATCGCGAAACAAATTCCCTGCGCGCCCAGAATGACCGCGGTATTGATGCCGATCACCTCGCCGCGCGCCGACACCAGCGGGCCGCCGGAATTGCCCGGGTTGAGCGCGGCGTCGGTCTGGATCACGTCCTCGATCAGCCGGCCCGTGCTCGCGCGCAGCGAGCGGCCCAAGGCGGAGATGACGCCGGCCGTCACCGTCGACTCGAATCCGAGCGGGTTGCCGATGGCGACCACGAGCTGTCCGCGATGCAGCCGCTTGGAATCGCCGAGCGGGGCTGCGGGTAAGTTCTGGTGCGAGGTCGCACGCAAGAGCGCAAGATCGGTGTCGGCGCCCTCGCCGAGCAGGCGCGCGCCGAGATTGAGGCCGTCGGCGGTCGCGAGCCGGATGTCGCGGTTGCCCTGGACGACGTGGCTGTTGGTGAGCACGAGCCCGTCAGGCGAGATGATCACGCCCGAGCCGACGCCGCCGCGGCGCCCGCGACCGCCGGTCTCGACGCGCACGACCGCCGGCCCGACCGTGTCGACGACGTCGGCGACCGCGCGCGAATAGGCGTCGAGTAGGTCGCCATCGGCATCAGGCGCGACCGGACGCGCCTCGCCGGGCTCGCCGGAATGCAGAACGAAACTTGGCTTGGAGCTGAACATGGGGGGACGAGCCCCCATATGGGGTCGCGGCCCGCATTTGTCAGGGGTTCATTGATCCGGCACAGCCTCGTCGGGCTTGAAGCCGCGAAACGCCCAGTTCGCTGCCAGACCGAACAGCAAGAGCGCAATCGGCGGTCCGATCAGGACGACCGGAACGACCAGATAATCGCCCTGCTCCTTGAACCCGCCCTGAAGCCCGTTAATCGCCAAATAGATGATCCAGCCCATCATCCAGGCGATCGAAATTAGAACCCAGATACGAAACATACCGCGTCGCCAATTGATGGCGGCCGGCTGCTCGTTCGAGGTGCGACGCGGAATGGAATAATGCGACATGGCGAGGTCGCCATAGCAACGGCGCGGAGCGGAAGATTGTTCCCCGCATTGGCCATTGCTGCGCGCTATTCAGCCGATTCTGCGCGCAATAAATGGGTCTGGCGTCCTCATGGTGGTCGCGTACCAGCCCAGGCTGGTCAATACCCGCGCGCCGCCGGCCACGACCGGGGCTCGTATACCTACGTTTTCTTTCCCTTGTGCGCGCGAAGTTTCTTGATCGCGCGGAGCTTTTTTGCCCATCCTTTCTTCACCGCCTGACGGGCGCGCGCCACCGCGAGCGCGCCGTCGGGCACATCCTTCACGATCACCGAGCCGGTGCCAACATAAGCGCCCTCGCCGATCTTCACCGGCGCCACCAGCGAGGAATTCGAGCCGATGAAGGCGTCCTTGCCGACCTCGGTGCGGTGTTTCTCGATGCCGTCGTAATTGCAGAAGATGGTGCCGGCACCGATATTGGCGCCCGCGCCGACGCTACCGTCGCCGATATAGGCGAGGTGATTGGCCTTGGCGCCCTTGTCGAATTTCGCCGCTTTCACCTCGACGAAATTGCCGACGCGCGCGCCCTCGCCGATCACGGTGCCGGGCCGGAGCCGGGCGAAGGGCCCGACGCTCGCGCCCGCCGCGATGTGCGCGCCCTCGAGATGGGAGAACGAGCGGATCGTCGCCTTGTCCTCGACCACGACGCCGGGGCCGAAGACGACGTAAGGCTCCACCGTCACGTCGCGGCCGAGCCTGGTGTCGGCGGAAAAATAAACCGTTTCCGGCGCGACCAGCGTCGCGCCCGCCGCCATCGCGCCGTCGCGCAACCGTTTCTGCAAAACGGCGTCGGCCTCGGCGAGCTGCTTGCGGTCGTTGATGCCCATGACTTCCTCCTCTGGCGCCTCGCGGACGGCGGCGGCGAATCCCTTCTCCGCCGCGATCGCGACTGCGTCGCTTAAATAAAATTCCCGCTTCGTGTTCCGATTGCCGATCGCGCGCAAAATGTCGAGCGCGTGCTTGCCCGCGAGCGCCATCACGCCGGCGTTGCAGAGCCTGATCGCGCGCTCGGCCTCGCTCGCTTCGCGCTCCTCGCGGATGGCGATGAGCCTGCCGTTCGCAATCACCAGTCGACCGTAACCGGCGGGATTGGCCGGACGGAATCCGAGCACCGAGACGGCGGCCTCGTTCAGGCCGTCGCGTACGCCGCGCAGGGTCTCGGCGCGCACCAGCGGCGTGTCGCCGAACACGACGATGATATCGTCGCCGTCCGCGAGCATCGTTCGCGCCGAAAGCAACGCGTGGGCGGTGCCGCGCCGCTCCTTTTGCACGAAAATCCGCGCGCCAGGCGCAATCCGCTTCGCTTCCACCGCCACCTTGTCTTGGCCGGGGCCCACCACGACGGCGATCTTGTCGGCGCCGGCGCCTTTCGCGGCTTCCAGCACATGCGCGATCAGCGGCCGGCCGCCGACCCGGTGCAGGACTTTCGGCACGCGCGAGCGCATGCGCGTTCCCTCGCCCGCGGCGAGCACGACGATCGTGGTCCTGGCGGCCATCAAAACTCCCACGGACTGGCGTGCCAGCGGTGTAGCCGAACGCCGGAGCGTCCGAAAGCGGCGGGCTTTCCAGCCCTTCGACTCTGGTAAATTGGCGCCAACTGATTCGCGACAAGGCTCGTAGCCCCCATGGCCGCACCGCCCGCCGCCCCGCCGCCGCGCCCGAAGGCGAAACGCCTGTCGGGGGCCGCGAGTTATCTCGTTTGGGGCTCGCTCGCCGTCTGCGCCGTTGTCGCGACGGCGGTCGTGATCGCGCTCGGGATCGGCGCCTCGCGCGGCGGATTCGGCGTGGCGCAGACCACCACCGTGCGCCCGGCGCCGCCGATCGTGCAAAAGCAAGCGGTGTCCGAGTTCGAGGTGGCCCGCCTCAATGACGCGCTGCGGGCGCTTTCCGCCGAACGCGAGCGCTTGGCGGCACGGGTCGAGCAGCTGGAGCGCTCGGTCGGCGATATCACCGCGAGCATCAATTCGGTCAAGGAACGGGCGCCCGCGCCGGCGCCGGCGAATGCCCAGCCCGAGGCAAAACCGGCTTCTGCATCGGCGGCGCCCACCCCCGTCATCTCGGCCGAATCCGCCGAACAGCCGGCCGCGCGAGCTACGCCGCCGGGCGCCATCGCGCAGTCGGCGCCGCCCGCTTCGGTGCAGGCCGCCGCTCTTCCCGTCGAGCTGGAGCCGGCGCGGCCCGCTGCTTCGCACGCCACCCGGCCGAGCCAGATTACGATGGTGCGGCCGCCGCCGGCGCCAAAAGCGCTTAAGCCAAATCCGTCTCCGCCGCCGCCCGCCGTCGCGGCGAAAGGCCCGCCGACGCAGGTCGCGCAGATCATGCCGCCGGCGAACCTGCCGGCCGCCGACACGGGCGCCAGCAAAACCGAGTTCGCCATCGATCTCGGCGGCGAGATGTCGATCGACGGCTTGCGTGCGCGCTGGGCCAACATCAAGGGCAATCACGGCGCCGCGCTCGAAGGATTGCGGCCGCTGGTCAGCGTGCGCGAAGGCGCCAAGCCCGGCACCGTCGAACTCAGGCTGATCGCGGGTCCGGTCACCAATGCGGGCGACGCGGCGAAGGTTTGCGCCAACCTGCAGACCAAGGGCATCGCCTGCCGGACGACCGAATTCGACGGTCAAAAGCTTTCTTTACGCTGATTTAGTCGCGGCATTGCCGCGGCCGCCGCGGGCGTGGCAGGTTTCGCCCATGTACTCGCGATCCTTCCTGCCCTCGCCGCGCGCCGCCAACGCCCTGATCGCGCTCGGCACCGCCGCGCTCGGCTATGCGCTGTATCTGCGCTATCTCATGATCGAGAATTCGGCGGTCGGGCTCGCCTGCGAAGCGGGGCTCGACACTTCCGCCTGCATGGCCCGGATGGTTGCGATCTTTCTGTTTCGCTATCAGGCGTTCGGCATTCTCGCCCTCGTCGCTTCCGTCTATCACCTGTTGCGACCGCAGATTTACGCCTTCGCCGTCGGGATGGTCGCCGCCGCCTTCGGCCTCGTGCTCTACAATAACGGCCTGGCGTCGCTCGCCGCGGCGCTGCTGGTGGTCAGCTTCGCGCGACCCGTAGTCGTAGACACACCGCCGCCAGCAGCAGTAGCAGCGCGGCGAACCACTGGGCCTGCCAGTTCAACAAGCCCTCATTGAAATAGACATAAAGCGCCGAACCGGCGAGCAACGCCGCCGAGGTCTGTTCGGCGATGCCCTCGCGCTTGAGCCCCGACGGGCTCGCGAAGGTGGCGATAAAAAGCGCGACCACGGGCCCGGTGAACGGCGCGAAGGGAAAATCGCGGTAGCGCGGGTCGAAGACGAGGCCGAGCGCAAGCGTGATCGCCATCGCGACGGTCACCAGCAGGAGCCCGGCCAGCAGCCGTTCGAGCGGCTCGGCCGCGCGCCAGAACAACGAGTCGAGCACGGTGGCAAAGCCTGCGATCGGCGTTCTCCGAGCCGCAATGGCGGCCGCCACAGGCGGCGTTATGAACGCCAGCAAAATAAGAATAGTCGATTTAATCCAATCTATTATCGTAATACTTTCAAGTGGAACGAGAACGAGGGCCCAGCCCAAAAATAAGCCGCCCGCGAGCGCCATGCCGGCGATCGGCCGCCAATCGATCTTGCCCGGCTCGTCTTCGCCCCGGCTGCGGGCGGCGAAATAGGCGCCGGCGAAGGTGACGAAGGCGAGCAGGATGCCCAAGAGCCCCTGATAGGACCACAGCGGATGGTCGCTCACCTTCCCGCCCCAGGCGAATTTGGGTGTCCGCTTTTCTTCGTCCAACAGCCCCCAATGGCCGCCGACCGTGCCTTCCAATTTGCGCTTCCAGGGCTGGTCGAAGGCCTCGATCAAGTTCGTCGGCCAGTTGCCGCGCTTAGCCGCGGCGATCACGTCGTGCATGACTTGGGCCTGGTTCGAAGGCGAAGGCAGCGCGCCGTCGCGCATGCGGCCCGCGCTCGGCCAGCCGACCTCGCCGATCATCACCTGCTTGCCCGGGAAGCTTGCCGCCGCCTTGGCTTGGATTTCGACCACGTGGCGCGCGGCCTGTCCGGCCGATACCGGGAAATCCTCCCAATAGGGAAGGATATGGATGGTGACGAAATCGACGGCCGACGCCAGTTCGCGGTTGCGGAGCCAGAACTCCCATACATCGGCGTAGGTCACCGGAGCGCCGGTTTCGCGGCGGACGCGCTCGATGATGTCCTTGAGGTCGGCGCTCGCCATCTCCCCGCGCAGGAGAACTTCGTTGCCAACGACGACAATCTTGATCACGTCGCGGTATTCGCGCGCGAGCGCAATGCCGGTTTCGATTTCGAGCCGGTTGCGCTCCGCCTCGCGGCTTAACCAGATGCCTTGGATGACGGAAAGCCCGTATTTGCGGGCTATTTCCGCGATCTGATCGAGCCCTTGCGAATTCGAATAGGTCCGAATGCACGAGGTGATTTCGGCCAGCTGGGCTAAATCCGCCTCGATCTGTTCGGCGGAGATCGTGAGGTTGCGGTCGAGCGGCGATTGCCCGTCGCGAAACGGGGCGTAGGAAAGGCAGGCTAGCTTTTCGCCCGGCGCAAGCGGGGAGCGGGGCATGGAAACAGGCCAGCCGAGGGCGTACCAAGTGAGCCCAATCACCGCCGATACGGCGGCCAGCAGCAGGGCGGGCTGTCGAGATAGCGCGGAAAACAACGATGCCCCCCACCCGGCGGCTTGTGGAAACCCGACTTAGCCACCCGCCTGCCGCCCGCTCAAGCGGAACCGGCAGGCATTCTTAACTTCGCTCGCGATATCTCTTGCATGGCGCCGTGATGATGACAAAATCGACCGCCAAGTAAGCCTCACCGAGGCAGGGGATCGCCTCCCAGAGTTTCCAAAGATGCCGTTCGCGCTTAGAGCTGCAGCCGTCGCCCTCGCGGGCGGCCTTTTTTTCGCGCCTTTCGCCCCGGCTTTTGCGCAGAACCAGGGCGGGGAGCAGAAGCCCGTCGATCCGCAAACTGCCGAGGAAATGGCCAAGGAAGCGCGGGCGCGGGCGGCACGGGAATTCACCGAGGCGGCGAAGCTTCCGAAAAACGCCGGCCTTCCAGAATGCCTGTGGACCGGTCGCCTCGTCGCGAGCTTGCTGTATCGCAACGACGTCGATACCGCCAAACGCTACATGGACCTCTACGACCGTTTCAGTTGCCCGCCCGACCATCTCAAGCTCGCCATCCGCTGCGTCGTGCGGCTGGGGCCGATGGATCAGAAGGGCACCGAGAAGCTGGCGGCTCGGGTGCACGCCTGCTGGATCAACCCCGACACCCTAACCCCTTCGCTCGTGCAATGAGGGCGTAGGGGCCCGATCCCTGCGGAACAAAAATGCGTCGTTCGAGTCATCCGGCGGGAGCAATGTGCCTAAAGACAAGTGTGCCGCGTCAAAACAAGGCGGCAACGGGCAGGCGGCCGTCGGTTCCGCCGAGGATGGACAAAATTTAATGCGCGTCGCTGCCGTGATTCTCGGTTTCGTCGCCGCTCTGCATGCTGGCATCTGGCTCCTCGTTCGCGAGAGCGGCACCGCTCCCGCCACCAACGGCCAATTCGCCAGCCTTTCCTTCGCCCCGTTCAATCCGGGCGATAAGCCCGACGCCGGCGGCATGACCAGCGAAGAACAGATCCGCGCCGACCTGAAGGTGATCGCGCCCTATACGCGCGCGATCCGCACCTACGCCGCGACCGGCGGGCTCGAACTCGTGCCGCCGGTCGCCGCCGAATTCGGCATGAAGGTCACGGTCGGCGCCTGGATCGACAAAAACAAGGACCGCAACGAGCGTGAGATCAAAAGCGCGGTCGAGCTCGCGCGCAATAACTGGAACGTCAACGGTGTCGTCGTCGGCAACGAGACGATCCTGCGCGACGAAATCAAAATCGACCAGCTGGTCGAATTGATTCAGCGCGTGAAGCGCGAGGTCTCGGTGCCGGTGACGACCGGCGAAATCTGGAATGTCTGGCTCGAGCATCCTGAGCTCGTCTCGGCGGTCGACTTCATCGCCGTCCACATCCTCCCCTATTGGGAAGGCGTGCCGGAAGAAGACGCCGCCGACGCCGCGCTGCGCATTTACGAGCGGCTCCGTCTCGCCTATCCCGGCAAGCGCATCGTGATCGCCGAATTCGGCTGGCCGAGCGCAGGCTACAATCTCAAGCAAGCCGATCCCGGCCCGATCGTGCAGGCGCAGATCATCCGCGATTTCGTCTGGCGTGCCGAGCAGCTCGGCATCGACTACAACCTCGTCGAGGCGTTCGATCAGCCCTGGAAGAGCTTCGAAGGCAGCGTTGGCCCCTACTGGGGATTGTTCGACGCCGGGCGCAATGCGAAATTTCCGCTCTCCGGCCAAATCGACGATCCGACCTGGCGCCTGCGCATGACCTTCGCGCTGATTTTCGGCGTCCTCATCTCAATTCCGATCCTGTCCATCGTCGGCGCCACCGCGGCGCAGGCGTTCTTGCTCGCGGTCGCGGCGCATGCGGTCGGGGCGTGGTTTGCGGTGGTGATCGATTATTGGGTTTCGCACTATTTCGTCTTGGGCGCGGTGGTCGCGCTCGGTCTCGGCGTCGCGCTCCTGGTACCGCTCGTCTTGATCGCGCTCAGCCGGATCGAAGAGCTTGCCGAAATCCTGTTCGGCATCAAGCCGCAGCGGCTGCTCGCCGCCAACGCCGATGCGCTGCTGGCGCGCACGCCGAAGGTTTCGATTCACATCCCGGCGCACAACGAGCCGCCGGAGATGCTGAAGCAGACGCTCGATTCGGTCGCGCGGCTCGACTGGCCGGCACTCGAGTGCATCGTCGTCGTCAACAATACGTCCGACCCCGCGCTGTGGCAGCCGGTGGAGGAACATTGCCGGGCGCTCGGTGCGCGCTTCAAATTCATCAACGTTGATCAGCTCATCGGCTTCAAGGCGGGCGCGCTCAGGCTCGCGCTCGAGCACACCGCCGAGGACGCCGAGATCATCGGCGTGATCGACGCCGATTATGCGGTGGCGCCGAATTGGCTGAAGGATCTGGTGCCCGCTTTCGAGGATCCGACGGTCGGCCTCGTGCAGGCGCCGCAGGATCACCGCGACGGCGGCAAGAGCGTGGTCGCCGAACTGATGAACGGCGAATATGCCGGCTTCTTCGACATCGGCATGGTGCAGCGGAACGAGGCCAACGCCATCGTCGTGCACGGCACCATGTGCCTCGTGCGCCGCGCCGCGTTGATCGACGCCGGCAATTGGTCGAGCGACACCATCTGCGAGGACACCGATCTCGGGCTCACCATGCTCGAGCGCGGCTGGCGCGCGCATTACACCAATCGCCGCTACGGCTGGGGGCTGTTGCCCGACGGCTTCGAGGCCTACAAGAAGCAGCGCCATCGCTGGGCCTATGGCGGCACGCAGATCATCCGCAAGCATTGGCGGCGTTTCCTGCCCGGCGGCAGCCTGCTCACCACGCGGCAGCGCGCCGAATTCCTGGTCGGCTGGCTCGGGTGGCTCGGCGCCGAGAGCCTCGGCGTCGCGGTCGCGCTCCTGAACATCGTGTGGGTGCCGATCGTCGTATTCGCCGGCATCGCCATTCCCGAGCGCATTCTGACCATGCCGATCCTGGCGACATTCATCGTCACGATCGTGCATTTCCTCGCGCTTTATCTCGCCCGCGTCGACATTCCCGCGCGCCAGGCGATCGGCGCCGCCTTTGCGGCGATGGGCTTGCAGTTCACCATCGCCAAAGCGGTCGTCGACGGCCTGGTCATGGAGCATCTGCCGTTCGTGCGCACCGGAAAAGGCGGCCGCCGCGCGCAAGTGCGATTCCCCGCGCTATTCGAGGCCGCCATCGGCGTTCTGTTGATCGCGGGCGCGGTGCTGTTGCTCGCGACCAACAAGAACCAGGTGCGCGAGATCTACATCTTTGCCGTCGTGCTTTTGGTGCAGAGCCTGCCGTTCCTGTCGGCGGCGGCGCTCGCCGCGATCGAGCGCTCGGCGTGGAACGACTTCGCGACTTGGCGCAAGCTTGCGGCGAAAATCACCGCGCTCATTGTCGGCCGCGTTCCGCCGGCGATTCCGCCGGCGGTGGCGGAATAATCGCTCACGCCTTCAGCCGGTCCGCCACCACGTCCCAATTGATGATGTTGTCGAGCACCGCCTTGACGTGTTCGGGGCGGCGATTCTCGTAATCGAGATAGTAGGCGTGCTCCCAAACGTCGATGCCGACGAGCGCGGTCTTGCCGCTGGTGAGCGGGCCGTCGCCGCCCGCGGTGTTGATGATCTCGAGCTTGCCATCGTCGTGCACGAGCCAGGTCCAGCCCGAGCCGAATACAGTCCCCGCCGAGGCGACGATCTTGTTCTTCATCTCGTCGAGCGAGCCGAAGGTGACGCTGATCAATTCAAGCAAGCGCTTCTCCGGCGCCCGCGCGCCGCCCGGCGTAAACTGCTCCCAGTAAATTTCGTGGTTCCAGGCCTGGCCCGCATTGTTGAAGAAGCGGCGATCCTTGTCCTTGTTCGCCTCGACGACGAGCTGCGGCAACGTCATCGAAGCATACGGCGTGCCCTTGGTGATACTGTTGAGGTTGGTGTAGTAGCCCGCGTGATGGCGGCCATAATGTAGCGCGACCGTGCGGGCGCCGATCGCCGGGGCGAGCGCGCCTTCAGCGAACGGCAAGGGCGGCTGTTTGAACGGGCCCGCGGCGGGCGGCGTCGGCGCCGGCGGGGGAACGGGCTGGGTCTGCGCCTGTGCGATGTAGGGTGTTGCAAGCGTCGCCGCGGCGGCGGTCGCGACAAAGGCGCGACGATTGATCTTGGGCATGGCCTCCCTCCTTGGATTGCGATCGCGGCAGGCGGGCCCGCCGCCGCGGGCGACGTCGAGGTTCAAACGGACTTTAGAGCCGGCACGGAAAACGACAAGGAGTCCCCGTCAACATTCTGCGCCATAAAGTTTCTGCAAGAGGAGCGGCTTGGTGCGCGTCGTCAATCGATCACGGCGGCGTTTTCGATCATCGCCGCGCGCTTTGGTCTCTTCATCAGGAAGACCAAAAACGCGATCGGCACCGTCACCACGAGGATGAATTTGAAATCGTTGGCGTAGGCCATGATCGAAGCCTGGCGCGTGACCTCGTGGTTGAGCGCGCTGACGCCGAGCGGCGTCGTCAAATTCCACAGCAGGTACGCGCCGCCGCTCTGCAGCATGCGATTGAACGGCGTCACCTGCTCGGCGATCTCGGCGTGCAGAATCTGCGTATTGTGCACGAGCAGATACGACGTGACGGAAATTCCGATCGCGCTGCCGATGTTGCGGCTCAGGCTGAACAAGCTCGTGCCTTCCGTCCGCAGCCTCCCCGGGAGCGTGGCAAAGGCGATCGTCTGCAGCGGAATGAACAGAAAGCCGAGGCCGAAGCCCTGCACGATTCCGTTTCTGGCCAACGACCAGGCGTCGATGTCCGGCGTCCAGGTCGTCATCTCCCACAATGAATAAACCAGGACCACGGTCCCGAACACCATCATCATTCGCGGATCGAGCCGGTTGACGAGCCGGCCGGCCATCAACATCGCGACCATCATCCCGAGCCCGCGCGGCGCCATCAGCAATCCGGCCGTCGCCACCGGATAGCCCGCGAATATTTGTAGATAGGGCGCGAGCAGCGCCGAGGTCGCGAGCAGCACCACCCCGACCAGGAACATCACCACAATACCAAGCGTAAAATTCCGATCGCGAAAAATACCCGGCGTGATGAATGGTTTCTCCGCCAGCCACATATGGACCGCGAACAGGTAGAATCCCAATCCGCAAAGCACCAGATAGGCGACGATCTCGGTGGAGCCCAACCAATCCTTTTGCTCGCCGCGGTCGAGAAACAATTGCAGCGCGCCGAGTCCGAGGCTGAGCACGGCGAATCCGGTCCAGTCGAATCGCAGCGTGGCGTTTGCCGTATTGTCCTTGAGGAAGAACCACAGGCCGAGCGTCGAGACGATGCCGAACGGCACGTTGATGTAGAACACCCAACGCCAGTTATAGGCGTCGGTCAGATAACCGCCGAGCGTCGGGCCGAGAATCGGTCCCACCATCACGCCCATGCCCCAGATCGCCATCGCCGAGCCGCGCTGTTCGATCGAGTAGAGATCGAGCATCGTCGATTGCGACAGCGGCACGAGCGCCGCGCCGAACATCCCCTGCAACACGCGAAACAGCACGACCTGCGCCAGCGACTGGGCGAGGCCGCACAGGATGGAGGCGATGGTGAAGCCCGCGACGCAGATGACGAATATATTCTTGCGGCCGAAGCGCGCCGCCAGCCAGCCGACCGGCGCCGTCATGATCGCGGCGGCGATCACGTAGGAGGTGAGCACCCAGGTAATCTGGTCGGGGGTGGTCGACAGCGAGCCTTGCATGTAAGGCAGCGCGACGTTGGCGATGGTGTTGTCGAGTACCTGCATCAGCGTCGCCATCATCGCGCAGACGGTGATGATGCCCCGATGCGAGACCTCGGGCGCAGCGGCCGACGGCGCCGGCGTCGGAACGGCCGCCGCGTTCATGGCGTCAGAAGAAGTCGGCGAGCGAGCGCCGATGCTTGGTGTCGATGTCGACGATGACGCTCATGCCGGCGCGCAGCGGCGGATCGTTGGGCTTGCGGTCGACCCTCACCTTCACGGTGATGCGCTGCACGACCTTCACCCAATTGCCGCTCGTATTCTGCGCCGGCAACAGCGAGAATTCGGCGCCGCTGGCGGGGCTGATGCTTTCGACCGTCCCCGACCAGAAACGGCCGGGATAGGTGTCGACGGAAATGTCGACGTGATTGCCGAGCCGCACGTAGGTGAGGTCGGTTTCCTTCATGTTCGCCTCGACCCACACGTCATCGGTCGACACCAGGCCGATCGCGCCGGTGTTGGTGAGCGCGGCGGTTTGCGAGACGAGATACGTTCCCGGCTGCAGGGCGGCGACCTGCGTCACGATGCCGTTGAACGGCGCACGGACGGTAGTGTGATCGAGCTGGCGTTGCGCCTCGTCGACCTGCGCCTTCACCTGCCGGTAACTGGGGTGATCGGGCGGTGCGATATCGGCATTGCCGGCGAGGCGGGCGAGCTGCACCTGGGCCCGATCGAGAAGCGACTGTTGCTGCTTCTTCGCGCTTTCCAACGCAAAGCGCGTCAGATCGTAGCTTGCCCGCGATCCGCTGCCGGTTTTCACCAGCGCCTCGGCGCGATCGTAATTCGCCTGCGCGAGCGCGAGCTGGGCCTCCTGGCTTGCGATATCGCTCAAGATGCGGCGGTAATCCTGCTTCATCGACTCGATATTGAGCGCGGTCTGCGCGAGCGAGGCCCTGGCGCTGTCGAGCGCGATGCCGAACGGCTTGGGATCGACCCGGAACAGCACGTCGCCGGCGTTGACGTATTGCCCTTCCTTGACGCTGACCTCGGACACGATGCCGGAGATGTCGGTCGTGACCATCAGCTTCGCCGCGCGCACATAGGCATTGTCGGTGGAGGCATAGCGGCCGCTCATCAGCCAGGCGACGGCCGCCACCAGCGCGACCAGCGCGATGCCGCCAATCATCAAATGAACGCGCAAGCGGCGGCGGTCCCGCCTGAGCGCGGCGATATAACCTTTGGCGCCGGCGTATTGTTTGTGCAGCGCCTTGGCGGCCGGCGATTGACGCAGTTCCTCGGGCACGAACAGCATGGCGCTATCTCGCCGCCTTGCCGGGCGCTTCGGCGCGGGGCGCCAAATTGGCCTTGATCCGGGTCAAGGCCGTGCCGCAGGCGTCGAGCGTCCGCCGCTCGAGGCCCTCGACCATGACCATTTCGAGCTCCGCCAGGCATTGGTCGATCTCGCGGATGATCGGCGCCGCTTTCGCCTTGAGATGCAGCCGATGGATGCGGCGGTCCTTCGGATCGCGACGCCGCTCGACGAGCCCCCTCGCCTCCAGCCGGTCGATCAGGCGGCCGATGGTGATCGGCTCGACCTCGATGATGGCGGCGAGTTCGTTCTGCGACAGGCCGGGCGTGCGGAACAGCCGTTTCAGGATCACCCACTGCGCGCGCGTCATGCCGCGCTCGCGCGCGCGCTGGTCGGCGAGCGTGCGCATCAGATGCGCGACCTCGTGCAGGAGGAAAATCAGATTATGCTCGTTCGGGGTTTTCATCCGGCGATACCTAACGCCGGATAATATAACGTACGTTATTATTTCGGCAATCTTCCCCTGTGCGGGGCAATAAGGCGTTTGCGCTGCGGCAGATTGAAGCGGCGCTCAGGCCGGCATCGCGCGCTCGATGAGGCGCACCCAATAGGAGGCGCCGAACGGAATCGCCTTGTCGTTGAAATCGTAGGCCTGGTGGTGAAGGTTGGCGCTGTCGCCGTTGCCCATGAAGATGAAGGCGCCGGGGCGCTTCTGGAGCATGAAGGCGAAATCCTCGCCGCCCATCACCGGCACCGTCGCCGGATCGACATTGGCTTCGCCCACGACCTCGCTCGCGATCTTGGCGGCGAACTCGGTCTCGCCGGCGTGGTTCACCACCACCGGATAGTCGCGCGAGTAGCCGACTTTCGCCTTGGCGCCGTACAACTTCGCCACGCCCTCGGCGATTTCCACGATGCGCTTTTCCAGAATGTCGCGCACCTGCGGGTTGAGGCTGCGCGCGGTGCCGCGCAACAGCGCGGTCTGCGGGATGACGTTGTCGGCGGTGCCGGCCTGGAACAGCGTGATGGAGACGACCGCGCTTTCGAGTGGATCGACGTTGCGCGAGACGACCTGCTGCAGCGCGTCGACGATGGCGCAGCCGACGAGCACGGTATCGACCGCCTTGTGCGGGCGCGCGGCATGGCCGCCGACGCCCTCGATCTCGATCTGCAGCCGGTCGGCGGCGGCCATCAAGGGGCCCGTGCGGATCGCGAACTTGCCGACGCTCATCCCCGGATAATTGTGCAGCCCATAGACCTCCTGAATGCCGAAGCGCTCGAGCAGCCCGTCCTCGATCATCGCCTTGGCGCCCGCCCCGCCCTCTTCCGCCGGCTGAAAAATCACGATGGCGGTGCCGTCGAAGTTGCGCGTCTCGCAAAGGTGGCGCGCGGCGCCCAAGAGCATCGAAGTGTGGCCGTCGTGGCCGCAGGCGTGCATCTTGCCGGGCGTCTTCGAGGCGTACGGCAATCCGGTCGCCTCCTCGATCGGCAGCGCGTCCATGTCGGCGCGCATGCCGACGACCTTGCCGCTCGTGTGCTTCTGGCCGCGGATGACGGCGACCACGCCGGTGCGGCCGATGCCGGGCACGACCTCATCGCAGCCGAAGCTTTTCAGCTTGTCGGCAACCGCCGCCGCCGTGCGGTGAACTTCATAGAGAAGCTCGGGATGCTGGTGAAAATCGCGCCGCCATTCGGCGATTTCCTCGGCGCGGTCGGCGATGCGATTGAGAACGGGCATTGATCGACTCCAAAAGAACGCACGTTTGGCAGCTTATCGCGCCCCGCGCGCAAACGAAAAGGCCTGGCCGGGCCGGCGTGAAACATGAAATCTCTAATCAGTGTCCGCTTTGGGTCATTCTCGACCGAGATGGTCAAGGCCAACGTATGTACTTGTCCGCTTCGCCCGAAAACGACCATCAGCCAGCCCGGGGTAGACTGGCGCTTCGTGCCATGAACGGCCGTCAGCCAGCCTCACTCAATGGCCTCATCAGCTCGGGTGAGCAGTGTGGGCGGGACGGTGAGGCCAACCAAGCCGACGTTCTGCGCTTATTGCAATCCCGCCTTGCGCATCCCGTCGACGAATTTGGCCATTGGAGCTGCCGTATAAGGAACGTTGCGCTCGATCCACGCGATGGAGAGATCGGGATGCAATACCTTCAGCTGGGCAAGAGCCTCGCGCGCCTCGTCGATCTGACCGTTCTGCGCCAAGCTGGCGCAGTAAATGCGATTACCTGCAGTGAATGCCGAACGCCGTTGCAGAGTTTCGCGGCTATATTCGACCGCTTCGGCAAAGCGTCCGGCGAAATAATGGGCGACAGCGAGACCTGTAGTGAAAATCGCATTCTGCGGGTCGTGCGGGCTCAGCCGGATCGCCTCCTTCAGATGCGTGATCGCCTGTTCGGATTGGCCGTCAAATGCGAGGGTCCGCCCGAGATAGCCGTGTGCGGCGGCGAAGTTCGGGTTGAGGGCCAGTGCACGCTGGAATTCCGCCGCTGCCGCGCTGGTCCGCCGCCGCACGAACGCCACGTAGCCCAGCGCGAGGTGCGCCCACGGATCGCTGTGGTCTATCTCCTCCGCCCGGGCGGCAAAGCCGGCGGCCTGCTGCAATTGGGGTTCCATCAGGGCCCAGCCAAGATAGCCTGAAATCAGCAGCATGAAGGCCAACATGCTCTGCGCCGGCGCATAGTCGGGGTAGAGTTCGACGGCCCGCCTGAGAATTGCGATCGCGGCTTCCGTTTCAGCCTTCGTCAATCGCCAGAACAGCGAATTTGCCTGAATCACCATGTCCCAAGCGCCGAGATCCTCCGGCGAGCGGCTTTGTGAGCGTATGCCTTCAGCCTCAAGCAGCTTCGGCTCGATGGCGGCAACCACTTTTTTTGTGATCTCGTCTTGTAGAGCGAAGACGTCGGTCAGTTCGCCGTCGTAGCGGTCAGCCCATAGGTGATTGCCGGTCGCGGCGTCGATCAGCTGCGCAGTGATGCGCATGCGGTTGCCGCCCTTGCGCACGCTGCCCTCCAGTACATAGCGCACGCCAAGTTCGCGTGCGACGCGCTTTACGTCAACCGCCTTGCCCTTATAGGCGAACGAGGAATTGCGTGCGATCACGAAGAACCAGCGCAGCTTCGACAAGCCGGTGATGATGTCTTCGGAAATTCCGTCGGCGAAGTATTCCTGCTCTGGGTCGCCGCTCATATTGACGAACGGCAATACGGCGATCGACGGTCGATTAGCGTGGATCTTGCCGGCATCTGCGGCTCCTTTGATCGCGATCGGTGCGGCGTTCTCGACGAGGGAGACGCGGTGGACCCCAATCGGCCGCGCAATGTTCTTAACCGTCTGCTCGCCCATGTCTTCGAAGCCGAAGCTCAGCTTGTCGCGCACCTGGTCATGGACGTTGCGTGAAACCAGGATGTCGCCGGGCTCGGCGAGCGCCTCCAGCCGCGCCGCCACGTTGACGCCGTCGCCATAGATATCGTTGTCGTCGCTGATTATGTCGCCGACATTGATTCCAACGCGGAACTGGATGCGGCTCTCGGCCGGCACTTCGATGTTGCGCTCGATCATGCTGCGCTGAATTTCAACGGCGCAGCGCACTGCATCGACAACGCTGACGAATTCCACCAGCATCCCGTCGCCGGTAGTCTTGACGACCCGGCCGCGGTGCTCGGTGATTTTGAGATCGACCAGTTCCTTGCGATGCGCTTTCAGCTGTCGAAGGGTTCCCTCTTCGTCAACGCCCATCAACCGGCTGTAGCCAGCGACATCGGCCGCGAGGATGGCGGCCAGGCGCCGTTCGACCCGTGCCTCGGCCATAAAAATTGCCCCTACTCACGCGATTTCAGACCGAGTTTATGGTCGGGAGTGAGGTGTGTCTATCGAGGCAACAATGTCCGAAATGAGTGGTGGTCTCAACCGGGTGCCGCTCCCGCTTTGGGCGGCATTCTTTCGCCGGTGTCAAATCGGTGCCACGCGTGTATGGTGGATGTTCTAACCTCTTGATATAACTCACTTAGAGCCCGTAGCTCAGTGGTAGAGCGACTGACTTTTAATCAGTAGGTCGATGGTTCGATCCCATCCGGGCTCACCAACTCGCTCAAACGTCGTCGGCAACTGCACTGTATTGAGTAAATTGGAATTCGATCTTGCCTGAACCCAATCATCAATGATCAGTGCGGAGCGCGATTAGCACAATGAATGTGTGCATTGTGCATTCTCTAGCTATTAGCTGCCGAAAGCGGTTATGAGATATCCTGATCCTGCAGGGCGCGCTCGGCCTGATCACGTAGGGCGATCTCATATCGTCGAATGAAAATCGAAACTGCGAAGCCCACCGCGATAAACAAACCCAACGGTATTAGGCTCAGCGCTCCAGAAATCTTGTAAATTTCGGTTCCGATCGCATAGCTACCGAAGCCGAAAAGACACGCCCAGCAGATTCCGCCGGAGATATTGAAGAAGAAAAAGCGGCCCGCGGGCAAGCCATTGGCGCCGGCAAGCAAAGCCGCAAACATTCGCAGCACCGCGATAAAGCGGCCAAAAAACACCACAGCGTTACCGTACCGAAAGAACAGATATCGGCCGATCAGCAATCGGTTTTCATCGAGGCGAATGTAGCGTCCGTATCTACGAAGAAGCGGCATTCCGAAGCGGCGTCCGACTGTGTATCCGATGCCGTCGCCGACAATCGCACCTGCGGCGGCTGCGGTCACAACGACGGCGATGTCGATCTGATTGGTGGTGGCGGCCAGGAGAGCCGCAGCAACAAGGACCGTCTCTCCGGGGAGCGGCAGGCCGGCGCTTTCTAGCGCAACAATGCCGAAGATGACCCACGGCCCATAGACTTGGATCAAACCAATCAAATAGTCCGACAAAGGGGTCCATCTTTCTTAAGACTGCCAACCGCGATAAAGCCACGAAGGGGCGGCGGTGTCACGTCAGGCGTGGATGAAAAGCAGACCTTTGTTGGCGGGCGAAGCGCGTCAGTATTGGGCGAGAAGCAGACACGTCCATTCCGGTGCGGCGGAATACACTCGTAATTATCTTTGATGGGGATGATACAATTCTGGCGCAATGAGAAGGAGCGCGTAGTCCGTGGACTCGCCTTGCATGCCGAGATAGCGAGCGGCCACCGTTACTTCAATTCTGCGGCTCTCTGGCACCTCGCTGGCAATGGCCTCAAGCCAGTCCATGCATCCCCCATGCTTGACGCGGCAGAAGATCGCGACTCCTTCTCGCTTGATACGCGCCTCGTCAGCCCATGGTGTTCGCTCCGGCTCAAGGATATCCATGGTGGACGGTCTATCCGGAAGATAAAAAGCCGCGCCGTTGACCAGCGCGGAGGAAGTGCCGATCAGCCGCAAGGGCTGGTCCGTCAACTTGCGCCAATTTCTCTCGACCTCCTCCGCGAGCAATCGGTACTGGTCCCCGTGATCGTTGACACCCCGCAGATGATTGGCGATCGCAATGCCAGGCGACACAATGAGTGCTGCTACAGGAAAAATGACGGCGAAAACGACGATTGCCGCGACCGCGTTTCGCGTCAGGACGATTCTCCGCGAAGAGAGCAATACAATGGGCAAAAGACTCAC
>Ga0207505_100037_pt1 | contig 29127 bp, 26 predicted proteins | sample NitcycUWRROWE17A_FD_188207 | JGI IMG/M metagenome (GOLD analysis project Ga0207505, IMG submission 188207) | Soil microbial communities from Arlington Agricultural Research Station in Wisconsin, USA - Nitrogen cycling UWRJ-ROWE17-A (SPAdes) | ecosystem: Environmental > Terrestrial > Soil >... | reverse complement strand
GAGCAAGTTAGGCAGGTTCGGCGCTTCAATCGCTTGGTTACTCAGCGTGTCGGGGCCTTGGCAGACAGCTACTTGAGTCGCGGCCGTCCGCTCGGAGAGGCGCGACTTCTTTTTGAGATCGGCGTGGCAAAAGGCATAGACGTTCGAGCTTTGCGTGCGAGGCTCGGTCTCGATTCTGGCTATATCAGCCGTCTCCTCGGAACTTTGGAAGCGCAGAGGCTCATACGTTTAGGAAAGCAAGCCAGGGATGGCCGTGTACGGCATGTCAGCTTAACTGCGAAGGGACGTTCCGAATACGCCACTTACAATGAGCTTTCTGATGAACTCGCAAGATCGATCCTAAGTCCATTGGAAGCAGAGCAGCGCGATCGTCTGGTAGCGGCGATGGCCGAAATCGAGCAGCTCATTCGGATGTCTGCCATTCAGGTCTGTGTGGAAGCACCACAAAGTGCGGATGCTCGCTATTGTCTTGGTGAATACTTTCAGGAGCTCTCCAGGCGGTTCGATGGCGGATTCAATCCTACGAAAAGCAATTCGGCCCGGGATGAAGAAATGACACCGCCAACGGGGTACTTTTTCGTGGCTCGGCTTGATGGCTCCCCCGTGGGATGCGGTGCTCTCAAGATCACGGACGGGAGAATTGGTGAAATTAAGCGGATGTGGACGGCACCGTATGCGCGAGGACAAGGCGTAGCTCGCGCGGTGATTCGCAAACTTGAAGCAACAGCTCGAGCCGCCAGCATCAAGGTCGTACGTTTAGAGACCAATCGGACTCTCAAAGAAGCGCAGGCGCTATATTTGAAAGAAGGCTACCGTAAAGTCTCGCCGTTTAATAACGAGCCCTACGCTCATTATTGGTTCGAAAAACGATTATAGACTTCCCATCCTCATGCTTAGCGAACATTGCGGTTAGTCGCTCGCATGTCTGCTTTGGGTCATTAGCAGACGTCGCGGTGTGAACTTGCGATGTCCGCTTTACCCGCGATAACGGACATTGACGCGTAGGGACTGACGCCCCCACCACGCAGTCCATGATCGAACCAGTCTCTGACTTGCGTCTCCAAATATTTGGGAACATCGCCGAAAGCGCCCGGAGATTTTCGGCAGAATTATCTGGAGATCTCATAACCCGGAAGGCCAAAGACCGCCGGCTGATGCTAAGAAGCCCCGCAACGGCGCGATTATCGCGCCGCCTGTCTCACCAGACGCGCCAAGTAAACGGACGTCTCAAGGTCGAGGTTCGTGAATTTTACGGACCTTTGGCGCGCCGTTTTCCACGTCTCTTTACGAACGCCGATTCAAGCCGAACACCGATTCCGCCAGATGCGTCGGCCTCAATGAAGCGAATGCCAGCACGTTCCAAAGCCTGTTGGATTTTTAGCTGAGTCGACACGTTCCCCATCACAGGACCGTCAGTTTTCTCAATCCTTTGAATCGTTGCCGTGGCGATCCTCGCGTGGCGCGCGAGTTCGTCCTGTCGCCAATTTAGTAAACCTCTCGCCGCTCGAATCTGGGCTGCGTGCATCATAGAACGTAATGAAATCAATGATTCTAGGGCTCTAGACAAGACTACCTAGATGTTGTAAAAAACAACATCTTTGTTGTAAAAACAGGCATTTTACTCATGAATCACCTAGCATCTTCCGTAATCTATCATAGCGCGATCCGCGATCGCATACGCGCCCAAAATCCCGAGATCGACGAACTGACACTGGCTGACACCGTCGAAGGCCTGACCGACCTCCACGAAATCCTCGCCGCCGTCATCCGAGGCGCACTTGTTGATGAGGCGTTAGCCTCGGGGCTGAAGACTCGTGTCAAAGACATGCACGATCGCCTCGCCAGGCTTGAAGAGCGAGCGGCCAAGCGCCGACACATCGCCCGCGATGTGATGTTGGAAACGGAGATCAAGAAAATCACGGCACCCGATTTTACGGTCTACTTGCGGCCGGGGACGCCGTCCCTGGTGGTCGTCGACGAGGCAATCATCCCCGAAGCCTTCTGGGAGCCTCAGGCGCCGCGCTTGAAGCGGCAGGAGCTGGGCGTTGAACTGAAACAGGGGAATGCCGTTCCTGGCGCGCAGCTGTCCAATCCAGAACCCATTCTAAGTGTAAGGAGCACGTGATGGGATTTTCAGCAAAACAACTGCACGCGCTTCGACGCGATGTAAAACGCGAACATGTCCGTAGTCGTGTCAGCAACGGTCGCAAACTTTCCTATATTGAAGGTGGCCACGCGATTGCTGAAGCCAATCGGATATTCGGGTTCGATGGCTGGGACCGGGAAACGATCGAATCGCGCTGCGTCCTCACGCGGGAAAACCGTGGCACGTTTCTGGTGGTCTACACGTCAAAGGTCAGAATTACCGTGCGCGTAAACGGAGAGAAAATCGTACGCGAAGGCAACGGATGCGGCGAGGCGAGGGGCACTTCAGCCGGCGAAGCCCACGATTTAGCGCTCAAGACAGCAGAAACCGATGCAACCAAACGCGCTTTGACGACCTTTGGAAAGCCGTTTGGTCTGGCGCTCTATCATAATGGAAAAGCGGCGAAGGAAACACAAACCAGCGCTCCGGCAAACTCCAATGGAGCCGGAATATCCGAGGCCTTGGAAGCGTCGCCATCTATTCATCGGCTGCGGGAGCCAATCGACAAGTCGCAGCTAAAGATTGGTGCGGTAAAACGGAACAGAGATAAGGCGCACTTGCGCTTTGTCGCCTCTCAACCCTGCTTGCTTTGTCAACGGAGCCCCTCCGATCCCCATCATCTGCGTTTTGCACAACCCCGCGCGCTCGGCATGAAAGTCAGCGACGAATTCACTGTACCCCTTTGCCGAGTTCACCATCGACAGCTGCATCACTCGGGCAACGAAAATGCGTGGTGGCACGATATGGGGATCGAACCAATAGAGATTGCAAGAACGCTATGGGAAGAGACGATCCGAAAACGTAGTCCCGACCTCGGAGGACAGGAAATTGATTTGAAGGTTCGTTAACTAGCCGTGGGAGACAATGAAACTGTCCAAAACAGACAATTCGGCCACGAATTTACTTTGCAGGATGATCAAAAATGAATCGCACAAGAAGTGGAAAGAGTCAGCGCGCGTCCTGCAGGGCGGGCACGGAAACCAACATTGAAGCCCGCAAGCAAGACATTAGCCCGCTCGAAGTGATGCTCGAGACCATGCGCTTTTATCATTCGGGGGTCGACCGGCTGATTATGAAGTTGTTCAATCACGCCGAGGACCTTGTCGATCCGAATGCCGTATTGGAGGCGATTCGCGAGTTGCTATCGCTACGCGAGCTTGCGCTCAAGGCAGCGGTGGCGGCGGCCCCATATGTGCACCCCCGTATTAAGTCGGTTAACGCGGCGGACCACTCGCGCGATTTCATACCCTTAGAGGAGCGCTTAGCTTATTACGAAGGGAAGGGGCCTGATCCGTTTACCAGAAACAAAATGAATTGAGTTGCTCTCCGCGGCCAGCAGGCACCAATTTATTATCAGAACACACAAGGCCGCTCCTTACAGCTTTCCTTCCGGCGGCGACGACATCAATTTCTGCGCAAGTATATTGCGCCGCGCGAGGGCGCGATCCTCATATCGGTCGAGTTTCGCAAGCAGTGTACTTGCGCATTGAAAATGTTGTATCCATCGAGCGAGCCTACCCGCGGTCGAGCAGCAGGCGCCATTTGCATTTGGTCTCATTTCGCGGTGGTCTCGGTCAGCCGTTGGATCTCGATGTTTTGTATGAGCGAAATTTCCGTCCGCAATAGATTCAAAGATCGATATGCGCACAGATCGAACTCTAATGACGTCGGCTTGGGCTTCTGCGATCTCGTCTATGGTATCCGCGAGTGCTTTCTTTTTTTGGAACGCGGCGATCAATAAACGCGAGAGCCTTTCCACTTCAACGGATCTATTGGGTTGACAGCTAAGCTTTGCGGCTAGTCCGTGACGCAATGCGTTGCGCGCAGAGTGCAACTTGCCTCGTAATGTTCGAGGACCGGTACTTAGTCCGGCATTTCGGCGGTTTGCAGCGATTTTTGCTTCCGACGTCGTCAAAGCGCGGAAACTGCTTTGGAGCTCTTTTTCGTGTGTGTCCTTTGATTAGTTATTGTTTTAAACTTCGTTTTCGGACGGCAAGTGATGGCCCTTTTGGTGGGCGTGACATCGAGCATCGTTGCCAAGCCAGTTTCCCGACACGATTCAATCTTTCGGATCACCCGATCGCGACGCGCCTCGGCTAGGGCGATCATTCGATTAATAGTATCAAGTGATGAAATCGCGTTGAGGAAAGCTTTGTTTGATAAGCTCTCGCGGTCGAATTCTCGCCCCTTGGTCGCAAGCACTGCATTAACATCTTTTTTGGCCGCAGCGCTGCCTTCTAGGCATCTCCGCGCGAGACTGAATCTCTCTCCAAAACCAGGTCCTCTTTTTAACGTGATGGGCTTTTTTAGTTGAGGGTCCTTTAGCACCGTGTCTTTGCAAAGAAGTTGGGTGAGTTCGAGCTCTTGCTGATACGCAAGCAATCCGGACAGGTATCGGCGAAGCCTCAGAATTTCCCATTCAATGTCGGCAATATCCTTCAGAAACAGCCATTCAAGAAAATCTCTTGGACTAATAGCGACTGCTAGCTCCGAAACCATCGCATTATACTGCTCATGGGATTCTCCATGCACGAGTGGCGGTCGGTCGAAGAGTGCACGGATGTTTCTTGGATATGGCGATAATGAAACTGATACGCTCGAGGACATTCTCTCACTTTCTCCTGGTTTAAGGCGATAAGGTTCTCCCTACGGAGAGCATCTATTTATGAGTTTGCGTACGCGGTAGTAGGAACAGATGATTTAAACTAATTGATTTCTAACGAAGTTAATTGAACGTAAATACCGCCCGGTCAGCTCGCGAATTGCGCGTTTTCTATCCGTCCTGACTCCGATCAAGTTATCTCGTCACCGAGAATGCCGCTCTTTTTTTGACCCAACTGTGCGCGAGGTCACCATGGAACATGACGTCCCGGTCAGAGACCTTCCGCCAGGAAGGGTGGCCTGGCAACACCGCGAAGATAAACACGAAATTGCCAATGGAAGCCAAACTACAGTCAACTAAAATATTAACGTCGCCCTCGCGATCTCCATCAAATGACCGACCTTGTCGCGCGCACAATCGACATTATTGAAGCCGCCGCTACCGAGTGGAAGATTGCCAATCCCTAAATTCTGAATCGGCTTGTCACGAGGGTCAAAATCTAGAATTAGTCCAATGGCACGTAAGGTATAGGAATATAATCCTCCAATGATATGGCAGGATTTGCAAAACGAAGCCAAATTAAACACATATTTCATGACTTTAGGCCGGCACCTTCCTGCCGCAATGGCGAAGCAAGAACTGAATCGTCAGGTGAGCAGGAGATTCTTTAGAAAGTCTGCATCGTAATTTATAATGAAATTGATCGGCACACACCTTAGATGAACGGCGTTTGGGCGGAGCAATTTATGCTGGAAAGCGCGGCCAATTGCGATCGGAATCGGATATCACCGCAGGATTCGCCGGCCAACTGATCTTTAGTTGCGGGTCATTCCAACAATAACCCTTGGCATGGCCAGGCATATACATGCTGCCCATGTAATAAATAACGTCCGTGTTCGGCGTGCGCGTCAGAAAACCGTGCGCGCAACCTTTCGGAATGAACACGGCAGATGCCGAATCTTGGTCGAGATCAAACGCCACCCAGCGTCCAAGGCTAGGGCTGTCGCGTCTGAGATCGACCACCACGTCATAAGCGGCGCCGCGCGTGACCTGCACGAGTTTTGTTTCTGCGTGCGGCGCGTCCTGGTAATGCATGCCTCGCAACGTATGAGATTGAATGTTGCGGGATAAGTTGACCTGAACAGGGTGAAAGTCGATGCCGGCGGCGGAAAACTCCTCGGGGTCGTAGAGCCGCGCGAAGAAGCCGCGCTCGTCGCGTTGCGGCTCGACCTCGATCAGAAAAACGCCTGCGACATCGGTTTTGCGGATTTTCACGAAAATACCCTCAATGCCGGGACGGCAACGACAAATTGTCCGCCCCAAGACTTTATATCTGCGTTCGCAGCGATAATCTCTTCCGTGATGTTCCAAGGCAAGATGACGAGATAGTTGGGCTTTATCTCGGAAAGGCGCGCCGGCGAAAAAATCGGAATATGGCTGCCCGGCAAGAGTTTCCCCTGTTTCGCGGCCGAGCGGTCGAACACGCAAACGATATCGTCTCTCGTGGCCCCGCAGAAATTGAGGAAGGTATTGCCCTTGGCGGCGGCGCCATAAGCGGCGACGGTCTTGCCGGCCGCTGTTGCCTTTTGCAGGAAAGCCAAAAAGCCCGCCTTCACCGCGCGAACGCGATCCGCATAGCCCTGGTAGCCCTCGAGCCGGTCAAGCGCCGCGGAATTCTCCTTCTTGCGCAAAGCTTGCAGCGCTGGCGTTGGAACGTGGGAAGAATCAATGTGGGCGGCATAAAGGCGGAGCGATCCGCCATGCGTCCCAATTTCTTCCACGTCGATAGCGCGCAATCCAGCTGTCGCGAAGATGCGTTCGACGGCTGCGAGCGAAAGATAGGAATAATGTTCGTGATAAATCGTGTCGAATTGCACTTCGCGAATGAGGTTCAGCACGTGCGGAAATTCGAAGGTGGCAATGCCTTCCGGCTTCAGCAGGGCGGCAAAGCCGGCGACGAAATCGCGAATGTCGGGAACGTGAGCAAGAACGTTGTTCGCCGCCATGAGGTCGGCACGCACGCCGGAAGCGGCTAGACGTTTCGCGGTCGCCGAATTGAAAAATACGACTTCGGTGGGGATGCCCTTCTTGAGTGCCGCGTCCGCGACGCGCGCGGCCGGCTCGATGCCCAGCACCGGCACGCCGCGCTTAAGAAAATGCTGCAGGAGATAGCCGTCATTCGACGCAACTTCGATAACCAGCGCGTCGGGGCCGAGCTTGAAACGCTCGATCATGGCGTCGGCGTAGCGTTTGGCGTGGTCGACCCAGCTGTCGGAGTATGAAGAGAAATAGGCGTAATCGTGAACGAAAATGGCATCCGGCGGAATCGTATGATCGGCCTGCACGAGGAGGCATTGCGGGCAGACGCGAACATGCAGCGGGAAGCGCCGCTCCTTTGCCGCAGCCGCTTCGGTGACATAGCTGTTCGCCAGCGGCATCTCGCCGAGATCGGCGAGGGTCGCGGTCAGCGGCGCGCCGCAAAAACGGCAATTCGGCACCGGCATCATGCCGCCGTGCGGCCATAGGCCGCGATTTGATCGAGCGTAACGGTGCGAAGATTTTCATGCGCCTTGAATGCACGATACCAATCCGCGGTCCACGCGACAGCGTCAGCCTCCGTGAGGCGGCAGCGCCAGCTCAGCTGGGCGCGCGCTAGCGAGGCGTCGATCGCAAGCGTCTTCATCTCAATCGAACCCGGTTCCGGTTGCTGGTGCCAGTCGGGCTTCTGCCCAAGCGCCGTGAAGATCGCTTCGGCGAGCTCCGCCACTGTTGTCGTGGAGCGATTGGGCGCGAAATTGAGCGCTGGCGAAACGGCGCGGCCATTCGCTAAAGCCTCCGCAAAGACGAAATAGCCGCCGACGCAATCGAGGACATGTTGCCATGGGCGTGTCGCCTTCGGATGGCGAAGTACGAGCTTCTTGCCGGACTGGACCGCCCGGATCACATCGGGAACCAGGCGATCGGCGGCAAAGTCGCCGCCGCCGATGACATTGCCGCTGCGCGCCGTCGCGACCGGAATGCCGGCGGGCTTAAAATAACTCAAGGCATAGGCTCGAGCTACGATTTCTGCCGCAGCCTTGGAGGCGGAGTAAGCGTCCTTGCCGCCGAGCCGGTCCGACTCGACAAAGGCGCGCCCAAGTTCGTCATTGGCATAGACTTTATCCGACGTTACGACGAGAACCGCGCGAACTGCGGGCCTGCCGCGCAATGCCTCGAGAAGATATGTTGTGCCCTGAACGTTGGTGGCGAAGGTCGCGACGGGGTCGGCGATGGAACGCCGCACCAAGGCTTGCGCTGCCATGTGAATGACGATTTCCGGATCAGCGGCGGCGACGGATTTGGAAACGGCGGCCGGAGCGCGCAAATCGCCGATCATTGACGTCATACCGGATCCGACCTTCGCAAGGTCGAAGAGCGCGGGCTCTGTTTCTGGCGCCAGCGCAAATCCGGTGACTTTCGCCCCCATCGCGGCAAGCCAGAGCGCGGCCCAGCTTCCCTTGAATCCGGTATGGCCGGTGAGGAGTACGCGTTTGCCGGACCAGAAGCCAGGATCAGGCAGGGTCATTCCGGTCACGCCAAACTTTCCATGGAGCCTTGCCGCTCATCCAGAGCTGTTCAAGGTGCATCTTGTCGCGCAGCGTATCCATCGGCTGCCAAAAACCGGAATGACGGAAGGCCATCAGCTCGCCGTCTTCGGCGAGCCGCTCCAGCGGTTCCGCTTCCCACACCGTTCCGTCTCCTTTGATGAGGTCAGCAATCGAGGGATCAAGTACGAAGAAGCCGCCATTGATGTAGGTGTTGTCGCCGGCCGGTTTCTCCACGAAACGCATGACGCGATCGCCGTCCATGGACAGCGCGCCGTAGCGGCCGGGAGGCGTCACAGCTGTAACAGTCGCGCGCTTGCCGTGCGCCTTATGAAAAGCGGTGAGGCGCGCGATATCGAGGCTTGCAACACCGTCGCCATAGGTAAAGCAGAATGGTTCTCCCGGCGTGAGATAGCGTGCCACGCGTTTTAGACGGCCGCCGGTTTGCGTCTGCTCGCCCGTGTCGACGAGCGTCACCCGCCACGGCTCCGCGTTTTTGTTGTGGTACTCCGTCTTGTTCGCGCCCACGTCGATCGTGACATCGGCACTATGCAGGAAATAGTTCGAGAAATATTCCTTGATCATATAGCCCCGATAGCCGAGACAAATCACGAAATCCGTTACGCCAAAGTAGCCATAGATTTTCATGATATGCCAAAGAATTGGTCGCCCGCCGATCTCGATCATCGGTTTGGGCCGCAAGTGCGATTCTTCCAATATGCGAGTACCCAAGCCACCCGCCAGAATGACTGCTTTCACTGCACCCCCGGTTATCTCGGTTACCGCGACAAATGACGTCGGAAGGACCCGTATATTTCCGGTCAATAATACTCAATCTGGCCTATCGACGGTACCCCAGACATTTCAGCGGGGCACCTGCATAAATCCCGTATTCTTCAAGCACGCCTTTGATGATAGAGCCTGCCGTTATAACTGCGCCCCGCTTGATGTGAACTCCCTCATGTATAGTGCAGTTGGCGCCAATCCAAACATCGTCTTCGATCACGATCCCGGTTACTCCGCCCCGCAATCGCGACGGCGGTATGAACCCTTGCTTCATGACCGGGACGCTTTTGTCCATGAACTCATGCGACGTCGCGGAAAGCACGCAATTGGCGGCGATCATGACGTGGCTGCCAATCACGATTCCATTGCCGGTGTAGATCACCACGCCCGGATTGATCACCGTGTATGCGCCAATTACCAAATCACCGGAACCACCGGCGGGTTTAATCTTCACGAATGAGTCGATAATGACGCCGTCTTCGATGGTGATTTTCGACCCTCTGTTGGAATCCTCGATGTCGGCAAATTTAGATATTTTTGCTGTTTGCGAAATGACCAACATTAATGTCTCCGAGGAATTGCCGGCTCGAGCAGAATTAAATCAGGCGGCGCCGCCCGTGATCGGCACATTGACTCCTGTTATATAATTAGCGTCATCCGATAGGAGAAATCTTATCATCGGTGCCACGTCTTTCGGCACCGCATTGCGCTTCAGAGGATGTTGGTCGGCCGTTAGCTCGACAAGTTTGTCTGGAATGTTGCTCAGAAATCCGGACTCCACCATTGATGGCGAAACCGCGTTAATGCAGATTTTCTTGGCGGCGTATTCGCTGGCCAAGGCTTTCATCAAACCTAACATAGCGTATTTTGCTGTCACGTAATGGGCCATCGCCGCCGGAGGCAGATTGAGCGTATAGCTGCTAAGGACGAACACTAGCTTGCCGGTTTTCGCGGCGGCCATTTTCGGAAGAAATCGATTGCACACCAATACGGCCGCTCGTAACTGGATGTCTAGGTGTGTCTGAAAGTCGGACCACGCCAATTCTTTAAACCGAATCAAAGCAAATCTCGGCGCCGCCAGAAAAACTATTTTTTCTGGAAACGAGCATCTTCCTTCAATTGTGCCGAGCATCGTTTCGACGGCGTCGTCGGATAGCAAGTCTGTCTGCACGGGAATGATGGGCGCAGACACCTCTTTGGCTAATTGATTCAGGCCATCGGCATTCGCGTAGAACTGGGCCAGAATGACCATATTTTTATGTGCGATCTGACGGATAACTTCACAACCGATCGAAGACGATCCCCCGATAATCAAGACATGCTCTTTACTCACGGACACCCATCCTGATCTTGGCGCGAGAAACTTTTTCGCCGCGCTGGTTGGTGATGTGTGCGCGCATCTCGACCTGTTTCAACGGAAGATGGATCGTCGTAATTTCGCCTTGCACCGTTAGCATATCGCCGGGAAAGACGGGCGCCGCGAACGAGGCGTCAACCCCGTGAAGCAACACGTGGCGACCCGGCAGGTGCACGCCCACCAACGTCGAATAAAACGAGGCCGTCAGCATCCCATAGGTTACGCAATCGGAATATCCGGCCGTCCGCGCGAATTCAATATCGGTGTGGAGAGGATTGCAATCACCGCTGATATCCAGAAATTTACGCATCATGTCCTTCGTAACCTGCACCTCGAATTGATGCGTCATCCCTGAATGAAGATCACGCAGACGGTAACTGTTCATTGTGCAAGTCCGCTCAGCCGACTTTGGCCTTGATGAGATCGAGCATGTCGCCTACATCCGCCAAAGATTTAATTTCATTCAGATTGAACGAGATACCGAATTCCTTTTCGATAGCCACCACTAGATTGATGTTAGCAAGCGAATCCCAGTCTTCAATGTCGGCGCTGGTCAGCTCACGAGTAAGGACAATATCTTCTCGGTCAAAAATATCCCGGAATATGTCGGTCAATCTGCGTTGGATTTCTTCAAGTCCCATGATTCACACGGATGATTGAGTTTCTGTTTTGGTAAGGCGATCCGAGGTCAAGCCGCCAGCGGCCGGCTTGTCCCTCGGCATCTGCGTAAGGCTCAAATCCCATTTCGGCGAACAATTCACTGACCATCTTGTTCTTAGGTGTTGGAAGATAGTATCCGACCATAGAAGTCAATCCGCGCGCTTTGGCCAGCGCCGCCATACGGTCCAACATGGCGCCTTCCAAGCCGCGTTTGAGTACGCGGCAGCTCATAAGCCAAAGACTGATGTGCAGAGCTTCATCCCGGATATCGCCCGACATAAGAGACACTAAACCGCTGTCGCCGAATTTATCCTCAAGCCTGCCATAAATGGTGATGACGTCAGGGTCGCTTATCATGTCGTTCATTTGCGTCATCGTGACGCGTCGCGTCGTTACATTGAATTGGTTGGTCTTGTTGCATAGCTGAACCGCGCGTTCGGCAAAAATTTCAGTGAGCGGTTTGATTTCAGCGACCATCTCGAGCGATTGCAAGAAAGCGTCGTAATTTTCAAATTGTGCCTCGCTGCTGACGCGTTTTGAATTGTCGGAATAAAACGCGGTGCGCCGCAAGTCTTCGCGGGACAAGGATACCGCTTCAAACAAGCCGCTCTTGTCAAGAATAGAGATGAATTTCGTGACATCATCGCCGATCTCGGGGACGGCAACGAGCGGCTCTTGCGCTCGTACGAGTTCGCGCTCCGCCGGGTTGTCATCGACAAACACGAGACTGTCGATGCCGATGTTAAGTGTCTTCGCGATGCGACGCACGTTGTCGTGTTTGTCATTCCAGTTGGCCTGAAAGGCCGAGAAATCGTCGAACCTGAGAACGCTATCGGAGTGAGCAAATCCTTCCTTGGCGTTTATCTCTTCATTTTTGGAGCAAACGGCCAAGATGATTCCCCGATCCTTCAGATCCTTCACATAGTGCTGAAATCCGATGTAGCTCTCGCCGCTGGCCGTGTCCGAACCGAGTTGAATTCCTCCCAGGCCATCATCGCCAATGACTCCGCCCCAAAGCATGTTGTCCAAGTCGAGCACGAGACACTTCTTACTCTTGCCGAAAATAGAATTGATAATGGCGCAAACGTTTTGCGCAATGTGCGGAATTGCCTGTAGGCTCATCGCGTATTTGTAAGCGTACCAGGCCGTCAAGTCATACCAGCGCTCTAATCCGAACCAAGCTGAGAGATAGTGAATATCATTCAAATAGAGCTGCTTGCGAAGACGCGCCTCTTCGCTGAATCTGCGGTTCAATTCGGCCACAAAACGCGAGTGCCCCTGCAATGCGTAGCAATCCAAGTTGCTCAGTACGCGAGCATGAGGCATTTCAAAATTATTTTGTATGACCGGGCAATTATAATTTAGCTCGGCGCCGTCCCACAGAGTTTTGAACTTTTGCAATTCTTCCTCAACCAAGCGCTCGACCGCGGCGGCATCATCCGTCAGCGAGGGATAGCGCATAATGTTTACATTGGAGGTGTGCAGATAGATAACGTCCGGTTTAAAACTTTTCAGCGCCGAGTCGGGAAACGCCAGATCCTCGAAGTAACGATTGTATTCGGACTCGTAAAAAGCCGGCTCGAATCCGCTATTGAGCAAAAAAAGCTCAAGCATGTCCTTCAACTCTGCAGTGGTGGATCCGCCCAGAATGGCAATTCGTTTTTCCTCCAACCTGGCGCGCGATTGCAGTAATTCGCGACGAATCGCCTTCTTCTTGCGCAATAGATGGTGAACGTTGAGGGGTGCGGTGAACGGTGTCATTGTGTCAGGTTACCCGAACAATTGATTGACTGAGTCAGATGCCTGCAAATTAGCCCCGGGATGCAGAACAAGGCGGGCTTGTGGCCGCGTCCGACACCCGATAATTCATTTGGCTCAGTTTATTTGGAGAGACGATCATGGCACAAGATCCTTCCCGCTTTCGCCAGAAAGGTCGGAGCAGCGAGCGCGAAGTGGGGTTCCGGGAGCGCATGAATCGTCATATCGAGAACAGCCCTGGCACGTTCTTCGAGCGTTTGGAGCATTTCCCTAAATACACCTCGCGCCAGGTGTTGGCACGCTATCTCGCTCTATATGAAGTATTCAAGCTCGCCCTCGATGTTCAAGGAGACATCGTTGAATGCGGCGTCAACTGGGGCGGAGGGTTGATGGCGCTGGCTCAATTCAGCTCGGTACTCGAACCGGTCAATCTTCAACGACGCGTGATTGGTTTCGACACCTTCGAAGGATTCCCCTCTATCGCGGAGCAGGACAAAAAGGGCGAGGCTGTAACCGCGGAGATGCGGGTCGGGGGCCTCGCCGCTTCGTGTTACGAGGACTTGCTTGAATGCATTGCCTTGTATGATACCAATCGCTCTATCGGGCATATCGAAAAGGTTGTTCTAGTCAAAGGCGATGCGACCCTTACGATTCCTGAATTTGTTAAAGAAAATCCTCAGATAATCGTTTCGCTGTTGCATCTCGACTTTGATCTCTACGAGCCGACTAAGGCGGCGATACAGAATTTCGCTCCCCGCATGCCTAAGGGGTCGGTGGTCGTATTTGACGAATTGAATAACGTGTCTTGGCCGGGCGAAACGACAGCGGTTCTGGATACGCTCGGCTTGAAAAATTTGCGCATTCGGCGCTTTCCGTTCGAGCCTTATATTTCCTACGCCGTGATTGAGTAGGATGATCGCAAGCAATGCCGTTCTAGGCCGTCTTGCTTGCAACTACCGCCATGATTTTATATTTCAGCGCCTTGCGTGCGGGATAAATCCGCCGCGCGACGAAATGCCAAAGAAATGCGCGCCATAGGACCTCTTCGGCTCGGTTTCCAGCGAGAGACGGAATCCATTCATATGCAATCGCAAAAAATCTTTTCCGCGCCTCTATCAAATAATCGACCTTTGCTATTTTCTTTTTGAGCTTTTCGATGATCGGTGAAAGTGGCGATGAAAATTTCGGGGTTGCGTCAATGGACTTACCTGCACGCTGCCTTTCTAGCGATTGGTCGATGTAACAACGCCAGACGAAATACGTATCGCTGCTGCCGACAATCAGATTATTTGCGCAATAATAAAACATAACTAACAGATCCCAACCGCGATTGAGTTGGTGACGCTCCCGAATAGTTTTCGCCAATGCCGCAATTGTCTTAGTTTCGTAGAGTCCATAAACCCAGGGTACCGGAAAATAGAGCAGAGCCTGCATTCTTTGCAGCGGACCGGGGCCAAATTGCCGGTATTTCTTCGTTTCCTTTCGGTGAGAGCCGTCCATCCATTCATCAATGGCATCGCCGACGGCAAGCCTTGCATTGGGGTTCGATTTAAGAAGCGCTAAAAGTGTATCAAGATAGTTCGGCGCCCATAAATCGTCGTCGCTGTGCCAAATAAAAAATGGTGTTTTGGCAAGATCCAGCAATGAGCAGACATGCACGACGCCCTCGAGAAATATCGGCTGCCGTAGATAAGAGAATCGACGGTCTTTGGCCACGAACTCATTTGCTATTTTTGCGGTGTCGTCCGTGGACGCGTTGTCGGAAATCACGACGACATAGTTTTGGTAGGTCTGGTCAACAATATTCTGTAACCCGCCCCGTAGAAATCTCGCACCGTTATAGGTCGGAACGCAAATCGTAATCTCTGGTGACGAAATGTCGGACATCAAAAAAAAGACTAAGCCAGAATGGTTGCGGAGGCAATCATTAACGGCCTCTGAGGCGGACCAGGACCCATTCGGCTCTGTAAGCGATCAAATACAAAACATTGCGTGCGGTCTCGGGAATGACTAAAGAGCTTTGTGGTGCAGCAAATGATCGCGAAGAAATTCACTATATTTGGTGCAAGCGGCTTTGTCGGGACGCGTCTCGCGCAACATCTCAAAAACGCTGCTCATCCGGTGATAGCCGTCACGCGCTCCAACGTGCCGCCGCACGGCGCGGATCTCGGGCACGTTGTTTATGCCATCGGCATCACCGCCGATTTTCGCAATCGACCGTTCGATACCGTTGCAGCCCATGTCAGCCGCCTCGCCGAAGTGCTGCAAAACTACAAGTTCGATTCCTTTCTTTATCTCTCCTCGACGCGGCTCTATCGAGGGGCGGCCAGCGCTCAGGAAGACGCCGAAATACCGATCAGTCCCAGCGATCCTGAGCGCCTCTATGACGCTACAAAACTGGCCGGAGAGGCTCTTTGCCTAGCACTTAATCGCGTTGCTGTGCGCGTAGCCCGCCTTTCTAATCTTTATGGGCTCAACAATCATTCGGAAAATTTTCTGTCGCAAGTTTTAAGCGAAGCACTGCGGATTGGACGCGTGACGATACAGACAGGACCGCAATCGGCAAAAGATTACCTTCACGTCGATGACGCTTGCTCGGCATTGACAAGCATTGCTCTTGGCGGGCAATCACGGATCTTCAACGTGGCGTCAGGCCGCAATGTGACGAACCAAGAGATAGCGCGACTCGTCGCCGAGCATACCAAGGCCGAAGTGTATTTTGCGCTCGGCAAACCAAACATCATATTTCCTCCTATCGACACGAACCGGCTTGCGTCTGAATTTTCATGGCATCCGCGCCTATTGAAGGATACGTTTTCTGAACTTATCGAAAAGTTTGTAGCCTAATCCGGTGGTGTAAAATGATTACGACGATCGATGAGGAAGCAGCGGAAGTCGTCATCCGGGACAAAGACGGAGAGAAGCGGTTTCCGCTCGCATCAGCAGAAGGTTTTGCCGCCGTCTCTCGTGCTTGGATTCGAGCGGGTTGGGACGTCAAGCACGTATACAGTTTCAGCTGGATGGGGCGCCCTGTCATTCAGTTGCCCGAGGACATGATTCGGATTCAAGAACTCATCTGGCGTCTCAAACCCGACGTGCTGATCGAAACCGGCGTCGCGCACGGCGGCTCGCTGATATTTTACGCATCCTTGTTCAAGGCGATGGACAAGGGTCGGGTCATCGGCATCGACATCGAGATCAGACCGCACAATCGCTCGGCGATCGAGGCGCATCCGCTCAGCGAGCGCATCACTTTGATTGAGGGGAGCTCCATCGAGCCCGTCATTGTCGAGAAGGTTCGCGCCTTAATCTCACCCGGCGAGACGGTGCTGGTGCTGCTGGATTCCAACCATACTAAAGACCACGTTCTCTCCGAACTCAAGGCCTATGGTCCACTCGTCTCCGTCGGTTCCTATATCGTTGCCACCGATGGCGTGATGGAGATGGTCGTCGGCGGACCGCGCACCAAAGCAGATTGGAACTGGAACAACCCGCGTCAGGCAGCGCTCGCATTCGTGGGTGAAGATCCGAGGTTCAAGATTACGGAACCAAATTGGCTCTTCAATGAAGGGGTTGTGCGTGATCGTGTGACGTATTGGCCGGATGCGTTCGTGAAACGTATTCGCTCCTGATAGAGCTTCGGACCAGAGAAGCCGGGGTGTGACGGGGCGACCAGGGTGTCGGCACAGGCAACGTTTCGCTTGCGGAGGCCCAACCTTTCCTGGGTTCGATTGTGCAGGAGATGGAAGTAGCAGTATTATGGCGCAAATGTCACATTGGCTGCGACAATTTGCGAGTGTCAATCAATGCAGAATTCAAGCCCAATTACCTGATGCCCAAAGCCCCTGGAATTGGATTTCGTTCATTGATGCTAGCGCTTTTAAGCTTGACGCTATCATCGTTTTTATCCGCAGTTTCGGCTGGCTGCATGTGCCGGAATTACACGGGAAAAACTTTTTGCGCGCAAAGCATCGTCTCCTGTCAATCACAAGCAGGAAATTGCATGGAAAATTGCGTTTGGTCCAAATCTGATGAGTCGGTAAAAAAGCTACGTAAAGGCCAGAAGGTAGAAGACCCAAAAAAGAAATCGATGTTGATCTTTTAGACTCCTTCGCCTTGGCTTCGTGCCGCCGTGAACGGTCACGGCCTTTCCCTCGTATCTATAGGGCACACTCCTACTGCGGCGCACTCCACGCCTTGAATTCGGCCTCCGACACGTTCGGCAGCTTTTTGACGTAGGCGACGAGCGACCAGATTTCTTTGTCCTCCACGCCGGCAAGCTGAAAGCTCGGCATCCCCGTCATCTTGATGCCGTTCTTGATCACCCAGAAAAGCTGCCCGGGCTCGCGTTGCGGTCCGACCTCGTTCAAGTCGGGCGGATCGGGCCGCAGGCCTTCGGAAAATTTCTGCCAGGGCGCGCCCGGCGCCCCGTGACAATTGACGCAGCCGCGCGCCGCAAAAGCTCGCGCCCCCGCCTGCACAATGGCGGGGTCGTCGAGATTCACGGCGGGGGTAACGCCGGCATGGCGGGTGACCGAGGCCACACGGACCTTGACCAACGCCCAGTTCACTATACCGGGGTCCTCCTCGGTCGCGGCCACGTTGAAGAATCCGCCGAAGAAAAAAATCGCCGCACCAACAACAATGATAATCGCGAGCGCTCCAATCAGAGCCAAGAGCCGCATGGGAAAACTCCTTGTCGCAGTCGCAGCTTAGTGAATTCCGGTCCGGAAAGAAAGTTCCCGGCGCGCTCACTCTCCCCGGGACAGCAGCGCGACAAATGCCCAGATGTCAGTATATCAGTATAGAAGGCTAACACCGGCATATTCTCCTGAGACTTCCCCAAAAATAGAAATCGTCAAACGCATGTTGCAGCGCCGAAGGCTCGGTCATATCGCGCACCGAAAACCATTGCTGCCCCCGGAATGACTTGCCTGTCGCGACTTTCTATCCATTACTGTGAGCAGCCTAAGAGATTATGATTCCGTGACCACAATGTTCTTGCGCACGTCCATCTCGACATTCCTTGCCAAGTCACCCTTTGCGCTCCGACAAGTGTTGTTCGGAACGGCTTATCTGCTCGTGCCAAGACGACTTCCTGGATTGTTGCCACTGATCGGCGCAACCCTCCGGGACTTGCCGCGCGCTACTGGGCCCCTTCTGCCGGACCCGCGCTCGGCATTCGACCAGCCCGACGGATTCTGCGGCTTGGCCGGACAGCTTGCCGTCAGCGATCTTCTCGCCGGCTATGCCCGCGGCATGTTCGTCATGAGCCACATCGGACCACTGAAATGGTGGGCTCCCCGGCATAGAATGGTGCTCTTCTTCGACCAGGCGCGCGTCGAAAAGACCGTCCGTCGACTGCTTCGCAATCACAAATTCCGCATCACGTTCGACCGGGCATTTGTGGAGGTCATGCGCGCTTGCGCGACCCCGCGCCCAGGCGGCACCCCGCTCACTTGGATCACGCCGAAATTGCAGAGCCTGTTCATGCGCGCGCACGCGGAAGGCCACGCGCACTCGGTTGAAGTATGGGACGACGATACGCTGGTCGGCGGCGTCTATGGGCTTGCGGTAGGGCGTGTGTTCTTCACCGAATCGCAATTTCACACCGCACGCGACGCGTCGAAGGTCGGCTTCGCCGTGCTTAACCGGCATCTGCAGGCCTGGGGTTTTGTACTCAATGACGGCAAGCACCCCACGCGCTATCTCGCCGATTGCGGCATGGTACCGATCACGCGCGCCGAATTCTCTTCGCTGACCCAGACCTACAGCAGTCAGGATAGCCCAGTCGGTCGCTGGAGCGTGGAGGAGCCGTTGCTCGACGACAACTGGGAGCCGTCAAAGGCGCGAGGCGCGCGGATGCAAGACGTGCTGCCGGGCGGCTCGCAATGCCGTTTTAGCTGCGAGGAACTGCTGACCACGGCACGCAGCTCAACCTGGTAGCGCGCGGAAAAGCCGATGATCGCGCGGCGATGGCTGAGAACGCGGCGCGGGGCCAAAACAGGCGTTAGCGCAGAACTATCCCGAACGCCGAGGGATGACGCAATGCGTCGAGTAAATTCCGGCGCCAGGACCGATCCGCCGCCTCGAAAATCTCCGCCATGAGCCTGTCTTGATCCGAGAGCGCCTCGTTCGGCGTCGCAGTTTCCGGGCCGTGCGTCGATGCCATGATTCGACGAGCGATTTCCAGCAGGCCCTTCTGATGCTGCTGCGGTACGATCTCACAACCAAGTAGTCGCGCCTTGCGCGCGCAGCCGATATTACCTGGCGCGAAGCTGCGAGTGGCGTAGCGGAACATCGCAAGATCGGCGTCGCTGTCACCTACCGCGATTGTTTCGCTGTCCGGCCCGAGTACCCAATCACGCAGGGCGACGAGCCCAGTTCCCTTATCAACGTCCCGCACGACGATCGTCGTATCGATCGTCGTCTGATGCACGCGCAGCCGATCGAGCCCGTGTTCGGCGATGACTTGCTTCACCAGTAACGTTGATATTGGCGCCACCGCGCCGTCGCCGATCGCGGCGCCTTGCACCGACGCGAGCAGCTTCGACAGCAGGCCGTCGGGATTAGAGCGATAAGTGAAGGCGCGGATTGAATAAATGTGGCGGTCATCGAGGAAGACACCCGGAATCTGCCGCAGCGCCGCGCGCAAGGCCTCCAGCTGACGCGCGGATTCGGGATCAATCAAAACCCGGCCGCAACCGCGCACCGCATCCCAGAGATAGCCACCGTACTCGGCAACGCCGCCGGCCAATGAATAGGCCTCGCAATAGGCTTTCACCTCGGCGGCCGAACGCGCCGTGTTCAGCACGACCGAGTAGTCACAGGCCGCAAGTTGTCTCAGCGCGCGGACGCCGGCTGCAGTCGTCGCCGGGAAGCCGAACAGGCGCCGATCGATGACCCCGTCGACATCGAGCGCGATTAGCGGTGCGCGCCAGCGTCGCGGTCGCGCGGGAGTGCAGAGCCGGCCGCAGTAACGCGCCGTTTCGACGGTCAGGAAATTCCAGGCCTTGACGAAGCGACGGTGCGCCTGTTCGATCGCCTCTCCATTCCGCGCCGGACCGGCCAACACCTCTTGTGCCTGGTTCATATTCCAGATGCCCGCGAGCAGCTTATTGAGCAAGAGACGCTGCCCGACACCCGTGTCGCCGGACGCCCCCACGTAGCGCTGGATAAACCTGTTCTCCTCTTCATGGGAAAGTTCGAGATCCAGTATGGCATCAGCAAGATCGTAGGCTGGGTCGATCACGTTAAGCCCAGCTTTTCCCATGCCGTGATGCTCATAGTCCGTCTTCAAAAGTCCGTCCGGCCCGGCAATCCATTCGCCTTGTCCCATGTTGCCGTCGATCCACGTCGGGACCGGGCACGGCTGGCTGCGCAAGCGCGCCCCGATCCGCGGGCGCATCAGCGTGTCGGCAAGAAAGCGCCCATAGGCGCGGCTCAATGCTTTCTCTAGGAGCCGCACGCCGTTGTTATAGCGCTTCAGATCCACACCGGTGGCACCGTCGTTGAGGCTAAGAAAGCGCACGCGTGCCGCTACGTAGTCGGCAATGGTATCGATGCTCGCCTGCCGTCTGGGAGCCTGGCCCGTGGGGGGAATATACTGCGTATACAAAATCCCCTGCCGCAGCCCGAATAGCGGCGGGACGAACTCCGCAAGGCGGTGCGCGGCGAGGAATGCATGATAGCTCAACCAGCCCCAGCCAACGCTTTTGGCCAACACGAAGGACACCTCCGTCGTCCCATCCGGCGCTTGCACATGTATTTCATAGACGCGCTTCAGCCGCGCGACACGCTCGTCGGACGATGTGCCGCGTAATTGCGCGGTATATCGCTTAGCCCGTTCGCTTTTGACCACTGAGACGGAGCAAGCCGTGCCGCGAAAATAGTCGGCAAGCTGCACTTCCACCCGGTCGTGCCGAAGGAGTTCGTGCTTGTGCCAGTCGTCCGGAGGCAGCGTCACGACGACTTCGCCGGGCAGCGTCTTTAGCCCGTCGCGCGTCGCCGGATGCGTTGGCACTGCGACCCGTAGGTTGTCGAGACGAAATCCGGCGCGCCGCGCGATTTCCAGGGCGAGGACGATCGTGCCGCCGCTATGCGGCGGGTCATCGACGATGACGCCGGTATAGCCTTGCAACGCAAACCGCCGCAGTGCCTTCATCTCCCAACGGCTCGGCCCTTTGTTGGGTTCAAGCGTCGCGAGCGAGATGGTGCCGTATCCGTTCCGCTCGAGCATCAACTTTATGAGCGGAGCGAAATAACTGCCCGACGTCCGCAGTCCGATCAGGACGATCGGTTTGTTATGATCGGGGCATCGTTGCATCAGGCGACGACCAAGCGCCAGAACATCCAAATGCGTGAGATCGAGCCGCTGAAAGGGCGAAGGAATACCGACGCGCTCGGTCCGCAGACTCGGCGGCACCGGTGCGCGCAGATGCGCCTTCAGGTGACGTGATGCATGTGCACAAACATCGCTGTCGAGCGTGTCTGTGTCTGTTGCCGCAAGCAAAGGGAGGAAGTCGCCAAGCGCGGAGACCGATGCGTCGCGCCAGCGGCGCACGCGCATGCGAGTGCGCCACCGGAGGGCTGTCCCGACCCACTCGGTGGCAGTCTGGATGCCGCGGACGATCCGCAAACGTCCGATGTGATTGGACAAACGAAAGGTTTTTCCGCGCAGATACTCGTCGGCCGTGTTCAGGATGCCGCTGGCCAGTAGATAGACGTTGACGGCGGCTTCGCGGCGCTGCCAGTCGATAGTCAGAGTGCCGAGCTTTTCCAGCTCCTCGCCGAGATGCGCCTGCGCTTCGGCAACCGTCAGATGCGGATTGAGGCACCAACCGTAATGCTCGTAGAAGGTCCGCTCCTCGACCGCGGACGGCCGAACGAGCCTTTCGTCAGACAATGCGTCTTTTTGGATCACCGGCGCAAGCATGTGTCGTCCTCAGGCGGCTCGCGACCGCGGCAGCTCGGCGGCGGCCGAGATCAATTCGTCGTCCAGTAGCGCCAGCATGTCCGCGATTCGGCGTTCAGCGACTGTCTTGACCAGAAGATGCCATAATCCGCGCGCTGACACGGACGGCATGAGTATGCTCGCGAGATGAGCCGCGATGCTTCTCCGGATTTCTTCGAGCAGGCGCTCCTGGTTCGCTCGCGAACCGGCTGCTACTAAAACCGACCGCAGTACGCCCGCGACGAAGGCCTGCTTGCCTGCGCGCACCGCCGGATCGCCAGTGAGGTCATTCACATCGGTCCCCAGCTCGACGAGCAGATGCCCGAGATCGAGTGCCGCTGCACAGCAAGCATGCGTCTCCTTATTGCAGGTACAGCAGCTTTCCGGCGTGCCCGGATCGATCAGCGCCAATGTCTTCGCTTCCAAGTCGAACATGACGTTGCGCAGGCCGAGATCGCCGTGGATCAGGCCTTGCGCCCAGACATCCTGCATGGCCGCTGCGAATGCGCCTGCCGCGGTTCGCAGAACCTCGGGACCGGTTCGGTCCTCCGCGGCATAGGCGTCGAGCGATTGCCCGGGAATGCCGGCCATGGTCAGGGTGAGAGGCGATCGCGAAAGTGCGAGCGGCCGCGGCACATGCATGGTCCAGCCGTCGAACACGCGGCCATGCAGGGCGGCATGTAGTCGCTCCAGCCCGTCGAACTGCGCTTGCGCCATGTCCGGGTTGCTGTCCGGTCGATATAGTTTGATGACGACGGCATCCTGCAGATCGTCGTCACTGGCCGCGACGGCATAGACCGCCGCGTGGTCTCCCTCGCCGAGCCGAGTGACAACCCGATCCGCACTCACGCCTAGCGATCGCAGCAAGACATCGCTGATCGGTGCAGGTTGTTGAGCGTCACGTGCAATCAACAGGAATGCCACCCAACGACCGACCGCGCCGACGACACTGCCAGCGAGGACTCCATAGGCCGCGCCTAGCAGGCCCCATTTGAGCATTAAAAGAGAGATCAGCATGACGGTTACCGCGGCACCCACGCCCCCGACGATCACGATCGCGCGTGGACGTTCCATGCTCGCCAAGGCATTCGACGCCGGCATGCCGACCACGGTCGCCAACATCGCGAATGCGAGAACCGTAACGGCCGCGCCGTAACCCGAATATTCGCTCCCGTGGAAGAGAAGGAGCATCAGGTCCTCTCCCGCAAACGCAAGCACGGCGCAAAACACGGCCATGATGCCGCCCAGCAGCAAGGCGTTTCGCAAAGCCTCGATCCGCAACCTCGCGCTGCCGCCCTGTTTCCACGCCAAGGCCAGTTTCGGAGTCAGAATGTTGCCGATGCCGAAAATCAGCGGATTGGCAAAAGCGACAATACTCATGCAGGCGGCATAGACTCCGGTTACGGCGGCGCCCGCGATGACCATCGACAGCCAAAACGCGACATAGCTCTGCACCTGTACCGTGAGCTGGCCGAGGATGAGCCATTTGCCCAGCTCCCAGCTCCGTGTCGCGGTCTTGCGTACCTCTTGCAGTTCGATCGAAAAGCCCGCCCGTGCAATAATGAGCCACACCAGTGCCGGACACGCACAAGCCAGCCCGAGTGCCGCGCAGGCCATGACAGCGGTCATGGCGCCTGTCGATGCCAGATAGCCCAGCATCGCGAGCTGGATGGCGGCAACGGTCACATCGATCACCAGTGCCGTTCTCATCCGCAGGCGCGCAAAGGCAAAACGGCGAGCGAACTCCCGCATCAGCGCAAAAGGAAGAACCGGCGCCAGCGCCCAACACATGCTCACAAGCGCCGGCTGTGCTCCTCCGACGATCAAACCGACGGCTGCGATCAACATGACGGCGGCCGCGGCCGCTGAAAGAAGGCCGCTGAGCGTAAGCGAGCCACCGGCGTGGACTGCTTCGCTGCTCCCGGGCCAGTGCTGCTGGATGGAGTAAGGAAGCAGGACGAGTGCGTTCTGCAGCGCCAGCATCGAGGCAAGCAGCGAAATCGCGATCGAGTACACGCCGAGTTCCGCAGAACCGGCGAAGCGGCCGATCAGGACAGCCGCGATAAAGCTCGTGCCGCTGACCAGAAGCTGATCGAACACCGCAAGCGCGTGCGCGTTGCACAGGAGTTGCAGAATCTTTGCAGGAATCGATTTTACATCGGCGCGCCGCGCAGCGACGCAGGCCTGAACTAGCTGAGGCGAACTCGGTTCGGCAACTGCCATTTCAAAATTGGCCTGCTTCGACATCTCGTGCTCATCTTGCGATCCACTGCGGTGCTTGGTTCCGACCGGCGATCGGCTTTGTTTCATTACATATCGACTATTCATGATTCGTTACGCCAACCGTCACGATTAACCTTTCAGGAGTGATGGAAGAGACAATGAGCGGGCGTTCGATAGAATTTAATGCTTCGGATTAAGATCCGATCCACCAATCGCACGCTTAATGTCGATGTCCCTTGCCTCAAGCCGCCGGCAGTTCGAGGGAAAATAAGCGAGATGTGACGTGCGCATGTTGCGGGCTATTCATTCTTAGTTTTACTCGACGAATTTCGCCGCCGACCGCACCGATCTCGCCACCGTACCACGCAGCTTTCGCTACGAAGACGTGAAACCAGCCTGCGCGGATGCTCATGCACAATCTCCAACCGGGCCGCGATCGTCTCCGGCGCGATATCAATCACAACCGCCGCAGGCAGGGGTAAATGCTTCGCATGGTTCTGGTTTTTTACCTTAACGTTGTTGGTTACTTCTCCAAGCCGCGTCTAATCGGCGCTCGCTAGCGCTCGCTCTTAAGAACGGCGCGCGCCGCTTTCCGCGCACCCCACCAATTGCTATCGTCCGCTCAGCTCCGGAGCTCGTCTGGAGAATGTCGATCTAGGCTCAAGAAGGGGGAGGATAATATGATATTGCCGCGCCTTTGTTTGAATATGGCGCTTGCGAGCCTGCTTGCGCTGGGCAGCGTGTCGATCGCGGCCGCGCAGGATACGCCTCCTAGCAGAACGGAGAAAATAAAAGCAAAGCTGAAACATAACCGGGAAAAAGTGCGGGCGTGCCGCCAGGAGGCGATCGACAAAAGCATTCCGAGCCGCAATCGCGCCGCCTACGAGGAAGAATGCCTGAAGAAGGCCAAGTAAGAACGCCTCGCGCGCATTCTTGAGCTGGTTCTCGGGAGGAACGATTGGCTCCCCGGGCCGGATTCGAACCAGCGACCCGCGCATTAACAGTGCGCTGCTCTACCGCTGAGCTACCGGGGAACGCCCTCGCTATAAACCGCGATCTAGGACTTGCCAAGCACCGTGCGCGGCCCGCGACAGAGTCAGAGTGGGAGGCTACGCGGGGCCCGGAATCGATCCGGGCCGACCGCTTCCGTCGCCGGATGGCTGAAGACCCCGACCGAAACCCTTCTGATTTTTAATAAAAAGACGCCTATCGGGTCGAGAAGAAGATTGGCCGTTAGAATGGGCCTTTAGCTACTCATTGAACGGAAAGCTTCGCGCCGCGTTGTTCTGACGGCAGGCGTGCCCCGCGATTTTGCGGCACGCCCGCCGGAAGAGAGTTGCGATGCGAACCCATTTCCCAAATGAGCCTGCGGGTCTGCGCGCGAAGGCGGAATTCTTTCAGCGGCTTGCGCGCGCGACTCGTTACATTCCGATCCGCGAAGAGCTTGAACGGCTCAGTGTCAGATCAATGGAGGAGGCTGCGGCGCTCGAAAGAAAGCTCGCGATTCCGGCGGCGCCTGTCCAGATCGCACCCCGCGATAGCTCTCGACAGCATCGAAAATCCGCCCGTTAGGGCAACGTAAGTCATTGAGAAGTTGGAGGCCACGCCCGGAATCGAACCGGGGTATACGGATTTGCAGTCCGCTGCGTAACCACTCCGCCACGTGGCCGATTGTCATTCGCAGAATAAGGCGAGGGTGCCGCGGCTTGATAGCAAAGGCGTCCGCCATCAACAATGGCTTAAGCCGCTTACATGTCATCTTCGGGTTCACGGCCACGTAGGCAGGCTGTGCAAGCTTGCCCGCTCGGGGCATCCATACTGACCGTCAAGCGTGTTGCGCTTCATCATGGGTTGCCGGTCAAGACCGGCAATGACAAGAAAAGAGGCAGGGGAAGAGGAAAACCAATCCGCCTTGCCCTTCCGAGCGAGCTTCCTCTATGGTCGCGCGCCGCGGAGGAATCAGTCGGAATGCGTAACTTCGGCTGCGTGCTGATGGCGATGATGCTCCTGACCAGTAGCCTATTGAGTGAGGCAGAGGCGGGAAGGGTGGAACCGGGCGCCGAGCTCACGCCGGAAATGTTCAAGCCGCTTCCCGAGATCACCTGCGCCAAGAAGGGAATCGCCGGCCTCACGAAGCGGTCGTGCAAATGCGTAAAATGCAATGAGCCTTCTGCCGATCAGCCATTGCTTTGTTGGCGCGTATGTTAATTTTGGAACGGTTCGAGGCCTCGCGATGATCGATTATGCGCGTCAGCGGCAGGCGATGGTGGACGGCCAAATCCGCGTCAATGACGTGACCGATGCGCGCATCCTCGCGGCGATGCTGGAATTGCCGCGCGAGAAGTTCGTACCGGCGGCGCGGTCCGCGATCGCTTATATCGACGAGGATATTCCGCTCCGCGCCACCGCTGCAGGCAAGCCCGCGCGCTATCTGATGAAGCCGATGGTGCTGGCGAAGCTAGTGCAGGCGCTTTCGCTCACGGCGAGCGACCACGTCCTCGATGTCGGCTGCGCCAGCGGTTATTCGGCGGCACTTTTGGGGCGGCTCGCGGGGAGCGTCGTCGCGTTGGAAGAAGACGGCGAACTCGTGCCGATCGCGACCAGGCTGCTCGCCTCTCTCGGCGCCACCAAGGTGAAGATCGTGAGCGGTCCACTCGCGCCCGGCTGGTCGCAGGAGGGGCCCTATGACGCGATTCTGCTCGAAGGCTCGGTCGAGATTGTGCCGGCGGCGCTTACCGACTCGCTGAAAGACGGCGGCCGGCTGGCCGCCGTGGTCGGCTCCGGCCGCTCGGCCAAGGCCATGATCTATCTCCGCACCGGCAACGTTGTAAGCGCGCGGCCAGTCTTCGACGCCGCAAGCCCACCTTTGCCGGGCTTTAAAGCACCTCGCGAATTCATGTTCTGACGTGAAATTCCACCCCTGTGGCTATCCTGCCGCGGGCGCCGGAAATCGCAGCAATTCGCCGATCGGCGGTTTCCTCGCCTGCGGGGGCCGACTATCCTGCGCTCGAAGCAGGGACGACGATTCCTGGCCGGGGTCCAACCCGGTGGGACGGGAGCGATCGGATGCGCGGGCGTGAGCATGGGGCGGCTACGGCCGTGATCGCGGCGATCGCGCTCGCGGCTCTGGACGTAGGTGCGAGCGCACAGACGCTGGAGCAGGCGATCACGGCCGCCTACGTTAACAATCCGACGCTGAACGCGCAGCGGGCGGCCGTGCGCGCCACCGACGAGAACGTACCGCGCGCGCTCTCCGGCTATCGCCCGACCGTCACCGGGGCGGCGAACGCGGCCAGGACCAATCTCACGACCATTACCGAGGCGCAGACCCTCGCAGGCATCTCCATTCCCGCTAACAAGTCGAACAACACGATTTGGCCGAACACGCTTTCGCTCACCCTCAACCAGAACCTCTATAACGGCTTCCGCACCGCCAATAATGTGCGCGCGGCGGAAGCGCAGGTGCGCCAATCGCAGGAGACGCTGCGCAGCACCGAATCGCAAGTTCTGCTCGATGCCGTCACCGCCCACATGAATGTGATCCGCGACGAGGCGCTGGTGCAGTTGCAGCAGCAGAATCTCAAATCGCTCGGCGAACAGTTCCGCGCGGCCAAGGACCGTTTTGAGGTGGGTGAGGTGACGCGCACGGATACCGCGCTGGCAGAAGCCGCCGAGGCCGGCGGCCGCGCCTCGCTGATCCAGGCGCAGTCGAACCTCAACACCTCGCGCGCGGTCTACCGGCAGGTGGTCGGCGCCGAGCCCGGCAAGCTCTCGGCAGGGCGGCCGGTCGACCAGATGCTGCCGCGCTCCTACGAGTTTGCCATCGCCGACGGCTTGCAGCGCAATCCGGCGGTGGTTTCCGCCCAATACGCCGTCGATTTTGCCGCCCTGCAGGTGAAGGTGGCGGAAGGCGCGCTGCTTCCCTCCCTCAACGCCCAGGGCACGTTGCAGAAATCGAACGAACCGACGACACAGATCGCGCATCAGAAGGAGGCTTCGATCGGCCTTGCCGCCACCGCGCCGATCTATCAGGGCGGCGCCGAATACGCCGCAGTCCGCCAAGCGAAGGAGGTGCTCGGCCAGACCCGCATCCAGATGGATGTGACGCGCGATCAGGTACGCGCGCAAATCGTGCAGTTCTGGAGCCAGCTGGAAGCGGCGCGCTCCAGCATTCAGGCGGCGCAGACGCAGGTCAACGCGCAGCAGATCGCCCTCAAGGGCGTGCGAGAGGAATATAAGGTCGGTCAGCGCACCATCTCCGATGTGCTCACCGCCCAAGCCAATCTCGTTTCGGCGCAGAGCACGCTGGTGAACGCGCAGCGCGACCGGGTTGTGGCCTCCTACGCGGTACTCGGTGCGATCGGCCGTCTCGACATGAACTCGCTCGGGTTGCAGGTGGCAACCTACGATCCTGAGGAGCATTACCAGCAGGTGCGCGACAGCTGGGGGGGCCTGCGCACCCCCGACGGGCGTTGAACCCCAGGGTCCCGTTTCCACCCTCCCGCATTGCGCTTGCCCCCGCCGATGCCATACATACGAGCAAACCGGATCGGACGATTCGCCTGACCGAATCGCGCTTGCGCGCGTGGGCCTAAAGGAAAGCGGCGAGGCTATGTCCCAGAAGGCTGCTAAGGCGCAGGAGCCGTCGATGGAGGAAATCCTCGCCTCCATCCGGCGCATCATCTCCGACGAGAACGGCGAGCAGCCGGCGCCGAAGCCCGAGCCCGCACGCCCGGCGCCTCCGCCGCTTGCTTCCGCGGCGAAGCCCGCGGTCCCGCCGCCAAGTCCGCCGAGCGCGCCGCCGCCCCCGCAGGAACCGGACGTGCTGGAGTTGACCGACATGGTTGAGACGAAAAGCGAGCCCGCCTTCACGCCGGTCGAAAGCCCCGACGTCGAGTTCCGCGACGAGGAGCGCCGGCAGGAGCCCGAGCCGTTCGTTTCCGCGCCGCCGGCCCGCGCTGCCTATCCCACCCGACTCGACGAGCAATTGCTCTCGCAGCGTGCGAGCGAGGCGGTCTCCGCGGCCTTCGGCACGCTCGCCAACACCATGTTCGCCGA
>Ga0207505_100036_pt1 | contig 30787 bp, 26 predicted proteins | sample NitcycUWRROWE17A_FD_188207 | JGI IMG/M metagenome (GOLD analysis project Ga0207505, IMG submission 188207) | Soil microbial communities from Arlington Agricultural Research Station in Wisconsin, USA - Nitrogen cycling UWRJ-ROWE17-A (SPAdes) | ecosystem: Environmental > Terrestrial > Soil >... | reverse complement strand
GGAGTTTTCGCTTGCCGAGCCAATCGGACAGCGCCCCGGAGAAAATCTTGGTAATCGAGGCGGTCGCTTCGGCGATGCCTTCGATGATTCCGACCGTCAGCGCCGACGTGCCGAGCACGGTGACGAGATAGATCGGCAGCAGGGCATGGATGGTCTCCGAGGACGCATCCATCAACAGCGAGACGAAGCCCAGCGTCCACACGCCAACCGGGATATCCCGCAAGCGATAGGCCGGTTTATCGGTTGCCGTCATGTCCTCGCCCTTTTCATTCCGATCGAGCCCGATCAAAGAAAATCCCGCCCGTCGGCGGGTGCTTTGATGGGTTGCAAGGGTAGCGGATCACGGTCGAGGGGCAAGATTCCACGGCCCTTGACCGGCGTGCCGTTTCACGGCTCACCCTATCCTTGATGAGCGTCGAAACACGCAAAGTCGGCGAGGACGAGGCGGGCATGCGGCTCGACCGCTGGTTCCGCGCGCATTTTCCGGCGCTGCCGTTCGGGCATTTGCAGAAGCTTTTGCGCACCGGCCAGGTGCGCGTCGACGGCGCGCGGGTGAAGACCCACACGCGGCTCACGCCGGGGCAGCGCGTGCGCGTGCCGCCGCTCAAACCCGTTAATTCCGTTCCCCCTCACCCCAACCTTCTCCCCAGTGGGGAGAGGGAGGCGCGCCGCGCGAGCGGCGCGCGGGTGAGGGGGGACAGCGATGCTGCCTTTCTGAAATCCATCACCCTCTATGAAGACCGCGAGGTGATCGTCCTGAACAAGCCGATGGGGCTCGCGGTGCAGGGCGGCTCGGGCACGGTGCGGCATGTCGACGGCATGCTGGATGCGCTGCGTGATCGCGCCGGCCAGCGCCCGCGCTTGGTGCACCGGCTCGACAAGGACACCTCCGGTGTTCTCTTGGTCGCCAAGACGCGGCTCGCCGCGGCGGCCTTGGCGAAAACCTTCCGCTCGCGCGCGGCGCGCAAAACCTACTGGGCGCTGGTCGTCGGCGTGCCGAAGCCGCCGCAGGGCCGCGTTTCCACCTATCTCGCCAAGGGCGGCGGACCCGAAGGCGAATTGATGCGCATCGCCCGGCACGGCGAGAAGGAGGCGAGCCACGCCGTCACCTATTACGCGGTGGTGGACCAGGCGGCGCAGTTGCTTTCGTGGCTCTCGCTTAAGCCCGTCACAGGCCGCACGCACCAATTGCGGGCGCATTGCCAGATCATCGGCCATCCCATCGTCGGCGATGCGAAATATTTCGAGAAGGAGAACTGGCAATTGCCCGGCGGCCTGCAGAACCGGCTGCATCTATTGGCGCGCCGGCTGGTGATCCCGCATCCGAGCGGCAAGGGGACGATCGACGTCACCGCGCCGTTGCCGCCGCACATGCTGCAATCGTGGAATTTGCTCGGCTTCGACGCCAGCGAATACGATCCGATCGTCGACGCGCCGGAGGAATAAGTGGCCCGCGACCTGATCGAAGAATTCGCCCAAAAAGCGCGCGGCAATCCGATGGAAGCCGCGCGGCGCGGGATGCGGCCGACCTTGCCGAAGCGTTTCTACAAAGATGCGCGTGCCGAGGAAAAGGAAGGCGGCTTCGCGCCGTCGCTCGACGGCAAGACGGCAAGAACGCCGGCGCGGAAGCCGCTGGTGCTTCCGGCGCGCGCGCTGGCGGAGGCGATCGCCGCCGAATGGGCGGCGCAGGGGAGCGAGATCGACCCCGCGAACATGCCGCTCACGCGGCTTGCCAATCTCGCCATCGACCGCATCGCGGAGGAAGCCGCGGCGATGCGCGAGGAGATCGTCCGCTACGCTTCCTCCGATCACGTGCTCTATCGCGCCGGCGAGCCGGAGGGGCTGGCGGCGTTGCAGGCGGCGCACTGGGATCCGATCCTGGAGTGGGCGCACAGCGCGCTCGGCGCGCGCTTCATCCTTGCCGCGGGCGTGAACTTCGTGCCGCAGCCGGCGGCGGCGCTCGCCGCCGTCCGCGCCGAGGTCGACAATTGGCCGCCGCCGTTCGCGCTCGCGGCACTCGCCTCGCTCACCTCGCTCGCGGGTTCGGCGCTGATCGCGCTCGCGCTCGTCCGCGGGCGGCTCACCGTCGCCGAGGCGTGGAACGCCGCGCATGTGGACGAGGATTGGAACATCCGGCAATGGGGCGAGGATGCCGACGCCGCCGACCGCCGTGCCCGGCGTTTTGCCGAATTCGAGGCGGCGGCGAAGATGCTGGCGCTGCTCGACCGGCCGTGAGGCGATCGACCGCCGTCGGCGTCGATCGCCTTCAGCCGACGAGCCCGCAATAGCGCGATAGCGCCACCGCGACGTCGAGCAGGGCTTCGTCGGCGCCGGGCCAGCCGATGAACGACAGTCCCACCGGGCATCCCGCCACGGTGCCGATCGGGATCGTTACCTGCGGCTGGCCGGAAATGCCGGCCGTGCAAGTGAGACGCATCACGCGGATGCGGAAGGAGTCGAGCGCGGCGGCGGGCGTATCGACCAACGGCGCGATGCTGGGCGTGGTCGGCAGCGCCACGATCGTGCCGGGCTGAACGATCTTGCGGATGTGATCGCGCACAAGGCCGCAGCGCTGCCGCGCCGCGGCGGCGGCTTCCTCCGTCACGGTGGCGGCGAAGGCGAGGCGTTCCTTGACGCCCGGGCCCAGCCGCGGCCGGTTTTTTTCGATGAAGTCGCCAAAGCTCGCCCAGGTCTCGCGCGCCTGCAGGATGCGAAACGCTTCGCGCCAGGAATCGAGGCCGTCCGGCGCGATGCTCACCGCCTCCGCTTTCGGCAGCGCCGCGGCCATGCGCGCGAGCGCTTCGCGCAACAGCGCCGCGACTTCGGCATCGGCTTCCGCAAACGCATCCTCGGCCACGATCAGCCGCCGGATCGCGGCGCGCACGCCGTCGCCTTCGAGCAGGGCCTCGCCGACGCGGCGGAGGACGCCGGGGCCGCTGGCGAACCAGCCGGCCACGTCAAAGCGCGGCGCCATCGCCATGGCGCCGGACAGATCGACCCGGCCATGGGTCGGCCGAATGCCGTAGATGCCGCAGAAGGCGGCCGGCGCCCGCACCGAGCCGCCGGTGTCGCTGCCGAGCGCGAAATCGCAGGCGCCCGCCGCGGTCGCCGCCGCGGAGCCGGCCGACGATCCGCCCGGCAGCCGGCCGGGCGCGCGCACATTGACCGGCGTGCCGTAATGGGCGTTGGCGCCGGTCACGCTGTAAAAGAATTCGTCGCAAACGGTCTTGCCGATGATGGTGGCGCCGGCATCGAGAATGTTCGCCACGGCGGCGGCATGAACGCTCGCCGGCTTCGCCGCGGCAAGCCATTCGGGGCTGCCGCCGCCGGTGCGCTCGCCGATGATGTCGTACATGTCCTTGACCGCGGCGGTGAGACCGGCGAGCGGGCCGCCCGCGGCGCCCTTGATCGGCGCCTTGAGATCGTGCGGAACGAAAAAGGCGCCGCGCTCGGGTGTTTTCTCGGCCATCGGGCTCAATCGCTCCTTCGCTCTGCGCGGTACCAGTCGAGGATTTTTTCTCCATCCCAGCAGGCAACGCCCGGTTTCGACAGGATCTCCTCGAAGGTGCGCTCGACATGACCAATACGATGCGGCACGCCGGAGAGATAGGGATGGCAGGCGATCGCCATGATTTTCGCCCGCTCGGCGGATTCCGCATAGAGCCAGGCGAAATGGTCCATGGATCTGCGATACATCATGTCGGAGGGATGGTGCTGCAGCGCCATCAGCACGATGTCGTGCAGCTCGAAATTATAGGGCAGCGCCACGACCGGGCGGTGCTTGGTCTTCAGCGTCACCGGCTCGTCGTCGAGCACCCAGTCGCCGATATATTCGATGCCCGCCTCGGCCAGGTGATCGAGCGTGTCGAAGGTTTGCGTGAGGCCCGGCCCGAACCAGCCGCGCGGCCGCCGGCCCCAGAATTTTTCGATCACGGCGATCGATTTCGCGATGTGCGCGCGCTCGTCGTCGAGCTTGTGCATGGGGATCTGGCCGTAGGAGTGGGCGTTGAGCTCCCAGCCATTGTCGACGCAGGCTTGCGCGACCTGCGGATAGGTCTCGCAAACCCGGGCATTGAGCGTCACCGTCGGCGTCACCTTGAGCCGTTCGAGCACCCGCTTCAGCCGCCAAAAGCCGACCCGCATGCCGTATTCGTGCCAGCTCCAATTGGGATGGTCGGGCAGCATCGGCTCGCCCTGCGGCGGCGTGATCACCATCCGCGCCATCGGCCGCGAAATATCCCAGTCTTCGAGCGCCAAAACCGGCCACACCACCAGCCGCACGCCATCCGGGAAGGCGAGCGGCGGGCGGCGGTCGATCGGGGAGAATTCGAGACGATCGCGAGGGTGCATGATATTCGCCGGACCGCCCTGGTTTAACGCGCCACGTCGATCGCCCGCGATGAGGGGTCCGGCCGGAATGTTAGGTTAGCAGGGGCGTTTGCACCAGTATCAGCCGAATGCTGATCAGGAGCCTTCGCCCGCCGCCTGTTTTCGCATGCAGCCTTTGGCTCTGTATAATGGCGTCGCGGAATCGGATGGGGCAGGGATATGAAGGACATTGTCGACAGGCTCGAACACCGCCGCGCGCAGGCGCAGAAGGGCGGCGGCGACGCCCGCATCGAGGCGCAGCACAAGCGCGGCAAACTGACCGCGCGCGAGCGGATCGATCTGTTGATGGACAAGGGCTCGTTCGAGGAATTCGACGCCTTCGTCGAGCACCGCGCCACCGATTTCGGCATGGACAAGACCAAGATCCCCGGCGACGGCGTGGTCACCGGCTGGGGCACGGTGAACGGCCGCAAGGTGTTCGTGTTCGCCAAGGACTTCACCGTGTTCGGCGGCTCGCTGTCGGAGACGCATGCGCAGAAGATCATCAAGATCCAGGACCTGGCGCTCAGGATGCGGGCGCCGATCATCGGCCTCTTCGACGCCGGCGGCGCGCGCATCCAGGAGGGCGTCGCCGCGCTCGGCGGCTATGGCGAGGTGTTCAAGCGCAACGTCGTGGCGTCGGGCGTGATCCCGCAGATTTCCGTCATCATGGGCCCGTGCGCCGGCGGCGACGTCTATTCGCCGGCGATGACCGACTTCATCTTCATGGTCAAGGACACGAGCTACATGTTCGTGACCGGCCCGGACGTGGTGAAGACCGTCACCAACGAGACGGTGACCGCCGAGGAGCTCGGCGGCGCGCGCGTGCACACCACGCGCTCTTCGGTGGCTGACGGCGCTTTCGAGAACGACGTCGAATGCTTGCTGCAGATGCGCCGCCTGATCGACTTTCTTCCGTCGTCCTCGGAGACGCCGCCGCCGGAATGGCCGTCGACCGACGACATCGGCCGCATCGAGCCCTCGCTCGATACGCTCGTCCCCGACAATCCCAACAAGCCCTACGACATCAAGGAACTGATCCTGAAGGTGGCGGACGAGGGCGACTTCTTCGAAATCTCCGAGGCCTACGGGAAGAACATCGTCACCGGCTTCGGCCGCATCGCCGGCCGCACGGTCGGCTTCGTCGCCAACCAGCCGATGGTGCTGGCGGGGGTTCTCGACAGCGACGCCTCGCGCAAGGCCGCGCGCTTCGTGCGCTTTTGCGACGCCTTCAACATTGCGATCGTCACCTTCGTCGACGTGCCGGGCTTCCTGCCGGGCACGGCGCAGGAATATGGCGGGCTGATCAAGCACGGCGCCAAGCTCCTGTTCGCCTATTCGCAGGCGACGGTGCCGCTGGTGACGGTCATCACCCGCAAGGCCTATGGCGGCGCCTATGACGTGATGGCCTCCAAGCACATCGGCGGCGACGTGAACTACGCCTGGCCGTCGGCGCAAATCGCGGTGATGGGGGCGAAGGGCGCGGTCGAGATCATCTTCCGCGCCGACATCGGCGATCCCGCCAAGATCGCCGCCCGCACCAAGGAATACGAGCAGCGCTTCCTGTCGCCGTTCATCGCCGCCGAGCGCGGCTATATCGACGACGTGATCGAGCCGCACGAGACGCGGGTGCGGATCGCCCGCGCGCTCGCCATGCTCGCCAGCAAGCACGTCGAGCGGCCGCGCAAGAAGCACGATAATTTGCCGCTGTGATTTTTTTCGTCATGCCCGGCCTTGTGCCGGGCATCCACGCCTTTACCGCCTATGATCCAGATTAAAGACGTGGATGGCCGGGACGAGCCCGGCCATGACAAGATGAGTAAGGGGGAGGGGAACCATGTCGCACCAGGCGATCGCGAATTTTTTCTGGTGGCTGTGTCTCGTCGTGGCGCCCGCCGTGCTCGCCGGGATGGAACTGTTTCACCCGGCGCATTTCACCGCCGATCCCGGCATGTTCGCGTTTCTCTCGGAGCCGCATTCCTACGATCCGCACTTCGTGGCGCTCGCTTATCCCGGCCCGCAATGGTGGTTCTTGCTGCACATGATCCAGACGCCGCTGATCGGGTTGATCGCAGTCGGCCTGCTGCTGTTGCTCCAGCGCGTGCATGACGAGGACGGCCCAACCGCCGTGGCGCTGGCGTGGCTTTCGCGCGCCGCCACACTCGTTTTCCTGATTTACTACACCGCGCTCGATTCCACCGGCGGCACCGGCCTCGCGCGGCTGATCCTCAACACGCAGAACCTAGCGGCGGCGGATCGTCTCACGCCGGAAGAGGTGCGCGCGGTGGCGCTCGTGCTCGACACCAATTGGGTCGACCCATGGGTCGGCGGCGTCGGCTCCTTCATCAGCCATACCGGCTCATGGGCGGTGCTGGTTGCAGCCACCGCCGCGGCGGCGGCGCTCTTCCTCGGCAAGCGCGCGCCGTGGCCGGCGCTGCTCTTGTTGCTCGGCTTCGGCTGGCAAATCTTCACCAGCCACGCGAGCCCGCACGGCCCGATCGGCTTCGGCTTGCTGATCGCCGCGGCGTTATGGATTTGGTTCGCCGAGCGGCGGGCGGCCGTAGAGCGGGTGGCGATGGAGGCCTGAAAAACGATCCCTCCCCGACGGGGAGGGTGGCGAGCGGCGAAAGCCGCGAGCCGGGTGGGGTGAGTCATCCACGCCCGCGAAATCCCCCCGAGCGCCGCGCGCGGCGCTAGAGGCTCGACCAAACGAGCGCCGCGACGGTGAGCGCCATCAACGCGGCGGCGGCCCAGCCCAGGCCTCGGAGCCAGGCCGGAATGGCGAGCGGTCCCAGATGCCTTCCGTTCGCGACCACCAGCATCATCGCCACCATGATCGGCACCGCGACCACGCCGTTGATCACCGCCGACCAGAACAGCATCGCGATCGGGTCGATCCGCGTCACGGCGAGGGCCGCGCCGACAAAAGTCGCGGCGCTGATCAGGGCATAGAATCCGAGCGCGCGGCTGACCGGCAGTTCGAGGCTGCCGTGGAAGCCGAAGGTTTCGGCCACGGCGTAAGCCGCCGAGCCTGCCAACACCGGCACCGCAAGCATGCCGGTGCCGATGATGCCGCCGGCGAAGAGGAAAAAGGTGAGATCGCCGGCGAGCGGCCGCAAGGCTTCCGCCGCCTGCGAGGCGGTTTGGATGTTGGTTATTCCGTTCGCGTGTAGCGTCGCCGCCGTGGTGATGATGATGAAGAAGGCGACGACGTTCGACGCGATCATCCCGGTCCAGGTGTCGACCGAGATGTGGGTGAAGTAATCCTCGGACGAAGTCTGCGCTCGATGCCGATAGCGATGGCTCAGCCGCGATTCCTCGACCTCCTGATTGGCTTGCCAGAAAAAGAGATAGGGGCTGATGGTGGTGCCGAATACCGCCACCAGCGTGAGCAGCATGTCGCGATCGAGCGAAAGATGCGGCAGAAATGTCGCGGCAAGCACCTCGCCCCACGGCATATGGACGGTGAAAGCGGTCGCGACGTAAACGAAGAGGATGAAGGTCGCGAGTTTCAGATATCCGGCGTAGCGGTGATAGGGGATGAAGATCTCCGCGACGACGCAGAAAGCGCCGAAAGCGAGGGCGTAAACGAAAGCATAGCCGCCGATCGCCAAGTTCAGCACTTCGCCCATGGCGGCGAGGTCCGCGGCGATATTGATCGTATTCGCCGCGACCAGGAGCGTGACGACGCAATAGAGAACGGAGCGCGGCAACCGCTTGCCGATATTGGTGGCAAGTCCCTCGCGCGTGCCCCAACCGATGCAGGCGCTGATGATCTGGATCGCGGCCATGAAGGGCAGGGTGAGGAACATCGTCCAGGCGAGCGTGTAGCCGAACTGCGCGCCCGCCTGGGAATAGGTGGCGATTCCGCTCGGGTCGTCGTCGGCCGCCCCCGTCACCAGGCCGGGACCGAGGGCGCTCCATATGCGCTTTTGAATCGCCGCCACGTCCGCTGTTTAACAATAACGCGGCGCGGCGTCAGCTTGATGCTATTGTTTCGCCCAAGCGCCGATTGCCGCACTGGAGACGGCGCCGCCGATCACGCAGGGAAGTCCGAACTCGATCTGGCCGGCGACGGCGGCGGCGATGCAGCCAAGTCCGATCGCGGCCTGGCCGATCTGGCCGATGGTGGAAATGTTGCGCTTGTAACCCGGGCCCTTTTGCTTGAGGTCGTCGATGGCGGCGAGCGCCATCTTGCGCAATCGCGCCGTGTCCATGGTTTCGGCGGCGTCGACCACCTCCTCGAGAAGGGGCGCGGTGTCCTTGTCCTGGTTCTTTTGCGCCCATTTCAGCATGCCCAACAGTTCGCCGTCGTGGGCGGCGTTGGAGGAGAGCGTGAATTTCGCCATGTTGCCGATGGTGAGCTTTTCGATGGAATTTTCCTCTTTCGACCAGCGCAGCATGGCGATGATGCGCTCGACCGGCGCATAGGCGCCGGTGGCGAAGTAATAACCCCAATAGGTGTCGATGACGTCGGGGGTTGGCTCGAGCTTCTTCTCGCCGTCGTCGCGCGGCGTGCCGGTGAAATAGATTTTCACCTTGTCGATCCAGTCGGGGTTCGGCTTGTCGAAGGCGAGCTTGTCGAGCGTCGGCGTCTTGCCGGAGATGTATCTTTCGATCATCACCAGCCGGCCCGGCGTGTACATCGCGAACTTGCGCAGAATTTCCTTCCAGTTCGAAAGACCCGAATAGGCGACGGCGCGCACCACCAGCCACTTGTCCTCGGGCGGCAGCGTGAGCAGCAACTCGCGTACGAGGTCGTCGGCTTTGGCGGGGTTGGCGCCGAGCACGCCGGCGAGGAAACCGAGATAGACGGCGCCGCTTTCGGTGTCCTTCAGCGCGCCGAAGCGCGAAAGGGTGCGATAGGCGTTCGGCACGCGCTCGAAGTCGGGGCGGATGCGGTATTCGTTGACGAAGCGCATCACTGAATCGGTGCTGGAAAACTCACCCGGCCGCGCGGCAAAGACGGATAGCGTGGAAGCCCCGAGCGCCAGTACGGCAACGAGGGCAACGAAGACGCGTCGCATTTCCCCTCCGGCAGCGGGCAGATACGCGCCCGCAACGTGCGACCCCCGACGTGAAACACACCAGCGCGGCTGGACATTTTCGTGACGAAAGCCGTTGCCGCCGCCGGCGGGCAAAACCTTGCCGCAGGAGGGTTAACGCCGGCCTGTCGTTTTATCGCCGCGCGGCCACCACCGATTTGCCGCGAGGAGGCTTCGGCCGGCCTTGTGCCAAATCGGCACAACGGACTCGATCAGATTCTTCGAGGTCAAGGCATCGGAATGGGGCCGACATTCTTCGGCACCTGATAGCCTCGCTGCACGGCGGGGCGATTGGCGATCGCCACGTACCAGCGTTTCACATTCGGGTATTGGGCAAGCTCGATCGTCTGCCACTCGAAGCGCGCGATCCACGGCCAGATGGCGATGTCGGCGATGGAGTATTCATCGACGACGAATTCACGGCCCTCCAGGCGCCGGTCGAGCACGCCGTAGAGGCGGTGCCCTTCCTTGAGGTAGCGCTCCTCCGCATAGGGCGCCTTGCCGGGGTTGTACTTCACGAAGTGGTGGACCTGGCCGAGAAACGGGCCGATGCCGCCCATCTGCCACATCAGCCATTCGATCACGCGATAGCGCGGCTCGAGCGCCTTCGGCATCAGCCTGCCGGTTTTCTCCGCGAGGTAGAGCAGGATCGCCCCCGATTCCATCAGGCTGAAATTATTGTCGCGGTCGATGATCGCGGGAATCCTGTTGTTCGGGCTGACGGCGAGAAAATCGGGCGCGAATTGCTCTTTGTTGTTGATGTCGATCGGATGCGCTGTGTAGGGGAGGGCGAGCTCTTCGAGGGCGATGGAAACCTTGCGGCCGTTCGGCGTGCCCCAGGTGTAAAGGTCGATCACTTTGATTTGCCTCGTGGTTTGATGATCGGTTGCGGTTATGTTTTCGCGGGCGCGATCACCAGTTGCGTCTGGGTCACGAGCGCGGCGAGCCGGCCGTCGCCGCGGGTGATCTTGGTCTGCCACACCATCGTCGTGCGTCCGCGGTGCAGCGGGGTGCATTCCGCGTGCGCCGTGTCGCCGAGCGGAACCGGCGAGAAGAAATTGGTCTTGCTCTCGATCGTGGTCGTGGAAGCGCCCCTGGGCAGGTTCGCCGTGGTGCCGATGCCGCCCAGCGTATCGGCGAGCGACATGATAGCGCCGCCGTGCAGAATGCCGCGGCGGTTGGAAAGGCCGGGCTCTGCCGTGAGCTTCGCCCGCACCTTATCGGGGGTGATCTCGATGATCTCGACGCCGATGTGCTTGGCGAAATGCTGGTCGTCGTGCGCATCCATGCCGGATCCTGTAAATTTTCGTCGCCGGGCAGGCCCGGCGACGACGAGTAAAGCCGATCAAGTGTGCCGCATTTGGCGGCCTTGAAGGACAAACCACTTCGATTCGAACGGGTCAATCCGCAGGCAACTAGTTGCCAAGGGCGGAAAGCGCGCGCTCGTAATAGGACATGTCGAGATATTTGGCCGGCGCCGCTTCCGCATCGCCGCCTTCGATCTCGGCCCTGATGCGCAATACGTTCTTGAAACCTTCCATGTCGAAGCGCGCATCCTTGGCGAGCGCGCCTTTCGGTCCGATCTCGTAGACAAGCGATTTCATGGCGGTATCCGCGTCGATGTGCAAATGTTTGCTGAGCGTCGCGGCCGCGTCCATTTTGTGGGCCGGATCCGCCGCATAGCGATAGCCTTCAATCACGGCTTGAATGTATTTAACCAGCGTATCGGCATTGGCCTTCGCCCATGGACGCATAACGAAAATTCCGGTGGCCTGATACGGCCCGACCACGTCGACGCCGGCGCCGAGGCTGCGAAAGCCCTCCTTCTCGGCGAGTATGGTGCAAGGCGGATACAGCATCGAGAACGCGTTCGCCGGATCTTTGCGCATGGCATCCAGCCTTTGCGGGCATCCGCCGGCCGAGACGAGCTTGTACTCGGCCCGCTTCAGGCCTTTCATCTCCAGCATCTTGTACATGATCAAGGCGTAAGCCGTGTTCGGTGCGTCGACCACCGCCGTCTTGCCGCGTAGATCGGCAATGGAATTGATCTCGGGGCGCACCATGAGCTCGGTCGCGCCATTGCCGCCGCCCGCCACGATCACCGCGTCGGCCTTGGCGAGTTCGATCATCGCAACCGCGTTGTCGACCGCCGCGTGAGCGATCTGATGGCTGCCGTTCGCAAGACCCTCGCGCAGCGCCGGCGAGCCGGGGGTAAATCCGATCTCGACGTCGAGCCCGCGTTTCTTGAAGAAGCCCTGGTCCTCGGCGACGAACAGCGCGAGATATTGTGCGGCCGGGAAGACGCTGACGCGAAGCTTGGTCTCTTCCGCCTGCGCGTGAAACGCCGCCAAGGAGAACGCCGCGATGAGCGTCAATCGAGGGAGCCTGAATTTCATTTCTGCCTCCGCCAACTAAGCAAATATTTGCCTGATGATTCCCAACGGGCAGGCTTCAGCCTGCTTCTTTTTGGTCATCGCGACAAGGGAGGCGACGATTTGGTTGGCGAAATGCCTAATGTAGCGCACGTCCGCGCCCGATCCTCTAAATTTTCGCTAAGCATCTCCTACCCAAAATAATGTTTGATTCAAAAAATCAGAATCAGGTGCGCTCACCCAAGGGTCGCAATGCCGTTCACAATTTGAGGCCGTATAGCATTCGATTACAATCTACTTGACTAACCCGTCCGCCATGAAAGGATATCCCCCACGCCTCGTTTTCTGTGCAGTCCGCGCGGGGCGGGGAGGATCAGATCATGACAAAATTTGTTCGTGTGAGCGGAATAGCTGCCGCGCTCTTTTTGACGGCTGCCGCTTTTATGCCGGTCAAAGCGACGGCGGCGGCAAATGGACAGTCCTGCGGCGGGTTTACCGGCGCTGTTTGCGATAAGGGCCTGTGGTGTGACCCTTTGCCCGGTCTATGTGCGCCCATCATCGGGACTTGTAGGAAGATTCCCGCTCTATGTGCTTTATCAAAACATAGTCTTGCAGAGGTCTGCGGTTGCAATGGCAAAACCTACTGGAACGATTGCGCGCGGTTGAAGGCGGGAGAGCCAAAGCGACATGAGGGCAAGTGCTGATAGCAAAATCCGTCAGACCACCGAAGGGCCGACGAAGGGCCGAACTCGTCTAGAGGTTGACGGAATTCTACGGCGCCGATGACCTCATCGAGAGCGAAAATGCGCTGGAGCTCATGCCGCGTTTCGCGAGCTGCAGCGGGTCTCGCTCGTCCCGCCGTGCTTTAGAACAGCACAACGCTGCGGATCGACTTGCCCGCGTGCATCAGGTCGAAGGCCTTGTTGATGTCTTCGAGCGCCATGGTGTGGGTGATCATCGGGTCGATCTCGATCTTCTTTTCCATATACCAATCGACGATGCGCGGCACGTCGGTGCGGCCGCGGGCGCCGCCGAAGGCGGTGCCGCGCCACACCCGGCCGGTCACCAGCTGGAAGGGACGGGTCTTGATCTCGGCGCCGGCGGGCGCAACGCCGATGATGACGCTCTCGCCCCAGCCCTTGTGGCAGCACTCCAGCGCCGTGCGCATCAAATCGACATTGCCGACGCATTCGAAAGTGTAGTCGGCGCCGCCCTTGGTGAGGTCGACGAGGTATTTCACGAGGTCGTTGCCGGCCTCGCGCGGATCGACAAAGTGAGTCATTCCAAAGCGTTCGCCCCATTTCTTGCGTTCCGGATTCAAGTCGACGCCGACGATCATCTCGGCGCCGACGAGGCGCAGGCCCTGGACGACGTTCAGCCCGATACCGCCGAGGCCGAAGACGACGCAGCGCGTGCCCGCCTCGACCTTGGCGGTGTTGATCACCGCGCCGAGGCCGGTGGTGACGCCGCAGCCGATATAGCAGACCTTGTCGAAGGGCGCGTCCTCGCGGATCTTGGCGAGGGCGATTTCCGGCAGCACGGTGAAATTGGAAAACGTCGACGTGCCCATGTAATGGTGGAGTTTCTTGCCATCGAGCGAGAAGCGCGAAGTGCCGTCGGGCATGACGCCGGCGCCCTGCGTGGCGCGGATCTTCTGGCAGAGGTTGGTCTTGCGCGAGAGGCAGTATTCGCACTCGCGGCACTCGGGCGTGTAGAGCGGAATGACGTGGTCGCCTTTTCTCAGCGAGGTCACGCCGGCGCCGGTCTCGACGACGACGCCCGCGCCCTCGTGCCCCAGGATGGTCGGGAAAAGTCCCTCGGGATCGGCGCCCGAGCGGGTGAATTCATCGGTATGACAAACGCCTGTCGCCTTGAGTTCGACCAGAACCTCGCCGACCTTCGGGCCTTCGAGCCTGACCTTGGCGATCGCAAGGGGCTTCCCGGCCTCGAAGGCGACCGCGGCGCGGACTTCCATGGCTTCCTCCCTGCTCTTTGCGAAGTAAGGCTTCCTCCGCTGTCGCCAAAAGATCAGGGCGGAGCGGGGATTTCTCCCGCACTCCGCCCGGCCATAGGGGAGAGCCCTTTGATTTCGATCGCCGCGTCACGCCTTGGGCTGCGGCACGATGCGGATATAGGGTTTCGGCGCCTTCCAGCCTTGCGGATAGGTCTTCTTCGCGTCCTCGTCGGAAACGGAGCCGGCGATGATGACGTCTTCGCCCTGCTTCCAGTTCACCGGCGTCGCCACCTTGTGCTTGGCGGTGAGCTGAAGCGAGTCGATCACGCGTAGCACCTCGTCGAAGTTGCGGCCGGTGGTCATCGGATAAACCAGGATCAGCTTGATCTTCTTGTCGGGGCCGATGACGAAAACGTTACGGACGGTCTGGTTGTCGGCCGGCGTGCGCTTGGAGGCGTCGCCGTTCGCGCTCGCGGGCAGCATGCCCCACGCCTTGGCGATCTTGAGATCGGGATCACCAATCATCGGATAGTTTGGCGCGAAACCCTGCGTCTCCTTGATATCGGCCGCCCAGCTCGCGTGCCGGTCGACCGGATCGACGGAGAGACCGATGATCTTGACGTTGCGCTTTTTGAATTCGGGTTCGATCTTGGCCATGTAGCCAAGCTCGGTGGTGCAAACCGGCGTGAAGTCCTTGGGATGCGAGAACAGCACCGCCCAGGAATCGCCGATCCAGTCGTGGAATTTGATTTTTCCTTCCGTCGTCTGCGCCTCGAAATCCGGCGCGGTATCGCCAATCGAGAGAGCCATCGAAACCTCCATGTGAGCTTCGTACGCCCGCGCTGTATGAGCGCTCAGGGCGTTGGGTTTGTTCTTGATCGTAACATAGCGTTTTTCACATAGCTTGCCAGATAAAAAATATATTCACGCAATGTTGGCGTTGAATGCTGAACCCTATTCCAATGACGGCAAAGCGGCCTCGATCTCCGTCCGGCGGGTTTCGTACCAGGGCGGCAGCGCGATTTTGCTGCCGAGGGTTTCCTTCGGCTCGTCGAGCGTGAAGCCGGGCTGGTCGGTGGCGATCTCGAACAGGACGCCGCCCGGCTCGCGAAAATAGACCGAGCGGAAATAAAGCCGCTCGACCTGCTCGGTTGCCTGCAGCCCGAGCTTCAAGGCACGCTCGCGCATCGCCATCTCCGCCGCGTCGTCGGCGGCGCGAAAGGCGACGTGATGGACGGTGCCGACGCCTTGCGAGGCGTGCGCGAGACCCGGCGTGACGCGCAAATCGACGATACGCCCGAGCGGGCCGTCCTTGGCAAGGAAACGTTGGCGATTGTTTTCGCTGCGTTCCGGCTCGAAGCCGAAGACCTCCACCAGCACGCGGGCGGTGCGCTCGGGATGCCGCAGCTCAAGTGTCACGCCGTGAAAGCCGCGAATAGCGTGGCCGGCCGGAACTTCGCCGCCGCCCCAGCCGGGAATGGCGGAAGCGGTCTTCGAGGCGACGAGTTCGAGCTTGTGCCCATCGGGATCGTCGAAGGCGAGCACGGTCTCGCCGAGCCGCACTCGCTCCGCGGCCATGACGCCTTTGTCGGCGAGGCGCTTTTTCCAGAATTCGAACGAGCCTTCGGGAATGGCGAAGGCGATTTCCTGCGCCTCGCCCGCGCCGTGCTTGCCGGGCGGCACGTTCTCCCACAAAAAAAAGGTCAGCGCCGAGCCGGGCGAGCCGACCTCGTCGCCGAAATAAAGGTGCCAGGTGCCGGGATCGTCGAAATTGACCGTGCGCTTGACGAAGCGCAGGCCGAGCGTGCGGCTATAGAACGCGACATGTTGCTTGGGCTCGCCGGCGATCGCCGTGATGTGGTGAATGCCCGCGCTGCGCGCCATGACAGCCTCCCAGCCATCGAGCCTAGTGCCCCGAACCCGAAGTTCGCGCGCCCCGTGCCGCAAGGATGGTTGCGAACTTCGGAATCGAGACACTAGCGCATCTTCGGGCGCAATCGCACAAGAAATGGCAACGCCGGCGGGACTTGCGAGCCGAACATCGGGATCGGATGTGGATACGTCCGCGCCCGTTTACAGGTTGGTAACCCGCGCTCGCGCAAACTTGTCGCACGGGACGTTCAAGAAAAGCGGGGGATTGGGCATGGGCGCGTTGCCCGCGTTGCTGGCGGAGGCGGTAGCCGCGGCGGATCTGGTCCAGCTGCGGCGGCAGAAAAATCCCGAACAAGCGATCAGCCGCGCCGAAGCGGAGGCGCTGCTTACGCTCGACCGCCGGCAGAGGAATTGCGCCGCGAGCTGGCGCGACTTCATCGCCGACGCGATCGCCGATCATTTGACGTCGGTCGAGCCCACGGGGATCGTCACGCCGGAAAAGGCCGATTGGCTGGTCGCGGCGCTGGCGCCGGCGGGAGACATCGAGACCGCTACCGCCGTCGAGACGTTGCTGCGCGCGATGGAGGCCGCCCGCGAGGTCCCCTCGTCGCTTGCGGTGTTCGCGATCGGGCAGCTGCAGGCGGCGATCATCAAGGGCGAGGGGCCGGCGATCGGCCCGCGCGCGCATTTCAGCCGCGTCGTCGACGGCGAGGATACGGCCCTTCTCTATCGGATTCTGATCGCGGCCGGCGGCGCCGACGGCATCGCGGTCAGTCGCGAAGAAGCCGAGGCGCTGTTCGATCTGCACGACGCGACCGCGCGGTCCGCCAACGACCCCGCCTTCGACGGGCTGTTTTATCGGGCGATCGCGCACCACGCGTTGCACGCCTCGGCTGAAGCCGTGGCGCCGCGTCAGCTTGCGCTTTCGCCGGGCGGCGCGTTGACGATGGCCGCGCCGAGCGCGGAACAAGCCGCCTGGCTTTCCGAGCGCATCATGCGCGACGGCCGGCCAACGATGGCCGAATTCGAATTGCTGCGGTTTCTCGGCGCGGAGGCGCCGCACCCCAATCTTTCGATCCGGCGGCTGCTCGATTCCGCCGCCTGACTAGCGGCTCACCGCCGTTTCGGCCGGCAAACCGACGGTGCGGCCGGCGAAGCCGGCGGCGCTGTAATAGGACGCCATGCCGACGCGCTGAAACGCGAGCACGGTGACGAGGCCTTCGGGCCCGGGCTCCGAGCGGATGAGGCCGGCGACCGAGGCCGGAACCTCGCTGCCCGGCAATGCCTCCTCGATCACGCGGCCCATCAGCATGCCCTGGAAGGGAATGTTGAGGCCGAGGAGCTTCGCGATCGTCTTGCCGACATCGGCATTGCTCACCGGCGCGGGATCGACGAAGCCGGATTTGAAGCTCGGGCCCGCGGCCGCCATGAAATTCATCGTGTCGGCGCGGCTGAAGCCGCCGTGCATGCCCTGGCCTTGCTGCAGGCGGGTGTCGGCGACCGAGACGGTGCACAGCGGCGGCTGATTGCAGCCGGTGGAATAGGTGCGGAAACTCACGACGATCGAAGGCCGCGGCATCCGGCCGGATCCTTTCAGATTGATCGCGCTCATCGGCAGCGTGCCGGGGAATTTTCCGAGATCGTCATCGACGAAGAGGCCGCTGACGTAGTCTTGCGCGAACAGCGCCGCCAGCACCCGTTCGGCCAACATGCGGTCCTTCTTCGGCGCATAGATGAGGTCGGCGTTGCCGTTGGTGGTGACGACGAGATCGGGGTTTGCCGGGTCCGGCCCGATCAGCGCGTTGCCGAAGCGGGTGAGGCCGCCTTCCGGCACGAGCGCGTTCTTCATGTCGGGATCGTAAATCGGGAGCGCCAGCGCCTTCGCCAGATCGATGGCGAGGAAGCCTGTCGGCAGGAAGCCCTCCGGGACGCGTTCGAATTTCATCTGCGCGGCGGCGCTTGTCTTGCTTTCCTTCGATATGGTCGCGAAGCCGTGGTCGGCGGCGATCACGATGTCGGTTGAATTCGCAAGCCCGAGATCGGAAAGCGCCGCTAGGATTTGCTGCAAATTGTCGTCGGCGTTCTTGATCGCGGCGAGCGAAGTCGGGCCGTTGATTCCGGGCGTGACGGTGTTCAGGCTGTCGCCGTGAAAGTGCTGGCTGCCGTCGGGATCGCGCGACCAGAACACGAGCACGAAGGGCTGCTTCCTGGCCTTGAATAGGGGGAGCAACACCTTGGTCGCGACATCGGCAAAATATTTTTGCTGCGCAACGTTGGCGACCGTCGTGCCGGGGGTCTTCGCGTCGCCCGCCTTGCCATTGTCGCCGCGCGGCGGCGCCGCAAGCGGCAGACCGGCCGCGGTCAGTGCTGCCTGCACTTCGGGCGAGAGCGGAATTCCATTGGCCGCTCCCGTAACGTCGTCAAAAATGATCGTCTGCGTGCCGTCGCGCGACGTGCTGTCGAACAATAGCGTCGGCCCGTGTTTGCCGAGCGCCGCGGTGCCGAAGCCCTGCGCATAGGCGGCGTGGAGGATCGCCTCCTCGCTGATGAAATTGCCGTCGAAATGCCGGTTGAGTTCGCCGAGCACGGCGTCGACTTCGATGAAGGGCGTCGTCGTTCCGTTGGCGGCCGCGATGGGCACCGCCGTGTACAAGGTGTTGCCGTAGACGCCGGTGTCGCCCAGCTTGTGGCCCGTCCCCATCGCCGAGGCGTTCGGCATGGTGAAGGTCGGAAACAGCGCGTGCGGATTGGCGAAATTGACGCCGCGGTCGCGCAACGCCGCCATGGCCGGCGCGGTCTCGGCGCTCACCTGCAGCGCGCGCAGCCCGTCCGGAACGAACAGGATGAGGTTCTTCGGCTGCGGCCCGCTGTCGGTGCAAGCGGCGACCAATAGGACTACGCCTAAGGACAGTGCGGAGAGGGACCTGCGGTTTGTCGACATCGGATGTTTCCCTGACGTGTTCTTCTTCGCCGGTACGGTATTATGGCGCAAACGCCACTAACTGTGTGCTTTTAGCAACATCCTCCGACAATCGTTTTTTGCCAGCTAGCCATTTGGTTGCCAAGGCATACGCTTGGAAATTGAAGGCTTGTTCGGCTGAGTCTGGGGGAATGATGAAAAGAATTGTCACGACTTTAGTTATCGCATCTCTGTTTTTCTGGGCCCCTTCAATAATTCCAATTCCCAGAGCAGTGGCGGCTCCGATTGCTCCATGCGGCGGCACTTTCACATGGATGCCCGCTGACACCGCGTTTGCGGTCCCGCCTCCTGTTCCCTGCCCGACATCCCATGGCTCTGCCGGCGTGGTATGGGGCATCTTTGGATGCAGCGCCGGGATCATCATCGCAGCGATAGTAAAAAACGCGAAGCGCCATAAAGAGCTTACCGCGCAAGAAGCTTGGACTTGCGGCTTGCTCTATTGGTTGCATCCATAAGAACAATTAGATTGAGACAAAGGGAGGCTGCCTGGAGGATATTTAGTCGCCCGAGAGCGATATGAAAAAGCGACTGATTTGAGCATCGCAGCGGGTCCAATAAAACATCGACAAAGCAATAGAAAATAAAGACGACCCAGCGGCTCTTTTTATCGAGATCACAAAATAGTTTGTGGCACTTGCGCCATAATACCGCGCCGGTAAGCTTTTAATCCGCTAGCACAACGAAAGCATCACGCTGCAAGCTCGTGCGCGAATTGACTTTTTTCGCGCTGCGCCGCAACACGAAGCGTTGGGGTAGAGTGCGGGGCATGTTTGGTAAGATCCTGATCGCCAATCGCGGCGAAATCGCCTGCCGCGTCATCAAGACCGCGCGCAAAATGGGGATTGCGACGGTCGCGGTCTATTCCGAGGCCGACGCCGACGCGCTGCACGTCGAGATGGCCGACGAGGCGGTGCCGATCGGCCCGCCGCCGGCGGCGCAGTCCTACCTCGTGATCGACAAGATCATCGCCGCCTGCAGAGAGACGGGCGCCGAAGCCGTCCACCCCGGCTACGGCTTTCTCTCCGAGCGCGCTGCCTTCGCGGAAGCGCTGAAAGCCGCCGGCATCGTCTTCATCGGGCCGAACGTGCGCGCGATCGAGGGGATGGGCGACAAGATCGAATCGAAGAAATTCGCGGCAGCCGCGAAGGTCTCGACCGTGCCCGGCTTTCTCGGCGTGATCGAGGATGAGCGGCACGCCGCCAAGGTCGCCGAGGAGATCGGCTATCCGGTGATGATCAAGGCCTCGGCCGGCGGCGGCGGCAAGGGCATGCGCATCGCGCATTCGAAAGCCGAAGTCGCCGAAGGCTTCGCGCGCGCGCGCTCCGAGGCGAAGTCCTCGTTCGGCGACGACCGCGTGTTCGTGGAAAAGTTCATCGTCAACCCGCGCCACATCGAAATCCAGCTCTTGGGCGACAAGCACGGCAACGTCATTCATCTCGGCGAGCGTGAATGCTCGATCCAGCGCCGCAACCAGAAGGTCGTCGAGGAGGCGCCGTCGCCGCTCGTCGACGAGGCGATGCGCAAGAAGATGGGCGAGCAGGCGGTCGCGCTCGGCCAGGCGGTCGGCTACGATTCGGCGGGCACGGTGGAATTCGTCGCCGGGCAGGACAAGAGTTTCTATTTTCTCGAAATGAACACGCGCCTTCAAGTCGAGCATCCGGTGACCGAGATGATCACCGGCATCGACCTCGTCGAGCAGATGATCCGCGTCGCGGCCGGCGAAAAGCTTGCGATCAAGCAGCGCGACATCAAGCCGCAAGGTTGGGCGGTCGAAAGCCGCATCTATGCCGAGGACCCGTTCCGCGGCTTCCTACCCTCGACCGGGCGGCTGGTGCGCTACCGGCCGCCGGCGGAGGGCAAGCGCGGCGAGGCGAGGGTGCGCAACGACACTGGCGTCTATGAGGGCGGCGAGATTTCGCTGTTCTACGATCCGATGATCGCCAAGCTCGTCACGCAGGCACCGACGAGGGGCGCCGCGATCGAGGCGATGAGCGAGGCGCTCGATGCCTTCTCGATCGAGGGCGTGCGCCACAACATCCCGTTTCTCGCCTCGCTCATGCAGCATCCGCGCTGGCGCGAGGGGCGGCTTTCCACCGGCTTCATCGCCGAGGAATATCCCGACGGCTTCCGTGCGAGCCTGCCCGCAGGCGAGACCGCGCGCACGCTCGCGGCGGTGGCGGCGGCGATGGATCACGTGCTGGGCGAGCGCAAGCGCCGGATTTCCGGCCAGCTGACCGGCCGCGCGGTGACGCGCGAGAAGCGGCGCGCGGTGCGGATCGGCGAGGACGAGATCGGGTTAGAGATCATGCGGCAGGAAGACGCGATCGCCGTGCGCTTCTTCGCCGAGAGGGGTGCCGAGCCGCGCGTGCATGTGCTGCAATCGCCCTGGACGCCCGGCGACCAGGTGTGGAACGGCACACTCGACGGCAAGGAAATCGCGGTGCAGGTGCGCGTGATCCCGAACGGCTTCGATCTCGCCTGGCGCGGCGTGCAGACCAAGGCTTATGTCTACACCGGCTCGGAAGCGGCGCTCGCCCGCCTGATGCCGAAAAAGGCCCTGGCCGACACCGGCAAGTTCGTGCGCTGCCCAATGCCGGGGCTCGTCATCTCGATCGCGGTCACCGAGGGGCAGGAGATCAAGTTGGGCGAGCAGATCGCCATTGTGGAAGCGATGAAGATGGAGAACGTACTGCGCGCCGAGCGCGACGCGACGGTGAAGAAGATCCACGTCAAGCCCGGCGAGAGCCTGGCGGTGGATGCGGTGATCCTCGAATTCGCTTAATCCACCCGATCGAGCGCGGCGCACGGGCAACAAAAAACCCCGGCTGTTGAGGCCGGGGGTATAGTTACAACGGGCCCAGTTCCGCTTTTTGACCACACCATTTTGGAGTATTTTTATTCGGGCGTACTAATGTCCGCTAATCGGGGTAAGGCGGACGTGACGCGGACATGCTTCAACGTCCGCTTATTACCCAAAGACGACATCTGCCGCGCAGTTGGCTCGTGCCGATAACAGCCGTCTCTAAAATCTCCGGCCACACGCTCCGCCGAATCTGCGGCTCTCGAAAAATCCTGCCCTATCCCCGCCTGCCCATGCCCAAGAGACGCAAAACGGCGCGCGCCCAACCAATCAGCATTTGTAAAGCAGACTGTCTCGGCGGTGCGTAATAGGCCTCTCTGCGAGCATCCTCTTGAGCTCGCGCCACTGCAATCTGTTGAGAAGTCCATTTGCGAGCCCACTGAACCTCACCGTTCGTGATGAAGTAGTGGGCATTGCAAACGTTCCAGTTTCCAATTGAAGGTCTGAGCGTCGGCCCCTGGTCGTGAACCGCTATGGAGTAGTCCGTCGGGCCGATGGGCAGATAAATCACATCGCCACAGCCACAGGCACATAGATGTGCCGTAATCTTAAACTCCTTAGACCAGTAAAGCTTCTCTTTCCCCAAGGTGTCGGGAAAGCGATCAACCTCAACTAGACTAAACTTCATGCTCACCGATCCAGTTTGAGGTGCCAATGGAGATAAAGCGAACACCTGTTCCTCCAGGTCATACCGCGAAAGCGGACATTGGCGGGTGCTCTGCCACGGCCGCTAAGTGCCAAGAGCGGACATTGGCTGCCGTTGACGCAAAGTTGTCAGTCTCCCGCGCGGACTTCCCCGCCATCGCTCCAATTCCGCTACATGTATGGAAATCGAACCCTGACCATGGCCGATATTGCGCAGATTATCAGCGATCTTTGCACGGTAACGTCGGCTGGGATGTTATAGCGTTGACATGAACCACGGCGTGGCTACGGCGGTCTATTTCTGCTATTATGTGGAGCGGCTTTAGGCTGATGAGAAAGGCTAGAATGATGACGAAGAAACTAATCGCGTCAGTTCTTGCCGGAAGCTTAGCAATCGGAAGTTTTTCAACATCCGTGACTGCTGCCCCAGTAGTACCCCCCGCCCCCGGACTACACTTTGGGCATGGAGCGTCGTTTGCTCCGTGGCTGGTATTTGGCTACGCGGGCGGCATCATCTTGGCGGCACTGGTTGCCAATGCGCGCGACAATAGACAGCTGACACCGGCCGAAGCTTGGAGCGGCGGCACGTTGTTTTGGTTTTCTCAGCCTGTAACGGCAGCGGGTAAACCGGTTGGGTTGACGAACAGGTACTGGGGCATGGGCTGGGTGAATACAACGCGACTTTCCGGGATAGCTCGCGCCGCATTACCTGCAGCGCCGCGGTAATAACCCGGTCAGCTAGCGCGATCGGTTAAACAGTAGCGCGCCGGCGCGGCGTGCCGCTTTTTCATTGCAAATCGGCACGTGCGCGAGCCGTGGGCAGGACATCTTCAGGCTGTTTGGTGTTAGTTTTTCTGGTACGCGAGTGTGCGCGACGCAAACAGAACCTCCCGACGTCCATCCCGCCTCGAAAGAAAACTTTGAATTCTTAAGCGTTGTTGATCGCCGAATACCGATATTGTCCCACAGATCGATCAGGGAGCCCTCGCGCGTCCAAGTCTGTCCGTCGCCGCAATAATCGGCGCGCACCAGTCGGACGCAGGCGTTGTAGTAGTCGCGCATGGACTCGCCATGCGGTCCGTTCTCCCATGGATGGTAGCCGAAGCGAACGCATTTGCCCTGCGCACCGGACGTGCAGACTACCTCGTAGGCATCGTCCTCGGCGAGCAGACGGCCGTCCGCAGCGGTACGGCCTGCAAGCGGGAAGCCGAAACGCTTGCCGTCTGCACCGGGCTCGCAGAGCGGCGCGCCGCTCTCTTCAATACGGAAATCGTGCAGGAGCACCGCGCCGGTCTTATCCTCCGGGTCGGGCACAACACGGACTATACGAATACGCGCCGTTGTTCCTTCTACCTTGAGCATCAGCACCGTGCCGGCCAGGTCCGTGCCGCGTCTCACTGCGCCGTCCGCAAAGGTGACGCGGAAGGCGGTACCGGACGCTTTGATTGCCACGGTCTCCGGCTCGGCGACAGCTTCCGCCAGCGCGGCCGCCGCGATAAAAGTCATGATGACGGGTCGGAAAGCGCAAGACATGGTGGAACGCGTTTTAAGTCCGTTACATCTTGGAATTTTGCCCCTCATTAGAGCAAGCCGAATGTCCGCTTTGGGTCAATCGCGACCGTGTCAACTCACGTCAAAATCCATCAATGTCCGCTGTTCCCCGAAAGCAGACATCAACGCGCCCGAATAAAAATACCCTAAATTTGGTGTGGTTAAAAAGCGGAACTGGGCCCGTTGTAACTATACCCCCGGCTGTTGAGGCCGGGGTTTTGTCGAAAGCCTTGCAGCCATCAGTACCTCGCGACGACCGGACCTTTGCCCCACGGATCACCGCCGAACTTGTAGTTCAGCCCGAGCCTGATGACGAAGACATCTTTGAGCTTGTCAGTTGCGAAATCAGTGCCGAGGGGCAATGGCCCCACCGTCTTCTGGGCGTCCAAGATGTAGTAGAGACCCTCAAGCCGCCAAGTCCAATTATTGGTCAGCGCCTGCTCGAATCCAAGGCCAACGACGCCACCGAACTTATTGAGCGTAGTAGTCAGGGTGCCGGGGATATCAGTGTCAAACAACGTTGCTTTCGCGCGCGCGTAAGCGAGGCCGCCCGTGACATAAAGCAAAGTCCTGGGGTCTGTGGTTATGCCCAGTTTCGCGCGCAGCGAAGAGAGCAGGCTAAGCTTGTTGGTCAGGGTGTCGGCATCACTGAATTCGCTGGTCTTCTTCCAATTCATGAAGCTGACATCCGCCTCCCAGCCATAGACGAACGTATTCGAGCACCAATTCTGGCCCACTTGCGCGCCGCCGAGGAAACCGGACGGATGATGCTTGAAGTCCTGCGGATCGATGGAACCGCCGAAAAAGGTTCCCTTGAAGGTTGGGTCGCCCCAGCCGACATGGCCGCCGACATAGACGCCGCTCCAGATGCAACCGGGGAGCGGCGCCGCCTTCACGGGCATGTCCGCGGCCAAGGTAGTGCCATTGATCGCCACGGTGAGGGCGCTCGCCGCAACACCGCAAAGAAGCCGTTTTTTCATTGCTGGCCCCAAGTCCCAAATGATCTTTTAATTTACATCGCCGAGCGGAGGCTGTTCAATGCGATGGTCTGAAATAACAATCCTGCTCCAAATCGGAGAAACACAAAATATCATGCTATTTTAATGACTTACCCAAAATCGGGGTGTTTCATTTTTGCCACTCCTTTCTTGATTGTGCGAGTTCCTTTGATTTTCATGCCGCGCGCCTAGACTAGGGGCGCTCACAGTCACCGACAAAATCGAGGCATGCCGTGTCCGAGCAGCGGTTCAAGGGCGTTACCTGGTCATTTGGACCGGCATCATCCGATTCGTCAGAAACCTATCGGCAACTGGAGAATGCCGAAGCCCTCCGCCGACAAGGCGAACTCGACCGCGCGCGCGCGCTTTGCGAGCCCCTCGTCGCACGCTATCCCGATTATTTCGGCGCGCTCCATACTCTCGGCCTGGTCTTCGCCGACAAGGGGCAATACCCGCAGGCATTGGGATGTCTCGTGCGGGCGGTGATGCTCAATCCCCGAAGCTGGCAGGCACTCACGGCGCTCAGCACGGTTTACCTCGAACTCGGCGCGAGCGAAATGGCCGCGCAGGCGCTGGAACAGGCGCGGCTGCTCAACCCGCGGGATGCCAGCATCTTCGGGACGCTCGGTGAAATCTACCAAGCCGAGCGCGAATACGAGCTCGCCTACGACGCCTACCACAGCGCGCTTGATCTCGATCCCAGTCTTGACCTCGTCGAGATTGGCCTCGGCAATTGCTGCAGACAACTCGGCCGTTACGCTGAGGCCGCCAAGATTTTCGAAGGGCTCATCAAAAGAGGAAACCGCTCTCTCGCCGTGCTCGCCGCGCTCGTCGGTTTGCCAATGTCATCGGTCAGCTTCGACGTACTTTCGGAATTGAACAAAATCACAGCGGACAAGAATGCGAACAAGGCAGAATTCGAAAATTCCGTTGCCGTCATTAAGGCGGCGGCGCTCGACCGAGTCGGCCGGTCGCAAGAGGCTTGGCGATCCATTGTCCCTGCAAACCGATCGATCTTTCTCGCACGGCAGCAAGACGCGCGCGATGTCGGCGAGACGCAGCACAAAAGCCTCGCGCGGCTGAAAACCAGGACAATCAAACCGGCGAGTGGCGCCGGTAAGACGATTTCGCTTTTCATTCTGGGGCCCTCGCGCTCCGGCAAGACGACGATGGAAACGCTGATCGCGACGCTCGATGGCGTCAAGCGCGGCTACGAGAACCCGATCGTCGAGAATGCCATTCGCCGGACCTTTCAATCGGCGGGTCTTCTGACCGACAGGGCATTCGAAATGTTGCCCCTCAGGCTCGATTCTCTTTGCCGGGAAATTTACATGGAGGATCTTAGCCGGCGCGCCGGGGCGGCGAAGGTGTTCACCAACACCCATCCGGCGCGCATCCATGATGCCGCGCGCGTCGCGGCCGCCTTTCCCGGCGCGCGTTTCATTTTCGTGAAGCGAAACCTCGACGACAATATGCTGCGCATTTTCATGCGCGCGTACGCCGTCGGAAATTCCTATTCATATGACCTTAAAGCGACGCGCGAGCATCTCCTCTGGTACCACCAGATGATCGACACCTTAGCCGAGAAGCTTCCCGAAATTTCGCGCGTGATTCAGTACGAGGACATCATCGCCGATCCGGCGTCGGCGCTGCGCACCGGCGCGGATTTATGCGGCTTGACCGTCAAGGATGGTCCCATCCCTGAACTCGGGGATGACCGCAACTGCGCCGAGCCCTATCGGGCATTGATCACCGCGGCACTGGAATCTTGAGCGCCGCCAGGCAGCGCGACAATGGGCATGCGCCTCTATTTCGCCTTCGGCTCCAACATGGACCGCGCGCATATGGCGCGCCTCTGCCGCGGGGCCGAGGCGCTCGGGCCAACGCGTCTCGACAATCATCAATTCTTCATTGCGCATGCAGGCTACGCCTCGATCGCGCCGAAGCGCGGGGCCACCGTCCACGGCGTGTTGTGGAAAGTCACGGCGGCGCATATCGCCAAGCTCGACGCCTACGAGTCGGTGGCGGGCGGCCTCTATCACAAGGCCGCCGTTCCAGTGCATCGTGGAGATCGGCTCCTGCGCGCGCTCGCCTATGTCGCGAGCGATCCGCGCCCCGGCCGGCCCCAGCCCGGCTATCAGGAGGGCGTCGCCGCCGCCGCGCGCGCGTGGCGGCTGCCGGAGGCATATGTGCGCGAGCTGGAAACATTCTTGCCTACGTAGGATCTAGGCGAGGGGAAAAATGCGCTTGGTTCGGCTGACGATTCACGGGCGCGTGCACGGCGTCGGCTTTCGCGCCTTCGTCGAGGACGAGGCCATGAGCCGCGGGCTCGAGGGCTGGGTGCGCAACCGCCGCGACGGCACGGTCGAGGCGCTGATCGCGGGCGAGGCGCGTCTCGTGAAGGAGATGATCGAGGCCTGCCGGCGCGGGCCGGCGGCGGCGCGCGTCGAGCGCATCGACGTCGAAGAGGCGAAAGCGGACGAGTTGGCGCGGCGCCAGCCCGGCGAGCGCTTCTCGGTGCTTCAGACGGGTTGAATCTTCGCCGATTTGGCGGCCGCCATCGACTCCTGCTTGCGGCCGAGCCACAGGCCGTTGAGGAACCACAGCACCGACAGCGCAATCGCGACGGCGGCGACTTCGGCCACGCCCAGGCCGAGCGCCGCGAGCAGCGCGTACGACCAGGCGCCGATCTGATCGCCGCCGCGATACACCACCGTGTCGATGAAGTTCTTCGCCTTGTAGCGGTCCTCGCGCGGCAAGACGGTGTAGAGCACCTCGCGCGCCGGGCGGGCGACGGCGTAATCGCTCGCGCGGCGCAGCACCTGAAAGACGACGAGGGCGGAAAGCGCCGGGACAAAGGCCAGCGTGGCGAATCCGAACAACGTCAGAAGGGGAAGGAAAGCGAGCGCGAGGCCGACGCCGAGATAGCGAAGAATGCGGCCGGTGAGGAAAAGCTGGACCGCGAGGGTGAGGCAATTCACCAAGAGGTCGATGGTGGCGAAGAAGGCGGTCTGCTCGCCGCGATCGGCGAAGCTGCGGCTGACGATTCCCGCCTGCTCGAAATAGAGCAGCGTCGCGGTGATCGCGAACAGGAGGATGAAGACGCTCACGTTCACGAGATAGGCGGACTTGAATGGATGCGTGATGCCGGCGAACACGCTGCCGCCCACCGGATGATCGGCCGCCGATTCGGGTTCGGCGTCGAGCGTGCCGGCCAGCCGCGACAGGCGGCGCACGGCGAACAGCGCGACTTCGAGGAGAACAACGGATCCGATGAGCAAAAACGCCGCCGACACGTAGCGCGCGAGGGAAGCGGTGAGCGCGGAGCCGGCGATGGCGCCGATGGTGGCGCCGGCGGCGATGAAGCCGAACAGCCGCTTGCCCTGCGCGGTGGAAAAAATGTCGACGATCAGCGCCCAGAAAACGGAGACGACGAAGAGATTGAAGATCGAGATCCAGATGAAGAAGACGCGGCCGATCCAGATCGTCTGCTCGCTGTCGGCGTAGTAAAGCAGAGCCGCGAAGACGAGAATGTTGGCGGCGAAGAAGCGGTAGGTGATCGGGATGAAGCGCGTGCGCGGCAGCGTCTTGACGAGATAGGAGTAGGGCACGTTGAGGCAAAGCATGCCGAGAAGCGTGCCGGTGAACAGCCATGGCAGATTGTTGACGCCGCCGGCGACCCCCATCTGATCGCGGATCGGCCGCATGATGTAATAGGCGGAGAGCACCGCGAAGATGTAGAGCCACGCCCAGACCAGCGCCGCGATTTCCTCGCGCCGCACGTCGATCAGGCGGCGAAGAAGCGCATAGAGAAAGCCGCCGGGTGCTTCGACGCGCTCGTTCATCCTTTGATTCCGAGCCGCGCCTTCAATTCGTTGGCGGAAAGGCTATGCGGAAAGAGCGGTCCGCCGGGCGCAAATTCGCGCGCGCGCGCAAGCGGTACCGCCACCGGCTCGAAGCCGGCGTCGCGCACGAGCTTCGCCGCGACTTTCATCGCTTCCGGATCGTCGCTTGCGATCGGCACGCCGAAAGGATCGCCTTGGCGGTGGGCTTCGCTCGCGAATAGCCGGCTGGAGCTGCAATTGAAAGCGCGCACAAGCCGCGTACCGAGAAGCAGTTTTTGCGAGGTTTCGCCGACGCCGTTGGCAATCGCACCCTGCACAATCTCGCCATCGCGCGCGGCGATCGGGTTGCAGGCGTCGAGCACGACCTTGCCCTTCAGCGCCGACTCGTGATCACGCCCGATCTGCGGCAGCGCGGAATAGGGCACGGCAACGAAAATGACCTCGCCGAACTTCGCCGCCTCCGCGACTGTGCCGGCACTAGCCTTGGCGCCAAGGCCGTCGACCAGGCTCTTCAGCTCGTCGGGATGGCGCGAGGAGAACATTACGTCGTAGCCGGCCTTTACCCACAGTCCGCCGACAGCGCCGCCGACGCGGCCGGAACCGATAACGCCGATTTTCGTCGATCCCGGCGCTTGCGCCCATGACGGCGCCGAAATGGCGAGCGGCGTAAGTGCGGCGCCCGCGCCGAGGCGAAGCAGGGTGCGGCGGTCCAAGGAGCGATCTTCTGGCATGGCGGGTTCCTCGCGTTTGTGGTGGCGATCCGGGGCTTATGGCCGAGATCTAAGCCTTATGGGTGAGAAACCCCGCTGCCAACTAACGCTTCCGTGACGCGAGGGTTCGGCGCGCGGTCATGGAACCTGCGGGCTTATTTGCGAACTCTCAGACCGGCGCGTGCGCTTCGTCGCCGACCTCGACCGGCCCGAAGATTTCCTCGAAGCTCGCGCGCAGGGCGGCGTCGACGTCGCCCATACCCGCCTCGACGCCGAGATCCTCGAGGCTGGTCACCCCCCATTTTTGCTCGTTCACGCCGCAGGGCAGAATCCCCGCATAGTGCGTGAGATCCGGCGCGACGTTGAGCGAGATGCCGTGCAGCGTGACCCAGCGTTTCACGCGGATGCCGAGCGCCGCGATCTTGTCCTCGCAGCCCTCGCCTTTGTCGGGGCGTTTCACCCATACGCCGATACGGTCGGCGCGGCGCTCGCCCTTCACATCGAGGCGCGCGAGCGCGCGGATGATCCATTCCTCGAGCGCGAGCACGTAGCGCCGCACGTCGGCGCCGCGCCGCTTCAGATCGAGCATCGCATAGCCGACGCGCTGGCCGGGCCCGTGATAGGTGAGACGGCCGCCGCGGCCGGTGGCGTGGAGCGGAAAACGTCCGCTGCCGGCTAGATCCTCGCCGCGCGCACCGGTGCCGGCAGTGAACAACGGCGGATGTTCGAGGAGCCAGACGAGCTCAGGCGCGGTGCCCGCCGCGATCGCCGCCGCCCGCTGCTCCATCCGCTCCACCGCCTCGGCATAGCCGACGGGCGAGGCGGCCACGCGCCAGGCGACCGGTGCCGCGCCGGAAGCGGCGGGCTTGAGCGGGGCGAGGGTGAGGCGGTCGTTAATCATTCGCTAACCATGGCCGTGCTGAATTCATACCGGTTTTGGGGGCCGCCGTGGCATCGATCAACGAAGTCGTCTGCGATATCTCCGTGGTGCTCGGCGCCACGACCATGCCCATCCACCAGATGCTGCGCATGAGCCGCGGCGCCATCATCGAGCTGGAGGCGACCGAGGACGACGAGGTGACGATTCTCGCCAACAATCTGCCGGTCGCCAAGGGCACGGTTTCGGTCAATGGAAACCGCATCGGCGTCGCCATTACGCGTCTCCTGTCGCGGCCCGAGGCCGAATCCCCGCGATAAGCAAGCCGGCCCTTGAGGCGAACCCCTCGATTTGTTAGATGGCGCGGCGGCTGGCGCGAGGCCAGCCTTGAACTCCGAAAAACGTGGCCATGGCGGAATTGGTAGACGCACTAGCTTGAGGTGCTAGCGGGGCAACCCATGGAGGTTCGAGTCCTCTTGGCCACACCAAATCAGAAGGTCTCGCAGGCCGGACGGCGGGCCGATCTCGCGTTCACCCGAGATCGGTAATTAGCTGCCCAAGTAGGCTAAAGCCGACTTGGGTGTCTCGGGTTCACCCGAGATCATGCGCTGGCCGCTCAGTCAGGACTGTCGCGCAGGTTGCGGGAGGCCGACGTCTTCACCGCCGCGTGGCGCGTGGCGCGATGCGCATGCCGCAAGGACGCAGTATGC
>Ga0207505_100035_pt1 | contig 30958 bp, 28 predicted proteins | sample NitcycUWRROWE17A_FD_188207 | JGI IMG/M metagenome (GOLD analysis project Ga0207505, IMG submission 188207) | Soil microbial communities from Arlington Agricultural Research Station in Wisconsin, USA - Nitrogen cycling UWRJ-ROWE17-A (SPAdes) | ecosystem: Environmental > Terrestrial > Soil >... | reverse complement strand
GTGTTCTTGCCACTTCCAGCAACTCCCTCGCGAAAAATCTCTGGTACCGTAATGGCTTAGATTTGGCGGTAATTCTCACGGAATTTCAAAGGCCTTTTTCGAAAAGGGAATATGGAGGTTCGAATCCTGCCAAGGCAGCCAACCAGTCCGGTCTCTGCGTCCGGTGAGACAGGCGGCGCGATAATCGCTCCTTTGCGGGGCTTTCCGGCGTTAGCCGGCGGTCTCTGGATTCCCAAATTTCACGGCGAGGCGAGACCTCTGCCGAAAATCTCCGGACGCTTTCGGCGATATTCCCAAATTTTTGGAGACGCGAGCCGGAGACTGGTTCGATCATCGACTGCGTGGTGGGGGCGCCCGTTCTTATAACTCGGTAGAAAAACACAGCGCCTCAATATCCGCTATCAGGGGTAAAGCAGACATCGCAAGCTCACACCGTGATGTCTGCTAATGACCCAAAGCGGACATGCCGCGCGCGAGCGTCCCGGGCATTCGCACGGCTAGCGCGGCGCTTTGATCTTCATACAACCGTGCCGAATAACTTTCCGATACCTGCCGTCAGCGCCATTGCCAGCGCACCCCAGAATGTCACACGGGCCGTGGCACGCAGGACGTTCGCACCGCCTGCTCTTGCACCGATGGCGCCCAGAAGCGCGAGGAAGCCCAATGACGCAACGGACACGATGGGGACAAGAGCGTTTGCGGTCGATACGACAACCATAAGCAAGGGCATAGCCGCGCCTACTGCAAACGTGGCGGCCGATGTCAGTGCGGCTTGCACGGGGCGCGCTGTGGTGATTTCAGATATCCCGAGTTCGTCACGTGCATGGGCGCTCAAGGCATCATTTGCCATCAATTGCTGGGCAACTTGCCGCGTAAGGGCATGATCAACACCGCGCTTGACGTAGATTTCGGCAAGCTCCTCCTGCTCGAAATCGACGTTCTCGTTCAACTCCTTGCGTTCGCGAGCGAGATCAGCCTGTTCAGTGTCGGATTGTGAACTGACAGACACATACTCGCCAGCAGCCATTGACATGGCGCCTGCGACCAATCCCGCCACACCGGCAATCAAGACGTCGTTCCGCGTCGCGGCCGCTGCGGCAACACCGACAATCAAGCTTGCGGTAGAGACGATCCCATCGTTGGCTCCGAGCACCGCGGCTCTTAGCCAGCCGATGCGGTCGACAAGATGGCTTTCCGGGTGAGAGTAAAGACGGCTCATGAATTCCTCCGCGTCCGCTATAAGAAGGATTACCGTCGAACCAATAGCGGCCAATGGCCTTGGACGATCGGCTCGCTAAACGCGATTAGCGGGCTCTTTCCTAGGAGGCTTTCACCTATGCGCATTGACCCGGGTCAATGGCAGGTTTGAGCTTGACGCCTTTCAACCGCGAACAGCTACGGTCTTAGCCTAACGCAAATCAAAGGCGCGCTGGGTTGGATGTCCGCTTCTGGCACTTAGCGGACGCCGCCGTGAGGCGCTCGCATGCCCGCTTTCAGGGTTAAGAGCGGACATCGCGATGAGAAAGCGTCACGTCCGCTTATGACCCAAAGCGGACATTCGCGATGTGGCCACTAAGCAAAAAAAGCCCCAGACTATGCTGGGGCTGCAAGTTTGCGAGAGGCAACGTCAGGTCAATTAGTTGCAGCGTTCCGGCAGTGTGCAGATCGGCGTATGCGCAACGTAAACCAGCCGGCCCGTGGCGGCGTTGTAGTATTCGAGCAATCCACACGTCCACGCTTCTTGAGGGGTCAGTTCACCCTTGCCAAGAGCATTCTTCTGCATTGCAGCTAGAATGATGCTGCTCGCACAGCCGAAGATTCCCCACACTACCCCTGATCCACCACCACCGAAGTGTTTTCCCATCGGAATCACCTTGGGGGGATAAATCTTAGCTTGGCTCACGGTCGGCAGTGCCGCCACCATTGATACGGCGAGTGCCGCTCCGATTAGTTTACGCATCTTCATGTTGCACCTTTCTCATCAAAGCGAGACCGCGAAAAACACAGATCGGTCTCTGGTTGAGTTGCTCGACGAGATAGAATTGGGCCGACGGCTACGCAGGTCTGCGCAGAAGCCATTGAGGTGCTGTGCGGCGACTAGAACGCGCGGCAGAAAACTTGCAGGCCGCGAAATCTTCGGTACGCAACATCGTCAACTCCAACTCAACGAGTCAGAGAAAATTATCAGAAAAATTATTTCGACTGTTGAAGAGTCCTTGATTAGGAATAATCGTTAGTCTTACTCATTGAGGTTAAAACCGCTGAAGGCAGTGTTGTATTCGAAGACTCGGCTGTGCGTCTCTGCAGAAATGCCATGCAGGGCCATAAGAAATCGAGATGTCGGCTCCTGGCACTTAGCCGACATCCTGCCTCGTCCGCTATTTGGTCGCTATCGAGGAGAAGCGGACATTCTTCGGAACTGGCGTGGAATGTGTCTGTAGCTTCTGACCCAAAGCGGACATTCTCGACGCGGCCACGAAACAAAAAAGCCCCGGACGATACCGGGGCTTTGAATTTCATCCTTTCGAGATCGGATCAGTATTTTGCCACGACGGGCGATTTGCCCCAGTCGAAGCGATAGTCAATGCCCACGAGGACTTTGTCCACACTCTGCTTGACGTTGTTATCAAAGATGGCACCGGCGTTTGAATTGTCGCCAACGAGGCGAATGCTCTTGGTCCCCAAACCCATGTGATCATACTCGACCCAGAGATTCCAATTCCGCGCGAACATCCAGGAAAGCCCGACGCCGACGTCGTAGCCAGTTCGCGTTTGAGTGCCGGCCGCAAATTCCCCAGCAACCGTATCTATAAAACGAATATCATCGTGAACCCACGCCATACCGGCCAACCCATACAGTTGAACGGTCGGATTCAATAGAATGCCTACTTTGCCGACTAACGTTTCGAACGAGTCAAATCTTGCTTCCTTCTGCATAATCAGGTGCTTACGAGAGCTGTGGCTACGAAGCCACAATATCGAGAAAATCACGCCATGATGTAGAATCCGACCTTTTGCTAGGCGGCCAATAGCTTATTCTTAATTTGTTATATCGAATTTCGATTCCGGTGCTTTAGGTGAAAAAACTTCTCGTCGCGGGCATCGCTGCCGCTGCATTCTGTGGCGTGCCCGCTCTTGCTGCCGACATGCCGGTGAAAGCGCCGGTCTACAAGGCGCCGGCCGCCTTTAGCTGGACGGGCTGTTATATCGGTGCCCATGCTGGCTACGGCTGGGGCGTCGCGCGTGCGGAAGGCGATTTTGCCGACTCGAAACCACGCGGCTTTGTCGGCGGCGGTCAAGTCGGCTGCGATTACCAAGCCTCAAATTGGATTCTCGGCGTGGATGGCAGTTTCACCGGCTCGCGCATGCACGACCAAAGAACCGAACTCTTTCCAGCTGGCCCATTCTCCAGGCTCGATACTTTTGCAACCAAGATCGATTGGCTCGCGAGCGCTACAGCGCGCGTTGGCTACGCCTGGGACCGCTGGCTGATTTACGCAAGGGGCGGCGGGGCCTGGATTCGGGACAGATTCAACGACAGTGGTACCGCCTTCATTGTTACGTTCAACGAGGGCAACGCGCTCACGCGGACGGGTTGGACCGCCGGTGGCGGCGTCGAATATGCGTTGGCGCGGAACTGGTCGTTTCTCGTGGAATATGACTATTACGGCTTCGGCACGAAATCGGTCACGCTCGCCGGCTGCGGCGGTCCTGGCTGTGCTGGCTCTGCTTCGGAAACGTTTCCGTTGAAACAGAACCTCTCCGTTGTGAAAGCTGGGATCAATTTTCGTTTCGGCAGCCAATGACCGGCAGATGATGGCGGGTGAATAATCGGAGCGACGGTATATCAAGAGAGAATTAAATTCAGAGCCCCGGCATCGTCCGGGGCTTTTTGTTTCGTGGCGGAGTCGCAGATGTCCGCTTTGGGTCAAAAGCGGACATGGCAGCGTGAATTTGTGATGTCCGCTCTTGCCTCGAAAGCAGACATCGATCGGCTGCACATAATTCCTAGTTATCTGTAGCGGCGCTCAGGCTTGCGGCGCTTGATTCAAATGATCAAGCTCGTCTTTAGAAAATTGGCCAGAAACAAGCGTGCCTTTTTTTGCAGCGAAACGTGCTTCGTGCTCGCCATGTTCCGCCGGCGGAACACCCCTTTCCGCATCCGAATGCATACGGACACACGCTCTGCGCTATAAGTTCTTTTGGGGCATGGCGAACGATCGAGAAACAGCAGCAAAACGAACGGTCGACCTAATCGCGCTTTGGCATTGATGGCCAGCACGCCGATGATATTCTGCGTAATTTCGTTCGCGAGTTAGCAACATGTTGCTTTTGGCTTTCCTCCTAGGTCTCTGGTTCGGCTGGATCGTCGAGACTTTTGGCCGGCAGCTGAAGAAAGAACGAAAGCAGCCTCTCCTTTCATCCAATTTGTCAATTTCGATAGTATCGGCCGTTTTCGCCATGGCAGCTGGCGTTTTTATTTATGCGTTTGTCGCCCGTAAAATGGGCGCTTGGGATTCGTGGGCGATTCGAGTCGTCAATTACATGGCAGAACCAGACCAAGTGTGGCCGATGCTAGCATTTCTCGGCGGATGGCTCGGATTCCATTATCGCCGTCCTCTTGGCGCGTTTGTGACTTCCCTATTCGTTCATTCGTCCTCGCATTCTCGAAACGAGGCGCGCGTAAGATCCAAGAATTCAGATTCAAAAATCAACGTCGCGGAAAGTGTTAAAGCTCGCGAATGGCTCACCGCCGCTGGGGGGCTTCCTATCATCGCGGCGGTTGTAGCGATTTTAGCACTTCTCTTTTTTGGATCGGATCTACGCTCAAGACTAGAATCGCTTAAGTTCGCGGGGGTGGAAGCACGTTTCCTTGCTGCAGCATCCCAACACAGCATGCGCAACACGTTTTATGAGGCTGGTTTCCTTCCAATCGCAATGATTGCTGAGAGCGGAAGCAATCTCAAAATCAATCTTGAAATCAACGGACGCATTCAAGAAAGAATAATTGACCGTTTTAAATTCGCTGAAACCAGCCCACTGACCGTCGTCGCTAGACGAAAATTAATAGAGCGCTTTCACGATACCATATCTATTCCATTTGCCGATGCGGTTTCCTGTTACGGGCGTTTGAGCGGCACTGATATACAGTACAAGGCGATAAAAGTTGCCCGGGCATGGAGCGGCCTTTCTGAAACAATTGCTGGAAGGGCTGTTGGTCAAGAGTTCCAAATCGAGGCTATTCGAGAGAAATTTGCCAAAGAATTCGGGCCGAAATTCGAAAAGGTCGTAACTGATACTCTTGACTTGGCAAGCTCGATTCAAAATGAGTCAGGGTGTGAGAGCTTTCTTTCTAAAAGCCCATCGCAATTGGCTGAACCCTTTGAAGGCTATCTTCCGCAGCTATTTTCAGATGGGTATGTAATCGTCTTTGTCGCGAGCTTAATTGCGTCTACACAAAATTACGACCCAGCCATCGAATATCTAAACAGAATGGGTGGTTTTCTCGCAAAGGACGTCACCGAGGAGATGGGGCAAGCGTATTTTTATCTTAAACGTGCGGCAGTCAAACAATATGCGCATTGGTTTCCACGGGATGGTGCCTCTGACCTCGAGCGAGTTCGTGAAATTATCGAGGGAGTTCTAGTGACGGTGACGGATCCCAAGACCAGTGCCGGGAACATCGATAAGCAAGCCGTGGCTTACCTCAATCTTGAGAAGGCGCGTGCGCTAAATTCGGAAATATTTGCGCTGGTCAGTGATTGGCAAGAAGGACATCGCTTGTCAGGGAGTGAGATCGACTTGCTTGATAGATTATCCGATGAACTCCAAAAATGGTTTCGATCGAGGTCTCCAACGGTACTTGCGGACGATATTAAAGATCCAATGACCACGCCCACGATCGAGCTGATAGCAACGGCCTACGACACGCTAGCGATGAGCGACATCGCCACGAGCGACTCGAGACAAAAGCGAACCAAAGATCGCTGTCCACTCATTCGAGAGCGTTTGATATTGTCCAAGAATCTTTTTCAATGGTGGTTGCCGAAGCGTCAACCTCCCGCGGCGGACTCATTCTATCGCAGCATCATCAAAACGATCGATACTCACTACGAATTGTACGACAGCTTTTGTAATTGATGTGGTTTTGCGCGCACGTAGAGAGCGGCAAAGGTGGAACTCCAAAATTGAATCGCATAACAACTAACAGTTGCTTATATTGGTATTGTATTCTAAAGTATGGATTACCGATCAAATGCTGGCCTTGAATGAAATGAGAGAAAACGTGACGGCGCTCTCACTAAGATCGAGTGGAAGCACGCCCACGATTTTCCGGTAGTCGAAAAGTCCACGCCAATAAGTCGGAGGTCGAAAAGTATAAACGTGGAACGGGGTGCCGCAGATGACCCAATTCGCCACGTCGTGGTTCTCACGCTGGAGAACCATTCCTTCGATCAAATGTTAGGCTGCCTGAAGGGGGTATACCCAACATTGGACGGCATAGACCCCGATAATTTGCATTCGAATTCGGATGGAAAAGGGAACACGTATATTCAGTCGCCGACCACTGAACGCCAAATGATGTTAGACCCGCACCACGAAGTGGGTCACGTTGCAATACAGCTTCGCGATGGCAATCAAGGGTTTGTCGAGGATTTTGTCAAAAGCTATCCCGACGCTCCGTCCGATATCATTCAATATATTATGGGTTATTATCCGCTGGACTTTCTTCCCGCGCTACATGCCCTTGGTAAGGAATTCACCGTCTGCGATCATTGGTTTTCATCTCTTCCTGGGCCAACTTGGCCTAATCGTTTCTTCGCCTTAACGGGAACATCCAATGGCCGCGTGAATATGCCTGACGACGGCACGCACAGTGCCGATTTGCCGGGATATTTTCAACAAGACCAAGATACGATTTTCGATCGACTTACTGAGAAAGGGATCAATTGGAAAGTCTATTTCCACGACATCCCACAAAGCTGGGTGTTGAAGCATCAAAGAATGCCTCACAACGTAGCTCGTTACTTTTATGTTGATGGATTTTTCAAGGATGCAGCAGGCGCGGAACAGGACTTTCCTGAGTTTTGTTTTATTGAGCCCGATTTTATGGGCATCAACGAGAACGATGATCACCCGCCTCACGACGTCATGAAGGCAGAAAAATTAATCGCGGACGTCTACAACGCATTGCGAGCCAATGAACGGCTCTGGCTTTCCACGCTATTCATCATTTTCTATGACGAACACGGTGGTTTTTACGATCATTTAGCACCACCGGCAGCGGTACCACCTGATGGGCACAATGACGAATATTCGTTTGACAGGTTTGGCGTCCGCGTTCCCGCTATTCTCATATCTCCTTGGGTTGAACGAAAAGTAGACAACACGCAGTTCGACCACACCAGCGTTCTAAAATACCTCGCCATTAAGTGGGATCTTTCATCACTTCCGAGCGAAAGAATAGAGCGGGCAAATAGCATCGGTATTGCGATCACACGGACGGAACCACGGAAAGACACAATAGCCCGCATTAGCTTTGACTTGCACCTGCTGACTCCGCCAGATCCAGAAAAGGAAGAAGAGGCAAGTAATCTTATGAGCGCACATCACTCTGCTTTGCAGAAGTTGGGCGCCTTTCTACCAACTGCGTTATGGGAGCACTCGAAAGCCGACACCTGGGAGCAGTTACCAGACATGGCGGCCCGCGCCGCGCGCGTGTTCGAATGGGCCAAAGCGGCAACAGCGCATTTTCTGGAATCGTTGAAGTGGGTTAGCGATCGAATCTTGGCAACACTCTACGACGATCACGGCTTGATGGGATCGATCGCTAAGCCCGACAAACTGGGAACAAAATATGTCTGGGAGAAGGACAATGTTGCTCGGTTCCTCTTATACCAAAAACCGCGAGCCATACCGGGTTTAGCTAAGCGCATCGATGACAAGAATCTTCCGGTCGAGGTTCAGAAGCATGCTCTACGAACGCTTGCCCTAATCACTGGGCGCAAGTTTCATCATTACGGCCCAGATGAAGCGCGCTCTTGGCTTAACAAGAGGGCCGAGTAAGGTCGAATTTGGCTGCGAATGACGAACTGAGAACTGTAGCGTCAACGACGTCTCATAGAACCACAAGGGACAATTGGGAAGAATTGATCAGGCCAAATCAACATGTGGTCACGCATCAAAAGCTCATTAGTGAGTACCGATAGAGAGTTTGCTTACTTCAAAGGACTCTCGTTCGTGGGATTTGTCGGAACGCTCATTGTCGCATATTTCCAATATCTCTCAGCGTATCAAGACAAAGTGAGCACTCAGTCCAAAGAGGATCTCGCTGCCGCGACGTCGGCATTTATGGAAACGTCAGATATATTCTCAACCGCGATAACTCTGCAACAGATTGTATTCTTTGATTACAAAGACGCGATACAGAACAATCTAGATCGCGATGACAATGCAATGGCAACTAAGAACGCACGCGATGCCTACAAAAACTACGATGGCGCACGAACTTCGTTACGCCAAAAAATCGACGTGCTCGCCCGAAAAATGGAAATCTATATTGATTGGCCCAGTGACCTTAGACACGATCCAGCAAAACCGGCAATGCTCGGCGCCGACCCGATGACGCTGTCAGAACTCGGCGCCTACCAATTCGATTGCGACAAGTACATGCCGAATTTCAGTACAGGTTTCGATGATATTCCTGCGCCAGAGAACCTGCTTAAACAAGCCTCGAAGCCGCAGCCGTTACGTCTGGATTGGTACAGCGCAAAGCATCATCTGCTTGCACTCGATTACTGTTTTCAGACCAGCCACGCGGCATTGAAGATTCCTCGTCAGTGGGCCTCAAACAGCTCAGTGGAGGCGGCCGCTAGGGCAAGGTTTATCACCGAAGACAATCTTGAGAGAGCACAGAACAATTTGGACCAACTGGTATTGCGTCTAAACGCGTTTATGAGCCTAGCAATGCAGCGGATTGAAGAAATTCGAGTGAGGTATCGGCCCAATGGCTTCCTCTGTCACATTCCGATGGTTCGCGAGGGAATTGGATTGTTTAGCCTGCGCTGTTCTCCAATTCGAACTGCCGACCGCTAAATGTAGCCTTGATCAAAGCCTTTTCTGCGCCCACGAGTGGATGCGCTGTAATTCTATTCAATATGTACATTTAAATGAGAAAATAAATCCTAGAATATGTCGATCTCAGCGATGAAAATCGGCCCGCTTGAAAATTGGTCAGACATAAAAATAATCGATAATCTTCGAGATTGCATCCTATGGTAGAACAATTTATTCTGGGGCCAATCGGGGGGCAAACGAATGAAACCATGGGCCATACTGGCATCTTGTTTTTTGGCGGGCTGCGCCGGATCCATTGACGCGGCAACTAAAGCAAATACGGCGTTCGCAAATTTAACATCGGCGTTCAACACCGATATCGATCTCGAATCCGCTCTGCTAAAAGATATTTCATGGAAATCTGCACAACTGCACTACGTATCGAAAGGCCAGTATTCGTGCGGTGACCCTGATGACCCTTACACGCGGATGGCCACAAAAATTGCACTGACTGACAAACAAAGAGCGGAGGAAAAAAAGAAGTGGGACGAAAAAAAGGAAATTACTCTAAAGAGCCTTCGCAAAAAGTACGCCGCCTTAGAGGTGATCGTAAGCTACGGCGAGGCACTAGCTAGCCTAACAAAATCGTACGCAGACAATGATGCCATCGCCGCTAAACTTCAAACATCGCTTGACAATTATAAGCCATTCGCAAGTGGCGAGGTTATTCTCGGGATTGCCGCTTTTCAGAACGCAATTGGATTAATTCGATCAACAAGAATCGCTGCCGAATCCGCACACCTCCAAGCAATCGCGCGTTCCGTCGATAGATCCCTAGCGGATGCCGAAAAGAAGCTTACGGGTGCCGACAACCTAAAATTACTAACGGCCGACGAGGCTTTGGCCTTTTCTCTTTGGGATTCCTGCGCGCTTGAAAGACTTGTTTTCCTTCGTGATTTTTTTCCACCGGATGCCTCAAAAAAAACAGCAAACAGATACCCGTACCTAGCATTCAGCTTACGGGGTGAGAGCGGGACACCGGTGTTGTCATTTGCATATGAATATAAGGCATACCTCGAAGAGCGGGAAAAATTTGTCGGAACCAGGCCCGATTTCAAAGGCCTCATCCATGCGATTGTCGTAGCTAATCACGCTATCGCATATCCGACTGTCGACGCCGGCGCTGCCATTGATGAATTAGGGTTTCTGGGGAGCCAAGCGTCGAGCGCGAGAGATGCCTATGAGAAATTTAGGAAAAGCCTGGAAAAATTCAGAAATGGCGCTTGAACTTTTTTTGGGCGAGCACCGGAGGACGCTAAAATGAGATTCCCTGCAATCGTGATCGGTGGATTCATCGTAATGTTTGCGGGAGAATGTTGCGCTCAGGCGATTAACTGGGAAATTATCAATCGATTCCGAGTTGTCAAAGAGGAGTCCGCGAACGACCGATTGATTTCTCGACTACTGGCACTTCGAAATGTTCGAACGTATACGCCTTTGTTGGTACCTAGCAGGAACGATGGGCGGATTGGAAGCTATTTGAATAAGGCTCTGATGCCTGTGACCTGGGACGAACGATATGAACAATATGACCTAGATTGGATTCACAACAGAGAGCGAAGTATTCGTGTTGAGCTCAAAAATATACCCAAAGATGCGTCCTGCAAATGGATTAGCAATGCTGACGTTCTTGAAGGAAGTTCTTGCGAAATTAGGGAGTTTAAGCGTGCCGTCGGCAGCGTTACGAATCTACGGGTCGAAATAACAAAGAAAGGGGCCGTCGGCCCCATCGTATTAAGGGAGACAATTGTACCTCAGGACCTACTGGTAGCTGCTCTCGGAGATTCGCTTGGCTCGGGTGAGGGAAATCCTCACCTGAAGCTTGTTCCCAATCGCGGAAACCCTGAGGGCCCATTGTCGTATCCTGCCATTTGGTGGGACACGAGATGTCACAGGTCGTTAATGTCCAGTTCTGCCCAGGCCGCTGCTTTACTCGCCGAGCGAAACACAAAGCAGTCCGTCACTTATTTAAGTTTTTCCTGCTCAGGCGCTGAAATTGATGAGGGAATATTGGAAGAGTACGCCGGGCGTCAAACGATCGCACAGACAAGAAGGCTATGGGAACTCGCGGATCAACCGCCCCAGCAAGATTCAACAATGAATCCGAATGACACGCCGAAATCACTTAAGTCGAAGCTCCCTTCTCAGATAAATCAGCTTTCGAGCGTGCTTTGCCCGCCCAAAAGTAAGTGGGAACCAAGCGCTGAATGTACGGTTGCGGCAAAACTGCAACCCGACGTATTGATCATCGCAATAGGCGGAAACGACATTGGCTTTGGAGAGATAGGTCGGAAGATCTTGCTATCGAATCCGCCAACAGATCATCAAAGGTGGCAGGATGAACAACAAAGAAACTTGGAACCCGCATTTGATACGCTTAGCAGAAATTTTGCGAAGCTTTCAGAAGTAGTGCGTCAACGTATTCAGGCAAAACGGGTTTTTCTCTTAGAATATATGGACCCGACAATGTACAGTCAGAGAAGTGGTGAAGATATACTTTGCGGGCAAGCGGACGGTGGCGCCCTAACCGGTTTGCAAAAGGATTTTCAAAAGCAGGTCAATTCTCATGGCGACGGACGCTTAGTGTCCGCTTCTCGAAATCACAGTCTATACAATTTGTTGCTGACAAAGACGGAAAGCAGATTTGCCCATTGGGTTGTTTCAAGATTAAATGAAACTATTCGTCAAGCCGGCGGCCTGACGTGGGCATCGGAGCCCAACGAGCGCGCAACTGTTGTTTCCCTCCAGGATTTGAGAGGCCCTGACGGAAAAAGAAAAGGTGTTTGCGCGGCCGATTCCTGGTTTCTGGGCATCTTTGATTCACTCAATCGTCAGGATTGGATTCCGTCTGATGCTATACAGGCATACCCACTTAAGTTATCTGATGATTCAGATTGCTCAGGAGAACTTAGGGACGGTAAATGTTGGGTTCCTGCTGGCAATATTACTTCCGGAATTCTCCATCCCAACTTTTTTGGCCACTATAATGCGGCTGTGGTCATACTGAAGCAGATTGAGAAATCACTGTCTGCGAATTGAATATTAGGGCCAGGTCAATCTTTAGAGTTAGAGCGCGACAGATTATTGCGTCATAAAGTTATTTGAAAATCCGAACTGCAAATAACTTAGAGTTATTCGTCGCTCGCGCGACCCGGATGACTTGCAGTTATTCAGCTTTTCAGGCGCAACCGAACTGATTGATGCAACCCGATCAGGCGGCTTTGATGGCGGGTCCTCGGCTGTCATCGGCCGCCATAAAAGTTTGACCCGCTGCAATTATTGCCGCGTCGTGAAAAGCCGGCGCGATCAAAGTCGCCCCCACTGGAAGTCCGGTCGCGGTGAAGCCTGACGGTACGGCGATCGCGCATAAATCGAGAAGGTTGACGAAATTGGTGTAATGACTCAGCCGTCCGTTGGTGACGGCAGGATCTTTGAGGACCTCGTCGACGCGATAGATCGTCGGTGAAGTGGGGACAAATATTGCATCAACTTTCGACCACGTTGGGTGAGTGCTGACACGTAATTCCTTGATACGGTAATAAGCCTTGAAGGCATCCGCCGCCGAAAATCGCGATGCGCTCATAATCGCGTTGCGTGTCACTTCAACGACTGATGCCGGCCTCGCTCTTATGAAATCTCCGACAGCAACATCGCGCTCCGCCATCCACGGCCCGTTGTAAAGCATTTCGGCGGCCTCGCGGAATGGGCCGAAGTCAAACTCGTGACACGAGAAGCCCAATCGCCCTAGGCGGTCGACGCCGCGTTGATAAATTGCCGCGGCGGCATCGTCATCAAAGAATTGTCGGTCGGCAGTACGTAAAATGCCAATTTTGCGAATTTCAGTTGGTTGACTATCGGGCGGGAAGCTGCGCGAGAACGCGTCGGCAGGATCAGGCACTGCCGCGGCGCGCATGGCTGTTTCAGCTGAAATCGCATCCTTTGCAAATATCGCCACACAATCGAGTGATCGGCAGGCTGGAACGATGCCCGTAATACTGAGAAGACCGCGCGAAGGTTTCAACCCGACGATATTGTTAAACCCAGCGGGAACGCGCCCAGAGCCGGCCGTGTCCGTTCCGAGCGCAAAGCTAACAAGCCCACTCGCGACCGCGACTGCGGAGCCCGAGCTTGACCCGCCAGGAATGTATTCTCTGTTATATGGATTTCTTGGAACGCCGTAAGGTGACCGCGCCCCGGTAAGCCCGGTCGCGAATTGATCGAGGTTAGTCTTGCCGACCAAGATGCCGCCGGCATCCAAGAGACGCCGAACGACCGGAGCCGTCTGCCGCGCCACATAAGAAAAATCCGGGCAGCCTGCCGTCGTCGGCAGACCCTCAACATCCATATTGTCCTTAACAGCGAACGGCACACCATAGAGCGGCAGGGTTTGCTTGGTCGGCCTATGCTCGTCGAGCTCGGCTGCCCGCCGCGCCAGATCGTCCTTGGCCAGACGTACGATCCACACATTGTCTTCACCCGCGGCGTTTATGCGGCGGTCGACCTCCTCAACAACGTCCAGTGGCGTGAAGCTTCCAGACGCGTACCCGGCTCGCAGCCGCTCGATGTTGCCAATTGCACTTTCTAAAGACATCGTCGCCCCCTTATCTCGCGGCATGCGGCTGCGCTTGACCAGCTGCGAGGTTGTCCATCGCCTCACTCAGGCAGCTTTTGCCCCTTGGTCTCGATCGCGAACGGAAGTAGGACCAGCCCGAGCGCCATCGCGATCGCAGTTAGTGCGATCGGTATCCCGAGCGTGCCCATATCGCGGATAAGTGCGCCGAGAAGAAAGTTAACGCCAGCGGCCACAAACCGGCCAAACGAAACTGCGAATGCAAACGCTGTTGCACGTACAGTCGTTGCGTAAAGCTCCGGCAGCCAAATGTTGTACATCGCGAAATTACCGCCCGCTAATCCTAGCAACGCCAGAATGATGAGAAATGGCACCAGGCCGTTCGGCAAATAAAATGCCCAACCAAACGCGAGCACAATGCCCACCAACATACCGCCGAAGTACATCGCCTGGGTTATGCGTCGCCCGAAACGCTCGGCAAAGTATGGCAGGATAACGTTTCCGATGATTGTCATGATCGAAAACATCGCGGCTCCATACGACGCTATTCTTGTTGCTTCGACAGCATTCATTCCGGCGTTAGTGCCGAGAATTCGGATCGCCGTCGGCGCGTAAACCGACCCCGCCCACAACCCGATGATCGACGCTGAAAGAAGGCCGGTCATCACAAGTGTGCGGCCTAAGTACGGCGCTCGAAAGATTGCTGCGAGCTGATTCAACCGCTTTGCGGTTTGCGCTTGCCGGGTCCAGCGCTCCGGCTCTTTGAGCAAATACAGGGCGAACAGTGCGATTACGACCGGCAAGAATCCACAAAAGAACATCGGCCGCCAACCGTAGCTCGCGCCAATCGTTAGATTTAACGCGGACGCGATGAAGAATCCGACATAAAAACCGGCGTTCAGTACGCCTCCGGCAAACTTCCGTCTGTCTTCGGGTAGCATTTCGGCGACGTAAGTTCCGGAAATCGCCCAATTACCACCGACACCAAGCCCGGCGAGCAGACGAAACACAGAAAGCTGCCAAATGTCTTGCGCAAACGCAGCCGCCCCTGTGAAAATGGAGTATACGATAATCGTGGCAGCTAGCGTGCGCGTGCGGCCAAACCGATCGCCGATTGGTCCCCAAAGGAAGGCCATTCCCCATCCGATGAGGAACAGCGCGAACATAATCGACCCGAAGAAACCGATATTTTCGGTATTCGCTGCATAGCCCGACTTCGGCAGCAGCTCGGTCAAGGCGGGGCCTAACACTAACGCATAAATGAACGCATCCATCCCATCGAGGATCCAACCGAACCAGGCTGCAAGAAAGCCTGTAATTTGATCTCGGTTTAGCTTAGTTTTTCCTTGACCGAGTACCGCTGCCGCCGATGTGCTCATATTCCTACCCCCCGTTGCCCGACAGTTGAGGATGTACCTGCCCTGGGTATTCTGCCCGATGACGCGTTGAAGTCTACTGCCGTCGCTATATTTGTCGACGATTTATGAGCCAGTGGATTTGTGGCCAGAGGGCCCAAAACAGGCGCTAAGTCGACGCGTTCTGCCGATTGCGTATAAAAGCCCGCCATCCACCAAAGCTTGAAATGTCACGGGCATGGGCGACTGCTACGGCCTCGACGAGAAACCCTTTCACCGCTCGGCCACCGGCAAGACTGAGTGTTCCGATAGACAACGGTGGTTTCACGAGAGCTACCAACCGACCAAAGTCCTCCACCGCCATTTGCCAAGCCTCGACTTCGATTGCGTGACCTTGACCGGCCGGAACGCGCAATAAGCCGGGTTTCGGAGGGTGGGCGTCAGCTAGTTCATATAGCTTATAGTCGTTCGTCGTTTCCGTCTTCTCCACGAACCGGGCGCCAAGCGCAAGCAATTCGGAATTAAGCGGCATACCCGAAAGATGTGCACCAACTACCGCGACGATCACTTCAGAGCTCGTGCCGGACATGTCCAGTCCCATCCTTCGTTGTGCATGTGTTGAATACCGCCCGAGAAAACGCACGACTCTGCCGGGCCAATAGTTATTCTTGCATCAGGTGCAGAACTCAGCGTCTACTTCGATCCGATGCTAGTTGCCCTAAAATCTGAAACAAACTATTCCGACCTCGGTTTTTCCGATGGTGAAGCAGCAGGGACAGGTTCCTCAATCCAATCGGAAAATACGATCGGCGTAAGCCGCTTTCGATTGACATTGAGCTCAAAAATGTCGAACCGATTGTAATATCCAACAACGTCATGGAATTGCTTGGGCTCGACACACCGAGCCACATCAATGTCCTGATAGAGCAACCCCTCAGACTCACAAAGCGTATCGCTAATTACTTCGCCGGATGGACCGATGACCATCGAGACAGCTTGTGGGCTCTGTTCGAGAGTCTCGCGCGCCCCGCGGTCGATCCCTCGCAATTCGTCCAGCGTTGATTTATCCAAAAAGGCTGAGGACACAATATTGAAGACCTTTCCTTCGAACGAATGGGCCCCGGCACGAATCCGGATCGCCGCGGCAAGATCATATCGACCCGGTTGGTTCGAGGGTCGTGTCGGCCAAACTGGTGGATATGACGAGATATGAATTTGTTCCCCCTGGGCGATCAATGAATATCGGGCGAGAGGGTTCGTGTTCTCGCCGCAAATCAACATTCCGACCTTTCCGATTGGGGTGTCACTGACACGCAAGCCAGCGCCATCTCCACTAGCCCAAATAAGTTTTTCGTAGAATGTCGGCATGAGTTTCCGATGATGATTGAGAATCGCGCCATCGGCGTCGATCAACAGGTTCGAATTCCATATGCAGCCGACTGAAACCGGTGTGGACTCGCTAATGCCGATTGAAACCATGATGGCGTGCTCGCGAGCAGTTTCGCACAGTTGCTGAACTTCAGGCCCCGGGATTTGAATCGATTCCGCCGCCAAGCGCTTGAAAAACTCGTGGTTATTTATCGGAGCCTGAACTCCTGCCCAGATGGGAAAGCCCGGCACAAACGACTCGGGGAATGCGATCAGCCTTGCACCAGCCCTGGCAGCATCAGAAATCAGGCTGCAAGCCTTTTTTACTGTTGCTTTCGCATTGAGAAAGATGGGGGCCACGTGCGCGGAACAGGCTTTGAACTTCGGATATTCGATCATGGGCAATGCTCAGAAATGGAGATGAGACGGTGGTGCACGAGAGCACCACCGCCAAGAAGTTAAACTGGCATCAGCGAGAGGTTGTGCCGAAGCGGCATATTCTTTGCGAGCTCTTCCTTAGGAATCCGCTTCTTAACTTCGAGCTTTCCATTTTCCACGCGACTAATGTAGCAGTCGAGGATTCCAACGTGATCTTCCTTGCGGATGAGCTTGTCACCCTGTGGATGGGCGAAAGAGTTTTTCATTTGCATGCCTTCGAGCGCTTGAATCACGCCTTCCACATCTTTACGAGTCTTGTACCCCGATGCCTCAATTGCCTGCTTAATAGCAAAGATGTCCTCCCATGCTTGCCAGCCGTGGCTCTTGTCCATCACGCGTTGGCCACCGATTTCGCGGGCATTGACATCGTCGATTCCCAGCGTCTTGTTGAATTGCTTGTGGAATTCGTCATCCTTGGCTTTGAGCATGCGTGGAAAATTCTCGAAGAAGTAGACACCTTCAGCCGCGCCCTGAATATCATCCGGGGCGATCGACTCGATGCTCGCAGACGACGAGTACATCTTCATTTTCTTATCGAGGCCCATATTTTTTGCCTGGGTGTAGAAGGCGACAGAGAGCGAACCAATGAAGGCAGGCAACAAGACTTGTGTATCGGCAGGAATTTGCGCGAGGTAGGGCACGAAATCCTTCGTATCAAGCGGCACAGGAACGTTGGCGAGTATCTTACCACCCGAACGCTCGATATAGGCGTTCGATTCCTGATTTGTGCTCTGACCCCATGCGTAGTCGGCGTAGATCACCGACCAGACTTTTCCGAAATTTTCGACGCACCAGGGTAGGCTGGCCGCAGCGATGGAATAGGTATCAGTGCCAGTACGGAAGGAAAAGCGAGTCCCCTTCGATCCGGTCGCTTCGGTCGCTTCTCCGGTCGAAAAATATATCGTCTTGAGCTCGGTAGCGATCGGCAGAGCGGAAAGCATAACGCCGGAATGCACTGATCCAATCACGAACTCGGCGTTCGATCGCTCGATAAGGTTTCGCAATTTTCGGGCGCCACTGGCCGGATTTGATTCCGTATCTTCCGTGGCCAGCTCCACCTTGCGGCCTGCAATGCCGCCGCCCTGATTAATAAGTTCAACCGCTGCTTTGGCAGCCTTGTCGTGCCAGTAGCCCCACGAAGAAATAACGCCCGTGAGATCGCAGTGATGACCGATGACGATCGGTCCTGATGCCTGTGCGAAAGCGTCATTCATGATCGTTAGATTGGCGGTACCAGCCGCCACGCCACCGGCGAGGGCACTTTCGAGAAAGCTCCGGCGAGAAAGTTTAGCCATGGTTGTTTCCTCCCTATGAAAAACTTGGGGTTACCGGGACAGGCCGAGATAACGAGACACAATCTCGGTACGCGACTTTAGTTCGTGTGCAGCACCAGAGTAGACTATGGTCCCTTTTTCCATCAAAAACACGCGTGGACATAGTTTAAGTGCCGTTTCGACGTTTTGTTCAACTAACAGAATGGACACGCCAGCCTGGTTGATCCGATGAATCTCACGCCGGATCTGCGATACGAGCCGGGGCATGATCCCTTCCGTCGGCTCATCGAGGAGGATGAGCGTAGGTCGCATCATAAGGCACCGCGCAATCGCAAGCATTTGTTGTTCGCCACCCGAGAGCGTGTTTCCAGCTTGTTTCAGCCGCTCCTTAAGCCGTGGGAAACACGTGAACACATACTCTTCACGCTCCGGGTCGCGTTTGCCAGGGAGCCCTATGCAGAGATTTTCCAGCACCGACAGACCGGGAAAAATTCCTCGGCCCTGCGGAACATAGCCAATACCGGTGCGTGGAATCTTGTGGGACGGACAACTTGAGAGATCGATCCCATTAAATTCGATAGATCCCTGACTCTTGGGGGCAAAACCCATAATTGCACGGAGCGTTGTTGTTTTGCCAACTCCGTTGCGTCCGAGTAATGCAGCGGATTCGCCTGGCTTGACTTGAATATTGACACCCTGAAGGATGTGCAACTTGCCGATATGAACATGCACATTTTCAAGACTAAGCATGTGCAGCCTCTTCAACGTAATCTTCGTCCTCGGGCCGACCAAGATATGCTTCTCGGACGCGCTCATCGCTGGAGATTTCTTCCGGGCTACCGGAGACTAGAATAGCTCCTTGCGTCATTACGGTAATGTCGTTCGCGATCCTAAACACGACCTCCATATCATGCTCGATGATGACGATATCGATTGACTGTGCGAGCTCGCGGATTTTCTCAACCGCGCGCTCGGTCTCGGCAGGACTCATCCCACAAGTTGGCTCGTCGAGGAGCAATAACCGCGGCTCTGAGATCAACGCCATTCCAATTTCTAGCAGTGCCACATCGCCATAAGAAAGCGTCCCTGCCACATGCTGCGCGAGCCGCGTCATGCCGATCTGCTCAAGCGTTTGCTCGACGTGTTCGCGAGTAACCAGATCGCGTGACGCGTCGCGAAAGGGGTGCAGGAAACGCTGCGAGGCCTGTCTCGTGATCCAAAGATTTTCCGCAACACTGAGCTGCTGAAAGATGCTTTTGATCTGAAGCGTACGCTTGATTCCGAGTCGACTTATCTCGTGCGGCTTTAGGCTTGTAATGTCGCGGCCCTGAAAAAACACACGTCCGCTATCAGCTTTCAGCAAGCCTGAGATGAGATTGAAAAATGTGGTCTTGCCTGCACCGTTAGGGCCTATGATGGCATGCAAGCGTCCGCCTGGCAGGTTCAGGCTAAGGTTATCGACAGCAGTCAACCCGCCGAACCTTTTCGTCAAATGCTCGGTTCGGAGGATCGGGATCGGCTCGTTCATGGCTCGCTCATGAGCTCGGTCGGAAGTTTTGTCTGAGCCGGCACCTCGGAGTCGCGAACTTCGAAGTGCGCGAACCATTCACGCCACAGCCCGATCAATCCCTTTGGAGCCAGAATAACGACCAAGATGGCCATCACCCCGACGATCAATGAATGATGCTCCCAGTGCGTTGATACCACTTCACGGATTACGATAAACAAACTGGTTCCAACGATCGGACCAAGCAGTGTGCCTGCGCCACCGACGATGGCCCAAACCACGCCCTCGCCGGACACATGATAAAACATATAGGAAGCGGACGCGTAGCGGCCGAAGAACGCAAACAGCGCCCCGGAGACGCCTGCGAGAAATCCGGCCATCACAAACGCAACGAGGCGAAGTCTATAAACGTTAAGGCCGATCAGGGATGCCCGAATATCATTATCGCGGATCGCCATGAACGCCTTTCCAAGTGGGCTGCGGATCACGAGATGCATCAAATAAAAGCAAAAGGAGACAACCGCGAGGATAAAAAGATACTGGAAGGTTTGGTTCGTGAGACTCCACTGAGTGCCATTGAATGAAAATGTTGGTGGCAATGAGAAATTGATACCGTCGTCACCCCCGGTAAGAGGTTTCAGTCGCACCGCGATGAAGTAGAAGATAAGTGAAAATACAACAGTGATAATTGCAAAATAGTGCCATGTTAGGCGAACGGCGAAAATTCCTGACAGCAGCGCCATCGCCATCGCTGCCATAATTCCCATCCCGAACGCAGGCCAGAACGAAAGGCCGAGATGATCGATGCCGATACCGACACCATACATTCCGAAACCGAAGTAGAGGGCTTGGCCAAACGACAATAGCCCGACATAACCGAACAAGAGATTTATGCTTGCGGCGAACAGTGACCAAATGAGAATCTCAGTGATCACGCTAACCCAAAATTTGTTGGTCAACGCCGGAACGATCCAAGGTACTGCAAGCAGCAACGCCGCGAACACAATCATTAGGGAACGTTCAATTGCTATGCGTCTCGTCACTTGGCGTATCCTTTGAACAGACCTTGCGGTCTAAACATCAGCACGGCGCTCATGAGCACCAATGACGAGATTCGCGCGATGGTGGGATCTGCAAAGCTTTGGATAATGCCCTCGAGTAGCGCGAGAAGTATTGCCGCGGCCGCGGTGCCGGGCAGGTTGCCGAGGCCTCCGATGATCACGGCCATAAAGCAGAACGGCAGAAGATCAACGCCGCCACGAAAATCAACCGTTGTAATTGGAGCAGCCACTACACCCCCGAAAGCTGCAAGCGCAAAGCCAATAGCAAACGTCAAAATAAAGATGCGTTGCGCTGGAATTCCCATCGCGATTGCAGTCTCACGGTCGTGCCGGACAGCGCGCATCCATGTGCCGAGCTTTGTGTATTGCAAGAATAGAAAAAATGCTGCCAGCGCAGCGATCGAAAGGCCGGCCGCAAAAATCCGGTAAATATCGTACTCGATCCCGAACAACGGGATTGTGCCGTGGATAGGGGGAAGTATCCGGCGCGGGGTCGGGCCGAATGTGATCCGCACGCTTTCCTGTAGGATCAAAGATAGACCAAACGTTGCGACGATCGACAACGCGGCAACACCACGAATAGGTTGAATAACGACGCGTTGTATCAGTGCGCCAAGAATAAAACCGATAAGCGGTACGACAATGAAACCTACCCAATAATTACCTGTCGTCTCCAGACAGAACCAGGCCAGTACGGTACCCACCATAAAAAAATCGCCGTGGGCGATGTTTATAATGTCGAGCAAGCCAAAAATGATCGAGAGACCAAGAGCAATCAACGCAATAATTAGGCCCCAAATTAGCCCATTTAGTGCAAGCAACAACAACGTATCCATCACGGCGAAGCAACCAATGACGAGCTGCTCATTTCACTCGGGGGTAGTTTCCAATCATCGCTGAAAGAGCGCAATAGCTAAGGCATAGCAACTGCGTAAGGATAAAGCCGCATTTCGAAATACACAGGTCATCAGCGGCGGATACGGGCCACTTCAGCCTGGTCTTTTCGAGAGATTTGCCATGTAGGGTCTAAGCGCGCCGGCTGGCACCATATGCCGGTCAATCTTCAGTTCTTCGGCAGATAGCCCGAGCGCCAAACCAACCAGTTGTGGAAGATGTAGGACAGGCATGTCGAGTTTTTGCGACATATCCTTCTCGATTTCGCCCTGGAAGCTGTCGAGGACCGTGTGACAAAGCGGGCAGGGCGTCACCATCGCTTTCGCGCCACCGGTTTTGGCGGAGAGGATGTGTTGGCCTGTCAATTTAATCGCCACCTTTTCATCGTGGGCAGCCGTATGGAAGCCGCAACATTCGGTGCGCCCACTATAGTCAATTGGCTGACAGCCTAGAATCTCCGCTAGCCTTTCTAGCGCGACGTTATTGCGGGAGTCGACGAACCCATAGCGAAGTGGAGGTCTCGTTATATGGCAACCGTAGAACGCCGCGACGGTCAGGCTATTCAAAGGATTGACGACGAGTTCTCGCAATCGGCGCTCACCGATATCTTCGTGCAGCACCCAGAGAAAATGACTGATGCGAGTCCGTCCGCTGTAATACAAGTCCTCTTCAGCAAGCTGCGCGTTGATAGACTTAGCAAGTTCAGCGTCGTTCACAAAAGCGGCATGGGCGTCGAGAACATTCAGCGTGCAGGTATTGCAGATCGTCATCAACGGTAACGATTCGCGCTCTGCCAACGCCAGGATGCGCACATTCAATGTATAGAACGCGGTGGGATCGATCGCGCGGAGCTCTCTCGCACCCGTGCACGTGGCTGTATCCAATTGTAACAGCTCAAGCCCAAGCTTGGTTGCCACAATATGTGTTGCTTCGTTCAGCTCCGCACACGTGCTTCGAGCGGAACATCCGGGGTAATAAGCAAATTTCATTTCGTCGCGGTCCTTCTACGAAGAATACGGCCGGCTGCTTCCGAGGCCTCGGTCTTTATTTTCAGAAATGTTTTGATGGGGTCTATTTTTCCTCGCGCGAATAGTCGAATCGCGCGCGGTATTTTTGATAATACCCGCAAGCCCTGCACGCGCAGCATCAATGCACTAGGGTCGACTCGACCGCGGGTCGCGATAATGGCTCGTAGCGCAAGTGAATGCTTGGCCATTTCGGGTATGAGCTGAGCTGTTTTCGCCTTCAGAGGCTCGATTATCTTACTTACGATTGGAATGCTCGCCGGACACACCTCTTCGCATTTGTAGCAAGATATACAGTTGAATATCCCGGTAAGGGCGAGCGCGCGCTTTACCTTCATTGGACTATTGCGCGGATCGAGTGCGGTCTGGCCCAATTGAACGAGAGGAGCCGGGCCGGCAAAATTAGTGAGATCACCCAGACCAATCACCGGACAGGCCGAATAGCAACACATGCAGCTGATGCAATCGAGCGCCTTTGAGGCCTCCTTCATCTGCTTGTGCGTCAGCGGCTCAGGAAAATGTTCGTAGCGCTCAGTCCGTTCGATCCACGGCTCTAGTTTCGCAACTTTGTTTTCATAATGAATTCTATCGACTACGAGGTCACGGATGACAGGAAGATTCCGTAGCGGTTCGATAGTCATCTCGGGCTCGACTGCTTCCCAGCAGGCGAGAATTTCGCGCCCGTTCATCCGGACGGCGCAAGTTCCGCACATTTTGGATCCGCAAAACCAGCGATAGGCGAGATCAGGTGCCTCGTTCTCCGCAATCCAATTGAGCGCATCCAGGACACGCATCCACTTTTGGTACGGCACCTGGAAGTCCTGATAAAATATTTGCCCGTCGTCGCGGTTGGCGCGTCGAATTCTCACAGCGATCTTGTCGTCAATTGTGAGACGCAAATTACGCGCTGCGAGCGTGTCGTATCGGTCGGATCTGCCAAACCGCCGACCGTCTGGTGTTGATTGCGTGGGTGAATAAGTAGATGTCACCAGGTGACCTCAAAATTGTCTTTTGTTGCAAAACCCGGCTTGAAGAACGGTAAATCGTAAGCACGTTGCTCAAAACGCATGCCGTTACCGGACTTTTTCAGAACATTTGCCACAAGCCATTTATCATTGTCCGTGAGCGGAAAGTCCTGGCGAAAGAATGGCCCTCTGCTTTCTTTGCGCTCGAGCGATGAATGAATAATTAGTTCGCACGCATCCATCATATTCACGATGTCGATGGCATCGAGCCATTCGTAATTTGCTGATTTATCTTGGTTTGAGATATGCATGTTGGGCAGTAGCTCGAGCCGTATCCGCTCAATGTCATCGAGCGCCGATCTAAGGCTCGTGGCATCTTTTTCAACGCCGACTTTCTCCCACATCAACGCGCGTATTTTCTCTTTCATCTCTACCGGGGTCATTCCGCCGCTGGACGACTGCCGCAGTTGTGTCAGTCTCCTACTTTCCACTTCAATGTCTTGCTGAAGCATGGCCCCGCACGTTAGGTCTGGAAAATCACGCGCGATACTATCAGCAACGATGTTGCCATCGTAAGTCGCGAGCCCGATCAATCCGTTGCTGTGGCCGCCCACTCCGCCGGCGACATACAGTCCAGGGACGGACGACCGCATGGTCGTTGTATCCACGTCAATCCCGCCTTGTCGGTAATGGGATGTCACGGCGGTTTCGACAAGCTGCTGCGGAAAGCGCAGTCCAAGCTGGCGAAACGTTTTGCCATACGTTGTATAATTATCGACTTCTGCGGGATCGCAGTGATCGAACCCCGCGAAGTAACCGCCATCATAACGGGCTTTCCCTGCATGGACCTGCTTGGCCAACGCCTTCAATTGGACGGTGTAGGGACCAAAGGCGAGGGGGTCATCTTGCTGTTGGTTGAAGAACTCTTCGCCGGCTGAGTTGACCATTCGCGCTGATTTTTCCGAGCCGAGCATCGGATTTGGGTAGACTTGCATCCTTTGCCATGACGGAGGATGGGCAATGTCGTTGGTGTGCCACCATTGCATTTCCATGTTGACGAGCGTGGCTCCCACGCGCCATGCAAGCGCGATTCCATCGGCCGACATTTCACGAGTGCCGGTGGAGCGTGCGTGGAGGCGATCAGAATAACCGGTGGCCATGATAACCGCTCGCGCATGAACAACTGAGAATTCGCCCGTAATGTAGTTCAGACAAAACACGCCGCCGACTGAACCGTCCGTCTTGCGTAATAGGGCGGTTACGACGGTTTCCTCCAGCCATGGAATGCCAGCCTTGATTATTTGCTTGCGCCGTAAATCCATGAACGGAACACCAGAATTTCCCTGCACATTCGCGGCGACGCTGCGGATTTTCCCGGGACTGGTGACTATCTGTCCAACATCGTCGCGCCGGAAGTAAAGACCCGCTTCTTCCAATTCCGGGTAGTACACTTTCTCGATCCACTCGCCACACCTTCGGGCCCAGCGTTGATCAATAAGAAACTGATTGTGATATTTGATTAGAAATTCGGCGGTGTTGCTGGCTTGCTCGTCGCTGTTGTTTAGCAAATGACCAGAAATGACCAGATTGCCCGCAAAAATCGAAGCGCCGCTTTTACCGACTAAACCTTTGCAAACGATGAGAGGCTTGAGCCCATTCTTGTGAAGCTTCAGGGCCGCATAACAACCTGCAGCTCCACCGCCTACGATCACTACATCGGTCGTCAACACTTGCATGGAAGGACTTTTATATCCCTTGTGTGTAATGGACATGTTGCGCAGTCTTACACGAAAAAGCCCGTCTCGGGAGTCAACTGCAACGATCGCTTTGAGTCAAAAGCTGAAGTGACGCTCTCTCTTTGCCATGTCCGCTCTTACCCTAAAAGCGGGCATTGATCGGCAGCTCTTCGATATCCGCTAAGTGTCGATCGCCCTCAAACGCGACGACGGGCCCGTCAACGAGAAAATCGCCGCGCGCCTATTCACATGCGCGGCCGGATGTCCCTTGACAGCGCGACGGCGGCGCGGGTCAACTTGCGGAGAAACAAGGCGTCGCTCGGCGCCACGTGCGGCGGAGCGATCTTGAGCGGTCATCGTCATTCGTAAGGGGAATTAAATGAAGAAATTGATCGGCGGAACTATCGTCTCGATCGTTTTGTTCTCCACGGTCGCGGCGTTCGCGCAAGATATCAAGATCGCGCTATTGGCCGGACGCACCGGGCCGCTGGAAGCCTACGCCAAGCAGACCGAGACCGGCTTGATGCTCGGTCTCGAATATCTGACCGGCGGCACCATGGCGGTGAACGGCCGCAAGATCGTGATCCTCTCCAAGGACGATCAAGGCAAGCCCGATCTCGCGAAGTCCTTGCTCGAACAGGCCTATGCCGACGACAAGGTGGCGCTCGCCATCGGTACCACGTCCTCGGGCGCGGCGCTGGCGATGCTGCCGGTGGCGGAAGAGAACAAGAAGCTCCTCATCATCGAACCCGCGGTTGCCGATTCCATCACCGGCGACAAATGGAACCGCTACATCTTCCGCACCTCGCGGAATTCCACCCAGGACGCGCTTGCCACCGCCGTCGCCTTCGGCAAGGGCGAGATCTCGATCGGCACGCTCGCGCAAGACTACGCCTTCGGCCGCGACGGGGTGGCGGCGCTGAAGCAGGCGCTCGCCGACACCAAGAGCACGGCGAAGGTCGTGTTCGAGGAATACGCGCCGCAGACGACCACCGACTTCACCGCCTCGGCGCAGCGCCTGTTCGATGCGCTGAAGGACAAGCCCGGCCGCAAGGTGATCGCGATCATCTGGGCCGGCCCCAATCCATTCTCCAAGATCGCGGATCTCAAGCCCGAGCGCTTCGGCATCGAGCTCGCGCCCGGCGGCAATATTCTGCCGGCGATGAAGCCCTACCGGAACTATCCCGGCATGCAGGGGGCCGTGTACTACTATTCCGGCTTCCCGAAAAATCCGATGAATGACTGGCTCGTGGCCGAGCACCAGAAACGCTTCAACGCGCCACCCGACTTCTTCACCGCCGGCGGCATGGCCGCCGCCGCCGCCGTGGTCGCCGCCCTGAAGAAGGCCGGCGACACCGACAGCGAGAAGCTGATCGCCGCCATGGAAGGCATGGAATTCGACACCCCCAAGGGCAAGATGGTTTTCCGCAAAGACGATCATCAGGCGCTGCAGGTGATGTATCACTTCAAGGTCAAGGCGAACGGGAAGGACGAGAACGACCTCCTCGATCTCGTCCGCGAGATCCCGATCTCCGAACTGCCGGTGCCGATCCGCAACAAGCGCTAGGCGAGGGGGCGGCTCTTCGCCGCCCCGATCCGGAGGGTTGCCGGTGCCGGTCCTGGAAACGCGCGATCTCACCATCCACTTCGGCGGCCACGTCGCCGTCAACGCGGTGAGTTGCGCCTTCCAGCCCGGCACGCTCACCGCCATCGTCGGCCCCAACGGCGCCGGCAAGACCACCTACTTTAACCTCATGTCCGGCCAGCTGAAGGCGACCGCCGGGCAGGTGCTGTGGGACGACGAGGACATCACCCGCGAGCCCGTCTCGACGCGCGCGCGCCGCGGCATCGGCCGCGCCTTCCAGCTGACCAATTTGTTTCCTGATCTCAGCGTGCACGAGAACGTGCGGATCGCGGTGCAGAGCCGGGCGGGCGTCGGCCTCGACCTCTTGAGCCTGTGGAACAAGCACCGCGATCTGATCGCGGAAGCCGACGACCTGTTGCGGCAGGTGAATCTGACGGCGCAAGCGAACGCCGCCGCAAGCTCGCTCTCGCACGGCAACCAGCGCAAGCTCGAAGTCGCAATCATGCTGGCATTGCGGCCGAAAATCTTCATGTTCGACGAGCCGACGGCCGGCATGAGCGTCGACGAGGTCCCGGTTATCCTCGATCTCATTCAGGCGATCAAAGGCACACGCGACCGCACCATTCTCCTGGTCGAGCACAAGATGGATGTCGTGCGCTCGCTCGCCGATCGCATCATCGTGCTGCACAACGGCGCGCTCGTCGCCGACGGCGAGCCGGCGGCGGTGATCGCCTCGCCGATCGTGCAGGAAGCCTATCTCGGCGTCGCCCATGCATGAGCCGCTCCTCACGCTCGCCGCGGTCAACACCCATGTGGGGCCGTACCACATCCTGCAAGGCGTCGATCTCGCCGTGCCCCGCGGCGGGCTCACGGCGCTCCTCGGCCGGAACGGCGCCGGCAAGACCACGACGCTCCGCACCATCATGGGGCTCTGGCACGCCTCCTCCGGCCATGTCCGCTTCGACGGAGACGAGATCACGGCGTGGGCGACGCCCGACGTTGCGCAAGCCGGCATCGCTTACGTGCCGGAGAACATGGGCATTTTCGCCGACCTCACGGTGCGGGAGAATTTGCTTTTGGCGGCACGCGCGGGTGTGATCGACCCGACGCGGCTCCGCTGGATCCTCGACCTCTTCCCGGCCTTGCGGAAATTCTGGTCGGCGGCGGCGGGCGTGCTGTCGGGCGGGCAGAAACAAATGCTCTCGATCGCCCGCGCCATCATCGAGCCGCGGAAGCTCATCCTCATCGACGAGCCGACCAAGGGGCTCGCGCCCGCGATCATCGTCGCCATGATCGCGGCGTTCCAGGAGCTGAAGCGCACCGACACCACGATCCTGTTGGTGGAGCAGAACTTCATGTTCGCGCGCACGCTCGCCGACACGGTGGCGGTGATGGACAATGGCCGCGTGATCCACGCCGGCCCGATGGCGGCGCTCGCGAGCGATCAGCCCTTGCAACAGAAGCTCCTCGGTCTCACGCTGGATCGGCATCAATGAGCGCGATCGAAACGAGCGAAGGCGGACTGGTCGCGCGCGCCATCGACTGGCGGCCGCTGGTGCTGGTGCCGCTCCTGATCGCCGCCGCCCTGCCGCTCGTCGGATCGCCCTCCACCTGGGCGACGCTGACGCTCGCGGGACTGGCGATGGGCATGATGATCTTCATCATGGCCTCGGGCCTGACGCTCGTGTTCGGGCTGATGGACGTGATCAATTTCGGCCACGGCGCCTTCATTTCGCTCGGCGCCTATAGCGGGACGCTGCTGTTGCTGCCGCTCGCGGGCTGGCTCGCGGCCGATTCGCTGGCGCTGAACTTCGTGGCGTTGCTCGCCATGATCGGCTTGGCGATGCTGATCACCGGCATCGCCGGCTACTTCTTCGAGCGCGTCATCATCAAGCCGGTCTACGGCCGCCACCTGCACCAGATCCTGGTGACCGTCGGCGGGCTGATCGTGGCGCAGCAGATCATCATCGTGCTGTGGGGGCCGATCCAGATCACGCTGTCGCTGCCGACGGCGCTTCGCGGCATCATCGTGTTCGGCGATATCGCGGTGGAACGCTACCGGCTGATCGCCGTGGTCATCGGCCTCGTCGTGTTCGGTGGCATGCTGTTGGTGCTGAACCGCACCAAGATCGGGCTCCTGATCCGCGCCGGCGTCGAGAACCGCGAGATGGTCGAGGCGCTCGGCTATCACATCGATCGCCTGTTCATCGGCGTGTTCGTCGCCGGCTCCGCGCTCGCCGGATTGGGCGGCGTGATGTGGGGCTTCTATCGCGAAGCGCTTACCCCCGGCATGGGGCTCGAACTCCTGGTGCTGATTTTCATCGTCGTCATCATCGGCGGTCTCGGCTCCGTTGGCGGCTGCTTCATCGGCGCGCTGCTGGTGGCGCTGACCGCGAACTACACGGGGTTCCTCGCGCCGAAGCTCGCACTCGGATCCAACATCCTGTTGATGGTGCTGATCCTGTTGTGGCGGGCGCGCGGCCTCTATCCGGTGGCGAAGCGCTGATGTTGCGGGCGCTCCTCTCCGACGACTATCCGCGAAGCCGCGTGCTTTCCGCGGCGTTGCTGATCGCCTTCTTCGGTCTCGCGCTCGCGCCCTTCCTGTTCTCCGGCTCACAGTCGCTGAACGCGGCGGCGAAGATCTGCTATTTCATCGTGCTGGTCGCGAGCTACGACCTCCTGCTCGGCTACACGGGCATCGTCTCCTTCGCCCACACGATGTTCTTCGGCATCGGCGGCTACGGCGCCGGCATCGCGCTGTTCACCTGGGGCCCGAGCTGGTCGTCGCTGTCGCTCGGAACCGCGATTGCGCTCGTGTTGTCGACGGCGGTTGCGCTGTTGATCGGTCTATTCTCGTTGCGCGTGCGCGCGATCTTCTTCGCCATGATTACGCTGGCGGTCGCGAGCGTGTTCGCGATTCTCGCCTCCCAGCTCGGTTGGCTCACCGGCGGCGAGGACGGCCGCACCTATCAGATCCCGCCGCTCTTGCGCCCCGGCTTCCGGCTGTTCGAACAAGACCTGTTCGGGGTGACGATCAACGGCCGCATCATCGCCTACTACCTTGTCTTTCTCACGTCGCTCTTTCTGTTCCTGCTTATGTTGCGGGTGGTGAACTCGCCGTTCGGCCGCGTGCTGCAGGCGATCCGCGAGAACGATTTCCGCGCCGAGGCGCTCGGCTACCGCACGGTCCTCTATCGCTCGATCATCAATTGCGTCTCCGCCGGCATGGCGACGCTCGCCGGCGTCTTGTGCGCGGTGTGGCTCCGCTACACGGGTCCCGCGACGACGCTCTCCTTCGACATCATGCTCGACATACTGTTGATGGTGGTGATCGGCGGCATGGGCACGCTGTACGGCGCGGTGCTCGGCGCCACGATCTTTCTCCTGGCCGAGAGTTACTTGCAGAACCTGATGGGGCTAGTGAGCAAGGCGACGGCGGGCCTGCCGCTTCTGCCGCAGCTGTTCGATCCGGACCGTTGGCTCTTGTGGCTCGGCCTCTTGTTCATCCTCAGCGTCTATTTCTTCCCGACCGGTATCGTCGGCAAGTTGCGGGGAGGTGCCCGGTGAGTGATCCGCGCTCGCACTATGTGCCCGTGCTCGATCGCGAGCTGCATTACTTGGAATGGGGCGAGCGCGGAAAACCGCCGCTCGTCATGTGGCACGGGCTCGCGCGCACGGGGCGCGATTTCGACGAGATCTCCCGCACACGAGTCATCAAGGGACATTCGGCGATGTCCGGGTCACGTCCGCTCTTTACCCAAAAGCAGGCATTTTTCTGGTTGGTCGGCGCGCCCGGAAAGTGCCAATAACCTACAGTTATTTTCCCTATTGCCGTTTTCGATTTCCCTCATCGACGGAAGAATTTCCCTGTTCAGTTACATAGGGAACTTGCTTCGAAAGTCCCCGGAACCACGGGCGATTCCAGAGACTCCATGGAGCTAAAGTCTCCGAAAACGCGAAATTCCCTGTAAAATTCCCTGTTAGCGGGGAATTGGCGATGGAGACGGGTCCGATCATGAGTGCCGCGCCAGCCAACCAGTCCGGTCTCTGCGTCTGCCCTGTT
>Ga0207505_100034_pt1 | contig 31662 bp, 29 predicted proteins | sample NitcycUWRROWE17A_FD_188207 | JGI IMG/M metagenome (GOLD analysis project Ga0207505, IMG submission 188207) | Soil microbial communities from Arlington Agricultural Research Station in Wisconsin, USA - Nitrogen cycling UWRJ-ROWE17-A (SPAdes) | ecosystem: Environmental > Terrestrial > Soil >... | reverse complement strand
CGCGCCCACACCACCTGGTTCTTCGAGCAGTTCCTGCTGGTGCCGCACGTTCCGGGCTACGAGATTTTCGACGAGCGGTTCGCCTACCTTTTCAATTCCTATTACGTCACGGCCGGTCCGCGCCACGCGCGCCCGAAGCGCGGACTCATCACGCGTCCAGATGCCGAGGAAGTCGCCCGCTTTCGCGCCCATGTCGATGCCGCGGTCGAACGCCTGATCGAGAGCGCGGGCGCCGCCGAGCTTCGCAAGCTCATCGCCATCGTCGAGATCGGCCTCAATCACGAGCAACAGCACCAGGAGCTGTTGATCACCGACATCCTTCATGCCTTCGCGCAAAACCCGACCTGGCCCATCTACGACCGCGATTGGCGGATGCCGCGCGGCCAAAGCGCCGACGGTTTCGCCGCGCTTGCCGAGGGCATCCACACCATCGGCGACGACGGCGCGGGCTTCGTCTTCGACAACGAGCGCCCGACGCATCAAGTGCTGATCCAACGCGCGCGCATTCAGCGCGGCCTCGTCACCAACCGCGACTGGCTCGCGTTCATGGCCGACGGCGGCTATGAAACGCCGACGCTGTGGCTCTCGGACGGCTGGGCCACGCTGCAAGCCGAAGGCTGGAACGCGCCCGGCTACTGGTTTGACACCGATGGCAGGTGGCAGCAGATGACGCTCGGCGGCCTCCGGCCGGTCGATCCGGCTTTACCCGTCACGCACGTGAGCTATTACGAGGCCGATGCCTTCGCGCGTTGGGCCGGCAAGCATTTGCCGAGCGAGCCGGAGTGGGAGGTGGCGGCGCGCGCAGGTCTCATCGCCGATCCCTTCGGGATCGTCTGGCAATGGACGCGCAGCGCCTACCTGCCTTACCCCGGCTATCGGGCGGTGGAGGGCGCGCTCGGCGAATACAATGGCAAGTTCATGATCAATCAGATGGTGCTGCGCGGCTCCTCGCTCGCCACCCCCGAGGGCCACTCGCGCTTGAGCTATCGCAATTTCTTCTATCCGCCGTCGCGCTGGCAGTTCACCGGCCTGCGCCTTGCCGAATACGATATTTAGCGCGTTCGGGAGATCAGCATGAAATCCGCGCTCGCAAGAGTTCGTGCGCTTACGAAAAAATCGCAAGCGGCAGCCGACCCCTTTGCGACGGATGCCATCAAAGGGCTTTCGGCCACGCCGAAATTCATGTTGGCGAAGCATTTTTACGACGCCGAAGGCTCGCGTCTGTTCGAACGCATCACGCGGCTCTCCGAATATTACCCTACGCGCAGCGAGATGCAGGTGCTGCGCGACAAAGCGCGCGAGATCGCGGGCGCCATTCCGCCAGGGGCGGCGCTCGTCGAATTCGGCAGCGGCTCGACCGCCAAGATTCGCGCCCTGCTCGAGGCGGCACCCAAGCTTGCAGCCTATGTGCCGGTCGACATCTCCGCCGAATATCTCAAAGAAGAGGCCGCCGCCCTGCGGCGAGACTTCCCCAAGCTCGCCGTCTTGCCAGTGGTCGCCGATTTCACCAAGCCATTCGAGTTGCCGGCCAAGGTTCGTGCGCTGCCGCGGGCGGGCTTTTTCCCCGGCTCGACCATCGGCAATTTCGAGCCGCTCGCCGCGGTCGCGTTTCTGCGCAACGCCGCGCGCATCCTCGGCCGCGGCGCCGTGCTGATCATCGGCGTCGATCTCGTCAAGGATCCCGACGTTCTGCGCGCAGCCTATAACGATTCGGCCGGGATCACCGCCGCCTTCAACCTCAACCTGCTGGCGCGCATGAACCGCGAGCTCGGCGCCAATTTCGATCCATCCGCCTTCGAGCACCGCGCCTTCTACAATCGCGAGCGCCAGCGTATCGAGATGCATCTCGAGAGCCGCAAGCGGCAAACGGTTTCGCTCAACGGCGCGACGTTCGCGTTCGAGCGCGGCGAAACGATCCACACCGAGAACAGCTACAAATACACGCCCGAAGGCTTCGCCTCGCTCGCCCGCCAAGCCGGTTGGATCGAGCGCGCGCTATGGACCGATAAGGACGGCTATTTCTCCGTCCGGCTGCTTAGCTTGAAGCGCGACGTCTGAGCGGCGCCGCGCGCGCTTCGACCCTCAGCTCTTGCGGATGCGGAACACGAAGCGGCCCTCGGCACGGCTGCTATCGAGCAGTTGGTCGCCGGTTTCGCGCAACAGGTTCGGTATGTCGATCGAGGCAAGTGGGTCGGTGCATTCGACCACGAGCTCGTCTCCGGAGCGAAGACGGGTGAGCGCCTTGCGGGTCTTGAGCGCGGGCAACGGGCATTTCAGCCCGCTGAGATCGAGGTTGGTGTCCGCCATGCGCGTCCCTATAGCAGAAAGCTATCGCTCGAAGGCGATGTTTGCTTTGCCGGAGGGCGGCCGCTTCGGCTACAGATGCCCCCATGAACGCGAGCGATAAGGCGGCGATCCGCGCGCTCGACATGCGGCCCGCGGGCGACTGAGCTAGGATCGCCGCATGAAGACGATGCGCGTAATCGGGCTCGCCGGCTGGAGCGGCGCCGGCAAAACCACGCTGATGACCCGTGTGATTCCGGTGCTGGTCGCGCGCGGCTTGCGCGTCTCCACCGTCAAGCACGCCCATCACGGCTTCGACGTCGACATCCCGGGCAAGGATTCCCACGTCCACCGACAAGCGGGCGCTTCGGAAGTGTTCGTAACCTCGGCCCGGCGCTGGGCGCACATTCACGAATTGCGCGGCGAGCCGGAGCCGCGCCTACAAGACATTTTTCCGCGCATGACGCCGGTCGACCTCCTGATCGTCGAGGGCTTCAAGCGTGAGCCGCATCCCAAACTCGAAGTGTACCGCGCGGCGGTCGGCAAGCCGTTGCTGCAACCGAGCGACAACTGGATCGTCGCGCTCGCCTCCGACGGGCCGGTGCCGGAAGCGCGCGTGCCGGTGCTTCCGCTCGACGATATCGACAAGATCGTCGACGTGCTGCTGATCGAATCGGTTCCCGTCGACCGCCTCGGCGAGAGCGTAGAGAAGATGTGATGGCGCAGCTTTCGGACGATTGCTTCGCGCACGACCGCGCGTTGCTTCCGGTCGAGGAGGCGGCACGGCTGATGGCCGCGCACGTGCCGCCGGTCGCCGAAACGGAGACCGTGGCGCTCGGCGGCGCCTCGGGGCGCGTTGCCGCCGCGAACATCGTGGCGCCGATCGCGCTCCCTTCATTCGACAACTCGGCGGTCGACGGCTTCGCCGTGCGCCATGGCGACGTCGGCGCCAGCGCCGAGACGCGGTTCAAAATCGTCGAGCGCGTGCTTGCCGGCGCGCGGCCCGCGCGCGCACTCGCGGCCGGCGAGGCGGCGCGCATTTTCACCGGCGCGCCGATGCCGGCGGGCGCCGACACCGTCTACATGCAGGAGGATTGCCGCGTCGAAGGCGACGCCGTGGTCGCGCCGGCCGGCCTCAAGCTCGGCGCCAACCGGCGCCTCGTCGGCGAGGATTTGCGCGCGGGCGCGGTGGCGATTCCGGCAGGGCGTCGGTTGAAGCCGCAAGACGTCGCGCTCGCCGCCGCTCTCGGCATCGGCCAAATCCCCGTGCGGCGGCGGGTGCGCGTCGCGCTGTTCTCGACCGGCGACGAGATCGTCGAGCCGGGCCAGCCGCTCGCGCCCGCGGCGCTCTATGACGCGAACCGCTATCTGTTGCTCGGCCTTTTGGACCGGCTCGGTGCGGAAACCGACGACCTCGGCATTCTCGCCGACGATCCCGCGATTCTCGCCGGCGCCATCGACCAGGCGGTGCGGGGCCACGACCTCGTGCTGACGACGGGCGGCGTCTCGACCGGCGAAGCCGACCATGTGAAAGCGGCGGTGGAGCGCCTGGGGCGGCTCGTGTTCTGGCGAATCGGCATCAAGCCGGGCCGGCCAGTGGCGATGGGCGTGGTACGCGGCGCCGCCTTCACCGGGCTGCCGGGTAATCCGGCCGCGGTGTTCGTCACCTTCGCCTATGTCGTGCGGCCGCTATTGCTGCGGCTCGCCGGCGCGCTGCCCGAGCCGCTCGTCGCGCTGCCCGTGCGCGCGGCCTTCGCGTATCGGAAGAAAAAAGCGCGCCGTGAATATATCCGCGTGGCGCTGCGCCGCGCCGCCGACGGCGCGCTCGAGGCGGTCAAGCATCCGCAGGAGGGCGCGGGCGTGATCACCTCGCTCACCGAAACCGACGGTTTCCTGGAATTGCCGGAAGACACGACCGAAATCGCGCCGGGAACGATGGCGGGGTTTTTGTCGTATCAATCCCTGATCAACTGAAAATCCGGCTCAATCGCCGCGATTTTGCGCGGCGATTTCCTCGGCCTTCGCTAAATCCTCCGGCGTGTTGACGTTGAAGAACGGATCGAACGGCTGGTCCGGCCAGGCGGCGAGTGCGACGCCGTGGCGGCCGGTCCACGCTTCGATTTTGTGCAAGCCTTCCGCGAGCGCGCGGCGGAGATCCTCGCGGAGCGCGACCGGCCACAGGCCCGCGACCGGATGCCGCCATTCGCCCGAACGCGCGCAGGCGAGCGGCTTCTTCTCGGCGATCCGCGCCGCATGCAGGCGCGGCACGAGGTCGTTCGGCAAAAACGGGCAATCGCCCGGCGCGCTCGCGAGCCACTCGATCCCCGGCGCGTTTTCGGCGGCCCAATCGAGGCCGGCGAGAATGCCGGCAAGCGGCCCGGCGAAATCCGGAACGCTGTCGGCTACGATCGGCAATCCATAGCGTGCAAAGCGCGCCGGATCGCCATTGGCGTTGAGAAGGATCGGATCGCAATCGGGCTGTAATCGCGCAAGCACCCGCGCGAGGATCGTCGCCCCACCGACTTTCAGCGATGCCTTGTCGCCGCCGCCCATCCGCCGCGCCTGTCCGCCCGCGAGCACGAGGCCGAGCGTCGGAACCTCAGTCGTCATGCACCGCGGCCTTGCGCCGGTGCTTCACGCTTTCTTCCTCGACGTAGCGCAGGTCCTGGTCGAACACGATGCGGTCCTCGCCAGCGAGCGCGACGAAGCGTTTGCCCCGCGCGCGCCCGATCAAGGTGAGGCCCGCCTTCTTCGCAAGCTCCACGCCCCAGGCGGTAAAACCGGAGCGCGAGACCAGGATTGGAATTCCCATCCGCACCGTCTTGATCACCATCTCTGAGGTGAGCCGACCGGTGGTGTAGAAAATCTTGTCGTCGGCCGCGATCTTGTTCCGGAACATCCAGCCGGCGATCTTGTCGACGGCGTTGTGGCGGCCGACGTCCTCCATGTAGACGAGCGGCCGGTCGCGTTCGCACAAGACGCAGCCGTGGATGGCGCCGGCCGCGAGATAAAGCGAGGGCGTGGTGTTGATCTTGTGGGTGATTGAATAGAGCCACGAAGTGCGCAGCTCCGCGCGCGCGAGCTTGGCGTTGTCGATCACTTCCATGAGGTCGCCGAACACGGTGCCCTGCGCGCAGCCCGAGGTCTGCACCTTCTTCTTCATTTTCTGCTCGTAGTCGGTGGCCCGCTCGGTGCGCACCACCGCGACCGCGAGGTCCTCGTCGTAATCGACGCCGGTCACCACGTCGTCGGGCCGCAGCATGTTCTGGTTGAGGAGAAAGCCGAGGGCGAGATATTCGGGATAATCGCCGATCGTCATCGCGGTGACGATTTCCTGCGCGTTGAGGAAGATCGTCAGCGCCCGCTCGACCACGACCGTGGTGTCGACGCGCGCGCCGCTTTGATCGACGCCGGAAACCCGCACGCTGAGCTTGGGATCGGCGGGATCGGGACGGATCGCGTATTCGTCGTCAGGCAAGGTCATGATCAACCGCGCGGCTCGACAAGCGCCCTCCGGCGCCGGGCGCATTCTATCATGACTATCTGGAGCCGATGATGGGGCCCATCAAGGTGTCCGGCAGCCAGGTCGCGATCTGCGGGACGAAGCAGAGGATCACGATCTGCAACATCATGCAGATGACGTAGGGGATCGTTCCCCACATTACGCGCTGCACCGGCACGTCGGGCGCGATGGCGTTGACGATGTAGATGTTCAAGCCGACCGGCGGGTGGATGAGGCCGATCTCCATGTTGATCGTCATGATGACGCCGAACCACACCGGGTCGAAACCGGCCGCCTTGATGATCGGCAACAGGATCGGGCTCGTCATCAGGATGATCGCGGCGGGCGGAATGAAGAAGCCGCTGACGAGCAGAAACAGGTTGATCAGCGCCATCAACACCCATTTGTTGACCTGCATATCGGCGATCGCTTGCGCCAGCGTCTGGGTGAGATAGAGCGAGGTGAGCATGTAGCCGAACAGGACGGCCGCCGCGATGATCATCAGGATCATCACCGACTCGCGCGTCGTGTCGCGCAGGATTTTCCAGAGGTCGGCGGGATTCCACAGGCGATAGATGACGACCGCGAGCACGACGCAGAGCGCGGCGCCGACGCCCGCCGCCTCCGACGGCGTGGCGACGCCGCCATAGAGCACGTACATCACGCCCACGATGATCAGCACGAACGGCAGAATTTTCGGAATCGCCTGGAACTTTTCCTTCCAGCTGTAGCGGAAGTCGATCGCATGCGAGCGAAATCCGCGCTTCCAGATGATGAACAGCGTCCACAGCATGAACAGGCTGGTGAGCATGATGCCGGGCATGACGCCGGCGAGGAACAGACGGCCGATCGAAGTCTCGGTCGCGATTCCGTAGAGGATGAAGGTGATCGAAGGCGGGATCAGGATGCCGAGCGTGCCGCCGGCGCAGATCGATCCGCACGCGATATCGTCGGGATAGCCGCGCCGGCGCATCTCCGGAATGCCCATCTTGCCGATCGCCGCACAACAGGCGGGCGAGGAGCCGGTGAGCGCGGCGAAGATCGCGCAGGCGCCGAGATTGGAGATCACGAGCCCGCCCGGCAGCCGGTAGAGCCAGCGGTCAAGCGCTTCATAGAGATCCTTGCCGGCGGGCGAGGAGCCGATCGCGGCGCCCATCATCACGAACATCGGAATCGAGACGAGGGTGAAGTCGAAGAGGCCGGCGTAAAAGGTCTCGGCCACGACTTGCAGCGAGTCGACGCCGTGAAACAACAGCAGGAACGCGATGGAGATCGCGCCGAGCGCGAAGGCGACCGGCGCCCCCGACAAGAGCACGACCAGCGTGACGACGAGAACCATCGTGCCTTGGACCGCGGGGCTCATATGACCTCGGGTGAGTCGATGTCGACGACTTCGGTCGGCTTGATTCCGAAGGGCGGTTCGCGGCCGGTGACGAGACTGATCAGGTCGGCGATGTACTGGATCGAGAGGATGCCGAGCCCGATCGGCATCGAGCTATAGGGAATCCACAGTCGCGCGCGCCACATGCTCTCCGAAAGCCACTTCTTCGTCCACGCTTCGTGCCAGAATTTGAAGGTGAGAATTGTCATCAACAGGCAAAAGGCGAGCGCGACGATTACCGAAGCAAACGCGAGCCAATAGCGCGCGTTCTTGCCGAGATAGTGCGGCAACACGTCGACGTTCACGTGCCCGCGCGTCAACAGCACGTAGGGGCTGCCGACGAAGGTCGCCGCCACCAGGCTGTAGGTGACGAAATCGGTCTGCCAGATCGTGTTCTGGTTGAGGACGTAGCGGACGAATACCATTTGGCAGACGATGATCACCGCCCCGCCGATCAGCGCGGCGGCGAAAATCCCGCACAGCTGCGAGATCCGCTTCACGATCCAGATGAAGCCCTCGATCATGTCCCCGTTCCCCCCATAAGAATCGGCCGGCGATCGGGTCGCCGGCCGATGAGAGCTTGCGCTTATTTCACGGACAGCGCTTCGTCGATGAGCTTCTTGCCGTCGGTCACTTCCTTGGCGAACTCGGCGTAGGAGCTTTGCTGCGCCACCTTGACCCAGGCGTCGTATTCGGCCGCCGTCAGCGTCACCACCTCGACGTTGTTCTTCTTGAAGATATCGACCATCTCCTTGTCGAGGCCGGGGGCTTCCTTGGCGAAATAGGTCTGCGCCTTTTTGCCCGCGACCCTCAGCGTGTCTTGCTGCTTTTTGTCCAGCTTGTCGAAGCTCTTCTTCGACATCAGCACCGGCTCGTACATGAACCACAGCGCGTTGTCGCCCGGCGCCGTGATGCACTTGACTTGCTCGTAGATACGAAAGGAGACGAAGCTTCCGGTGCTCGTGTCGGTGGCCTCGGCGACGCCGGTCTGCAACGCGTTGTAGACCTCGTTGCTCGGGACCGAGACGATCGAGGCGCCCGCCTGCTGCCACATGGCGGCGAAGGTGGGGCCGGCCGAGCGCACCTTCAGGCCTTTGATGTCATCGGGCTTGCGGATGCAGGCTTTCTTGGAAGCGACCGCGCCCGCAAGCCAGGCGTCGGCGAGCACGATCACGCCGTTTTCCTCGATCTTGGCGCGGATGTCCTTCATGAACGCAGAATCATTGAGCCGCGCGGCGCGCTCGTGGCTGCGCACCAGGCCCGGCATCAGGGTTGCGCCGAACTCGCGCACCTTGCCGCTGGCGTAATCGAGCGGGAACGAGGAGATGTCGAGCTGACCATTCACCATCGCGTTCCACTGCTCGTTCGGCTTGAACAGCGATGCGCCCGGATAAACCTGGATTTCGAGGCCGTTATTCGCGGCTTTGGCCTCGCGCGCGATCATTTGCACCATCTCGTCGCGCACGTCGCCCTTGCCGCCGGGGAACTGGTGCGAGGCGCGCAAGGTGACCTGCGCGGCCGCGGAACCGGAAAAACCGGCAACGAGCGCGGCAACCGCCGCGCCGTGGATTAAGAACTTCCTCATGGATTCCTCCTGATCTTTGCCGCCCGGTTGACCGGGTTGTCCTTTTCATCAGTCTCGCACTGCGCCCTCGGGCTGCAATGGTTCGAAACAATACCATTGTAGCCTGACCCATACCGAACCGGAAGGAGGCAGGAATATTCCTCTCACGCCGCGCCGCGCGCGTAGGTTCGCGCATAAGTCTCGCGCAGCACGTTCTTTTGCACCTTGCCCATGGCGTTTCTCGGCAATTCGTCTACAAAAAACACGCGTTTTGGCTGCTTGAACTTGGCGAGCCTGTCCTTGAGCGCGGCAAGGACATCGGCTTCCGCGAGGTTCGCCGCCTTTTCGCACACACAAACCGCGGTCACTCCCTCGCCGAATTCAGGATGCGGCACGCCGATCACCGCCGATTCGATCATGCCCTCGATGGCGTCGATCTCCATCTCGACTTCCTTCGGATAGACGTTGTAGCCGCCGGTAATCACCAGATCCTTGGCGCGGCCGGCGATGTGCACGTAGCCGCGCGCGTCGATCATGCCGATATCGCCGGTGATGAAGAAGCCGTCGTCGCGGAATTCGGCCGCAGTCTTCTCCGGCATCCGCCAGTAGCCCTTGAACACGTTCGGCCCGCGCACCTCGATCACACCGATTTGCCCTTGCGCAAGCGCGCGTCCCGATTCGGAATCGACGACGCGGAGCTCAACGCCGGGCAGGGGAAAGCCGACGGTGCCGGCAGTGCGCTCGCCGTCATAGGGGTTCGACGTGATCATGTTGGTTTCGGTCATGCCGTAGCGCTCGAGGATGGCGTGGCCGGTGAGCTCGCGAAACGCGCGGTGTGTTTCGGAGAGTAACGGCGCCGAGCCGGAGGTAAAGAGCCGCATGTGGCGGACAAGATCGCGCGTGAATCCCACCTCATTCAACAGACGCACATAGAATGTCGGCACCGCCATCATGCTCGTTGCCCTCGGCAACAGCCGTATCACCTCGCCGACGTCGAACTTCGGCAGGAAGATCGTCGAGCCGCCGGAGAGCAGCAAAACATGGCAGGCGACGAAAAGTCCGTGGGTGTGAAAGATCGGCAACGCATGCAGGAGCACGTCGCGATCGGTGAAGCGCCAGCAGTCGACGAGCACGCGCGCGTTCGACAACAGATTGTCGTGCGTGAGCATCGCGCCTTTCGAGCGGCCGGTGGTGCCGGACGTGTAGAGGATCGCGGCAAGATCGTCGGGGCCGCGGGAAACGGCGGCAGCCGGCGGTGCGTCGGCGGCGGCTTTCAGCAACGATCCCTCGCCGTTTGCGCCCAAGCTTTCGACCGTCGCCTTGCCGATTCTGAGGCAAAGCTTGCACACGCCGTCCTCGCTCTCCGGCCGTACTACGACGAAGGTCGGTTGGGCGTCGCCGAGAAAATATTCGAGCTCGGCAAGCGGATAGCCGGTATTGAGCGGCAGATACACGGCGCCGGCGCGCAGACACGCAAGATAGAGCGCGAGATTCTGCCAGGATTTTTCGACTTGGACGGCGACCCGGTCGCCCGGCACGACGCCGCGCCGAATCAGATGGCCGGCGAGCTTTGCGGCAAGGTCGAAGACCTCGCCGTAGGAAATTCGCGCCTCGTCGGCGAGCTCGATGAGCGTCTTTCGCCGATCCGCAATCGCCCTCTCGATCGCTCCGTAAAGATGATTGGTCATGGCGCCGGGACCAGCGCCGTTTGCCTCGCGTCCGTGCGCAGCAGCTTCTTCACCTGCGAACTCGCGACCACTTCGCCCGCGCCCGCGAACGCTTCGTGATTTTTCTCGATATCGTCGGGCACATAACGGTAATTGACCATCAGCCCGTAGGCCCGCTCCAGCGCCTTTTCGGAAAGGTCGGCCATCGGGTTGATACGCTCGAGCCGCGCGCCGTTGCCGAGATGAAAGCGCGCCACCGGGTCGATGGGTCGCCCGCCGCGCGTGCGCGCGATCAGGAAGAAGTGCGCCGCCAGCGCGCTGAGCACGGGCTTTGCTTCCGCGACCTTATCCGGTTTCTTGAACCAATCCGGGTCGTCGAGATGCGAAAGCGCTCGCGCGTCCGATGGAAGCAGCGCGGCCGGGGATTCGCTGCGGCGCTCGCGGTTCAGCCAATCGCGGAAGCCGGAGACCGGAGAGAGCGTGACGAAGGTCGAAAGCCGCGGAAATTCCCGCGAGATTTCCTCGACCACCTGCTTGATCAAGAAGTTTCCGAACGTAACGCCGCCCAGCCCGCGCTGGCAATTCGAGATCGAATAGAAGGTGGCGGTCGTGGCTTCTTTGGGATCGAGCGGCCTGCGGTCGTGCTGCAAGATCGGCGCGATCGCGTCCGGAATGGCGCGCGTAAGCGCAACCTCGACGAAGATGAGAGGCTCGTCGACGAGCGCGGGATGGAAGAAGGCGTAACAGCGCCGGTCCGGCGGATCGATGCGCGCGCGCAGATCGTCCCACGATTGAATTTCATGCACCGCTTCGTAGCGAATGATCTTTTCGAGCACGATCGCGGGCATGGACCAGTCGATGCGTTTCAGCACGAGAAATCCCCGATTGAACCAGGAACCGAGAAGGTGAACGAAATCGCGGTCGACCGGCGCGAGATCGTCGCGCCGCGTGAGCGCGTCGAGCAGGTGCCCGCGCATCTGCACAAGCTCGCCGGTGGCGCCGGGCGCAAGATTGATGCGGCGAATAAGCTCCTGCCGCCGCGGCTCGGCGGCGGCGAGCACCTCGTTGGCGTTCTCCTCGCTCGGCGCGCTGCCATAGGCGGCGCAGGCCTGCGCGAGCCGCACACGGTCGGGACCGAAGTTCTCGGCGAGCGCCTCGAAGAAGGCGATCCGCTCACCGATCCTGAGCTTGGAATAGGCCGCGAGAATTTCGCGCGCGAGCGCCACCCCCGAGGCCTCGCCCCGGCCGGTCAGAAGCGCCTCGCATAATTCGACGAAAGTCGCGGTGCGCACCTCGCCCGCCGGGCGCCGTTCGCGCGTGCGTTCGATCAGCGAGCGTCCGCGTTCCGCGATCGATTGCAGTAATTCGCCGAAGAATCTTGTGTTCATCGCGATTATGTGAGGATGCGGCCCCGCCTCTGTCAACCCGTGCGCAGGACCGGCTCGCCGCGCGGCGGGGCCTTCGCCGCCCGCCATTCGCTAACGATCGCCTCGATCGCGTCGAGGCCGTCGGTGAGCGCGGCGGGGCCGGGCTGCAGGATGATCGTCGACTTGATCTCGCGCACGAAATTGTCGCGCACGGCGGGAAGTGCCGCAAAACCGCCGCGGGCGGCGACGCGCTCGGGGCGGAACTTCTTTCCGCACCACGAGCCGATCACGACGTCGGGTGCCGCGGCGATCACGGCCTCCGGCGCGACGATGCGCTCGCGCGCCGATTTTTTTCGGGCAAGCTCCGGAAAAATATCGTCTCCGCCGGCAATCGAGACCAGTTCCGACACCCAGCCGATGCCGGAGATCATCGGCTCGTCCCACTCCTCGAAATAGACGCGCGGGCGAAGAAGATTTTTCGAGCGCGCCGCGGCCGCTTCCGAACGGGCGCGCAAATCCTGCACCAGCCGTGCGCCCTTCTCGGGCGCGCCGACGAGCGCGGAAAGCGTCTCGATCATCGCGAAAATGCCCGCCAGGTCGCGCTGATTGAACGCGTGCACCGCGACCCCGCCGCGCACGAGCTCGGCGACGATATCGGCCTGCAGGTCGGAGAAGGTGAGCACGAGATCGGGCTCGAGCGCGAGAATCTTGCCCGTATCCGCCGAGATGAAAGCCGACACGCGCGGCTTCTCGCGCCGCACCCGCGCCGGCCGCACCGCGTAGCCGGAAACGCCGACGATGCGCGCGTCCTCGCCGAGCAGATAAAGCGTCTCGACCGTTTCCTCGGTGAGGCAGACGATTCGGCGGGGCGGGAAGCGCTGCATGCGCCAACCATGTCATTGCCGGGCTTGTCCGGGCAATCCCGATCGGCCAGGCTGTTCCCCGCCAACGAAATCCGGGCACGACCATGTCAGAGGCCATGCCAAGCGAGGCATTCGACTACATCGTGGTCGGCGCGGGCTCGGCGGGCTGCGTGCTCGCCAATCGGCTCTCGGCCGATCCCGACAAGCGCGTACTTTTGTTGGAGGCGGGCGGCCGCGACAACTGGATCTGGTTTCACATTCCGGTCGGCTATCTATTCGCCATCGGCAATCCGCGCGCCGACTGGATGTTCAAGACCGAGCCGGAGGCGGGCCTCAACGGCCGCGCGCTCAACTATCCGCGCGGCAAGGCGATCGGCGGCTCGTCGGCGATCAACGCCATGATCTACATGCGCGGCCAGGCGGCCGATTACGATCATTGGCGCCAGCTCGGTCTTCAGGGGTGGGGATGGAACGATGTGTTGCCGATTTTCAAGGCGCACGAGGATCATTTTCTCGGCAAAAGCGAATACCACTCGACCGGCGGCGAGTGGCGGATCGAATTTCCGCGGGTAAAATACGACATCATCGAAGCGATCCGGGACGCCGCCGAAGAGGCCGGCATTGCCAAGGTCGAGGATTTCAATCGCGGCGACAACGAGGGAAGCTGCTACTTCCACGTCAACCAGAAGCGCGGCCGGCGCTGGAGCGCGGCGCGCGGATTCCTGAAGCCGGTGCTCTCGCGGAAAAACTTGCGGCTGCAAACCGAGGTGCTCGCCGAGCGAATCTTGTTCGAGGGCAGGCGCGCGGCGGGCGTCGCCTACCGGCGGAACGGTGTCCAAAAAATCGCCAAGGCGCGCGGCGAAGTCGTGCTCGCGGCGGGCGCCATCGGCTCGCCGCAATTGCTGATGCTGTCGGGCGTCGGGCCGGCCGCGCATCTGTCCGAGCACGGAATCCCGCTCGTGCTCGACAAGCCCGGGGTCGGCGGCAACCTGCAGGACCATCTGCAATTGCGCATGATCTTCAAGGTCACCGGGGTGGCGACCCTGAACGAGCGCTATCATTCGCTGATCGGCCGCGCCGCCATGGGGCTCGAATATGCCCTCTTTCGCACCGGCCCGTTGACGATGGCGCCGTCGCAGTTCGGCCTGTTCACGCGCTCCGACCCAGGCCGCGAGCGCGCCAACATCCAGTTTCACGTACAGCCGCTTTCGCTCGACAAGTTCGGCGAGCCGCTGCACACCTTCCCCGCCTTCACCATGAGCGTGTGCAATCTGCAGCCGACGAGCCGCGGCACGCTGCGGCTGAAGAGCCGCGATCCGGTGGCGGCACCGGCCATCGCGCCGAATTATCTTTCGACCGACGAGGACCGCCGCGTCGCCGCCGATTCCATCCGCGTCGCGCGCAAGATCGCACGCCAGCCGACGCTGGCGAGATATCACGCGGAGGAAATTCTGCCGGGCCCGCAGGTCCGCGACGATGACGAAGCCGCGCTCGTGCGCGCCGCCGGCGACATCGGCACCACCATCTTTCACCCGGTCGGCACCGCGAAAATGGGCCTGCCGTCGGACGCATCGAGCGTCGTCGATGCGCGGCTGAGGCTGATCGGCATCGAGGGGCTGCGCGTTATCGATGCCTCCGTGATGCCCGTCATCACCTCGGGCAACACCAATTCGCCGACGGTGATGATCGCCGAGAAGGGCGCCGCCATGATCCGCGAGGACGCGAGGAAATCCACCGCCCGACGATAGCGCGTGACTTTGGGCGGAAGCCGCGAAACAATCCGCCGCGATTCGGCGCCGCCGCACGGCGCCGCCCGCCACATGCCCGATTCCAGGAGGCGACGATGAGCCTGATTGACCGTGTGAAGAACATCATCCTCACGCCGAAAAGCGAGTGGCCGGTGATCGACCGCGAGCCCGGCGACGTCGTCTATATTTTCACCAACTACGTCGCGATCCTCGCCGCCATTCCCGCGATCTGCGGCTTTATCGGCCTGTCGATCGTCGGCATGTCGGTTCCGGGCTTGGGTAGCGTGCGCATGCCGGTGGTGAGCGGGCTCCTGAATGCGATCGTCAGCTATCTGTTCACCTTCGTCTCCGTTTATGTGGTCGCGCTGATTGTCAATGCGTTGGCGCCGACGTTCTCCGGCCGCAAGAATTTCGAGAGCGCGCTGAAGGTGACGGCCTATTCCTACACGCCTTTTTGGATATGCGGAATTTTCCTGCTCATTCCGGGCCTGCGCTTTCTGACCATCCTCGGCCTCTACGGCTTTTATCTGTTGTGGCTCGGGCTACCCCTGCTGATGAAATCGCCGCAGGACAAATCGCTCGCCTATACGGCGGCGGTCGTCATCGTCGCCGTCGTGATCGGCGTCGTTATCGGCTTGATCATGGGCGCGCTCTTCGCCTATCCGCGGATGGTCTAGGGGCGCTGACTCTCAATAACGCCAGCGCAAGGGGCACTCGTCGCGCCGATGCCGGACAAAGACAGCTTTGGCTTGAGCGAATTGCACGAAACGATTCGGGGCGGCGAGCATGTGCTGATCCGCCGGGCACGGCCCGAAGACATCGCGTTATACCCGGATTTTTTTGGCGATGTCAGCGCCGAGGATCTGCGGCTTCGGTTTTTTGCGCGCATTGCTGAGCTCAGCGCGGCGGAGATCGATAAGCTCGCCCATCTCGACTACAGGCGCGAAATGGCTTTCATCGCGCTCGACGAAGACACGGGTCGCATGCTCGGGCTCGTGCGCTTGAAGGACGAACTCGACGAAAAGACCGCGGAATTCGCGATCTTGGTGCGCTCGCGCCTCAAGGGTCACGGGCTCGGCTGGTTGCTGATGCGGCGCGTCATCGATTACGCCAAAGAAAAAGGTCTGCGGCGCGTGTATGGCGATGTGTTGGCCGAAAACACGACCATGCTGCAAATGTGCGCCGAACTCGGTTTCCACGCGGTGGACATGGGATCGGACATCAGGCGCGTCGTGCTCGATCTTGAAAATATCGGCGGCCCGTAAGCATCAGCCTTGTGGCGCCATTAGAAAACCTGGATTGAGGCCGTATCGCCTCGCGGCGTTGTTCAGGGTGCGACCAGCACCTGCCGGCAGGCGGCCGGCAGGTCCGCCATGGTGAGCGGTTTCGGCTTCGGCGGGAATAGCGGGGGGATCGGATGCAGCACCGACCACTGGAACCAATAATCCAGCTCCTTGCCGCAACCGTCGCCGGCCGGAACCGGCGGCTGCTTTTCGCATTCCGTGCTGCCCGCCGGGCAGTGGATGCGGACGTGCATGTGATAGTCGTGGCCCCAATAGGCCCGCACCTTGTCGAGCCAGGCGCGGTCGGTGCCGGCTTCACGGCAGAGCGCCTTCTTGATCGCGGCGTTGACGAAGATGCGCTCGACGGCGGGATCTTCCGCCGCCGCCTTGATCACTTTCAGATGCGAAGGGGTCCAGGTGTTGGGATCGATGTCGGTGCGGTCCTGGCGCACCATCATCAGCGGCGAAACCGTCTCGCGTTCGTCCGCCGTCAAGCTGCGGGTCGGCATCGGCGTCAGCCAAATGTCGGCATCCAACCCCACCTGATGCGAAGCGTGGCCGGTGAGCATCGGTCCGCCGCGCGGCTGCGACAGATCGCCGACCATGATGCCCGGCCAGCCCGCGATCTGCGGCAGCTTGGCGGAGAAGCGTTCGAGGAATTGGATCAGTTCCGGATGCCCCCAATTGCGGTTGCGCGCGAGCCGCATCACCTGCCAGGTTTTGCCGTCGACGGGGAGCGCGACGGCGCCGGCGAGGCAGCCATGCGCGTAGAAGCCGATCGAGCGCGCCTGCAAGGGCGCCGGCTGCGCCTTGCCGCCGAATAATTCCTTGGCGGGTTTGTTCGCCGGGATCGTCTCCGGCGTTGCCGTAGCGATCGCGGGCTTCGGCGGCGGAATCGGAGCCGGAGGCGTTTGCGCGCCCGCGTGGGCGACGCCGATCAAAAGGGCCGCGAGAGTGAGTCGAAATCGCATCGCCGCAATCTAGCGCGGCTTCGCGGAGCGCGAAACGCTGTTAGCGCACGCGAAAGACGCGGAGCGGCGCGGCCGGATCACCCGGAATGGGTTGCAAATATGGCGGCACCTCTCCCCGCGCGAGCCGCATGGCGAGGCCGTCGGGCGCCGCGCGATTGAAAATCTTGAGATCGGTGGTGCCGAGACAGATCGCCACATAGGTCACATGACGTTCCTTGAGCACGCGCTCGGCGCCGCCGTCGCCGCTGAGGAATATGTCGTATGCCGCTTTATTTCCTTCGTTGTTACGGTGGTAGGGCGCGGCCAGCACCGCATGCGGGGTGGCGGCGAGGATCGCCGGTCCCGAATCGATGAATGAGAGCACGAGGCCGGGCGCGAGATCTTTCAGCGCCGCGACGTCGGCCGGATGGCGGCAGGTCACCGTCTTCGGCGCCGAGCGATCCTCGCCGTTCGCGATAAAAGCGAGCCCGGGTCCCGCCAGGATCAGAAAGGGACTGGAGACCAGCACGATCGCGCCGATATAACGCGCGCGCGAAAACCCGCTCAATCCGGAACCGAGCAGCCGCAACAGGGCGGCGGCGAGAATCGGTTGCGCCACCAAATTCGCGCTCGGCATGCCGCGCAATTGCCACAGCGACACGAAGATCAAGGCGACGAGCGCGAACAGGGGAGCGAGGTAAAGGGTGCGCTCGTTTGGCACGCACTTGCGCATGGCCAATCCGCCCAAGACTAGCGCCGCGAGCGGCGGCAAATAGATCGGCAGCGCCTCGCTGGGCGTATTCAGCACCGCGAGCGCGGTTCGCGCCTCCATCACATGCGAAAGCCAAAGCTCGGCGAGCAGCGGATCGACATTGCCATAAGGGTCGGAAAGCGCGTGCGGATAGGCGGCAATCACCAGGGCGGCGGAAAGGAGGCCGGCGCCCGCGCCGATGCCGAGCCGCAGAGGCGCGTCGCGAAGGCGGCGGCTCGCCGCGGCCAAGAGCGCGATCATGCCGCCGGAAATCGCCGCCACGGCCATCCACACGATCGAGATTTCGTCATAGGCCGGCTGCGTCCAGCTCGATGCCGGAACGGTCGCCACGAACAGCGCGACGGTGCCGAGCCCGAAGGCGAGCCCGAAGGCGGAAGTCAGCGGCGCCGCATCTTCGCCTTCGATCGCCCAGCGCAAGCCGACGGCGGCGAGGATCGCCGCCAGCGCCGGCATCATTTCCAATCCGATCGCGATCGAAACCGCGGCCGCCAGCCCGCCAAGCGCGGGAAAAAGCCTGCTGTCGCCGCGCCAAGCCGCGCCCGTGGCGGTGGCCATGAGCAAGACAAGCTGCAGGTCGTGATGATCGAGCGCGCCGGGATGGAAATGAACGAGCACCGGCCCCGCCACCGCCACCAAGAGCACGGCGGCGAGCGCGGCCGCGATGCCGCCGGCTTTTCCGGCGAGCCGCTGCGCCAGCAGGCCGGCGAGCGCGAGCGTGGGCAAGAAAAGCAGCACCGGCCATAGCGTTGCGGTCGTCCATTCGGCCGCCGCGCGGCCGACGAGCGGCGTCAGAATCCAGATCGACAAAGCGATCGGCGTGTCGACGATGCGCGACCAATGCATCACCACGCCGGCCGGCGGATCGAGCCGGTATTGCGTGAGATCGAACCAGCCTTGGCCGGCCAGCAAATCGCGCACCTCGACGAGCCGCATGTAGTCGTCGGTCGTCATCTGCGTGAAAGTCGGCGCGCCGCCGAGGAGATTGGAGAGGCTGACGGCGAACCAGGCAATCAGCACCAAGGGCGCGAGCTTGAAGCGGGGACTTTCCGCCGGGGCGAGAGCGCGGGCGGCGGGTTCGGCGAGCGACAAGGTTAAGCTCCGTCTAAAGTTGGCGGCAGCTTAGGGCGCGCTGCTTTAAAGGAAGTGAACGCCAAACCTTAAGCAACGGACGCAAAATGCCGCAGTTCTTCTCACCCTGGCGTTAGCCAAAACCGACGGCCGCGCTTGCCTTGCCCGCGCCTTCCCGCTTGAATTCGCAGGCGGCGAAGGGGGAAGTGATGTTGCGTAAGGTCGTGTTCGCGGGCGCGTTCCTGCTCGCCGCGTTTGCCGGCCCCGGCCCGGCCGCCGCCGGCGTCGTCGCCGAAATTCAACTCTCCAGCCAGCGCATGACGGTCAGGGTCGACGGCCTCGTGCGGCATGTGTGGGCGGTGTCGACCGCGCGCCGCGGCTATGTGACGCCGACCGGAAGTTTCACGCCGATCCGTCTCGAGCGCGTCTGGTACTCGACGATCTATGACGGCTCGCCGATGCCCTACGCGATTTTCTTTCATGGCGGCTTCGCGGTGCACGGCACCTATCAAACCGGCGCGCTCGGCCGGCCGGCTTCGCACGGCTGCGTGCGGCTGCACCCGGCGAACGCGCGCGTCTTGTTCGAGTTGATCCGCGCGCACGGCCTCGACCGTTCGCGCATCGTGGTCGGTGGCTAATCCACGCGGCCGATTTTCCGCACGGCGCGGATCAGCCGCGCGCTGTCCGTTTCCACGAAGCGCGCGAATTCGGGCGCGTCCTGATAGGCCGGCGGGCTGCCAGCCGAATCGAACGTCTTCGTCACCTTCGGATCGCTCATCGTCTGCCGCATGCCCTCGCGCAATTGCTTGACGATCGGCTCCGGCGTCTTCGCCGGGGCGAACAGCCCGGCCCAGATGTAGAACTCCACGTCGTGATAGCCGAGCTCCTGGAACGTCGGCAGATCGGGGAAGCTCGCGACCCGCTTGGCGCCGAAATTCGCCAGCACCCGGATCGCGCCCGCGTCGACATGCGGCTTCAACACGCCGGGCGCCGAGGCGAGCGCCTTGATTTGGCCGCTCAGAAGATCCGTCAGCGCCGGCCCCGCCCCGCGATAGGGAATGTGCGCGAGCTTGATGTCGGCGTTGGCCGTGAACATTTCCATCGAAACATGCAGCGTGCCGTAGGAGCCCGACGAGCCGTAGGGAATGAGTCCGGGCCGCTTCTTCGCGTCCTCGACGAGATCCTGCACGGATTTCCACGGCGTCGCCGCATTGACCGCGAGCAGGGTCGGATCGGCGAGCACGCGCGCGACCGGCACGAATTGCGAGACCTCGTATTGCGCCGGGCGGTCGAACAGCCGGTCGGCTTCCGGCAGCACCGCGAGCGAGGAGAGCGTCATCAACAGCGTGTAGCCGTCGGGCTCGGCGCGGGCCACGAGCGCATTGCCGATGGCGCCGCCGGCGCCGCCGCGGTTGTCGATGATGAAGGGCTTGCCCAGGAGCTCCTGAATCTTCTGGGCGACGGGCCGTGCGGCGAGATCGGCTTGTCCACCGGGCGGAAAGGGAACGACGATGATGACGTTGTGGTCGGGATAGGCCGCGAATGCGCGCGTGGCTTTGAGCGCGAGCGGGAGTGCGGCGGCGCCCGTCAAGAAGTCTCGGCGTTTCATGCAGGCGTTTCCTCGTTCTTGTCAGGCGACGCTAGCATCGGCGGGCGGCGCGATCCATCGGCCTTGCGGCGCGGTTCAGCTGTCCACCTTCAGCGCGGCGATGAAGGCCTCCTGCGGAATCTCGACCTTGCCGAATTCGCGCATGCGCTTCTTGCCTTCCTTCTGCTTCTCCAAGAGTTTGCGCTTTCGCGTAACGTCGCCGCCGTAGCACTTGGCGGTGACGTCCTTGCGCAGCGCCCGGATCGTCTCGCGCGCGATCACCTTGCCGCCGATCGCCGCCTGCAGCGGAATCTGGAACATGTGCGGCGGGATCAGTTCTTTCAGCTTCTCGACCATGGCCCGCCCGCGGCCCTCGGCGCGTGCGCGGTGCACGAGCATGGCGAGCGCGTCGACCGGATCGCCGTTCACCAGAATCTGCATCTTCACGAGATCGGCCGGCTTGAAGTCGGTGAGGTGATAGTCGAACGAGGCGTAGCCCTTGGAGACGGACTTCAGCCGGTCGTAAAAGTCGAACACCACTTCGTTGAGCGGCAATTCGTACTTCACCATCGCGCGGCTACCGACATAGGTGAGCTCCTTCTGCGCGCCGCGGCGGTCCTGGCAGAGCTTCAAGACGCTGCCGAGATACTCGTCCGGCGTGAGAATCGTCGCCTCGATCCACGGCTCCTGGATTTCCTCGATGCGCATCGGGTCCGGCATGTCGACCGGATTGTGGATCTCGATCGCCTCGCCGTTGGTGAGCTTGATCTTGTAGATGACCGAGGGCGCGGTCGCGATCAGGTCGAGGTTGAACTCGCGCTCGAGCCGCTCCTGGATGATCTCCAAGTGCAGGAGGCCGAGGAATCCGCAGCGGAAACCGAAGCCGAGCGCGGCGGAGGTTTCCATCTCGTAGGTGAAGCTTGCGTCGTTGAGGCGGAGCCGGCCCATCGCCGCGCGCAAATTCTCGAAATCGGCGGCATCGACCGGAAACAGGCCGCAAAAAACCACTGGAATCGCCGGGCGGAAGCCGGGCAGCGCCGCCGCCACCGGCTTGCGGTCGTCGGTGATGGTGTCGCCGACGCGGGTGTCGGCGACCTCCTTGATCGAGCCGGTGAGAAAGCCGATCTCGCCCGGGCCGATACTGTCCATCTCGACGCGCTTGGGGGTGAACACGCCGACGCGGTCGACGTCGTAGGCGGCGTTGGTGCCCATCATGCGGATGCGCTGACCCTTCTTGAGCTGGCCGTCGACCACGCGGAACAGCACGACGACGCCCAAATAGGCGTCGTACCAGCTGTCGATCAGGAGCGCCTTCAGCGTCGCGGCCGCATCGCCCTTCGGCGGCGGCAGCCGCGTGACGATCGCCTCCAGCACCTCCGGCACGCCTTCGCCGGTCTTCGCCGAAATCAGGATCGCGTTCGAGGCGTCGATCCCGATCACGTCCTCGATTTGCTGCTTGATGGCTTCGGGTTCGGCCGCCGGCAGGTCGATCTTGTTTAACACCGGCACGATCTCGTGGCCGTTGTCGATCGCCTGGTAGACGTTGGCGAGCGTCTGCGCCTCGACCCCTTGCGAGGCGTCGACGACCAACAGCGATCCTTCGCAGGCGGCGAGCGAGCGGTTCACCTCGTAGGCGAAGTCGACGTGGCCGGGCGTGTCGATCAGGTTCAGCATGTAATCCTTGCCGTCGCGCGCGCGATATTTCAGCCGCACGGTCTGCGCCTTGATCGTGATGCCGCGCTCGCGCTCGATATCCATCGAGTCGAGCACTTGCTCCTTCATCTCGCGCGCTTCCAGCCCGCCGGTGAGCTGGATGATGCGGTCGGCCAGCGTCGATTTGCCGTGGTCGATATGCGCGATGATGGCGAAGTTGCGGATGTTGGAGATCGGACCCGCGCTCATGCCGCGCGGGATAGCATCGAGGTCCGGTAGCGGCAAGCAATCAACCCCTCTCCCACAAGGGGAGAGGGTTATTCAGCGTGCCGCAGAGCGGGGCGAGGGAGAAACATCAATATCGGTAATGATCCGGCTTAAACGGTCCGCTCTTGGCGACGCCGATATAGGCCGACTGCTTGTCGCTCAACTGCGTCAGCTTCACGCCGATCTTGTTCAAGTGCAGGCGGGCCACCTTCTCGTCGAGCGCCTTCGGCAGCACATAGACCTTCTTCTGGTACTTGCCGGGATTGGTGTAGAGCTCGATCTGCGCGATGGTTTGGTTGGTGAAGCTCGCCGACATCACGAAGCTCGGATGCCCCATGGCGTTGCCGAGATTCACCAGCCGGCCCTCGGACAACAGGATGATCCGCTTGCCGCCGGGAAACTCGATCTCGTCCACCTGCGGCTTGACGTTCGACCATTTGAGATTGCGCAACGCCGCCACCTGAATTTCGGAATCGAAGTGGCCGATGTTGCACACGATCGCGCGGTCCTTCATTTTGCGCATGTGATCGATGGTGATGACGTCGACATTGCCGGTCGCGGTCACGAAGATGTCGGCGCGCGCCGCCGCCTCGTCCATGGTGACGACCTCGTAGCCTTCCATCGCCGCCTGCAGCGCGCAGATCGGATCGACCTCGGACACCAGCACGCGGCAGCCGGCGTTGCGGAGCGAGGCCGCCGAGCCCTTGCCGACGTCGCCGAAGCCCGCGACCATGGCGACCTTGCCCGCCATCATCACGTCGGTGCCGCGGCGGATGCCGTCGACGAGCGATTCGCGGCAGCCGTAGAGGTTGTCGAATTTCGATTTCGTCACCGAGTCGTTGACGTTGATCGCCGGGAACAACAGCCGGCCTTCCTTCTCCATCTGGTAGAGCCGGTGCACGCCGGTGGTCGTCTCCTCGGTGACGCCGCGCACGCCCTTGGCCGTTTTCGAATACCAACCCGGATGCGATTTCAGCCGCGCCTTGATCGCGGCGAACAGAACTTCCTCTTCCTCGTTGGCGGGCTTCGAAATCACCGACGCATTGCTCTCGGCCTGCATGCCGAGATGCAGGAGCAGCGTCGCGTCGCCGCCGTCGTCGAGGATCATGTTCGGGCCTTCGCCGCCGGCAAACTCGAAAATGCGGTGGGTGTAGTCCCAGTAGTCCTTGAGCGACTCGCCCTTGATCGCGAACACCGGCACGCCGCGCGCGGCGATCGCCGCCGCCGCGTGGTCCTGCGTCGAATAGATGTTGCAAGATGCCCAGCGCACGTCGGCGCCGAGCGCGGTCAGCGTCTCGATCAACACCGCGGTCTGGATCGTCATGTGCAACGAGCCGGTGATGCGCGCGCCGCGCAATGGCTGGCTCGCACCGTATTCCTCGCGCGTCGCCATCAGGCCGGGCATCTCCGTCTCGGCGATGGCGATTTCCTTGCGGCCCCATTCGGCAAGGCCGATGTCCTTGACGACGTAATCCTGGGCGACGGCTTTGACGGCGTGCATGGCGGCCTCTTCGGGGATTTCGGGTTGGCGCCGCCAATTCGATTAATGGCCGGCGCGTGGGTCTCATAGCAGGCGCGCCGCAGGGCGGCAATCATCATATAAAGATTTCTTTATATGTGCGGTAAACGCTGTCTGAGCATGATCCCGAAAAGTGGGAACCGGTTTTCGGATAGGATCATGCTCCAGCAATCAGGGGATTAATCATCCTCGCCGAAGCGTTCGGCCAGAAGCTTCTCCAAGGCGTCGAGCGCGGCCTTCGCCTCCCTGCCGCGCGCCGAAACGCGGATCGTCGAGCCGCACGGCACGGCGAGCGTCAACAGGCTCATGATCGAATCGCCGCCCACCATCTCGCCGCAGCGCGTGACCTTCACCTCGGCGTTGAACTGCTGGACGGTCTGCACGAAGCGGGCGGAGGCGCGCGCGTGCAGCCCTTTTTTATTGACGAGCGTGAGCTCGCGAACGAGCGATCCTTCAGGCGGCGCCGGATCCGGCGGGCAATCGTCCATCCGGCTTCTCTGGTCATTTTCCCGCGAGCACGCGGCTCGCGATGTTGATGTATTTGCGTCCCGCCAGCTGCGCCTGCACCACCGCGTCGGCGAGCGGGCATTCCTCGCGCACGGTGGCGAGTTTTACCAGCATCGGCAGGTTGATGCCGGCGACGACCTCGATATTCGGCGAGTTCATCACCGAAATCGCCAGGTTGGAAGGCGTGCCCCCGAACATGTCGGTGAGGATGGCGACGCCCTGGCCCGAATCGACGCGTTTCACCGCTTCGATGATTTCCTGGCGGCGCTCGTCGATGTCGTCCTTGGGATCGATCATGATGGTTTCGATTTGCTGCTGTGGACCCATGACGTGTTCGAGCGCCGCGCGAAACTCGGCGGCGAGCCGGCCATGGGTGACGAGAACGATACCGATCATAGGAACCTCGCCGGGGCCAAGAATCGGCCGCCGGCACCCCGCAAACCACGCACGGGGGCGGCATATTCCTTAGGTGCAGTGCCGAAGGCAAGAGACAAGGATCAAACCACGGCGGCGCTCGAAAGCCTTGCAATCACCAGCGGAAACGCCGCTTCGCCGGCGGCGACGGCGAGCCGCGGGAGCTTGACGCCGAGAATTTCAACCTCGCTTGCGCCCGCCTCCGGCAGGCGCGCGCCGTCCGAGGCCGCGAGCTCGATCACGAGGCCGACGAGCGCGAGCGGCTCGCAATCGAGGCGCCGGACACCGAGACCGCGGACTTCGATCATGCCGCGGATCGTCGGCGGCGCTGCCGCGAGCAGGCGGCCGCCGGCGGCGAAAATTCGCACGCGGTCGTCGGCGACGAGCCGCGCGTAGCGAACGATCCCCGTGCGCGCGGCCTCGAGCAGCGCCCAGGCGAGGCGTGATTTGCCGGATCCGGCCGGCCCGCGAATGAGAACCGCGCGCTCGCCGACGAGCACCGCGCTTGCGTGCACCGTTTCACCTGCGGGCCCAGCCATCTCAGGGGGTCATCTTACGCGGCCGGCAGCCTTATGATGAAGCGCGCGCCGGCGATGCCGGGCTCTCCGCCGGGCACGCTCTCCATCCGGTTTTCGGCCCAGATGCGCCCGCCATGCCCTTCGATGATCTGGCGCGAGATCGAAAGCCCGAGCCCGGAATTCTGCCCGAAACCTTCCGGCCGGTCGGTGTAGAAACGATCAAATATTTTCGCCAGCGCCTCCGGCCGGATGCCGGGACCGGAGTCGTCGACGATAATTTCGATTTCGTTGCGCAGCCGGCGGCAAACGATGCGCACCCTGCCGCCTTTGGGCGAGAAGGAGCGTGCGTTTTCGACCAGATTGTCGATCACCTGCGAGATGCGCGAATCGTTGCCCGGCACCACGAAGCCGGCCGCGACGCCCGGCGCGCGCTCGAAGGCGAGCGCGATCGTGATGTTGTCGTCGCGCGGAACTTCGTTGGCGAGCGAGACCAGCGCGCCCAAAAGCTTCTCGAGATCGACCGGCATCGCTTCTTGCCGCTGCATGTCGGCGTCAAGCCGGCTCGCGTCGGAAATATCGGAGATCAACCGGTCGAGCCGCCGCACGTCGTGCTGGATCACCGCCAGGAGCCGGTTGCGCGAGTCCTCGGTCTTGGCAAGCGGCAGCGTTTCGACCGCCGAGCGCAGCGAGGTGAGTGGATTCTTCAGCTCATGCGCGACGTCGGCGGCGAAGCGCTCGATCCCCTCGATGCGGGCGTAGAGCGCGCCGGTCATCTCGCGGATCGCGCCGGAAAGGTGGCCGATCTCGTCGGTGCGGTCGGTCATGTCGGGGATCTCGACCCGCGCGCGAATGCGCCGCCGCACGCCTTCGGCGGCATGCGCCAGCCGCCGCAGCGGTCCGCCGATCGTGCCGGCGAGCAGGATCGAAAGCACGATCATCACGGCGGAAGCGATCAGAAATACCTTGACGATGACGAAACGCTCCGATTCCACCGCGGCGTCGATCTCGCCGGGTTGCGTCGACAACAGCAGCGCGCCCAACACGGCGCGGAAGCGCTGGATCGGAACGGCGACGGTCACGATGACCTGGCCCTGGTCGGTGACGCGGACGAGGTTTCCGTTCTGGCCGCCGATCGCTTGCGTCACTTCCGCATAGCCCTTGCCGTTGACGGGGCCGAGTTCCTGATAAACCGGCAGCTCGCCGCGCACGAGCCAGAGCCTCAGCCGGCGCCACTTCTTCTGGAACCAGTTCGGCGCCTGCACCTGCACCGGTTCGAGATCGAAGCGCAGGATTTCGCCGCGCATGTAGAGCGTGCGCGTGTCCAGAAGCAGCGCGCCGTCGCGGTCATAGACGCGGGCGCGCGTATTCGTCGGCGTCACGATGCGGCGCAAGAGCGGAGCCACGCGCTCCGGATTGATCGGAAAATCCAGCGCCGCAGTCGACTCGTCGCCGGGGCCGTAGCTTTCGCCCGCGCGCAATTCCAAAAGCCGCTCGGGATCGACGGTGATGGTGTTGGTGTCGGCGGTGGCGGAAGCGGCGATCGCGCCCGCGATGATCTCGCCCTGGATCAACAGGCTCTGGATGCGGGCGTCGATCAGTCCCGCGCGGTACTCGGAAAGGTAAAGAATCCCCGACACGAGCGCGACGAGCCCGGCGAGATTGAGCAAAACGATGCGCCGCGTGATGCTCGAAAAGCTTTGATTGGAGAGAAAGCGCTTGATCTTGCGGAGCGCCGTGAGCGCCTCAGCAAGTCGGCCGAGGTGGGAGGGCCTAGCGTGAATTTTCCCGACATCCGCCTTCATGTCGCGCGGGCGAAGCAGCCGCGGAAGGAGCGGCCCCTGCCTCAGGCCTCCTTGAACCGGTAGCCGACGCCGTACAACGTTTCGATCATTTCGAAATCGTCGTCGACCGCCTTGAACTTCTTTCGCAGCCGCTTGATGTGGCTATCGATGGTGCGATCATCGACATAGACCTGATCGTCATAGGCCGAGTCCATCAAGGCGTTGCGGCTCTTCACCACGCCGGGGCGCTGCGCGAGCGCGTGCAGGATCAGGAATTCGGTGACGGTCAGCACGACCTGATCGCCCTTCCAGGTGCAGGTGTGGCGCTCAGGATCCATGCGCAACAGCCCGCGCTCGAGGATTTTCGTGGAATCGGTTTCTTTCGCCGGCTGGCCGTCCTTGGAACCGTTGCGCCGGAGCACCGCCTTCACGCGCTCGACGAGTAGGCGCTGCGAGAACGGTTTGCGGATGAAATCGTCGGCGCCCATTTTGAGGCCGAATAGTTCGTCGATCTCCTCGTCCTTGGAAGTGAGGAAGATGATCGGCATGTCGCTCTTCTGGCGGACGCGGCGGAGCAACTCCATCCCGTCCATGCGCGGCATCTTGATGTCGAGGATCGCGAGATCCGGCGGGCTCGACTTGAAGCCTTCGAGCGCCGAGGCGCCGTCGGTGTAGGTCATAATGCGATAGCCCTCGGCTTCAAGCGCGATCGAGACCGAGGTGAGTATGTTGCGGTCGTCGTCGACCAAGGCAATGGTCGGCATGGCATCTCCTTAAATTCACGGGGGTTACGCCGACGAGAATTCGACGCGGTTCAACCCCGTGGTCGGGGCCGAAATGTGACGGCCCGACTGATTTGCCCGCCCCGACCGCAACTTAGACATATATAGAGAGCGCGCCAAGGGCGCGAATTGCTATGCTGTCGAACGGTTGGCGTTAAATTCTTGTAATTAAGGACCGATCGATGCACGCGGCGGACGATTTTAACCCTTCACGGAGTGCGAAACGGCTCCTGCGCGAGGCGGGAAGGGGGGCGCTCGCGACGCTCTCGCCGGGCGGCGCGCCGTATGCTTCGCTGGTAACGGTCGCGACCGCGATGGACGGGGTGCCGATCCTGTTGTTGTCGCGGCTCGCGCGCCATACCGCCAACGTCGGCGCCGACCCGCGCGTCTCGCTTTTGCTCGAAGGCGAGCGCGAGCGCGATCCGCTCGAAGGCGCGCGCGTGAGCTTGTCGGGCATATTGTCGCGGACCGATGATCCGGCCGTGCGGCGGCGCTTTCTTGCGCGCCACCCTTCCGCCGAGGCCTATGCGGGCTTCGCCGATTTCGGCTTCTGGCGCATGCAAATGAGCGGGGGGCATCTGGTCGCGGGCTTCGGCCGCATCGCCGACTTAAGAACAGACGAGTTGCTGACGGATATCGGCGATGCCGGGCAATTGGCCGCCTCCGAGGAAGACGCCGTCGCCCACATGAATGAGGACCACCGCGCTGCGCTCGCGCTTTACGCCGCAAACCTCCTCGGTGAGGAGGCGGGAAACTGGCGCATCGTCTCGCTCGATCCGGAGGGCTGCGATCTGATCCTCGGCGAACGGGCGCGCCGGCTCGAATTTCCCGAGCGCGTGACGGAGGCGGGCGCGCTCCGGCGCGTGCTGGCGCGGCTGGCGCAAGAGGCGAAGGCGCGGGTGTGAGATTTTTCGGCGTTTCAGTCGATGCGCCTGTTCTGTGGGCGCGCGAGGGCGCTGCACAATAACCATACAGGAACATTCCCGCGGATTTTACGTTGTTTTTTAGCCGTGATGGCGAAGCGCGTCGACGCGTACTTGGCAGGACTACCCCGCCCGATTATGGTCCCGCCTTCGCTAGGCCCGGCGGCGACGAGGAAACGCTCCGTGAAAGAAACTGGAATTCGCAACGGCGCCTTCGGCGCCGAAACATTCGGGTTTTCCGGGCTGAAGGCTGCGCACTGGAATCTGACCGAGCCTGCGCTCTACGAACACGCGCTGCGCGCGAAAGAAGGCGAGCTTGCCTTTGGCGGCGCGCTCGTCGCCGAAACCGGCGTGCACACCGGTCGCAGCCCCAAGGACAAGTTCATCGTTCGCGACGCGCTCACCGACAAGACCGTGTGGTGGGACAATAACGGGGCGATCACCACGGAGCAGTTCCAGCGGCTTCACGACGATTTCATCGCCCACGCCAAAGGCAAGGCGCTGTTCGCGCAGGACCTTTATGGCGGTGCCGATCGCCGCTATCGCATCAGCACCCGCGTCTACACCGAGCTCGCCTGGCACTCGCTGTTTATCCGCACGCTGCTGATCCGGCCCGAGCGCGGCGAGCTCAAGAGTTTCGTTCCCGACCTCACCATCTTCGACCTGCCGAGCTTCAAGGCCGATCCCGAGCGTCACGGCGTGCGCTCCGAAACCATCATCGCCATCGACTTCTCGCGCAAGATCGTGCTGATCGGCGGCACCTCCTATGCCGGCGAAATGAAAAAGTCGGTCTTCACCACGCTCAACTATTTCCTCCCCAACGACAGCGTGATGCCGATGCATTGCTCGGCGAATGTCGGCCCCGCCGGCGACACGGCGCTGTTCTTCGGGCTCTCCGGCACCGGCAAGACGACGCTTTCCGCCGATCCCAAGCGCACCCTATTGGGCGACGACGAGCACGGCTGGGGCCCGCAGGGCGTGTTCAATTTCGAGGGCGGCTGCTACGCCAAGACCATCAAGCTCTCGGCCGAGGCCGAGCCCGAAATTTTCGCCACCACGCGCCGCTTCGGGACGATCATGGAAAACGTCGTGATCGACCCCGGCACGCGCGTGCCCGATTTCAACGACGGCTCGAAGACCGAGAACACGCGCTGCGCCTATCCGCTCGATTTCATCCCCAACGCGAGCCCGACCGGCCGCGCCGGGCACCCGAAGAACATCATCATGCTCACTGCCGACGCCTTCGGCGTGATGCCTCCGATCGCGAAACTCACCTCCGCCCAGGCGATGTATCACTTCCTTTCGGGCTACACCGCCAAGGTCGCCGGCACCGAGAAGGGCGTGAAGGATCCGGAAGCGACGTTCTCGACCTGCTTCGGCGCGCCGTTCATGCCGCGCCATCCTTCCGAATACGGCAATCTCCTGTGCGAGCTGATCGCCGCGCACGGCGTCGACTGCTGGCTCGTGAACACCGGCTGGACCGGCGGCAAATACGGCGTCGGCCGCCGCATGCCGATCAACGTGACGCGCACGCTGCTCACCGCCGCGCTCGACGGCTCGCTCAAAAGCGCGAGCTTCCGCACCGATCCCTATTTCGGCTTCGCGGTGCCGACCTCGGTGCCGGGCGTGGAGCCGCACCTGCTCTATCCGTCGAAGACCTGGCGCGACAAAGCCGAATTCGACGCCATGGCGCGCAAGCTCGTGGCGATGTTCCAGGAAAATTTCGTCAAGTTCGAGCCGCATGTCGGCGTCGACGTGCGCCACGCCGCGCCCGAGGTTCGTATTGCGGCGGAATGACGGGAAACGCGCTTAGGCTTACTGCTGCCCGTTGTAGCCCATCGCCGTCGAGCCCCTGAGCTCGGAGGCGGTGAAATCCTTGAAGTCGAAGACTTGCGCCGCCCTCGCCGCCGGGGAGACCGGCTCGCTCTTCGCCAAAGGAGCGACGCCCAGCGGACTCGCCACCGGCGCGCTGCCGGGTCTTGCGACCTTGATCGCCGTCACTTTGTCGCGCATTTTCGCCGACAGCAGGGCGCCGTCGGCGGCCGGCGAGAAATCACTCGATTTGTATGCGCCGCCCTTGCCGCCCTTGAACACCACCGGCCCGTTCGTCGTCACCACGATGTCGCCGGGTCGCAAGGTGGGATCGGCCTTGACGTCGATCGCGGCATTGCCGGCGCTGTCGCCGCCGTTGCAACTGCAGCCTTCGACCAGCCGCTCGCGATAGACATAGGCATGCTTCAGGGCTGCGTATCGGCTGCCGTCGGAGGCGGCGGCGTTTTCAATATTGCTGCCGGAGTAGATTTTCGTCTCCGCCGTCGGGCACAGGGCGCTGCAAATCTTGACCGCGTTCGCGCCGCCTGCGTCTTTCGCCAGAGGGAAATAGCGGCCATCGCAGGTCCGCACGCAATAGGCGACCTGCGGGCCGCCATGGACGGGCGCCACCGGTTGACTATTGAGGCCGGGAAAATCGAGCGGGTTCGAAGCCGACGGCCCCGGCGGCGGCGGGGATGCCATCGGCGCTTGCGCCGACCGGCCGCCGCCAAACAGCTGCAAAATCGCGCCGAACAGCCCTTCTGCCTGCACCGTTGCCGGAACAAGCGTGGCCGCGATTACGAGAGCGAAACGCCAATGGCTGATACGGGACACTTTGCGGCTTCCTTGCTTGACGTGCGCAGAATAGCCCCCTCCCACGGCTGCGGAATTAACGCCGGCCGGAACAAAAGGTTGCAGTAAATTTTTGCTGAAGAACCCGGCGCGAGGCCGAGAAACGGGCGCATCAGCGCCGCAGAAACTCTTCCGCCGTGAACAGCGCCCGGAAGCGAAGGCCGGCCGCGGCGAAGGCTTCGGCGGCCCCTTCTTGGCGATCGACCATGGTGAAAACGAGCGCGACCTCGGCGCCCGCTTCCTTCACCGTCTCGACCGCCTTCATGGCGGAAGTGCCGGTGGTGGTGACGTCCTCGATCACGGCGACGCGTTTGCCGCCGAGCGATTCGTCCTTGGCGAGGCCTTCGATCAGGAGCTTCGCGCCATGCTCCTTCGGCTTCTTGCGTACGAAAAACGCATGCAGCGGGTTACCGCGCAACGCGCTCAACGCCGCAACGGCGCTCGCGATCGGCACCGCGCCCATCTCCAGGCCGCCGATATAGTCGAGCTCCTCCGGCGCGAGCGCGTCGAGCGTGAGCTCGGCCAAGAGCAGCGCGCCCTCGGCGTCGAGCATCGTCGGCTTGAGGTTGAAATAGAAATTGCTCTTGCGGCCGGAGAC
>Ga0207505_100033_pt1 | contig 31727 bp, 34 predicted proteins | sample NitcycUWRROWE17A_FD_188207 | JGI IMG/M metagenome (GOLD analysis project Ga0207505, IMG submission 188207) | Soil microbial communities from Arlington Agricultural Research Station in Wisconsin, USA - Nitrogen cycling UWRJ-ROWE17-A (SPAdes) | ecosystem: Environmental > Terrestrial > Soil >... | reverse complement strand
GGCGGCGAGCGAGAATTCCTGATCGAGCTCGGCGGTGTGCCGGTGGCTGCCGACACCATAGGCGTGAATTCCCTCCGACACCTCGCCGAACAGCATATTCTCCTTGGCCGCGCGCCCGGCGCCGGTCATGCCGGTCTTGGCGTCGATGACGATCGCGTCGGGATCGATGGCGCCGGCCTCCAAGAGCGGCACGATCGCGGTGATCGAGGTCGCGGGGAAACAGCCGGGCACCGCCACGAGCCGCGCCTTCTTGATCTGCTCGCGGTAGATTTCCGCAAGACCGTAGACCGCATCGCTCTGCAGCTCGGGCGCCAGATGGCCGTGCCCGTACCATTTTTCGTACATCACCGGATCCTGCAGGCGAAAGTCGGCGGAGAGGTCCGCGATCTTGAGCTTGCTGGAAGCGGCGAGCAGATTCTTGATCACGGTCTGCGTCGTGCCGTGCGGCAGGCCGCAGAAGATAAAATCGAGCGCGTTGGCGTCGATCTCCTCGATCTTCACGAGCTTGGGCAAGTCGAAGCCGGCGAACTGCGGAAAGACGGCCGTCATCACCTGGCCGGCATGACGGTCGGCGGTCAGCGCCTTGATCTCCACATGCGGGTGGCGGAGCAAAAGGCGGACGAGTTCGCCGCCGGTATAGCCGGAGGCGCCGAGTATGCCGATGCGAGCCTTGGAATCCACGATTGCCGCCTTCTCAAATGGGCCGGGAGCCTTAGCGCAAACCGGCGGCGAGCGAAAGCGGCGGGATAACGTGTTGTCTGCGGACCGGTTCCTCGTTTTCCACGCTTTGCTTTCCGTCGCGTCACGATTGCTAGGCTATGGGAGCCGCGATAGGGTCGGCGCGACCTTGAGGAAACAGCGAATAAGGATGGGTAACATGGCAGTGGACGGCACCTGGAACATCTCCATCGAAACGCCGATCGGCACGCGGCAGGCGACGCTCAGCATCGCGGCCGCCGGCAACGAACTCACCGGCACGCAAGCGGCGGACGGAAACTCGACGTCGATCACCGACGGCAAGGTCGACGGCAACAAGGTTTCGTGGAAAGTCGCGATCACCAACCCGATGCCGATGACGCTCGAATTCTCCGGCACGGTGAACGGCGACAAGATTGCCGGCAACGCCAATGCGGGCGCCTTCGGCGCGCTGCCGTTCTCCGGCACGCGCGGCTAAAACCAAATCCGCCGATCCGGCCGAAACGGGTCGGCGGGATGTTCTGAAAATTGTTTGCGCGCGAGCGCGGCCGCTTGAACTGCGCCGCACAAGCGCAAAGCCGAATGGGCCGCCGCCGGCTTGACTCGGCTCTGTTCCGTGGCCGACTCTGGCATCTGCGACTCAGCGACTCACCCTTGGAGGTCGAGATGGCGCGCAGAAAAGTCAAACGTCGCAAGGCTGATAGATCTCTCGTATCGGCGAAGCAACGCTACGAAGTTTATTATTTCGCCCGCAAGCACCGCATGACGCCCGCCGCGGTGCGTAAGCTCATCAAGAAAGTCGGCCACAGCCGCAAGAAGCTGGAGGCGGCCGTCGCCAAAATGAAGAAGAAGCGGCGCAAGGGCGCCAAGCGCAGGAAGCGGCGCTGATTTTCGCGCGGGCTTCCGCGCGATCCTGAGTTGAGCTGCGCGCTCGTTAAGCCGCCTCGGCGGGCACGAAAACTTTCACGGCGGCGGACGCTCGTTCCACGCGCTTCGCCGTCTCGAACCTCGAAAGCAGTGTCTCCGTCGCGATGAAATCCGCCTGCATTCCGATGTCGAGCGCCTCGCCGAGGATCGCGGCGGCGGTGGCAAAACACGATCCTGCCCCGCTCGCCCGCTTCGTGCCGCGTTTTCCGTCGAGAATCGCGTCGGCGTGATAGGCGAGATCGCCGGCATGCATCATGGGCTGGCTCCGCCCCCACGATTCGTAGAGAAGAATATCCCGCAGCGCGTCGGCCATCAGCAACAACGGGTCGTCGAACAGGCGCGATAGACTCTGATCAATGCGGACGAGCTTCTCGATCGCGTCGACGGCCGCCGCCGCCGTGGCGCGCGTCTCCTCGACGGTGCCGGCGGAGCGGCACGCGATTGCGACGCTGAACAGGCCGCTGAATTCGAGCGCGGCCGGCAGCACGCGGCTGACGATGGCGGCGATGATGTGCGCCGCGCGCCGTTCCTCGACCGCGTCGGCATCGGCACTGCCCGCGAGCCGCGTCACGAACGGCATCAACAACTTGTGGCGGAGCGCATCGTCCTCGATCCGGTCGTTGAGGGCGAGCGCGTAGGCCGCGAGCGGGCGCGAGAAACAGGGCGGGCAATCCTCCGCTGAGCCGATCTCGCGGTAGGCGATGCCGGCGGCGACGATCGCCGCCTCGTTGATGCAAGTGCCGCCGTCAGGTCCGGGAAACTCGTGACTGCCGGCGAGCAATTTCCAGCGCAGAATGCGATTGAAGTCGTACATCACAGTCCTCTCCCGCTCGTTAGGCGCCGCCCGCGCCGCCAACAATTTGGCAACGGCGCCGTTCCATGACGGAAGGGCGCCGCTTCATTCAATTTCGACAATCCCGGTTCGGCCTCCGCGCGCGCGGCTAGGAGATCGCCGCGAGGCCGGCGGGCGCACTCTTGCGCTTCGCCTTGTCGAGCCGCTCGGCGGCTTCCGCGATGCCGGCAATGTCGCCCTGTTTGCCGAGCTTGAGCGCGGAATCGAGGATGCTTCCCGCCTGGTGATAGACCCGCGCCATGGCGCGGTGGCCGCCGCGGCGGCTCGCCCGTTGCATTCCCTGCGCGACGTTCGCGGCGGCGATGGCCGCGCACTTCGCGGCGCCGACGAAATCGTTCCGCAAGCACGCATAGGCGGCATCGGCGAGTTCAGCGAGCGCCTGGTTCAGCCATGACGGCGGTGTGGGGCTTGCCGAGCCGCCGAACAGCCCTTGCGTGAGCCCGATCAAGTCGTAGCTCGACCCGATGACGCGAAGCTTTTCGGAGGCGTCGAAGAAGCCGTGGCGAAGCAAGGCGGGAACCATGATCGCCGACGCGGTGCGCAGCACGATCAGCTCGGCGCGCTCTTTCTCGGCCGCCGGCGTGTCGGCGGAGCCTTCGAGCCGCGTGACAAATGGCATGAGAACGCGCGCGCGAAGCGCGTCATTCTCGATGAGATCGTTGAGAAACAGCGCGTAGGTCGCGGCCGGTCGCGAGAAGCTTGCGGGGCAATCCTCGATCGAGCGCACGGCGCGGTAGGAATGGCCGGCGGCGACGACCGCCGCCTCGTTGACGCAGGTGCCGCCGTCGGGACCCGGGAACACGTGGCTGCCGCGCAGAAGCTTCCAGTTGAGGATCTTGTCGAAGTCGGCGAAGGCCACACCCATGGCACGGAAGGAATTGAGGTTCAGGAACTTCTTGAGCTCGAACATGACGGTTTTCCTCTCCCGCCCCGGCGCTCGTTTATGGCCGCAAAATTTTGCAAGCTTGAAGGCGCATTGGCGGCGACTTTGTGCGCAGGCCAACGATTTTCGCGTCGCCGGTCCGGCGAGGGGCCGAAAGGGCCGAGACATGGCATGATCGCCGAAATTGATTCGCACGGGCGAATTCTCTATGTCCCAGCGCACGATGGCCAAGAACGCCAAGAAAGCGGTGAAGAAATCGAAGCCGGTTCCCGGCGCCAAGGCGCGTCATAAGCGCGGCACCGGGCCGAAGCAGCCCGACCTGTTCGCGCGCGCCTCGGAGGCGGCGACCGCGAAAGCGCGCGGCGGCAAGGCGGCCGCCAAATCGCGCTCGGAATACGGCGCCCATCACATCGAGGTGCTGGAGGGGTTGGAGCCGGTGCGGCGGCGGCCGGGCATGTATGTCGGCGGTACCGACGAGCGCGCGCTGCATCACCTGTTCTCCGAGGTGATCGACAACGCGATGGACGAGGCGGTGGCGCATCACGCCACCACGATCGAGGTCGAGATGACCGCCGACGGCTTCGTGTCGGTCTCCGACAACGGCCGCGGCATTCCGGTCGAGGAGCACCCGAAGTTCAAGAAGAAGTCCGCGCTCGAAGTGATCATGACGACGCTGCACGCGGGCGGGAAATTCAACCACGAAGTCTACGAGACCTCGGGCGGCCTGCACGGCGTCGGCGTGTCGGTGGCGAACGCGCTTTCGGAAGTGCTGGAAGTCGAGGTCGCGCGCGGCGGCAATCTCTACCGCCAACTCTACAAGCGCGGCGTGCCGCAGACCGACGTCAAGCTCGTGCAGAAGGGCGTGAAAAAGCGCGGCACGCGCGTGAAGCTCAAGCCCGATCCCGAGATCTTCGGCAAGGGCGCCGAGTTCAAGCCGAAGCGCGTCTTCGCCATGACCAAGGCCAAGGCGTATCTGTTCGGCGGCGTCGAGATCCGCTGGTCGTGCGACAAGGCGCTGCTGAAAGGCATCGACGACGTTCCGCAGAAGGAAAGCTTCCACTTCGAAAACGGCTTGCGCGACTATCTCGGCAGTGAGGTCGAGGGCCACACGCTCGTTCACGCCGACATCTTCGCCGGCAAGTCCGAGAAGAAAGGCGGCGGCGGGGTCGAATGGGCCATCGCCTGGATCGCCGACGACGACGGTTTCCTGCACTCCTACTGCAACACCATCCCGACGCCCGAAGGCGGAACCCACGAGGTGGGCTTGCGCACCGCACTCTTGCGCGGCCTCAAGGACTATGCCGAGCGCGTCGGCAACAAGCGCGCCGGCCCGATCACCGCCGAGGACGTGATGACGGGCGCTGCCGCCATGCTCTCCGTCTTCATCCGCGATCCCGAATTCGTCGGCCAGACCAAGGACCGGCTCGCCACCGCCGAGGCGCAGCGCCTCACCGAGGCCGTCGTGCGCGACGCCTTCGTGCAGTGGCTCACCAGCAACCCGCTGCAGGCGAACAAGCTCGTCGACTGGGCCTCCGACCGCGCCGAGGAGCGGCTGCGGCGGCGGCAGGAAAAGGAAATCTCGCGCAAGACCGCCGTCCGCAAGCTCAGGCTCCCCGGCAAGCTCGCCGACTGCTCGAGCGGGGCCGCGGCGGGCTCGGAAATCTTCATCGTCGAGGGCGACTCGGCCGGCGGCTCCGCCAAGCAGGCGCGCGACCGCGCGATGCAGGCGGTGCTGCCGCTGCGGGGCAAAATCCTCAACGTCGCGAGCGCCGGCCGCGACAAGCTCGCGCAGAACCAGCAGCTTGCGGATCTATCGCAGGCGCTCGGCTCCGGCACCGGCTCGCACTACCGCGACGAGCAGCTCCGCTACGACAAGGTCATCATCATGTGCGACGCCGACGTTGACGGCGCCCACATCGCTTCGCTGCTGATCACCTTCTTCTATCGCGAAATGCCGAAGCTGATCGAGAACAAGCATCTTTATCTCGCGGTGCCGCCGCTTTATCGGCTCACCCACGGCGCCACCAGCGTCTATGCCCGCGACGAGAAGCACAAAGATCAACTTCTAAAGACGGTGTTCAAGGGCAAGACCAGGGTCGAGGTCAACCGCTTCAAGGGTCTCGGCGAAATGCTGGCGTCGCAATTGAAGGACACGATGAACCCGAAAACGCGGAGCCTACTGCGGGTGACGGTGAAGGACGCGCTGAAGGCGGCGACGACGAAAACGGTCGAGCGCCTGATGGGCAACCGGCCGGAGGCGCGCTTTCAGTTCATTTCGGAAAACGCCGAGTTCGCGAAGGAATTGGATATCTAAGTTTCAATCATCGTCATGGCCGGGCTTGTCAGCGCAAGTCGGCTTTAGCCGACTTGCGCAAAAAACTAAACCCGCCAAACTCGGGCAAGCCCGAGTTTGGGTGCCATCCACGTCTTAGCGGCAAAGAAAGACGTGGATGCCCGGCAACAGGCCGGGCATGACAAAATGAACTACATGCGCGGTAATTGATGGCCCTCGACCTCTCCCAGCTGAAGCCCGGCCTCACTGGCTCCGCCGATCTCGTCGTCGGCGAGGAGCACACGGCGCCGCGCGTCGGCTCCGGCCGCGTGCATGTGCTCGCCACCCCGGTGATGATCAATCTGATCGAGGCGGCGGCGCTTGCGGCCGTGGAAAACCTCTTGCCGCCCGGCCATCAGAGCCTCGGCATCCGCCTTGACGTCCGCCACTTCGCGGCAACCCCCGTGGGCATGCGCGTCACCGCGACCGTGGAATTGACAAAAATCGACGGCCGCGCGCTCTATTTCCGCGTCGAGGCGCACGACGAAAAGGAGCCGATCGGCGACGGCACGCACGAGCGCGTGGTGGTGAACGTCGAGCGCTTTGCCGCCCGCGTGCGGCGGAAGATCGAGGGCGCGTAGGGCGGCCGACGAAAAGCAGGCCTCCTGCCAAACCCGCGGATTAGTTCTTCGTCAACCAAGTGCGATAAGGGCGCCGAACAAGATCGATCGCCGCACGTTGGTTATCCGCGTCACGAGCATTTTTGGCCGCCAAACGCGGAGGCACGTATGCGGATAAACGGCTTGACGATTTCCGTTTTCGCGACCGCGGCGCTTCTCATCTGTGGCGCGCAGGTCGAAGCCAAGGCCATCAGTTGCCCGCCCGCCGCGAGCGGCGGATCGGCCAAGGCCGGCGAAACGGAGTGGTCCCATCCTTATCGGGGACCGCTGGTTTCGGTCGAGCTGCGCACCGAGAGTTCCGGCGATCGAAAAGGCGAAGCAACCGTGTTTTGCGTCCGCTCCGTCGGAACCATCAGCATGCCGGGCGGACGCTGCCGTTTAATGCCGGGTCCCGGAGGACGGATCACGGCAAAAACGGAAACAGGCACCGACATCGTCACCTGCACGCTATTGGGCGCGACCGATCAAACGAACGACCACGCCTGTATCGTCATGTGCGACTGAGCGTTGGTCGGCGCTCTTTTTCCGATTCCGCGCGGAACGGGACCACTTCACCAACGGGCAACGCGAGGCTGAGAAATGCGTTATCTGCCGCCTGCCGTTCTGCGGCGCGGCTTGTTCACGGACGAAGCCGGAGCCTCGCCGGCGTGTACAAACCCTTCGAACAGATTGACCAAGGGCTCGCCGTTATAATGTTTCATCAAATCATTGGGATGAATGAACTCGTCGCGAAACCAAGGAAATTTCCGCGGGTCGAACGCTTCGATCACCCATTCAATCATCCGCCGGACGCGCGGAATCCGGCCGGCGTCGGGATGATAGGTGAGCCATATGTCGAAGGGAAAATGAACGTCGAGGTCGACCGGAACGAATCTGCCGCCGATGGCGTGGATATAGGTCGGCACGCATCCAATCCCCGCCCCTTTGGCAATCGCCCATGAGTGCGCGGTGCTGGTATTGTTGATCATCGAAACGAAGCCGCTCCACGGAATCCCGGCAAATGCATCGTCGAAGAGTTTGCGCGTCCGGGTTTGCTCGGCAAGCTGCAGGACGACGCGGTGATTGACCATGTCCGGGATATTTTTCGGGACGCCGTAGGTTTCGATGTAGGAGCGCGCGGCAAAAAGCATCGAATGCAGCCGGCCGAGCTTGACCACTTTCATGTCGGGGGTCGTCGGTTTAATGAGCTGGATGGCAACGTCGGCCTCGAGCCGCAGCACATCGGCCGATTGCATCGCGCACATCAGGTTGACGACGAGGCGAGGATAGGCGCGTTGAAATTCGACCAGCCTCGGCGCCACCCAGAAGGTTCCCAAGCCTTCGGTGACCGCCAGTTTGACTTCTCCCGAAAGGGTCGGCAGCGCCCCGTCGCGCGCCCGCATGATTCCGAATGACGCCGCTTCCATTCCTCTGGCGGCGTCGAGAATGTGCTCGCCCTCGCTTGTCGTGCGCACGCCATCGACGTGACGCGTCAAAAGCTTGACGGCGAGCTGGCGCTCCAGCTCGTCAACCTGCCGGCGCACGGTGTTGATGGAAATGCCAAGCGCATCCGATGCGGCGCGAAAGCTGCCGCGGCGCGCCACTTCCAGAAAAAGACGTATGGCTTCCCAATCTACGCGATTGACAAGCACCGATTCCGAACGTTCCAAAACCGGAACACCGCTGTTCCGTTGTTGCCACATACGCCACACCCCTACCCGTCCTAACCTTTGCAGAATCCCGATTCGGATACAACCTGGAATAATGGCCATGACTGCCCACGACCATCGAATCGCCCGTACCGCAGCCCTCGGCCGCGTCCCCAGGCCGACGAGCCACCCGCTTACGGAACTCGATCCCCACGTCCTTGCCAGGCGCCTGGTTGTTTTCACCCCCTCCGGCTCCGAGGCGGCAAGACTGTGGGAAAACGCGCGAAAGGATATCGCCGTACTGACCACCACTGAAATCGTCCAGCGCGTCATGACGCACAATCCAGACAGCTTCTGGGCTATCGCCCGGCGGAACCATTACCGCTCAACGGACCCCAAGGGGGATGGCTTCCTTGCCTTCCTGATGCTCAACGAAGCCGGCATGCAGGGCCTCGTCGACGGAACGCTGAACACGAAGGAACCGGAGCTTAAATTCCTGGCGCGGCAAAACGAGAAACCGGCGGGCATCTATGTCTGGGGCGTACATGCCCGCGGACCGATCGCCGGCGGCATCCCGCTGGCACTCGAGAAGGTTTGGACACCGCAATATCGCGACGTAAATATGTACGCCCGCGCCGTTACCACGGACGGACAGCGATTATTGGAAGCGACGGGTTTTCAGCACGGCGCCTCCTATCAGGGGATCACGACATCTCTCCTGCATATGTATTGCCGCTCCGACGCCTCGGAGAATTCTCCGCACCGCAGGCATTATTCGCCGGCTCCGCAAAAGCCCGAGCTCACGGTGACGGTCGCGCGCACGATCGAGGATTTCATGCGGGTGACCGCCATCCGCAGCGCCGTTTATATCGCCGAGCAAGCGTGCCCATACGAGGAAGAGTTCGACGGGAACGATTTTTCGGCCACGCACATTCTGGGTTACGTCGGCGACGAGCCGGTCGGTTGCATGCGGATCCGGTATTTCGCCGATTTCGCAAAGGTCGAAAGGCTTGCGGTTCGAAAGGAATTCCGCAGCGCCGGGCTCGCGCCCCGTCTTGTGCGAACCAGCGTCGAGCTTTGCGAAATGAAAGGCTACCGGCGAATCTACGTTCACTCGCAGAAGCGTCTCGTTAACTTCTGGGCAAAATGCGGCTTCCGAAAACTGGAGGGCGGCCGAGAATTGGTTTTCTCGGATTTTGATTACGTTGAAATGATTCTCGACGCCGACCGGCACCCGCAGGCGATCTCGATCGGCGTCGATCCCTACGTGATCATCAGGCCCGAAGGCCAATGGCACGCGCCCGGAATATTGGAACGCTCCGCAGTCCGGCCGATCAAACAGATTTGAAACGAAAGGATTCAGGCCTTGAGCTCCGTCGTCGACATCAGAGCCTACGTTGACCCTTCGATCATCCCGATCGTGGTGTTCGTCGATCTTCAGCAGGAATACATTGCGAGCCCGCGCGCGCTCGCGATCCCGTCAGCCGCCGAGGCGATCGTTCATTGCCGCGCCGCGCTCACGCACGCCCGCAAGATCGGCTGGCCGATCGCATTTGTCCGTTGGTCCGGCCGCTCGCCTTTTTTCAATCAAGCGACGAGATTTTCCCGCTGGATCGAAGGTTGCCAGCCCACCGGGGCCGACATGATTTTCGAGCGCAGCCAGCCGTCATGTTACGCCAGTGCGGAATTCAGCGAAGTCGTAGCTTCCAGCGGCGGCAATTTGGTGCTCGCGGGTTTCGCCGGCGAGACCGCGTGTCTCTCAACGGCCGTTGATGCATTCCATCGAGGTCATCGTCTCACCTACCTCGCAAATGCGTCTGCGAGCCACGGGCTGGATGACATCGGGGGCGGCGAATTGCATTCGGCCGTCACCAAAGTCATCGGTCTTTATGGAGATGTCATGCCGACGAATGCCTGGATTTCGGCGACGTCGCGAAGCCCGCGGTCGTTTGGAAAACCGCGCCTGGTCAACCCCAGCTCGGGCTTTGCCTAGCGCGGCAAGGACTAATTCATCCGAACAGGATCGGAAGCTGCCTTGGTCCGCGCACGGTGCCTTCGGACCATTTCACCGGCAATGACGGATCGAGGCGGAATTCGGGAATACGCTTGAGCCATTCCTCGATCGCGATCGTGATTTCCAGGCGCGCCAAATTGGAGCCGACGCAGCGGTGAATGCCGAGACCGAACGCGGCGTGCCGGTTGTTGGTGCGCTCGATGACGACCTTGTCGGCCTCGGGAAACATCATCGGATCCCGGTTGGCGGCGGGAAACGACAATAACACCATGTTGCCCGGCTTGACGGAGAAGCCGCATACCGTGGTTTGTTTCACGACTTCACGCGCCATGGTCACCGGCGCATAGGCGCGCAGGAATTCCTCGATAGCGGTCGGCATCAGTTGGGGTTCGGCGATCAACCGCTTGCGGTCTTCGGGCGTCTTCGCCAGATGCCACAGGCTCGCGCCGATCGCGCTCCAGGTCGTGTCGATGCCGGCGATCAACAACAGCCGTAAGGTTCCGACGATATGCACGGCCGAGAGGGGCTCGCCGTTATGCCGGGCTTGCATCAGCGCAGTAATCAGGTCATTGCCGGGATGCTGCCTGCGCAACTCAATTTGGCCGGCGAAATAATCGGACATTTCGCGGATCGCGCGCATCAGCACCGCGTTGTCGGTGATACCGATCTCCATGATTTCATGAATCCATTTGATGAAGTAATCGCTGTCCTTTTCGGGAATGCCCAACATGAGGGCGATGACCCGCACCGGGATATGTCTGGAATATTGCGCTGCCGCGTCGCAATGTTTGTCGGCAATGAAACGCCCGATCAGCTCGTTGCAGACATCGCGGGTTTTCGATTCCAGCTTCTTCACCGCGGCCAAGGTGAAATACGGCAGCAGAAGAAGCTTCGCGGGCCAGTGATGGGGCGGATCCGACGTAATCGGCGGCGATGAAATGGGCGGATCGGGCCGCTCGTTGCGCACCATTACGCGGCGGGACGAGAAGTGCTCGGTATCGTGAGCAATGGCGCTGACGGCCTCGTAGCTGGTGGGCAGATAGACGCCCATGAACCGTTGGCTGTGCGCGACCGGGCAGGTTTTCCGTAAGTCATCCCAAATCGGGAAGGGGTTCTCGGTCCAACGCGGGTCGGTGTGGTCGAAGTCGGTCGTCCAATCGGCAACAGGCGGATGCTCACGCATTGGCCGGACCCCTCAATCCTCGATGATATCGATTGCAAATTCCGGGCAATTGGCTTTCGCAAGCCGGGCCTTGTCTTCCATCGGTTTCGGCACCGTGCCGTCGCCGATTTCGTGAGCGTTTCCGAGTTCATCGAGTTGGAAAAGATCGGGCGCGATTTGATGGCAACGATTGTGTCCTTGACACTTGTTCTGATCAACCCTGAGCTTGAGCTTCCTGGCCGGCGTCATCAGGCATTCCCTCCCTGTTCCAGGTCGCTGTTCCGAAAGTGGAACGCCCCTTTCCATTACCGCTTACATACCGCAACGGGTGTCGGCGGTAACCTTCCTCGCGGGATTAGGGGCAAATCATCTTCCTGGAAGGCTGAGGCTAGAAAAATGGGGCAAATTCAGCCCTCTCAGCGATCAAAGCCGACTGCCAGATCGGAAGTTCCGCCTCCCAGGGGGTTTTCCCCCAGTTTGTTCAAATTGGCGCGCCATCCCTTGGCGCGCCAAGCGAAGCACGGAGAGGTTATGCCGACGATTTCGATCAGACCTAACGGGGAAACCAGCATCCGCTGCTTCCAGCAATTGGTCGTAGACGCCGTGGAATTGGCCGGCTCCATTTCGCCCTCCCTCAAGGCGCAGCTGATTTGCGTTCTCGGCTCGGCATTCCCCGCAAAAGTTTCGCCGACGACCAGTCATCAAGAGGCAAGCTTGCCGGCGGTGTTGCGCATGCTTGTGTTCGCCAGGCACGAGGCTGATCAGAGTTCTGCTCTCCAAAATGCGCGACAACCGCTCGATACGTGCGTGGCAGTTCTCATCTATCATGCAAGTTGCAACCCGTTGGGGATGACCGCTAAATACCACTGATCAGCCGGCTTTCCCGCCCCATGCCGACGACAACGTAAAACCTCCCAGTGCCTCCAATCCGACCCCGGCCGGCTGCGTGCCGGGTATGGTCACGGAACCTGTTGCGATGAGCGATAGGGAACGCTAAGGCTATCAAGAAGTAGTGGAAAAATCCGTCGTTACAGCTGTAGACTAACAGCCGCTCTTTCAGTACCCATATTATCCGGCTACAACTCCTACGGGCTTATTCAGGATCGAAAACATGAAGAAACCCAAATCGGTTGACATCGTGGTGGGAAAGCGAGTTCGGCTGCGGCGTGTCGCCATCAAGATGTCGCAGCAAGAACTGGCGAAGGCGCTCGGCATTACGTTTCAGCAGGTCCAGAAATACGAAAACGGGACCAATCGGATTAGCTGCAGTCGGCTCTATGACATCGCCCGGGCGCTAAAAACGCCGATCAGCTACTTTTTTGCCGATCTGGCCGACAAGACGTCGGGGCCCGATCATATTTTTGATGAAATCCCGACGAGCAGAATCAAGGACAGCGCCCAATTGGTTCACGCTTTTCTCAAGATTCCCAACAAGAGCGTTCGGCGCAAGGCGATCGAGCTGCTCGCGAGCTTGGCACGAACCTAGCGCCAATTCTGCCGCGACTGTGAGAGCGGCCGGCTTCGCCGACGTCGGCGTTTGCCGGCCGGTCAAAGCCGGCTTATTTCTTCACCAGCGGACAGCGCGAGGCCGAGAGCGGCTGGAAGGCCTCGTCGGCCGGGATCGTGCCCTTGACCTTGTAGTAGTCCCACGGCCCCTTCGATTCCGCCGGCGTCTTCACCTCGACGAGATACATGTCGTGCATCATGCGGCCGTCTTCGCGGATCTTGCCGTTCTTGATGAAAAAGTCGTTGACCGGCGTCTCGCGCATCTTCTTCATCACCGCTTCGCTCTCGTCGGTGCCCGCCGCCTGCACCGCCTTCAGGTAGTGCGCCACCGTGGAGTAGACGCCGGCCTGCGCCATCGTCGGCATGCGGCCTTCCTTCGCCATGAAGCGCGCGGACCATTGGCGCGTCTCGTCGTTCATGTCCCAATAAAAGGCCGTCGTCAGCAGCATGCCCTGCGCCTTTTCGAGCCCGAGCGCGTTCACGTCGGTGATGAAGACGAGCATGCCGGCGAGCTTCTGCCCGCCCTTGACGATGCCGAATTCGGACGCTTGCTTGATGGCGTTGGTGGTGTCGGCGCCGGCGTTGGCGAGCGCGATCACCTTTGCCTTCGAGGCTTGCGCCTGCAAGAGGAACGAGGAGAAGTCGGCCGTGTTGAGCGGCGCGCGCACGCCGCCCACCACCTTGCCGCCGTTCGCGGTCACTACCGCGGCGGTGTCGCGCTCGAGATCCTGGCCGAAGGCATAGTCGGCGGTGATGAAGAACCAGGAGTCGAAGCCCTGCTTCACGGTGGCGTAGCCGGTGCCGTGGGCGAGCGCATAGGTGTCGTAGGTCCAATGCACCGAAAGCGGACCGCAAGCTTCGTTGGTGAGGCGCGTGGCGGCGGGGCCGTTGAAGACGATGATCTTGTTCTTCGATTTCGCGACTTCGAGGGCGGCAAGCGCGGTGGCGGAAGCGGCGACGTCGAGAATGGCGTCAACCTTTTCGTTGTCGAACCATTCGCGCGCTTTCGACGCGGCGATGTCGGCCTTGTTCTGGTGATCGGCGTAGACGAGCTCGATCGGCTTGCCGAGCACTTTGCCGCCGAAATCGTCGATTGCCATTTGCGCGGCGTCGGCGCTGCCCTTGCCGGTGATGTCGGCATAGATGCTCGACATGTCGAGGATGAGCCCGATCTTGACGACGTCGTCGGAAATTTTCTGGGCCAGCGCCGGCGTGACGGCGACGATCGCGGCGGCGGCGAGCAAGCCCGCGAGCCTGCGTTTCATGTGATCCTCCCTGGCCGCGCTTTTTCGCGCAGTCGATTGTTATCGGGCGATCATCCGCCGCGCCCGACGGCGCGTCAACGCGGCGAGCGCGGTTCGCATTTCTGCACGGCGGAACGGGAGGAACCAAAGCGGAAAGGCCCGCGTTCTTCCGCCATCACAGGAGGCAGCGATGGCGACGTGCGATCTTTGCGGCAACGATTACGACAAGACATTTCAAATCAGGAAAGACGGCAAGGAATGGACGTTTGACAGCTTCGAATGCGCGATCCAGCAGCTGGCACCGACCTGCGCGCATTGCGGATGCCGCATCGTCGGCCACGGCCTCGAGAAGAGCGGAAAATTCTATTGCTGCGCGCATTGCGCGCACGAGAGCGGGGTGAAGGAATTGCGCGATCGCGCCTGAGTCTTCGGCGCGGAATCAAAAACCCCCTCCCGATTTTCACGAGAGAGGGTTCCCTTAGACCTTCGCGCCCGCCAGTACATCCGTGGTCGGTCGCGGCCGGTCAAAGTAGCGGTTGCCCGCTATGAGAGTGTTCAGCCTGCTTGAAGGTTTTCGGCCGATTCCTTGCCGTTCTTCGGACTGCGCACGACTTCGAACGAGACTTTCTGACCCTCGTTCAGCGTGTACAGGCCCGCGCGTTCGACGGCGCTGATATGGACGAACACGTCCTTGCCGCCGTCATCCGGCTGGATGAAGCCATAGCCTTTTTGCGAATTGAACCACTTTACGGTGCCCTTGCTCATGGGTGCCCCTCGGTTAGTGCGTGTGTAGAAGCCGCGCGCAACTGCGCGAAGCCGGGTTTCATCGATGTTTTGGAGAGTTCGTTAGCTGGGCGTGTCACCACGCGGGCCAAGTCGTCGGCCGAAAACTCGATGTAAGCCATATAGAGGCGAAATGCGGCGCGATCAAGGCCCCCCTGAAAGGTCGACCTTGAATCGAAATGTACCGCCAGCCTTCACGATATGCCCGCCATTGAAGTGGCCGCCGATTACCAGCGTCGGCTTGCCGGCCAAATCCGAAAACAGTTCGCGGCGGGTATGGGTCGATTGCACGGGATCGGAGTCGAAGGTCGAAGCCCAATCGATATGCGCCATCTGACAGGGGTGATGCGCCACGTCGCCGGTGAGCACGGCTTCCTCCCCATGCGAGCGGATGAGCACGCTCAAATGGCCGGGACTGTGGCCGGGCGTCGAAAAGACGCTCACCTCCTTGCAGAGGCGATCGCAGGGCTGGATGAAATCAACCAGCCCGGCGTCGACGACGGGCTTCACCGAATCGTCGAACACGGCGGTCTCGTAGGGATCCTCGCGACGGGTTTTCCAGTAGTCGTACTCGGCGCGTCCGAACAGGTAGCGCGCCTTCTCGAAGGTCGGCACCCAGGCGCCGTCCGCGAGCCGCGTGTTCCAGCCGACATGATCGACGTGCAAATGGGTGCAGAGCACGGTGTCGATTGTCTTCGCCGCATAGCCGGCCTCGGCGAGCCGGCCGAGATAGGGCGTGGCGAGCCCGTTCCAGACCGGAATGCCCCGCCCCTGCTTGTCGTTGCCGATGCAGGTGTCGACCAGGATCCGGCGTTCACGGGTCTCGACGAGGAGCGAGTGGATGCTCATCTTGAGGCGGCCTTCCTCGTCGGCGAGGTGCGGCGCGAGCCAGGAAAGCTTCTTGATCTCCTCCGGCGTCGCCTGCGGCAGCACGAATTTCGTCCGTCCGAGCGATTCGAGCTCGACGATCTTGGTCACCGTAACGTCGCCGATTTTCCATTGCATGGCGGACGGCCTTCTCGCAGGGCACAAGATTGCGCGATCGATTAAGCTCGTGCAACTGAAGTGCGGAACGCGAAAAAACGAACCAGTCTTTCCCGCTTCGATCCTCTTGCGCCGCAAATCGCCCCGGTATTCTGTCGGGTAAGAAAATTCACCGAGGAATTGGATGCGCACGCAAGTCGGAATCGTCGGCGCCGGACCGGCGGGGTTGATGCTTTCGCATCTCCTCGCCCGCGAAGGCATCGATTCCGTCATCATCGAGGACCAGAGCCGCGCCCATGTCGAATCGCGCATCCGCGCCGGCGTGATCGAGAACTGGGCGGCGGATCTGCTCGCGGAAACGGGGGTCGGCGCGCGCATGCAGCGCGAGGGGCTGGTGCACGAGGGAATCGCGATCGCACTGAACGGCGAGCGGCGGCGGATCGATTTCAAGCGCCTCACCGGCCGCGGCATCATGGTCTACGGCCAGCACGAAATCATAAAGGATATGATCGAGGCGCGGCTTGCCGCCGGCGGCCAGATCGAATTCGAGATCACCGCGGCGAGCGTGCACAATTTCGACGGCCGCGCGCCGAAGATCCGCTACAAGAGAGGCGGCGAGGCGCGGGAAATCGCCTGCGACTTCATCGCCGGCTGCGACGGCTTCCACGGCATCTGCCGGCCCAGCATCCCCAAAGGCGTGCTCACCGAATTCGAGCGAATGATTCCGCTCGGCTGGCTCGGCATTCTGTCGCAGTCGCCGCCGCCCTCGCCCGAGCTGATCTATTCCTACACCGACCGCGGTTTCGCGCTTTATTCGATGCGCTCGCCGACGGTGTCGCGGCTCTACCTGCAATGCACGCCCGACGAGGACCTCGCGAAATGGCCCGACGACAAGGTGTGGAAGGAACTGAAAACCCGCCTCGGGCCCGACGGCGACAAGCTACTGCAGGAAGGCCAGGTGCTGGAAAAGAGCGTCACCGCGATGCGGAGCTTCGTGGTCGAGCCGATGCAGACGGGACGGCTATTCCTCGCCGGCGATGCCGCCCACATCGTGCCGCCGACGGGCGCCAAGGGCATGAATCTCGCAATCGCCGACGTGTTGTTTTTCTCGCGGGCGCTCACCGAATTCTACCGCTCGGGCAAGACCGCGTTGCTCGAGGGCTACACGAAGAAATGCCTTTCGCGCGTGTGGAAGGCGCAGCATTTTTCCTGGTGGATGACCTCGATGCTGCATCTCAACCCGGACGACGGCCCTGCCGAACGCCGGCGGCAATTCGCCGAACTCGATCACGTCACCAGCTCGGAAGCGGCGTCGAAATCGCTCGCGGAAAATTACGTCGGCTTGCCGATCGAGTAGGAAGCCGAAAGACGGGATTTAATATGTCGCCGGCGGCGCAAAGAAGCAGCGCCGGCTGCCGTCGGGCCGCTTGCAGCGCCAAAAGGCGCCGTCGGGGGAAGGCTGCGCTTCGGAGAGCGGGATGACTTCGCCGCTCGACAGCTGATAGCCGGCCCGCGTCTCGCGAACCGCGCTCTCGGTGAAGCAATCGCCCTCGCCGCAGCACCATTCGCCGGCGGCGTTGCGCAGGCCGCTGCGGCTGATCCAGGAATCGTGGGCAAATGCCGTGGAAACAATCGCCGACCCGGCGAGAGCAAGGGAAATCGAGAGAACCCAGCGCATGACGGCTCCTTCGTTGGTAAGACCCAACCCAAGGCGACCGACTCCTGAACGTCTCCCTAAAACTCACGCTCCATTATTGTGCCAAGCGAATCACGGCTGCCATTGCAACGCACAACAAGGAAAAATGCAAGCGAGGCAAAACCCTGAAGGATTCAGCTCGCGAAGAAGTCAAACACGAGCCTTGTCACTTCCTCGGGCTTTTCCATCGTCGACATATGGCCGCAGCCCGCAAGGGTTACGAGCTTCGCGCCCGGAATTCCCTTGGCGATTTCCTCGGCGTGCGCGGGCGGCGTCAGCTGGTCGCTTGCGCCGACGATGACCAGCGCCGGGCATGTGATCGCGCCGAGCATGGGGCGCGAATCGGCGCGGCCGATGATCGCGCGCTGTTGGCGGACGAAAGCCTCGGCGCCGGTTTCTTCCGCCATCTGGTCGATCTCCGCGCGCAAGGCGCGATCCTGCCGGCGAGACGGATCGACCAACAGCGGCCACAGAACATTATTGATTTCAAGAAAGTGACCCTTCTGCGCGAGCGCGACCAGTTTCTCGCGCCGCTCGGTCTGTTCCGGCGCCTCCGGCCGCGCCGAGGTATCGAGCAGCGCCAGCCTCAAAACGCGCGCGGGCGCCTGCCGCATGATTTCGAGCGCGATGTATCCGCCCATCGACAGTCCGGCGAGGCGAAAACGGCCCGGCGCCGCGGCGAGAATTTGCCGCGCGATCTCCGCCATGGATTCGCCGCGGCGATGATCCGCAACCGTGACGGAAGCAAGACGCCAAAGGGCGGGGATCTGCGCCGCATAGAGCCGCGGCGAACAGTTAAGCCCGGGAACCAGCAAAATCGGCGCGGAATCGGAACGATCCGGCATCGTTCACCCTAGCTTGAGCATCCGACGAAAGGTTTGGGATTGGACATTGACTTCGTCCCGTTTATTCCTATGTTGCAGTGCGTCGATGATCGAGAACTGAATCGCGCTCCCTATCGACCTCATTGCCCGCCCTCGACCGATGAGCGGCTGGCCCTCCGGAGCGCCATCCCACGGAATTCCAAGCTAGATGTCATTTTCACAACTCGGCCTGAGCGACAAGGTGCAAGCCGCCGTCGCCGCCGCAGGTTACACAACCCCCACTCCGATCCAACAACAGGCGATCCCGGAGATCCTCGCGCGGCGAGACGTATTGGGCATCGCGCAAACCGGCACCGGCAAGACCGCCGCCTTCACGCTGCCGATGCTGACGATGCTCGAGCACGGCCGGGCGCGCGCGCGCATGCCGCGCACGCTGATTCTGGAGCCCACGCGCGAGCTCGCGGCGCAAGTCGAGGAAAGCTTCGACAAATACGGCGTCAATCACAAGCTCACCGTCGCGCTGCTCATCGGCGGCGTCTCCTTCGACGATCAGGACACCAAGCTCACGCGCGGCGTCGACGTGTTGATCGCGACCCCCGGCCGCCTGCTCGATCACCATGAGCGCGGCAGGCTGTTGCTCAGCGGCGTCGAGCTTCTCGTCATCGACGAGGCCGACCGCATGCTCGACATGGGCTTCATCCCCGACATCGAGCGGATCTGCAAGCTCGTGCCGTTCACGCGGCAGACGCTGTTTTTCTCCGCGACCATGCCGCCGGAAATCGCGCGGCTGACCCAGACCTTCCTCAGCAACCCGGTCCGGATCGAAGTTTCGCGGCCGGCCACCATGGTTGCCAGCGTGACGCAGATCATCATCCCCACGGCCGCCGACCCGGAGAAAAAGCGCGAGGTGCTGCGGCGCCTCATTCGCGACGCCGACGGGTTGAAGAACGGCATCATCTTCTGCAACCGCAAGACCGAGGTCGCGAAACTCCACCGCTCGCTGGTGAAGCACGGGTTTTCGGCGCTTGCCTTGCACGGCGACATGGACCAGCGCTCGCGCATGAACGCGCTCGAGGCGTTCCGCAAGAACGAAGTGGTGCTTCTGGTCGCGAGCGACGTCGCCGCGCGCGGGCTCGACATTCCGGAAGTGAGCCACATCTTCAATTTCGACGTGCCGCATCACGCCGAAGACTACGTTCACCGCATCGGCCGCACCGGCCGGGCGGGAAGAAGCGGCGCCGCGATCACGCTGGCCGCGCCCGCCGACAAGAAGTCGCTGGCGGCGATCGAAAAGCTGATCGGGCAATCGATCCCTTGGGCCGCGAAGTCCGAGGGGGCCGAGGCAGCCGGCACAGCGCCCGAACCGGTTCGCTCACATCGTCATCGCGAGGGCCGCGGCTCGCGTTCGCCGCGACCGCAGCGGCCGGCGCACTCCGGACGTCCGGCAACACCGGCCGCGTCGCCGACCTCGCGGCCCGCTCATTCCGAACGCCCAGCGACACCGGCCGCGCCGCCCGCGCGCCCCGCGCATTCCAGCCGCCCGGCGACAGCGGGCGCTCCGGCAATCCCCGAATCCGGCCAGCAGACCGATCAATCGCATCTGCCGGCGTTTTTGCTGCGTCCGGTACCGGTCAAAGCGTCTTAACGTTTGATTTACGGCTCCTTCACCATCCTTTCCTAGGTTGCCGTCGGGGCATTGGGATGGTCGCGAGCCGCGGGCCTTTGGGCGCATGGTCGAGAACAACGACGAGTACGAACGAACGCTCGCCTTCGCTGAGACGGCGCTCAATCAGATCAAGGCGCTGAAGCTGAGCGCGCATCCGCGCAATTTCGAGGTCTGGTACACCTACGCGACCCGCCACAATCCGGGTCTCAACCAGGCCATCAACGAATTCCTCGCCCGCAAAACCCGGCTCACCGACGCGGAGCTCGAGCGCATCTACGACAAGTACCTCTCGCCGTTGCGCTTCAGCGAGCGCATCGACGAGGCCGGCGGCAAGATCATGGGCGAGATCGAGCAGGTCATGTCGATGATCGACGTCGCCATCGGTTCGGCCAACGACTACAGCGAGTCGCTCGCCGGCGCGGCCAAACAGATCTCCCCCGACGCCGACCGCGACCAGGTGCGGCTCATCGTCGAGACGCTGGTGCGCTCCACCAAGGAAGTCGAGGTTACCAACCAGACGCTGCAGAAACGCCTGGTGGATTCGCGCGATGAAATCCGCGAATTGCAGGAAAACCTCGAGGTCGTGCGCACCGAATCGCTCACCGATCCATTGACCACGCTGTCGAACCGCAAATATCTCGAGGAAGCGATCACGCAACTGATCGGCGAGGCGCAGACCAAGGGCACGGCGTTTTCGGTCATCCTCTCCGACATCGACCACTTCAAGAAATTCAACGATACCTACGGCCATCTCACCGGCGACCAGGTGCTTCGGCTCGTCGCTGCTTCGCTCAAGGAGAATCTCAAGGGGCGGGACGTCGCCGCGCGCTATGGCGGCGAAGAATTCGCCATGCTGTTGCCGCGCACGAGCTTAAGCGACGGCGTCACCGTCGCCGAGCACCTCCGGTATGCCGTCATGAGCAAGGAATTGATCCGCCGCTCGACCGGCGAGACGCTCGGGCGCGTCACGATTTCGCTCGGTGTCGCGGCGTGGCGGAAGGGCGACACCATGGCCTCGCTCCTGGAGCGCGCCGATTCCTGCCTCTACGCGGCCAAGCACGCCGGGCGCAATTGCGTAATCGGCGAGACGGCGATGGAGAAGCTTGAGCCGCAAGTCGCCTGAGCGCCTTTGATCAACGTTTCGATTTCAGGGTCTTTCGCTTTACCCGCGATTTTTTCGCCGCCGCGCGGCGCGCCACTTGCAGCGCCGCACGCGCGAAATTGGCCAGATCATCCGGATCGTCGAGCAGGCGGTCGGGCAACCGCCAGAAGGACATGACCACCCGCCTCCCCTTCGCCCGATAGACGAACGGCGCGGAGCCTTCGGCTTGCAGCGCCGGGATCGTTGCGGCATCGGCTTTCAGGAAAATTTCACCGCCCAGCTCGAGGGCGAACATCACGCCCTCGGCATAGATGCCGGCGCCGCCGAACATGCGCCGCACCGAAACCGGGCCGAAAGCCGAAAAGAGTTCGCGGATTTCCTCGGGGTCGTCGAGCGCCACCGATTAGAGCGCCGTTGCTCTAAGTTGCACGTCCCTAACATTTTGCTGAAGCATGATTTTTTCCGAAAACCGGGTTCCACTTTTCGGGATCGTGCTTTAGGCGTGCTGTCCGGCTTGTTCGCCCTTGGCGGGCGCGAGCGAGACCGATTCGCCGCAGCCGCAGGCCGAAACCTCGTTCGGGTTGCGGAACACGAAGCGCGCCGACAGCTTGTCGACCACGAAGTCCATTTCCGAGCCGAGCAGATAGAGCACCGCCTTGGGATCGACGAGGACGCGCACGCCGTGCGCGTCGACCACTTCATCGCCGCGCGCGACGTCGGTGGCGAGATCCAACTGATAGGACATGCCGGCGCAGCCGCCCTTGGTGATGCCGACGCGCACGCCGACAGCGGGCTTTTCCGCGCGCGCGACGATGTCGCGAATGCGAGCGGCGGCCGCTTCGGTCACGGTAATTACGGCGGGTTTCGGGCTAGCGGTCATCTTCGATTCCAATCCAACGGTATTTTACCTGAACTAAGATGGGGTTACCACAGATTGAGCGCAAGGCGGGCTTCCTCCGACATGCGGCTCTGGTCCCAGGGCGGGTCGAACACGACATTGACCTTCACCGGGCCGAGGCCGGCGACGGAGGCGACGGCGTTCTCCACCATGCCCGGCAGCTCGCCCGCCGCCGGGCAATTGGGCGAGGTCAAGGTCATGTCGACCGTGACCGCGCGGTCGTCGGCGATGTCGACTTTGTAGATCAGGCCGAGTTCGTAAATGTCGGCGGGAATTTCCGGGTCGTAAACCGTCTTCAGCGCCGCCACGATATCGTCGGTCAGGCGGGCAAGATCGTTCTCGGGAATCGCCGAGTGAATGGCCGGCGCGTGCGGCAAAGCAGGCGCGGCCTCCAGATTCTCGGATTTGGTCTTGTCGTCCATCACATCGTCCATCATGCGAACAAATCTTGCGCCTTCAGGAGCGCCTCGGCAAGCACGTCGACTTCCTCGCGCGTATTGTACATCGCAAATGAGGCGCGGCAGGACGCGGTCAGACTATAACGATTCAAAAGTGGAAGCGCGCAATGGGTTCCCGCGCGCACGGCGACGCCGGAACGGTCGATCACGGTCGCGACGTCGTGCGGGTGCGCGTTCTTCATCTCGAAGGAAATGATCGCGCCTTTGTCGCGCGCGCGACCCAGGATCTTCAGGCTGTTGATGCGCGAGAGCCGCTCGGTGGCGTAGCCGAGCAGCGTCTTTTCGTGTTCCGCGATTCTCGGTTTGCCGATCGAGCGCACGTAGTCGATTGCCGCCGCCAGTCCGATCGCCGGTACGATCGCGGGCGTGCCGGCCTCGAATTTGTACGGCGGATCGGCATAGGTGACGCGGCTCTCGGAGACCTCGCGAATCATCTCGCCGCCGCCGTTATAGGGCGGCAGCTCCTCGAGCCAGGGCGCCTTGGCGTAAAGCGCGCCGATGCCGGAAGGGCCGTACAGCTTGTGGCCGGTGAAGGCGTAGAAATCGCAGCCGAGGTCCTGGACGTCGATCGGCAAGTGGACGGCGGCCTGGCTGCCGTCGACAAGCACCGGAATATTCTTCGCGTGCGCGATCCTGACCACGTCCTTGATCGGCACGACGGTGCCGAGCACGTTCGACATGTGGGTGATGGCGACGATTTTCGTGCGCGGGGTGAGCAGCTTCTCGAAGGCGTCGAGCAGGAAGTTTCCGTCCTCGTCCACGGGCGCCCATTTGAGCACGGCGCCCTTGCGCTCGCGGTGGAAATGCCACGGCACGATGTTGGAGTGGTGCTCCATGATCGAGAGCACGATCTCGTCGCCCTCGCGGATGTGGGCGAGGCCGAAGGAAGCGGCGACGAGGTTGATCGCTTCGGTGGCGTTGCGGGTGAAGACGATCTCGGCGCTCGACTTCGCGTTCAGGAACGCGCGCACGCTCTCCCGCGCGCCTTCGTAGGCTTCGGTCGAGGCATTGGCGAGAAAATGCAGGCCGCGATGGACGTTGGAGTACTCGCGCTCGTAGACCTCGCGCATGCGCTCGAGCACCGCGCGCGGCTTCTGCGCGGAAGCCGCGTTGTCGAGATAGACGAGCGGCTTGCCGTAGATCTCGCGCGCCAGAATCGGAAAATCGGCGCGCACGCGGGCGACGTCATAGCCGTTCTTGACCGCGGGATGCGATTCCATGGCCGCGCCCCTCACCCGCGCTCTTTCAGCCAGTTGGACGCGCGCAGCATCAGCGCTTCGCGCAAGCCGTCATGGGCGATCGCTTCGAGCGCCTCGCCGACGAAGGATTGAATGAGCAGCGCTTCAGCCTGCTTGCGCGGAATGCCGCGCGCAAGACAATAGAACAAAAGGTTCTCGTCGAGCGCGCCGGACGTGGCGCCGTGGCCGCATTGCACGTCGTCGGCGAAGATTTCGAGCTCGGGCTTGTTGTCGGACTCGGCGCTATCGCTCAACAGGAGCGCATGCGTCGCCATCCTGGCGTCGGTCTTCTGCGCGCCGCGGCGCACGATGATCTTGCCCTGAAAGACGCCGCGGCTCGTGCCCTCAAGCGCCGATTTGTTGAGCTCGCGGCTGGAGCAGCCGGGCGTCGCATGATCGACGACGATGGTCGTGTCGGCGTGCTGGCGGTCGCGCAGGAGATTGGCGGCGGCGAGCTTCGCCTCGGTGCCCTCGCCGGCAAAACGCTGAAGGATGCTGAAGCGCGAAAGCGCGCCACCCAACGTGACCGGATGCAGCGAGAATTGCGCCCGCGCGCCGATCTCGGCGAGCAGCGTGGAGAGATGAAGCGCCGCGTCGCCCTCGGCCTGCAGGCGCACGAAATCGAGCGCGCCGTCGTCACCGATATAAAGCTCCAGCGCGCTATTCGCCTGATAGCCGACGCCGTTCGGACCCAGGAAGCTCTCGATGAGGGTCGCGCGGGCCGACGCTCCGATCAACATGAGCGTGCGGGCGAAACTCGCCACCGGCGACGGGCCGGGATGGCAATGCAGGATATGGAGCGGCCTTTCGATCTTCGCGCCCTTTTCGAGCGCGACGATGATTCCATCGTTGAGAAACGCCGTATTAAGCGCCAGTGCCGCGTCGTAAGTCTCGGGCGCGATCACGCCGATCTTCTCGGTGAGCTTGTGGCCCTCGGCGAGCGCGCGGGCGAGCGGAAGGATCGTGAGCCCGGGTTCGAGCGCCTTCAGGTCCGAAAGCTCCGGCACGAGGGCGCCGTTCACCAGCACGAGCCGGCGCGCTTCGATGCCCGGAAACGGGTCGAGCGCCTTGGCCGCTTTGATCGCGCTAGCGTCCGGCGGCGGCGCGAGCGGGGCGGCTTCGCGCATCAGCGCGCGAAGATCGGTGTATTTCCACTCCTCGATCCGCCGGTGCGGCAATCCGCTTTCGAGGAAGGAGGTCGCCGCCTTCTCGCGCAGCTTCGCGACCGATCCACTGCCCGGAAGCTTCGCGCGTCCGGCTTCGATCGCGGCGGCAAGCGCCTGTTCGGCGGGCGTGCGAACCGGCTTCAGTTCGGCATTCATAGCATCACGCCGCTTGCCCGGAGGCGGCATAGCCCTTTTGCTCGAGCTCGAGCGCGAGCTCCGGCCCGCCGGAGCGCACGATCCTGCCCTTCGCCATCACGTGCACGAAGTCGGGCACGATGTAGTTCAACAGCCGCTGGTAGTGCGTGATCACGACGATCGCGCGCTTGGGCGAGCGCAATTTGTTGACGCCTTGGGCGACGACTTTCAGCGCGTCGATGTCGAGGCCCGAATCGGTCTCGTCGAGCACGCAAAGCCTCGGCTCGAGGAGGGCCATCTGCAGGATTTCGTTGCGCTTCTTCTCGCCGCCCGAAAAACCGACATTGACCGCGCGCTTCAACATGTCCGGGTCGATTTGCAGGGCGGCCGCCTTTTCGCGCACGAAGCGCAGGAAATCGGGGGTGGAGATTTCCGCCTCGCCGCGCTTCTTGCGCACGGCGTTCACGGCGGTGCGCAGAAACGTCATGGTGGTGACACCGGGAATTTCGAGCGGGTACTGAAAGGCGAGAAAAAGCCCCTTCGCCGCGCGCGCGTCGGGCTCCAATGCGAGCAAATCCTCGCCGTCGAAGCGCACGGCGCCGCCGGTGACCTGGTAGTTTTCCTTGCCGGCGAGAACGTAAGACAGCGTCGATTTGCCCGAACCGTTGGGCCCCATGATCGCGTGCACCTCGCCTGCGTTCACGCTGAGGTCGAGGCCGTTGAGGATCTGCTTGCCGTCGATTTCGACCTGCAGGTTGTTGACTTCCAACAAGGACATTGTGTTCTCGCTTTATCTGTTGAGGGCTTCCTCGCCGCGGTGTCGGGCGATCAGCCGACGCTGCCTTCGAGCGAAATCGCGATCAGCTTCTGCGCCTCGACCGCGAATTCCATCGGCAGCTGCTGCAGCACGTCCTTGACGAAGCCGTTGACCACGAGCGCGACCGCTTCTTCCTCGGAAAGTCCGCGCTGCATGCAATAGAACAGCGTGTCCTCGGAAATCTTCGAGGTGGTCGCTTCGTGCTCGAACACGGCGGAGGAATTCTTCGCCTCGATATAGGGCACGGTGTGCGCGCCGCACTTGTCGCCGATGAGCAACGAATCGCAGTTGGTGAAGTTGCGCGCGCCGGTGGCCTTGCGATGGGCGGAGACGAGGCCGCGATAGGTGTTGTTGGACTGAGCCGCGGCGATGCCCTTGGAGATGATCCGGCTGGTCGAATTCTTGCCGAGATGGATCATCTTGGTTCCCGAATCGACCTGCTGGTGGCCGTTGGAGATCGCAATCGAATAGAACTCGCCGCGCGTGTTGTCGCCGCGCAGGATGCAGCTCGGATATTTCCAGGTGATGGCGGAGCCGGTCTCGACCTGCGTCCACGAGATCTTCGAGTTGTCGCCGCGGCAGTCGCCGCGCTTGGTGACGAAGTTGTAGACGCCGCCCTTGCCGGACGCATCGCCCGGATACCAGTTCTGGATGGTCGAATACTTGATCTCGGCGCTATCGAGCGCGATCAATTCGACCACCGCCGCGTGCAGCTGGTTCTCGTCGCGCATCGGCGCGGTGCAGCCCTCGAGGTAGCTGACGTAAGAGCCCTCGTCGGCGATGATGAGGGTGCGCTCGAACTGGCCGGTATTGCGCTCGTTGATGCGGAAATAAGTGGAAAGCTCCATCGGGCAGCGCACGCCCTTCGGCACGTAGACAAAGGAGCCGTCGGAGAAGACCGCCGAGTTCAGCGTCGCGAAGAAGTTGTCGGTGATCGGCACTACGGAGCCGAGGTATTTGCGGACGAGCTCGGGATGCTCGCGAATGGCGTCGGAGATCGAGCCGAAAATAACGCCGGCCTTCTTCAGCTCTTCCTTGAAGGTGGTGACGACCGAGACGGAGTCGAACACGGCATCGACCGCCACGTTCGAGCGCTCGACGCCGGCGAGCATTTCCTGCTCGCGCAGCGGAATGCCGAGCTTGGCGTAGGTCTTGAGGATCTCCGGATCGATTTCGTCGAGCGACTTGATCCCCGCCTTCTTCTTCGGCGCGGAATAATAATAAAGATCCTGATAGTCGATCGGGCCGTATTTCACCCGCGCCCAGCCGGGCTCCTTCAGCGTGAGCCAACGGCGATAGGCGGCGAGCCGCCACTCCAGCATCCATTCCGGCTCGTTCTTCTTGGCCGAAATGAAGCGGACGGTGTCTTCGGAAAGGCCCTTCGGCGCCTTGTCGGATTCGATGTCGGTGATGAAGCCGTACTTGTACTGGTCGACATCGATGGAGCGGACGCGCTCGACGGTTTCTTGAACGGCAGGCATCGAATTTCTCCTCATCGCAGCGGCTGCAAAGGCCGCGGATTGGATTTGAGTTCAGGCGGCTTTCGTACGGCTCCGTTCTGTCAGCGCGGCGTAAAGACGAGCGAAGATTTCCAGGAAGCGCACGATATCCGCCTGGGTCGAATTCCAACCGAGGCTCGCGCGCACCGCGCCGCGCGCCAGCTCCGGCTCAATCTTCATCGCGGCGAGTGCGGCCGAAGGCCCGACCTTGCCCGACGAACAGGCCGCTCCCGCGCTCAACGCCACGCCCTCGAGATCGAAGGCGATTACCGCGGTCTCGGCGGCAATCCCCGGCACGGCGAAGCAGGTGGTGTTCGGTATGCGGAGCGCACCCGCGGACAAAATGACGGCTCGCGGCGCGATGTCCAGCAACCCGTCTTCCAGGCGATCACGCAGTCCCGCCAACCGGCCCACCTCTTCCGCCAACATCATCCCGGCGCTGGTCGCAACGGCGCCAAAGCCGGCGATGGCCGCGACATTCTCGGTGCCCGCACGTGCGCCGCGCTCCTGGCCGCCGCCGCGCAACAGCGGCGGAAGGCGCGTATCGGCGTCGCGCGCAATCAACGCGCCGACGCCCTGCGGCCCGCCCAGCTTGTGCGACGAAAGAGATATAAGGTCGGCGCCGCTGGTCTCAAGGCCAAAGGGGTAGCGGCCGGCAATCTGCACGGCATCGGTGTGAAATACGCCCTCCGCCGCATGCACGCGGGCGCCGATCTCGCGCAGGGGCTCGATCACCCCGGTTTCGTTGTTCGCCGCCAGCACGGAGACGAGCGCTCGCCGGCCGCCATTGCGGTGGCGCGTGAGCATCGCATCGAGCGCGACCAAATCGACGATGCCTGCGCGATCGACCGGAACGATTTCGATTCGCTCGGCCGGAAACCGTCCGCCCGCGCGCACCGCCGGATGCTCGACGCCGGAGATCAGCAACACATCACAGCGTACGGGGCGGCCCGACAATTCCAGCTCCGGCGACAGCGCAAGCGCGATCGCTTCGGTGGCGCCGCTGGTGAAGGTCACGGCGGCGGGTTCGGCGCCGACGAGCGCGGCTACGGCCGTGCGCGCCGCTTCAATGCGCGCGCGCGCCGCGCGGCCTTCGGCATGGATCGAGGAGGCATTGCCCGTCTCGGCCAAGACGGCCGCCATCGCCGCGCGCGCTTCGGGGCGCAGCGGCGAGGTCGCATTGTGGTCGAGATAAACCCGGTCTGTCATGGTCCGCCTCAACGGAACCGTTTCTGCTTGCAAACGGGTGCCGTTTCGCCATATGAAGGGCAGCACCTGTTACCTAACCCGCGTTTTCTCAAAGCGCTACAGGGTGCTATCCAAATTTAGAATTATTCTAAACTAATATGGCCGACCGCACCAGCGAGTCAAGCCAAGTACCGCTTGTTCCCGCTGATCCGGGTGGATGGCTTGGTCCGAACGACCGATCGCCGCGCGAGGAGAGACGATGCCTGAGGTAATCTTCACCGGCGAAGACGGTCGAATCGAGGGGCGCTTTCACCCCGGCCGCACGCGCAACGCGCCGATCGCGATCATCCTGCATCCGCATCCGCAATTCGGCGGCACGATGAACAATCCGGTCGTCTACAACCTCTATTACGCCTTCGCGAACCGCGGCTTCGCGGTCCTGCGCTTCAACTTCCGCGGCGTCGGCCGCAGCCAGGGCTCGTTCAACCACGGCCAGGGCGAGCTTTCGGACGCGGCGGCGGCGCTCGATTGGGTGCAGGCGGCCAATCCCGAAGCGCGCGCCTGCTGGATCGCCGGCTTCTCGTTCGGCGCCTGGATCGGGATGCAGCTCCTGATGCGCCGCCCCGAAATCGAAGGCTTTCTGTCCATCGCCGCGCCGGCGAGCCTTTACGATTTTTCCTTTCTCGCGCCCTGCCCGTCATCCGGCCTTTTCGTTCACGGCGAAAAAGATGCGGTGGTGCCGGTCGCGGCGGTCCACCAGCTGGTCGAGAAGCTGAAGACCCAAAAGGGAATCGTGATCGAGCAGCAGCTGGTGAAAGGCGCCAACCACTTCTTCGACGGCAAGGTCAACGATTTGATGGAAGTGGTTAACGATTATCTCGACCGGCGGCTGCCGCGGTCGAAGGCAAAGGCCGACGACGCGGCTTAATCCGCTCCGGGCGTCGCCACCACGCCGCCGGGCATGGCGCGCGCCACCCCGGTTGTCGTGGGGAACGTCAGCGGCAGCCCTTTCAGCGTCCGCACCGCGAGATAGGCGAAGGCTTGCGCTTCGATCGCGTCGGCCGACCAGCCGACGTCGCCGGCGCGAAGCAGCGCGGTGCCCAGCCGTCGCCCGAGCATCGACATCAGCGTTGCATTGCGCGCGCCGCCGCCGACGGCGATGATCGTCGCGGGCTTCATCGGCAGGTGACCGAGCGCGCAGGCGATGGATGCCGCGACCGTGGCGGTCGCGGTCGCGGCGGCGTCCTCGATGGACAGGCTTGCCAGCGGCAAGGATGCGAATGCCGCGCGATCGAGCGATTTCGGCGGCTGCCGCGCAAAGAACGGATCGGCGAGCACGCGCGCGACGATCGCCTCATGCACTTCGCCTTTCGCCGCGAGTTTTCCATCGAGATCGTGAGCGGCACCCGTGCGCGCGCGCACCAGATCGTCGATCGGCGCGTTGCCCGGCCCCGTGTCGAAGGCAATGGGATCGCGCGCGCCGTCGATAAACGTGATGTTGGCGACGCCGCCGATATTGACCACGGCCACGGGCCTCCGAACGTCCAGATTCTCCGCAAGCGCCCGGTGATAGACCGGCACGAGCGGCGCCCCCTCGCCGCTGGCGGCGACATCGGCGGCGCGGAAGTCATAGGCCACCGCGAGCTTCAGCCGTTTCGCCAAGGCCTTGCCATCGCCGATTTGCACCGTCAGCCGTGCTTTCGGCCGGTGCAGCACGGTCTGGCCGTGAAAGCCGACGATGGCGACCTTACTTTCCTCGATCTTATTTTTGGCGACGAAACCCTCGACGGCCTCGGCGTGGGCGCGGGTGACCAACGCTTCCGCCGCGGCCAACGCGCCCGGCCGCGCGGTGCGATCGGTGAGCGCCGCCGCCGCGCCGAGCGCGCGCCGCAACAGCGATTGCTCGTCCGGCGAATAAGGCCGGTAGCCCGCCGGCCCCAGTCGCCCGATGCGCTCACCGTCGGTTTCGATCAGCGCGACGTCCACGCCGTCGAGCGAGGTGCCGCTCATTGTGCCAATGGCGCTGAGAAAGCTCATGGTGTGCGTTTGAATCCCGGGAAAGACCTGTTACACCAGCGCGCTTATCACGGCGAGCAACCCTCCCTATCACACCCACGGCCATGACCGCCTACAAGTCCGATTTTCTGCGCGAACTCGCGGCCCGCGGATATATCCATCAGATATCCGAGCCCGCGGCCTTGGACGCGCGCGCCAAGGCGGGCCGCATCACCGCCTATATCGGCTTCGACTGCACGGCGCCCTCGCTGCACGTTGGCTCGCTGTTGCCGATCATGATGCTGCGCATTTTGCAAAAGACCGGCCACAAGCCGATTTCGCTGATGGGCGGCGGAACGACGCGCGTCGGCGATCCTTCCGGCAAGGACGAAAGCCGCAAGCTCCTCACCGATCAGATGATCGAGGAGAATTTGAAAAGCATCCGCGCGGTGTTCGCAAAATTCCTCAAATTCGGCGACGGCGGCGCCGATGCCTTGATGGCGAACAACGCCGAGTGGCTGAACAAACTCAACTACATCGATTTTCTGCGCGACGTCGGCAGGCATTTCTCGGTGAACCGGATGCTCGCCTTCGATTCGGTGAAGCTCAGGCTCGAGCGCCAGCAGGAATTGTCGTTTCTCGAATTCAACTACATGGTCTTGCAGGCCTATGATTTCGTCGAGCTGTACAAGCGCCACGGCTGCATCTTGCAGATGGGCGGCTCGGATCAATGGGGCAATATCGTCAACGGCATCGATCTCGGCCGGCGCGTCGAGAGCGCGCAGCTGTTCGCGCTCACCTCGCCGCTGATCACCACCGCGGGCGGCGCCAAGATGGGCAAGACCGCGGCCGGCGCGGTGTGGCTCGATCCGAACATGGTGAGCCCCTACGCGTATTGGCAATTCTGGCGCAACACGGCCGACAGCGATGTCGAGCGCTTCCTGAAGCTTTTCACCGAACTTGCGCTCGACGAAATCGCGCGTCTTGCCGCGCTCAAGGGCCAAGAAATCAACGAGGCGAAGAAAGTGCTCGCCAGCGAAGCGACCGCTCTCCTGCACGGCCGTCCCGCCGCCGAAGAAGCCGCGAAAGCCGCCCGCACGACGTTCGAGGAAGGCGGATTGGCCGAAGCGCTGCCGACGGTCGAAATCAAGCATGCCGAGCTCGCGAAGAAGATCGGCGTGCTCTCGGCCTATGTGCAGGCCGGGCTCGTGAGCTCGACCAGCGAAGCGCGCCGCCAGATCAAGGGCGGCGGACTCAAGGTCAACGACGCCGCCGTGACCGACGATAAAATGATGCTCACGCCGAAGGATCTGACGCCCGAGGGCGTGATCAAGCTATCGCTGGGAAGAAAAAAACACGTGCTCTTGAAGCCGGTTTGAAATTTTTCCGAACATGATCTCTTCCGAAAACCGG
>Ga0207505_100032_pt1 | contig 32163 bp, 27 predicted proteins | sample NitcycUWRROWE17A_FD_188207 | JGI IMG/M metagenome (GOLD analysis project Ga0207505, IMG submission 188207) | Soil microbial communities from Arlington Agricultural Research Station in Wisconsin, USA - Nitrogen cycling UWRJ-ROWE17-A (SPAdes) | ecosystem: Environmental > Terrestrial > Soil >... | reverse complement strand
GGCGGCGGCCGGCACCGCGGCGAATGTCGAGAAAACCGCTGCCGCGACCGAGGAGTTGTCGGCCTCGATCGCGGAGGTGCACGGACAGGCCACGCGCAGCGCCGGGATCGCGCACGGAGCCGTCGCCGGCGCTGAGCGCACCAACGCCACCATGCGCTCGCTGCACGAGGCGGTCGAGAAGGTCGGCTCGGTGGTGGGCCTTATTTCCGACATCGCCTCGCAGACCAATTTGTTGGCACTCAATGCGACGATCGAGGCGGCGCGCGCGGGCGAGGCCGGGCGGGGCTTCGCGGTGGTGGCCTCGGAAGTGAAGGCGCTCGCCACACAAACCTCGAAGGCAACCGACGAGATCGGCCGCCAGATCGGCGTGATTCAAGAGGCGACCCGCCGCTCGGTGGAGGAGATCGCCGGCGCCGGTCGCACCATTTCCGACATTGCCGCGATTGCCGAGGCGGTCGCGGGCTCGGTCGACCAACAGGCGGCGGCGACCGCGAGCATTGCCGAAAGCGCCACGAGTGCCGCCGTCAACGCCACCACCGTCGCCGAAGCGCTCGACAGCGTCGGCGACACCATTCGCCGCACGCAGGAGGCGGCGAAGGCCGTACTCGAATTCTCGCGCGCGCTCGAGGGCCGCACCGGCGAATTGGACACTGCGATGAATACGCTGTTCAGGACCGCCGCCGGCCGCACCGGGGTGCGGCAACTCGCTCGACTCGAATAGGGCCGGGCGTTTCCGCTCCAACAAAAACGCTGTATATTCAAAATGCAATCGGCCCGGACTGCCATCCGAGCCGATCAAAACCATGGGCGTGCCGACGCCGCTTGTCGCGAAGCATTTAGCTTACGCGAAACGGGGGCGGCTGCCAATGTCAAACCGAGTTGACTACAAGGGCTGGGTATTAGGCGACGAAGCCGAGGAATACCTGGACAAATTCGATCAAGTACAGCGGCTTACAGGGCGAATTCGTTTTGTTTCAGGCCAGATCGGCCAAGTTGCTGAACTTCTGAGGAGTTGTCCGCAGAGAGCGTTTGCATCGATACACGACGATTGGCCAACGCGAGAACAATTGCGAGAAATGGTCAAGGAATGGGAAGACGCGAAGGCTCAATTGCCTAATTACTGGAACCGGCTGTCGGAAGATATTCGACGAGCGATGCAGAGCAAGCATCCGGAGGCCGCAACAGAAATTCGAATAAGAGTTCCGGATGATTACTAAAACGCGGCGAGCAGGGGCTCTAGAGCGGCCGCTTGAACGACAAATCCGCGCGCAGCTTGATGACCTCGCCGAGCCGGCGGACCTCGCCGAACATTTCCTTGAGCCAAGCGCGGATCGAGGCGCGGGCTTCTAACGACAGATAAGCGAGCGAAAGCTCGCCGAGCGGCCGCTCAACCGGTGTCTCGCTCATGAATTCGCTCAGCGAAAGCTTTGGATCATCGATCACGCCCGCGAACATCGGGTCGAGCAGCGGCATATAGAGATTGAGATCGTGCGCCATCAGCGACCTGTAGTGATCGCTTTGCTGCACCTGCCTATCCGCTTTTCCGAGCAGCGCGTTCTCGACGACGATGAAGTGGCAATCCCGAAAGTGGTCGCGCAGGAGCCGCCCCTGCTCGTAGCTCTCCACCTCGCGGTCGCAGATGTAGACGATCACCGGTTCGATCTCGCGCGCGCGCGCCTCGGCGACGTAGCCGATTTCCTGCATGAGCTTGAAGAACTTACGAAAACCCCGATGCGTGAGGTCGACGACCCGCGGCACTGCGGCAGGCGCGGTCAACGTATCGAAAAGCTTCATTTGATCGGGGACGCGGTCGAGATCAATGACGACGGCCCGCGCGGGGAAGCAGGCGGCGAGTTTTCGCTCGACGAAGTCGGTATCGAAGATTTCAGGCTGCTGGCCGGAAAGAATGGCGTGGTCGGCCAATAGGCGCGAAAGCAAGGTCTTGCCGGTCCGGCCGTGCAGCGAGGCGATGATATAGGTGTAGCTCTTCATCGCCGCGCGATACCTCGTCCGTCAGGCTTCGATCCGATCCTCCCGCCCCTTGGTCTCGGGGTCAGCCTTGCGCGCGATCGGTAAGCCGATCAATCAGCCCCACGCGGTCATATTCGCCGTAAATCTGGTTGAGCCAGGTCCGCACGTAGCCGCGCAGAACCAGCGAATAGTTGGCGTTGTGGCCCTGCGCGCTCTTGTTCTTGGCGAAGGTCGAGAACGGCACGCCCGAAAGTTCCACTTGCTCGAACGCCATTTCATTGAGCTTCGGAATGTTGATCTCGATCGCGCCCTTCGCCTGCTTGAAGTAACTGTCGTAGATCGCCGGATCCCACTCGAAGAAGCTCGTCTCGTTGATGAAGTTCTTCACCGCGAAATAGTTGCGACCGGCGGTATAGGGCATCACCTCGTTGATCTCGTCGAGCGACGAGATGGAGGGGCCGAGTATGTGGAACAGAAGAAAATTGAATTCGCCGTTCCGCACCGCGTCGAAGAAGCCGACATCGGTGAAAGCCTTGAGCGTGCTCGACAAGAGGCCGGCGCGGATGTCGATAACGCTGATCTTGATTTCGCTGGTGGTCAGCGTGTCGAGCATCTTCATCTGGTCGTGCGCCGACGTCACTTCGACGATTTCGGTCACGTCGGGATGGAAGCGCTTGAGCGTGCCGCGCGGAAACTCGGAGTCGAACGCGCGCGCGAGCGTGTTCTTCGACGCGATGTAGTCGAGCGCCGTGCGCGTGATCGTCGTTTTGCCGACGCCGCCCTTGTCGGCGCCGACGATGAGTACCGCTGGCTTCATGGCAACGACTCCAAATGCTGAGCCGGCATCTTCGGAATGGCGGGCGCCGCCTCGACGCCCATCTTGGTAGTCCGATTATGACGCCGATCCTCTACCCCCGTGGACTTGGAGCAGCACAGTGTCGGTTTTTAGCATTGTTTTCAAGGGTCTGCTTGCCGAGGCGAGGACCCCGTAAAAGCGTGTTCTAATGGGCGGGTTTGGAGAGGGATGCGAGCAGGATTTCCACGCTGCGCGGCAAGCCGCCGCCAGCCTCGGGTACCGCTACCGCCTTAGGCGAGCCAAGGACCTTTTTGCCTGGTCGTTCCCGATATCGGCGGCCTTGGCGTACCATTTGCGCGCCTCGGCGTAATCGTGCCGTCCGCCGCGGCCCTTTTCATGCAGCAAACCCAAATTGTACATGGCCGGCGCCGCGCCGAGCCGGGCAGCTTTCTGATACCACAGCCGCGCTTCATTGTAGTCGCGGGGCACGCCCAGTCCGTTCGCATAGATCTCGCCAAGATGGGTCATCGCCAGCGGAATGCCCCGATCGGCGGCCTGGATGAACCAGCGCCGCGCCTCGCCGTAATCGCGAGGCACGCCAATGCCGTTCGCATACAGCTCGCCAAGACGAAGCATGGCGGCTGCATTGCCGAGCGCCGCAGCCTTGTCGAACCACTTATACGCTTCGGCATAATCTCGCGGCGCGCCTTGTCCGGTGACATATTGAAAACCGAGATTGTGCATGGCCTGGGCATTGCCGAGATCTGCTGCCTTCAAGTACCACCGGTGCGCATCGCTGAATCTCTTGGCTTTTTCATAGCCGCGCCCGAGCTGCAGTGGAAACCGCAGCGCGTCGGGAAAATCGGCGACCGCGCGCTCGCAGGCGCCGGTGGCGCGCGTAGTATCGAGGAATTGGATTTTTATGCCGGTCACCTCCGGATTTTTCTGCTGATCCCAAGGGTGGGCGGCGAGCAAGTCGCATTCCGTGACTTTCGGCTCGAGCGCGGCGAGGCGAATTTGCGCAACCGGTCGGTACGAGCTCGTGGGAAATTGCGAGAGGAAATTCTTCAGTTGATCGGAGTTGCTCGTGTCCTTGAGAAATCGCCAGACTACCTCGTCGACATGAGGCTCGCTTGCCGCCGCTTCGGTTCCGTCTTCGGCTTTAGGGATCGTGGTTGGGGCGAGTGGAGCGGGGGAGGGCACGCTCGCCGTGACAGCCGAAGGATCATCGGTCGGCACCGTCGTCGCCGCCGGCAAGGTGTGAGCTTCGGATCTGGCCTGCCGCTTGTCGACGCAATGCAAGCCGAATTTTTCGCAGGCGAAAGCGCTTACTGCGGCGGCGTTTTTCGCCCCCAACGCGGCGAGCACGAGTAGGCCTAGCGCGCTCGCGCTGAAGGTCCCGAGCCGTCGGCTGCGGCTGGAACTCGGCAGCCGCGCAAGGGGCTGCACAATCTGCCGAGGAACGAGGGTGGGCATTTCCTTCGCGAGCGAGGCCGAGACGTTGTCAACGAGGATGGGCTCTCGTCCCTTTCCAAGATTGAGCATGGCGTCGATCGTCGGCGCAGTCGGAACCCTATTTTCGACGAGGGAAGGCAATTCACCCGCGAAGGGTGGAGAAGACGGAGCCGAGGATACTGAGGCATCTGCAGGCGAGAGGCGCGTTTCGTAGGGAGAAGTCATGCCGTCGCCGAAGTGGATCGAAGCTTGCGGAAAACCAAATCCTGGCAACGAGATGTTGCCGAAAAGAGAGCGGACGCCAGCGGCGACTCCCTTCGGCTCGTCGTCGACGCCGTCGGAGGCTTCATCTAATTCCAATAATGTCTCGATGACAGCGTATTCAGGATGGTTCTCGGAAAAATGCGCCATTCCCGACACCAGATGCCGGACAACGCCTTTTTCGACGGACTTCCAAAACGGCCGCTGGGAGGCCCGCGTCACCACGCGCCACAGGAACGAAACTTTTCCGTCCGGGTCGACTTCATATTGAACGATGAACCAATCTGCGGCCGCGACAGGACGAACAACCGCGGCTTCCGTTCCCGGTCCGCTTAACTGCCAATTCACCGAGCGATTGAGGTCGAATATCTCAACCTCGTCAGCCGGATATTGGCGTCCTTGGACATTCCAGTAACCGGCCCTTTGGGCGGCGCGCGGCAGCACCGCCTCGGCGATCGGAGCATTGATCGTCAAGGTCAGCCTTCGATTCGCGAAGCTCGCCGTGCGCGCCGCAAAGAACTCGATGTCGGGCGCCGCAAGCTTTTTGAAGAAGATGCCCCGCCTGTTGAGCGTGACTTCCAAAGTTTCGCCTCCCGCGAACGGTTTAAGCCCCGCCATGGCGCCGCCGTTCGAACGTATTTTGAGCAGGCCTTCGGAAAAACAACGCTGAACTATTGAATAGCCCCGCCGAAACCGATTCTCGGTAAACCAGCTATAGCCGTCAACCGCCGTTTGGGGATATCCGCTTCCCTCTGAAAAGTTCGCCCAGGCGTGTCGGCGGTGCAACACGCCGCATTTGGGCCCTTTCGAGAGTAGAACCGCAACTGCCATAATGGGTTGCTTGCAATTCGGGAAGGAATGCTTCTACCGACCGGACCCATAGGCGGCGTCGGGGCGATCTATTTTCTATACGTGCGTCAACTTGCTGCTCTGATTGCGGTTTCCCCCGCTTGTCAGCCATAACGGGCCTTCTTACGGTCCCGCCACCCGCGAATAGCGCCGCCCCGGTACCAAACGAGAAATGCGAGACGATCTTCCCAAGTTCGACTTCTCGGGGTGGCTTGCCGCCCTGATTAACCTCGTGACGGTTTCGCACCGGCGCGCGGCGCTCGCGCTTGTTGCCTTTTCGCTTATTTGCTTTTTGCCGGGCATCAACTCGCTGACCCCGACCAATCGCGACGAGAGCCGCTACGCGCAGGCCACCAAGCAGATGTTGGAGAGCGGCGACTTCGTCGACATCCGTTTTCAGGACGCGGCGCGCTATCGTAAGCCGGTTGGCATCTACTGGCTGCAGGCCGCCTCGGTTAGTGCCGCGGAGAAGCTTGGCTTCAAGAACGCGCGCGCCCGCATCATCTTCTATCGAATTCCGTCGCTGATCTCGGCCCTTGCCGGCGTCCTGCTCACCTATTGGGCGGCGCTTGCCTTCGTGCGGCGGCGCTATGCGCTGCTCGCGGCACTCGCGATGGCGGGCTCGCTCATCCTCGGCGTCGAGGCGCGAATCGCAACAATCGACGCCTCACTCCTGGTGAGCGCACTCGCGGCGGAAGGCGCGCTCGCGCGTTTTTACCTTTTACGCGACGAAGTACCGCCGCCACGGCAATGGCTGCTGGCGACGATTTTCTGGACGGCGATCGCCGCCTCGATCCTGTTGAAGGGACCGATCATCCCGGGCATCGTCGCGCTGACCGCGCTTGCCCTTGTCATCGCCGACCGCTCCGCGCGCTGGCTCTTGCGGTTGAAGTTCATCCCCGGCTTGATCTGGGTGCTGTTGCTGACGCTGCCGTGGTTCGTTGCGATCCTCTACAAGACCGAGGGCAATTTCTACGGCCAGTCGGTGGGTACCGACTTCCTCAGCAAATTCACCCACGGCGCCGAGGGACACGGCGCGCCGCCCGGTTACTACTTCCTGCTTTTCTGGTTTGCCTTCTTTCCGGCCGCCCAACTCTCCTGGCTGGCCGCGCCCTATGCCTGGAGGAATCGGGGCGACCCCGCGATCCGTTTTCTCCTCGCTTGGCTCGTGCCTGCGTGGGTCGCCTTCGAGCTCGTCATCACCAAGCTCCCGCATTACGTGCTGCCGCTCTATCCGGCCGCCGCCATCTTAATCGCGCTCGCGCTGGATCGCGGCGTGCCCGCTGATCGGCATGTGCACCGCGGCGGCTGGTTCTGGCCGATCGTTACCACGCTCGTGGTGGTGGCGCTGGTGATTGTCGTCTACCAGTTCGGCGGAAAGTTCGGCCGTACCTTCATCTTCTTCGCGATCCTTTCGATCTTGCTTTCCTTCGCCGCCTGGCGCTGGCTCGTAGGCAAGGGTGCCGAGCGCGCACTGGTGATTGCCGTACTTGCTTCCGCGGCGCTCGAATGGGCGGCCTATTCCACGTTGCCGCGCGTGCGCGCGTTGTTCGTTGCCCCGCTTCTTGTCGATGCCGCGCGCGCCGCCCCTTGCCCCAACCCCCAACTCGCCTCCACCTTCCACGAGGCGAGCATGGTGTTCCTCGGCGGCACCCAAACGAAACTCGTGAACGGGCCCGGCGCGGCCGACTTTCTCCGCCTCGGCGGCTGCCGCGTGGCGTTCGTCGAAAGCCGCGAGGAGCGCGCCTTCGCCGACCGCGCCGCGGCGATCGGGCTCAGTTACGCGCGCATTGGCGAAGTCGCTGGCTTTAATTACTCCGATGGCAAGCACGTGAGCTTTCTCTTGCTCGTGCCCAAGGACTCCCAGTAACCGCAAGTGCCGGCTTTCCAGGCCATGCCCTAATAAGCCGAAGCCATATTAAGCCGAAAGCCATGCCCTGCGTCGGTCGTTTGGCCGCACTTGCCGCTTCTATCCTTGCCACGCTAAGAGGGCGCGTTCCGGCGCGGCCCTATATCCGCAACGGAGAAATTTTTGAGAGGAATTGAGTGCCCGTAGAAGGAAGCTCGCCTGCGGAGAGCGTGCCGAGCGTCTCGATCATCGTGCCCGTTCACAACGAAGCCGAGAACATTCCGGCGCTCGCCGACGAAATCGCGGCGGCGCTCAAGGGTCGCCGCTTCGAGGCGATTTTCGTGAATGACGGCTCGAGCGACGAGACGGAGAAGACGCTCAAACAGCTCGGCACGACGCGTCCGTGGTTGCGCCAGATCAAGCACACGCGAAGTTGCGGGCAATCCGCGGCCGTAAGGTCCGGCGTGCGCACGGCACGCGCGCCGGTCGTGGCGACGCTCGACGGCGATGGACAGAACGATCCCGCTTTCCTTCCTAAGCTCTTGGCGACGCTCGAGAACGCGCCGCCGAAAGTCGGGCTTGTCAACGGCCAGCGCCTCAAGCGCAAGGGCGGCTTTAAGCGACTGCAATCGATGATTGCGAACAGCGTGCGCGCGGCGGTGCTGCGCGACGACACGCGCGACACCGGCTGCGGGCTCAAGGCGTTCCGCCGTGACGTTTACCTGGCGCTGCCTTACTTCGACGCGCTGCATCGTTTCACTCCCGCGCTTGTCAAGCGCGAAGGCTACGATGTCGCCTATGTCGAGGTGGTGGATCGCCCACGCGCCCACGGCAAAAGCCATTACGGCATGTGGAACCGGCTGTGGATCGGCATACTCGATCTCGCCGGGGTGTTCTGGTTGATCCGGCGCCGCCGCCGCGTGCCGGAAGTGACGGAGGTACTTTCGGATGCTGATTGACTTGCAACGGATGGTCGGGTCCTACCTGTTCGACGTGTTTGTCACCAATTTTGACTGGTGGGTCATCCTCGGCTTCATCGCCCAGCTCATGTTCACCGGGCGCTTCCTGGTGCAGTGGGTGGAAAGCGAGCGGCAGGGAAGAAGCGTAATTCCGATCGCATTTTGGTTTTTTTCGATCGCCGGCGGCCTGTTGTTGCTCGCCTACGCGCTCTATCGCCGTGATCCCGTCTTCATCGCCGGCCAAGCCTTCGGCGTGTTCGTCTATGTGCGCAATCTCTATCTCGTCATGAGAGAGCGCGGCGATTTTGGCCCGCCGAAGGCGCGCGTCAGGACTGCGCGAGTTGCGAAAGGCCGCGTTCGAGATCGGCGGTAAGATCGTCGGGATCCTCAAGGCCGATATGCAGGCGCACCGCCGACCCGCCCGGCATCCATTTCGTTGCGCTCCGCATCTTCGTGCAGTCGAAGGGCACCGCCAGGCTCTCGAACCCGCCCCACGAGGCGCCGATGCCGAAGAGATCGAGCGCCTCGACGAAGGCAGCGACGGCCTTGGCGGAATAGCCCGGCTGCAAGACGAAACTGAAAAGGCCGGTGGCGCCCTTGAAGTCGCGCTTCCAGATCGCGTGTCCCGGATCATCCTCGAGCGCCGGATGCAGCACGTGCAACACCTCCGGTCGCGACTTAAGCCAGCGCGCGACCTTGAGCGCGGAGGCCATGTGCCGATCGAGCCGCACCGCGAGCGTACGCAGGCCGCGCAGCGCGAGAAACACATCTTCCGGTCCGGGACAGAGGCCGAGTGTGCCGTGAACCTCCTTGAGGGCGGGGAAGAATTTCTCGGTCGCTGAGACCCAGCCGATATTGGCGTCGGCGTGGCCACCGAGATATTTGGTGCCGGCGGCGAGCGAAAGATCGACGCCGAATTCGTGCGGCTTGAAATAGACCGGCGTCGCCCAGGTATTATCCATCAGCACGGCGGCGCCGCGCTTATGCGCCGCCTGCACGATCGCCGGCACGTCCTGCATCTCGAAGCTGAGCGAGCCGGGAGATTCCAAAAACACCGCGCGTGTGTTGGGCTTCAACAATTTCTCAATCGCGCCGCCGATGCGCGGATCGTAATAGGTCACCTCGACGCCGAGCTTTTTGAGCGCCGTGTCGCAGAAATGGCGGGTGGGGAAATAGGCGCTGTCGGTGACGAGCAGATGGTCGCCGGCTTTCAGCAGCGAAAACAGCGCCGTGGTGATCGCGGAGAGGCCCGACGGCGTGAGCACGACGCCGGCACCGCCCTCGAGGCCGGCCAAGGCGCTAGCGAGCGCGTCGGTCGTCGGCGTGCCGCGCCGGCCATAGGTGTAGCGGCCTTTACGGCCGACATACTGATCGACCGTTGGCGAAAGCACGGTCGAGCCGCGGAAGATCGGCGTGTTGACGAAACCTTCGAAGGCGAATGGTGCCCGTCCCGCGAGCACGACCTCGGTCGCGATGCGGAAATTGCGTCCTTTGGTGTCGCGCTCCCCGCTTTTTGCCATCACCAGCCCTCGTATGTCTGGTATTCGCCGCCCGCCGCTGCGCCGTCAAGGCGGGCGGCCGTAAACACTTGACCCGCCTTCGTTCTTGACCTGTGATGAGCGGTTCGGAGGAGGGGTGTAGAATTCGCGAATAACTCGATCCCGCTTACCGCCGAAAAGCCTTGCGACAACCGAAATAGGAAAGGCTGTTCCATGCGTTTTGTCTCGACACTCGTTCTCGTCGCCGGCCTCAGTGTGCTTGTCTCGTCCGCGTCCGCCGCGACCCTCGATCAGGTCAAGCAGAAAGGCTTCATCCAATGCGGGGTAAGCCAGGGCATCACCGGCTTTTCCAACCCCGACGACAAGGGCAACTGGACTGGCCTCGACGTTGATTTTTGCCGCGCGCTCGCTGCGGCGATCTTCAACGATCCGCAAAAGGTGAAGTTCACGCCGCTCTCAACCAAAGACCGCTTCACGGCCTTGCAGTCGGGCGAAGTCGATCTGTTGTCGCGAAACACCACCTGGACGCTCGACCGCGATACCAAAATGGGTCTCAACTTCGCGGGCATCATTTATTACGACGGTCAGGCCCTGATGGTGAAGAAGTCCATGAAGGTGAATTCCTCGCTTGAGCTTTCAGGTGCCTCCATTTGCACCCAGACCGGCACCACCACCGAGCTCAACATCGCCGACTACTTCCGTAACAACAAGATGAAATACGAAGTCGTCGCCTTCGCGACCGCCGATGAGACGCTGAAAACCTACGAATCGGGCCGCTGCGACGTGTTCACCACCGACGCCTCCCAGCTCTACGCGCAGAAGCTCAAGCTCGCCAAGCCCGACGAGCATATGATCCTGCCCGAGATCATCTCGAAGGAGCCACTCGGCCCGCTCGTCCGCCACGGCGACGACCAGTGGTTCGATATCGTAAAGTGGACGCTCTACGCGTTGATCAACGCCGAGGAACTCGGCATCACCCAGAGCAACGTCGATGAAATGATGAAGTCGTCGAGCCCCGAGGTGCGGCGCGTGCTCGGTGTCGAGGGCGCATTCGGCGAGAGCCTCGGCCTCGCCAACGATTGGGTCGTTCACATCATCAAGGCCGTCGGCAACTATGGCGAGGTATTCGAGCGCAATGTCGGCGTCAATTCGCCGCTCAAGATCGAGCGCGGCCTCAACCGGCTGTGGTCGAAAGGCGGCATCCAATACGCGCCGCCAATCCGCTAAGGACATGAGCGCCGCCCGTCTTCGTCGATGACGGGCGGTGCGCCTTTCACCGCTGCCCGAGGAGGCGAGGCGGATGGTCGTTATCGCAGAGCGGGCGCCGCGAGAGAGAAGCTCGCTGCTGACCGATCCACGCGTCCGCTCGATCCTCATTCAAGCGGTCCTCCTCGTCTTCGTCGTCGGCTTGGGCTGGTATTTCGTCGAGAACGCGCGCGCCAACCTCGCAGCGCAAAGAATCGCGACCGGCTTCGGTTTCTTGAACGTGACCGCCGGTTTCGGCGTGTCGCAGGCGTTGATCCCCTATAGCGAAACCTCGACCTACGGCCGCGCCTTCGTCGTCGGCTTGCTGAACACGCTGCTCGTTTCCGGCCTTGGCATCGTCTTCGCCACCGTGTTCGGGTTTCTCCTGGGCATCGCGCGGCTTTCGAAGAACTGGCTGATCGCGAAAATCGCCGAAGTCTATGTCGAGGTAATCCGCAACCTGCCGCTCCTGTTTCAAATCATGTTCTGGTATCTCGCGGTTCTGGCAACTTTGCCGACACCGCGCGGTAGCTTTTCCTTCTTTGGTCTCGCCTTCGTCAACAATCGCGGCCTCGTGGTGCCCGAGCCGGTCTTCAATGAGGGGAGCGGTACCATCGGCATTGCCTTTCTCGCTGGCGTCGTGCTCGCCGTAATCGTTCGCTACTGGGCGCGCTGGCGCCAGCTGCGGACGGGCCAGATTTTCCCGACGGGACGGACGGCGCTCACGCTCATTCTCGGCCTGCCGCTCCTCGTCTACCTGATCCTCGGCGCGCCGATCCGGTTCGAGTTGCCCGAATTGAAGGGGCTGAATTTCGCCACCGGCATCCGCATTCTCCCCGAGTTCCTTGCACTTCTCTTGGCCCTTTCGACCTACACCGCGGGTTTCATCGCGGAGATCGTGCGTGCCGGCATCCTCGCCGTGAATAAGGGCCAAACGGAAGCCGCTTATTCGCTCGGCTTGCCTCCGGGGCTGACGCTGCGGCTTGTCGTGGTGCCGCAGGCGCTGCGCGTGATCATCCCGCCGCTCACCAGCCAATATCTCAATTTAACGAAGAACTCCTCGCTTGCTGTCGCCATCGGCTATCCCGATTTCTTTGCGCTGTTCGCGGGTACGACATTGAACCAGACTGGGCAGGCGATCGAGATCATTGCGCTCACGATGGCCGTCTATCTCGCGATCTCGCTCTTCACCTCGGCCCTGATGAATTTCTACAACCGCCGCGTGGCGCTGGTGGAGCGATGAGCGATATCGCCCAAGCCCGAACTGGCGCCTTCGTGCGGCGCGAACTCATAGCGGCGAGCCTACCGCCGCTTACGGAGCGCGGGCTCGTCGGTTGGGCCCGCGAACATCTCATCTCTGGCTCGTTCAACATCACGATGACGATCCTGAGCCTCCTCTTGATCGCGCTCGTGCTGCCGCCGCTCGTGCGCTTTCTGTTCGTCGACGCGGCATGGACCGGCGATCGCGAAGCCTGCGTCATTGCGAACGGCGCCTGTTGGCCGTTCGTTAAGGCGAAGTTCGGCCAATTTATCTACGGCTTCTATCCGATCGCCGAACGTTGGCGGCCGAATCTCGTCTTTGCGCTCGGCGCGCTCTTGCTCGCCCCGCTTCTGATCCTGCCCGCGCCGTTCAAGCGGCTGAACGCTGTTATTTTTTTCGGAATTTTTCCGATCGTCGCCTTCGTATTGTTGACGGGCGGAAATTTTAGCCTCCACCAATTTATTATCGGACGCATTGTTCCATTTGCCTATTTTGTCGGCCCGGCCGAGTTCCTCGGGCTTTCCGCAAGCTTCTGGCTCGACTACGTCATCTCGTCGGCGGTGATTGTCTCGGTAGTTGGGGCAATGACGCGCTTGCTGGGAGGCAACGCGCGCGCAGTGGCGCGAGTAGCCTTTCTTCTATCCCTGCTTTTGGGGCTTGTGATCGCTGCTTGCGATTTTGATTTTGGCCTGGTGCCGGTCGAGACCAGCGCCTGGGGTGGGCTTCTCGTCACCCTCGTTGTCGCCGTCACCGGCATCGTGGTGTCGCTGCCGCTCGGTATTTTGCTCGCGCTCGGCCGCCGCTCCGAGCTGCCGGCGGTGAAAGCCTTCTCGGTGATCTTCATTGAATTCTGGCGCGGGGTACCGCTGATCACGGTCCTGTTCTTCGCGACCTACATGCTGCCCTTGTTTCTGCCCGGCGGGCTCACGATTAATGGCCTCTTGCGCGCGCTGATTGGCGTGGCTTTGTTCGCCGCCGCTTACATGGCGGAAGTCGTGCGCGGCGGCCTGCAGGCGATCCCCAAGGGCCAGTACGAGGGCGCGGCGGCGTTAGGCTTGAGCTACTGGCAGACCATGGGGCACGTCGTGCTGCCGCAGGCGCTGACGCTCGTGATCCCCGGAATCGTCAACACGTTCATCGGCTTATTCAAGGACACGACACTCGTCTTGATCGTCGCGATCTTCGATCTATTGGGGCAATTGCGTGCCGCCTTCACCGATCCAAACTGGGCGACGCCGACGACGCTCTTCACCGGCTTTGCCTTCGGCGCCGTCGTCTACTTCATCTTCTGTTTCAGCATGTCGCGCTATTCGATGTTCGTCGAGCGGTGGCTTTCCGCCGGCAAGCGTCAATGAGGAGAACCGGGATGGCCGAAAATTCCGCCGTGGTCGAGATGACGAACGTCAACAAATGGTTCAGCGACTTTCACGTCTTGCGCGACATTAATCTTACGGTCGCACGCGGCGAGCGCATCGTGATCTGCGGACCGTCGGGCTCCGGCAAGTCAACCCTGATCCGTTGCATCAACCGGCTCGAGGAGCATCAATCGGGTAAGATCGTCGTCGACGGCGCCGAACTCACCGCCGACCTCAAGAAAATCGACGAAGTCCGCCGCGAGGTTGGCATGGTGTTCCAGCATTTCGACCTGTTTCCGCACCTAACCGTTATGGAGAATCTTACGCTCGCGCCGATTTGGGTGCGCAAAATGCCGAAGAAGGAGGCCGAGGAGCACGCGATGCATTATCTGACGCGCGTGAAGATCCCCGAGCAGGCGAGCAAATATCCGGGCCAGCTCTCCGGCGGCCAGCAGCAGCGCGTGGCGATCGCGCGCGCTCTCTGCATGAATCCGAAAATCATGCTGTTCGACGAGCCGACCTCGGCGCTTGACCCCGAAATGGTGAAGGAGGTGCTCGACACCATGGTTCAGCTCGCCCATGACGGCATGACCATGCTGTGCGTCACCCACGAGATGGGCTTCGCTCGCCAGGTCGCGAATCGCGTCATCTTCATGGACGCGGGACAGATCATCGAGATGAACGAGCCAAACGAGTTCTTCGCCCATCCGCAGCACGAGCGGACGAAGCTGTTTCTGTCGCAGATTCTGCACTGAGCTGCATCCGCGTGAGCCTGTCACGTGTAGTTGCTTCAGGCCGGGCGCGCTCGCCTCGCCATCGGGAGAAAGCAGCCATGAACGACGCGAATGTGAAGCTGGTGCAGGGGATGTATGGGGCGTTCGGCAAAGGCGATATCGCCGGCGTAATCGGCGCGCTCGCCGTCGACGCGGATTGGGAATCCGTCGGCCGACCGGCTGACTATCCGGGCCTCGGAAAACGCAAGGGTACGAAAGCCGTGCAGGAATTCTTCGGTATTGTCGCGCAAAACATCGAATTCTCGGAATTTTCGCCACGCGAATTCTACGAGACGGGAGACAAGGTATTCGTGCTCGGCCACTATGCGGGCACGGTCAAGAAAACCGTGCGCACCTTCGCCACCGACTTCATCCATGTTTTCAGCGTGCGCGGCGGCAAGGTCGAGCGCTTCAAGGAGTTTTTCGATACCGCGCAGACTGCCGAAGGCTATCGCGGTTAATCTCCGCTTGACGTGTCGTCGGGGCTGCCCGCGATTTGTCGCGGGCGCCTTTGGCTTCGCGTCATTGCAGATCGGTTTTGAAGCCCTACATTGGCTTATCTTGAAGATCTGCCTTGAAGAGTCGACGAGACCATGCGATCGACTGGTAGCTTTCAGCATTTACAAGACCATTCCCACCATCATTCGTATCCGGGTGTAGAGACGCCCTTGCAACCCGCGATCGCCCCGATGCCGTCCATCATTTCCGTCTCGAACCTCTCCAAGACTTACGCCACTGGCTTTCACGCCCTGAAGAACGTCGACCTCGATATTCGTCGCGGCGAGATTTTTGCGCTGCTCGGCCCCAACGGCGCCGGCAAGACGACGCTGATCAACATCATCTGCGGCATCGTCAATCGATCTGCCGGCGACGTTTCCGTCGACGGCCGCGACATTTTGACGGAATACCGGGTCGTACGCGCGATGATCGGTCTCGTGCCGCAGGAACTGACCACGGATGCATTCGAGACGGTGTGGGGAACGGTGTCCTTCAGCCGAGGACTATTCGGCAAGCGGAAGAATCCCGCGCACATCGAAAAGGTGCTGAAGGAGCTGTCGTTGTGGGACAAGAAGGACGACCAGATCAGGACGCTTTCCGGCGGCATGAAGCGCCGGGTGCTGATCGCCAAGGCCCTGTCGCACGAGCCGCAAATCCTCTTCCTCGACGAGCCGACGGCCGGCGTCGACGTCGAACTTCGCAAGGATATGTGGCAGGTGGTGCGGTCCCTGCGCGCTTCCGGCGTCACCATCATCCTGACTACCCACTACATCGAGGAGGCCCAGAACATCGCCGACCGGGTCGGCGTGATCAATCACGGCGAAATCATCCTGGTCGAGGACAAGGCCGAGCTCATGCGCAAGCTCGGCGAGAAGCAATTGAGGCTCGATCTGCAAAAGAAGCTCGATGCGGTACCCGCGGAACTCGCCACATATAATCTGACGCTCGCGGCCGGGGGCAACGAGCTGATCTATACCTACGACACGCAGGGCGAGCGCACGGGGATCACGGCCTTGCTGAGCGATCTCAACAAGGCGGGGATCCGGTTCAAGGATCTCAGCACGACGCAAAGCTCGCTCGAAGACATTTTCGTCGGGCTCGTGAGTAAAAAACCATGAACCTGCAAGCCGTCAGCGCGATTTACCGTTTCGAGATGGCACGCACCGGGCGCACGCTCTGGCAGAGCGTCGTCTCGCCGGTGATTTCGACTTCGCTCTATTTCGTGGTGTTTGGCGCCGCCATCGGCTCGCGCATCACCGAGATCGAAGGGGTGAGCTACGGCGCTTTTATCGTGCCGGGCCTGATCATGCTCACGTTGCTCACGCAGAGCGTCATGAATGCCTCGTTCGGAATCTATTTTCCCCGCTTCACCGGGACGATCTACGAACTTTTGTCGGCGCCGATTTCGTTTTTCGAGATCGTGCTGGGTTATGCGGGTGCGGCGGCGACCAAGTCGATCCTGCTCGGGCTCCTAATCCTGGCGACGGCAGGCCTGTTCGTGCCGATCGAGATTGCGCATCCGTTCTGGATGCTCGCCTTCCTGGTGCTGACGGCGGTGACCTTCAGCCTCTTGGGCTTCATCCTCGGCATCTGGGCGGACGGCTTCGAAAAGCTGCAGATCGTGCCGCTTCTAATCATCACGCCGCTGACCTTCCTCGGCGGCAGTTTCTACTCCACCAGCATTCTGCCGCCGATCTGGCAGAAGATCACGCTATTCAATCCCGTGGTTTATTTAATCAGCGGCTTCCGCTGGAGTTTTTACGAGATCGCCGACGTGAGCGTGGGGGTGAGCGTGGGCATGACCATGCTGTTCTTGCTCGCGTGCCTCGTGGCCATATGGTGGATTTTCAAGACCGGCTACCGGCTCAAGAGCTAGGGTCAAGCCATAAAACAAATTGGATATTATTTCGTGAGCCCGGAAAGGGCGCCGATCAGGAACAAGCCGAGCACGTAACCCATAATGCGATGAAAATAGAAATACCACCTTTGAAGGTTTTCCCGAATATATAGCTCAAAATGCGCTTTTCGTAGCTGGACGATCGGCAATAATAGATCAAAGCTGAAGAGGAATGGATTGAAAGGCTTATGAGGCGGTTCATCGGTTCGCTGCCGAGCGGCTGACGTCGTCCTGAAGACCAGCGCACCGACCACCAAAAAAATAAAAGCCCACCATCCCGATAGCCAAGGATTATATCCGTAGCCGATAAACAAACCGGATAGCGCGAGAGCAAACCAATCGAAAAAGCGACCCTCAACCCACGCTGAATCACGTTCGTGATTCTTGCTTAGAATCCCGATTTTACTTGCCTGTGATGCATGGCCTGCACCTCGCAACTTCTGCTGAAGCCAATCGATGACAGAAGGTGCGTAACTGATTTTAGTGATCCAATCCGCATAATAACATGGTTTGAGCTTTGCGTTGCCGCCAATTAAATTGCCGGCAGCCGATGAAAACCAAGAACCCCACGGAATGGCGACCAAATTTTCATCGCAAGAATAGTCCTCACTCACGTCTCCGCTAGATTCGTAGGGCCGCTCAAAGCCGGCAAAACGAAAACCACTCGCTTTAAAGCTAGCCGGCCAAGCGTTTAGAGGCGCTCGGACGAAGCCAACTTCGGCGTGTACGAGTGAAAGCTCGGAATCCGGATGCCATGTAGTGAAGTTAGCCCTCCCGCTGGATCCAAGAAAAAAGTCTCCGTCTATCTTGCTCAAGCTCAAATCCAAACCAGAATCGAAAGTAGCGCCACGGATGGATAGGTCCGTTTTTATTCTGGCGGCCGACATGCCGACGTTACCGCGGAAATGCGATCGATTGAGAAATGCTCCGTGAGCAACGGAAATCCCGTCCGCCGACAGTGAGCGCGAACTCCGAAAATCCGAACCCACCAGTTCGAGTTGCCCGACTTCAGCGTCGCTGAGATCCAAGCTATCAAGCGAAGAATCGCCGATGTGCAGCACTCGTCCGACGATGGCGGTAAGGAAGCCCGCTGAGCCAGCGATATATGTATTGTGGATGCTCAATTCGCCGGTAATACTTGATTTAGTTAGGTCGATCGATTGAATGAATGCGTTCCTGTTTTCATTGAGCGGTGAGCACCATGAACTCGACTTTTCCTTCAGACTGTCACTTAGACCAAAATATAACGAGCCATCAATGCGCATAGATTGCGCTTCAATCGCCTTACAAAAACTTGAATTAGAAAAATCCACGTCGTAGCCGGCTCGAAGAAAATTCAAATTAACGTTGTTGCGAAACGTAGAATTTCGAATTGACAGGCCGCTTCTGAGGACTTCGTGCGTAAGATCAAGGTCTCCCTCGATGATCGCTCCATCGATGGCGATCTCGCTATAGCCCGGAACGTCAAAAACGGTGGATGCAACAAGCGCCTTGACGAACTTGCCGCTCAGAGTTCGCGAAGGGTTGTTGGCAAGGCCTGCATCCTTGGAGATTTCATCCCAGCTACTTTCTTCCAAATGATGGCGCGTGCATAAGAAATTCCAAACCGCCTTTTGAAGCCGGGCTTGCTTGTCATTTTCGCTTACTCGATAACTATCGAGGCGCAGGTCGACAGGAAGGCGCTGATACGCGTCAATGCAATTCTTCGGAGCCTCTTCCGTGACTCTTGTGCTTGTGTTTGGTTGAGACATTGGCGCCGACCCGGCATTGGGGCGTTGCCGAACTTCGGCCCGCGCCGAGAAGGTACAAAAAATAGCGTAATAAAAATCAAACAGAAAAATCAGACCGAGGGCACCCGATTTGTACATATGTATACCTGGCGCGCGCAGGAACTAGATCGCCGCTGAGGGAATCCGCGGCAGTCAGCAGTCGGATCGGTGGTTGCAATTACTCGGAGCTTGAGCATCGGCCGGGCTATTCAAGACGAAACCCGCGCCGACGGCCAACAATACGAGCGCGATTACGAAGAAGCGCATTGCGATATCCCCCTCTCACTGGTGATCGTTCAATGTATTTTAGCTGACAGCGATTTGCAATCAAAAATAGCGGCCTGTGATTTTACAATAAATTGTCGCTAGATCGCCAATCACTTTATCTCGGCGAGGGCTTCCGTCACCAGCATCTTGCCGCCGACCGACGGGCGACGGGGCTCAAAAATTAGCTTGTCCACTCTCAACGGCCCATCAGCGCGAATGAGGCGAGAAATCGTTTCGCCTCCGGCGTTGCGGAAAAACCCGCCGGACCGATAGCGTTGATCTGGTAGATTCGCCGCTCGGCGAGCACTAGGCGCAAGGTTCCGCTAAGGCCTACGGAAGTGGTGTAATCGATGCGGCGGGCGGGAAATTCTCCGACCTTGTCGTGCTGCTCGTTCGTCGCCACGGCTTTCATGGCGTTTATGGCGCTGTCGCGGAGAAAATCGAGATTCTTCTCGGCGCCCGCCGGCATGCGATCGGCGGCCATTTCGCTGAGAACAATAATAAATCCACCTTTCCCATAATCCAGCTTGATCGCGTACATCTTCTGCCCGGGATGGTTCGGTTCGTCTTGCGTAAGTTCGGTGGGTTTGCCGGGCACTTCGACCCGATAGCCGCCGACGGTCGAGCGATACTCCTGCCACGCTGGCGTGGGCAGTTGCTCCGCACGAACCGCCGAGGCGGCAAAGCATCCGAGCATGGCGAACAAGACAATTATGCCGAAGCGCATGAATTTCCCATTTTTCTTTGAACACCTAAAATCGCGCCATTTCGTTATGCCGCCCCGCTCTAGCGTTCGACCGGCCCCTGCGCCTTCTTCCACGCATCAAGGCCGCCGGCGATATGGCAGGCGCTCAGCAAGCCCGCGTCCTGCGCCGCCTGCACCGCCATCGCCGAACGCTCGCCGAAAGCGCAATAGAAGACGATCCGCTTGTCCTCGCTTTTAGCCAATTCGTAGAGCCTGCCGCCGGGCTGCACGTTGCGAGCAAGCTCAGGATAAGGGGCGTGCAGCGAGCCGGAGATCACACCGTGCTTGTCGCGCTCGCTCGTCTCGCGCAGGTCCACGAGCGCGACGCCAGGCCGGTGCAATAGCTTCATCGCTTGCGCCGGCGAAAGCGCCCAACCGCGCTTGGCGACTTCTTCTTGGTGCAGGCCGACATGGATATTGGCCGGCACCGCCACGTCCATCATCTTCGGGTTGGGAAGCTTCAGCTTGCTCATCAGGTCGACGTATTCGTCGATCGATTTCACCTGCAGACGCGGATTGAAGCGTTTCTCCTCGCCGATGGTGGAAACCGTATCGCCCTTGTAGTCGTGGGCGGGGAACACGAGGATCTCTTCCGGCAGTTTCAACAATTTTCCAAAGATCGAGTCGTATTGCGCGCGCGCGTTGCCGTTCTGGAAATCGGTGCGGCCGGTGCCGCGGATCAAGAGCGTGTCGCCGGTGAACACGCGGTCGCCCATCAGGAAGCTGTAGGAGTCGTCGGTGTGGCCGGGCGTGTAGAGGACGTCGAGGCCGACGCCCTCGACCGCTAATTTGTCGCCCTCGGCGACGCGCAGCGACACGACGTCGACCTTGCTCATCTCGCCCATCACCGTGATGCAATGCGTGCGATCGCGCAGCGCTCCGAGGCCGGTGATGTGATCGGCGTGCAGATGGGTATCGACGGCCTTGACGAGCTTGAGATCGAGCTCGGCGACGAGCTGCAGGTAGCGATCGACCTTTTCCAGCACCGGGTCGATGATCAGCGCCTCGCCGCCGTGGCGGCTCGCGAGGAGATAGGTATAGGTGCCCGATACGCTGTCGAAGAGTTGGCGGAAGATCATCGCTTCCCCCTTTGCGCCGAGCTTACGACTTATTTCGGTCCCGTCGCCACCGGCAGCTCTTCGTTGGAGCCCCATTCGGTCCACGAGCCGTCATAGAGCGCCTGCGGCTCCTTGCCGATCGAGTCGAGGGCGAGCCAGACGATCGCCGCGTTGACGCCCGAGCCGCAGCTCGTGATCACGGGCTTGTCGAGATCGACGCCGCCTTCGGCGAAAGCCTTGCGGATGGTGTCGGCGCCGGCGAGGTGACCATGGTCGACGATCTTCGTGAAGGGAACGTTCAGGCTGCCGGGCATGTGGCCGGAGCGAACTCCTGGCCGCGGCTCCGGGGCCTCGCCGCGAAAGCGCGCGGCCGAGCGCGAATCCACGACCTGCGCCGAACGATCGACGAGGGTTTTCTTGATGCGCTCGAGATTGGCGACCACGGCTTCGTTGAAAGTGGCCGAGAAATGCGTGGGCTCGCGCGTGACCATGCCGGCCTCGACCGGCTTTCCTTCCGCGCGCCATTTCGGAAAACCGCCGTCGAGGACGAATACATCCTGCATGCCGAAGATACGCAAGGTCCACCACACGCGCGGCGCGGAGAAGAGACCCGCACCATCATAGACCACGACTTTGTCGCCGTTCGAAATGCCGAGCCGAGCCATGTGCAACGAAAAGACATCCGGCGGCGGCAGCATGTGCGGTAGACCCCGGCTGTGATCGGCGATCTCGTCGATGTCGAAGAAGACCGCACCCGGAATGTGCGCGGCGAGGTATTCCTTGAAGCCGTCGCGATTTTCCGCCGGCAAATACCAGGAGCCGTCGACGACGACGAGGCCCGGATCGCGCAAATGCTCGGCGAGCCAGTCGGTCGAGACCAGCCAGCGGCTTTTCGCGGGTGGCGGTTTGCTCATCCTGTCTCCGTCACTCCATCACGTCCGGCAGCTTTGGCTTTGCCTTGCCTTCGAGCCAGGCCGGCACCGGCAGCTTCTTTTCTCGCAGGAAGGCGGGGTTGAACAGCTTCGATTGGTAGCGCGAGCCGTAGTCGGCAAGGATCGTCACGATGGTGTGGCCGCGGCCGAGGTCCTTGGCAAGCCGGATCGCGCCGGCGACATTGATGCCGGTCGAGCCACCCATGCACAGGCCCTCGTGTTCCAGAAGGTCGAAGATCACCGGCACCGCTTCTTCGTCGGGGATGACGTAAGGTTTATCGACCTTGATGTCCTCGACCATGGGCGTGACGCGGCCGAGGCCGATCCCTTCGGCGATGGAATCGCCTTGCGTAACCTTCGCCTCGCCATGGGCGAAGAGGTTGTACATGGCCGCCCCCTTCGGGTCGGCGCAGCCGATCAGAATGTTCTTCTTTTTCTCGCGTAAAAAAGTGGTGATGCCCGCGAGCGTCCCGCCGGTGCCGACCGAGCAGATGAAGGCATCGACCTTACCTTCGGTCTGCTCCCAGATTTCCGGCCCGGTCGAGAGATAATGCGCCTTGCGGTTATCGAGATTGTTCCACTGATCGGCGAAGAGCACGCCGTTTTTTTCGCTCGCGCGGAGCTTGTCGGCGAGGCGGCGGCCGACATGTTGGTAGTTGTTTGGATTGCTGTAGGGCAGCGCAGGCACCTCCACGAGCTCGGCGCCGCAGAGCCGCAGCATGTCCTTCTTTTCCTGGCTCTGCGTCTCCGGAATGACGATCAGCGTTCGATAGCCGCGCGCATTGGCGACAAGGGCGAGCCCGATGCCGGTATTGCCGGCGGTGGCCTCGACCACAAGGCCGCCGGGCTTCAGCTCGCCGCGCTTCTCCGCCTCCAGGATCATTTGCCGCGCCGGGCGGTCCTTCACCGACTGGCCGGGGTTCATGAACTCGGCCTTGCCGAGAATGTTGCAGCCGGTCGCCTCGGAAGCGCGCCAGAGCTGGATCAAAGGCGTGTGGCCGATCGCCTCGATGATGTCTTTGCGGAAATCCATGGGCGAAATTGGGTGCGATTGGGAATGGCGAAAACGAACGTAGAGGAGCGGGGGCGGGGACGCAACGGCGCTTCGCGCGTCATTGGAATGAAACCAACCTGCTTTTAGGCCTTCGCCGTACCTAACATCCAAACACGCGATCATTTCTGTCGATCAGGGAATTCATCTTCGGTATTAGCGAATTTCGTCTAGTAGAATGGAAATGATCACCGAATGAGGGTTTCGTTACGCCTAAAAGAGCACCCATGAAATTGCCCAGACACGCGTCATGCTAGCAGATTGGAGGCAACGGACACGCACGGCGATTCGGACGCCGCTGCTATCGACGGAGGTTCAGTCCAAGCAAGAGCTTCAACTGCCGGACTTTTGCTCAATCGGGCTTTGGATTCGCTCCGCCGTCGTTCGCGTGGTCGGCCCCCGAGCCCCGTCGCGTTCCGCCATTTCTAAATAATCTTTCTGGGCTTGCAGCAATTGTTGTTTGTCGTCGCCTCCCGGTTCAATCGCGGCCGCGACGGGAGGCGAGGCGGGCGCTATCTTTTTCTTCTTCGCAGCCGATACTTTCGCGGTCTTGGCAGGAGCCAGCTTTTCCGCCGCGTCGCGGGCTAATCTAAGCGCTCTCAGTCGAGCAGTATTGGCGTCGACGGAGCGTAGCGCAGCGTCGTGCTCGGCCATGGCCTTCCGACCCTCCGAGATCCGCCTTTCCTTTTTCTTGAAGCTTGATTCGGCGGCGTCGCGGGCCTGACCAGGATTTTTCATCAATATCACTCCTTTGGACAAACTCTCTGTGGTCTGTCGTCACGAAAACAACGGAATATTGCTTGCCGCCCCTTAATTATTTATTGGATACCTGCTCGAGTTTGATGTTCTCGCGCTCGATTTGCTCGGCCAGCACGACCCACTCTGCCGCTAATTTCGCCCAAACCGCCTTCATGCGCTCGTCGATGATACCCTCGGCGATGCGAAGACATTCGGTCGCACGCTCGCGGTAGGCGATACCTGAAGCCATGTTTGCCCTGATCCTTGCGGCCCATTCCGTCTAGCGATCTTCACTGCTTCCCAATGCAGTTTTTTTTACAAATCTAAGCCGTTCGAACGCTATCACCTTTATGATTATGCAAGAAGCGCGCAATCTGCCCCCTCAGCACGATCGTCTGCCCGAGATCGGCAAGGGAAGCAGCGTGTGCGAAGAGTTCGCGCTGGATTTTGGTTGGCAGAGTGACCCATCGCATGATGACGGCCGCGCCCAAATATTCGAGAATTTTCTCTTCTTCGGCAAAAGCCTGATCGATCTTCACGTTCGCCAAGGACGTAGCAGCGCCACCCTCGTCCTCCCACCGTGCAATTGCTGCAGCATGGTGAGGGCTCGCATCAGCTTGACGATTTTTACTGGGGGTCACTTGACGTATATGGGGTGCATGACCGCCATTTACCAGTAGGGCCAGCGCCGTTCGTGTCACCGCGTCGTAGTCGGCTTCCCGCTAAAGATGCCCGAGCAATACGAGGATAATCACAAGGCGCGGGCTGGGGTGATATTCGCGGGCGCATTGGTCATCGGCGGGGCGGCCCTGGAGAGTTTTCGATCATCGGCCCGGTTGGCGGTCCGAGCTTCGGCGCGGCGGAACCTGGCTCCGCCCTGGGCGCATCAGCGGGCATACTCGCTGCCGGTGCGCTAGGCTGTCCCACCGCCTCTTCCTGTCCGATAACCGACTTGATCTTATCGATCACCACGGCATGCAGGCGCGCCGATTTGTCGATCGTGGTGTGAGCGATGCTCGCGTCCCGGCTGACATCGAAATTTATCAGCTCGCCGCGGAATCCAGGTCCGCCTGTTATATAAACGCGCTGCGTAATATTCATCACGCGAGCGACGTTCTCCGTGACGGCCATTGGCTGCGTGCCGTCGAAGAGAACGATCAGCGCCACCGGCACGCCGAGCCTGCCCAAATGCTCACCCATGAGCAGGGCGGCGTCGGCGCCGAGCGAATGGCCGATCAGGATGATGGGGCGACGATCGCCCGCCCTGTAGCGGGCCGCGATTTCCTCGGCGAGCTGTTGCCATTCGGCGTGATTGCGCACGCTCGACGGGATCCCATCGCGTTCGAGTTTTTGCGCGAGATCATCCATGCCCAACGAAAAGACGTTCATCCAGCCGTGCAGCAGATAGACGCGCGCGGCACCGCTTTCCGGCGGCGTTGGGGCCGGGCTCAAGGGCCGCGTTGACGGCGGACCGCTTCCCGACCGCTCAGGGCTGATAATGGATTGGCTCCGGGCCTGAGCGATGCAGCAAAGTAAAATGGCGACTCCCGCCGCCATCTTCGTCATCCCGAATAGTGTCGCGATGGACATTGCACTCGCCCGTGATCGGACCGAACGTGCCGCGTAGGCGACCGTCGCCGTTGGCCTTCGACAACAGGCGCGAGCCCGTAAAGTTCCAAGTTTGCCGCCGTCCCAAACTGGAAAGAGAGAACACAGCTGTGTCGCCGGCGAACTCGCCAAATCGGCGTATGATCGGGTTTAATCTGAGCAGCGGCAAAAACGCACTGGGGCTGCGCCAAGCAAGAGCCGTCGCATCCTCGCTCATTCAGCCATATTGGCCGTCGTACTGGCTTCTGATTACAGATGCCCCAGCAGCAGGAGGATGATCACAATAATCAGGATGACGCCGATGACGCCAATCCCCCCATGGCCGTAGCCGTAGCCATAGCCGCGACCGAAACCCCTACGGCCGCCGACGAGCAAAATAATCAGGATGATGACAAGGAGTAATCCGAGCGGCGTCATGCATGGCTCCCTTGGTTTCTCTCAAACCCGGTAGGCGAAACAGAGACGACTCCGTCTGGCTCCGTTCAAAGGCCTCGAAACACTACGCCAGCAAGCAGGACTACATACGCGATAGCGAGCACGTCGAAAGCATTTGCCGCGGTGATGATTGGGATTCTCAGGCCTGCGTAGTGCACCAGCAGGGCGACGACGGCAAGCACGAGCGAAATTACAAAGATGAGAAATGTGGGCGGCGTAAGATTGAAGCCCACGCCTCCACCGCCACCTCTTCTGAAGTACCTACCTCCGCCTCTTCCGAAGAGGCTGAGTATAACCAAAAGCACCACCGCGCCAATGGTGGCGGCGATGATCGCAGCGACGATACCGGCACCCAACCGGATGCCCAACTGCGGCAGCAACCAAGTTCCGATAAAGGCGCCGACGATTCCCAGCGCGATGTCGGCGACGAGACCGAAGCCCGTGCCTTGGACGATTTGTCCGGCCAGCCAGCCGGCAATAGCGCCGATCAATAGAATGACAAGAAGCGTTTCAGCAGTCATTGATTGTACTCCCCAGCCGGAACCATGTTCCGACTCAATGCTAGCACCAGACGACGAGCTTTCAAGACGCAACTGAAAAGGTGCGCGAGCCGCGTGGTTGCTGTACTTCAAACATCCGGACCGGCGTTCCTGCTGGCCCCCCGGTAGAAAGATTGCTAGCGTTCGAAACGTTGCGCAACGGCAGCTCTGCTTATGGCCGATGAAGGTGGCTTAGGGCTAGCTCGGCTTCGACCCGTGAGCGACACGGCGGCTTATCTCGCCGCTGTGAGCGGGGTGGCGCTGACCTATTTCATGCTCGCCAAGCTCGGCCTCATGCTCGCATCCGTCAATCCGAGCGCGACCCCAGTTTGGCCGCCGACCGGGTTTGCGCTCGCGGCACTGCTCATTTGGGGCTATCGGTTGTCTCCGGCGATATTGATCGGAGCATTTGCCGCCAATGCGACGACCGCCGGGACGTTGGCGACTTCCGCTGCGATCGCGGCCGGAAATTCGCTCGAAGCCATCGTTGGCGCTTGGCTGATCAACATCTGGTCGCAGGGACGCTATACCTTCAACTCGCCGATAGGCGTGGCCAAGTTCGCGTTGATTTCCTTAGTGCCGAGCACAATGTTGAGTGCGACGATCGGCGTCGTGAGCCTCAGTCTGGCGGGGTATGCCGATTGGGCAAAATTTTCCAGCATCTGGACGACATGGTGGCTCGGCGACTTGACTGGCGCCGTGATATTTACGCCGGTCATCGTGCTGTGGGCGATTAGCGATGTGCGCCGGCTTACGCGCTCGCGACTGACGGAAGACCTGATCATTTTCGTCACGGCGACCGTAATTGCCGTTATCACCTTTAGTCCGCTATTTGAATACGTTCCATTGTTTGAACAACGAGTCTACGGAAATGCGCTGGGATTTCTCATCGTCATTCCGTTGCTCTGGGCGGCGCTGCGCACCAGCCAACGCGAAACCGCGACCGTTGCCGTTATTCTTTCATTGATCGCCGTAATAGGAACGTATGCGGGCAGCGGTCCGTTTGCACGATCGGACACCAATGAGTCGTTTATCTTTCTGTTGATGTTCGTTATCAGCCTTTCACTACCGAGTTTGGCTCTAAGCGCGGATGTGGAACAAAGGAGACATATTGAGCAGCAACTACGCCATACACAGACGGAGCTTGATCGGCAAATTGAGGAACGGACGGCGGAACTCGCGAACACCGAGCAGCAATTTCGTTTGCTTATTAGAAGCGTCGTCGATTGCGCCATCTACATGCTGGATGCTGATGGCCACGTCCGCAGTTGGAACAGCGGAGCTGAAAGAATCAAGGGCTATACCGCAGAGGAAATCATTGGCCGGCATTTTTCCCGGTTTTTCACGGAGCAAGACCAGCAAAACGATCTCCCGCGGCGCGCGCTGCGTCAGGCCGAAGTCACCGGAAAATTTGAGGAGGAAGCTTGGCGTGTTCGTAAAGATGGAACGCGCTTTTGGGCTCACACCCTGATCCATCCAATTCGTGACGCTTCTGGAAACCTGATCGGCTTTGCCAAAATCACGCGCGATACCACGGAACGAAAGGAGTTGGATGAAAAGCTGCAACAGTCCCGAGATCAACTGCAACAGGCACAGAAGATGGACGCGATCGGTCAACTTACGGGCGGGATCGCGCATGATTTCAATAATCTTTTAATGGTGATCCTCGGAAATCTCGAAATTGCGGAGCGCAATTTGGAACCCCCGATGGAGGAGAACATCGGCAGGCTGCATCGCACGATCGGCAGCGCAATGCGCGGTGCACGTCGCGCGGCGACACTCACTCAGCGATTACTGGCTTTTTCGCGCCGGCAGCCTCTTGTTCCGAAGCGACTGGACGTCAATAAATTCATTTCCAGTGAAATCGACTTCTTGCAACGGACGCTGGGCGAAACGATCGACATTCAATCCGCCTGCGGCGCGGGCCTGTGGCAAGTTGAACTCGATGACGGCCAATTGGCCGCCGCCATCCTTAATCTCGCTGTGAACGCGCGCGATGCCATGCCGAACGGCGGCAAGCTGACCATCGAAACCAGCAATTCTTATCTCGACGCCGACTATTGTGCAGCCAGCCCCGAACTTCGGCCGGGCCAATACGTGCAGATTTCCGTGACTGATTCCGGCGTCGGCATGACGAGCGACGTGATCGAGCGCGCGTTCGAACCCTTTTTTTCGACCAAGCCGGCCGGTGAGGGCACCGGGCTCGGCCTTAGCCAAGTTTACGGCTTCGTCAAGCAATCACGCGGGCACGTGAAAATTTACAGCGAGGCCGGCCAGGGGACGACGGTCAAACTTTATTTTCCCAGGTTACTCGGAGACGCGAATATCGACGAGACCCTGCAGCCGGAACAGAAGGTGGATGGACGCCGGGGCGAAACAATCCTCGTGGTCGAGGACGATGAGCTTGTCCGTATTTATCTGGTCGAAATCTTGCGCGATCTCAAATACAACATTCTTGAGGCCGGCGAAGCCAGGTCCGCCTTGCAAATCATCAAACAGTATGACGTTCGCATCGATTTGGTTCTGAGCGATATCGTGTTGCCCGGAATCAATGGACGCGAGCTGGCAAGCCAGGCGCAAGCGCTTCGGCCGGATCTCAAAATATTGTTTATGACGGGCTATTCGCGTAACGCGGTGATTCACCAAGGTCGCCTCGATCCCGGCGTCGAAATGATCCAAAAGCCGGTGACCCAAGCGACTTTGGCAGCAAGAATTCGCGATCTACTCGATGCGCCAAGGGCGCATGCCTAGGCTGAGATATTTATCTCGCCTTGTTCGCAGGAACGATCGGGAGCAGCAGATAGGATCGATGTTTCCGTCCGAAATGCAGCCGGGTGACGCCGCCGAAAATATCGGGCGGCCGGTCGACGGCGTCATCGTGCAGGAAGGGTCCGCAACCTTTCAGCTCGTTCTTGAAATTCGATAGCCGCCCGCCGCTTGCGCCGCCATATTCGTAATCCTTGCCGCGGACGGTGAGCGCGAGGCGATAGCCGGGCGGCACTACGATCGAAGTCGGCCAAATCTCGATATCGAGCTCGACAATTTCGCCGCGTTTCAACGGCTGTTTTTTGTCATGCGTGTGATAAGGCCGATAAGGAGTGGAGAGTTTCTTGTCGAGCTTGCGGTGCGAGGCGCGCAGCCATCCTTGTGCGATTGGCGTATGTGGATCGATCGCGCCCTGGAACACGACTTCCCGCATGTCTGGCGAGAACACGCGCAGGATCGCGAATAAATCGGCATCCTGCTTCGACGATGACACGAATAGTTTCAAGGCAGACGGCCCGGTAATTTCTGTTTCTGCCTCCATCGGCGCCGTGAGAAAGGTAACTCCATCGCCCGTCACATCGAAGCCGAATGTCGTTTTTTGCGAAGCGGGCTGAGGGCGCAGCGCACCGCCCACCGGATCAAGATGGTACTTCGTCCATTTCGTTCGCTTGAGCGGCCACTCATTCTCCCCGCGCGCGACGAAGCGATCGAGGTGCCGTACCTGCAAGAGCACCCTCGGCTCGCGATCCCACCCGTTGCGCTTGCCATGCAGGAAATAATCAAAGAAGCGTTTCTGAAGCTCGCGGCCATAGTCGGTGTAAAAGTGCGTCCAGTGTTCAATACCGTGCGCTTCCAGCCATTTATTCTTGCTTGCCGCGCGTACGAAGCCCTCGAAATTTCCGCGTGGGTGCAAGCCCTGACCACCCCAATTCGCCGCGGACAGGAACGGCACGGTCACCTTCGCCCAAACCGGCGAGCGCGCCTTGTGATAGTCGTCGTCGAGCGGATGCGCGCGGATCTTGTTGCCGAAATCGCAACGGTTGTTGGCGAGTTCCTGCGCCGATAATATTTCCGGACCGCAGACCAATTCGCCGTGCACGCGTGAGCGCTTTCCTTGCTCGCCGGTACCGTATTGCACGGTCTTCACCTGCATGTCGTACCAATTCTCCCAGAAGGTCGAGAGGATGCCGCCGTGATGGGTCATGTCACGATACCAATCGGCGGCGCCCTCCCAGATACACATGGCGGCGAGGTGCGGCGGCTGCAGGGAGGCGACGTGCCATTGATTGATGCCGTAATAGGATATGCCGTTGAGCCCCACCTTGCCGTTCGACCAGGGCTGAACGCCCGCCCACTCGATGCAGTCGTAGAAATCCTTGGTCTCGCGCGGCGAGAAATGATCGATGTAGCCCGGCGAGCATCCGCAACCGCGTGAATCGACGCGCACGCAGATGTAATCGTGCCTGACCCATTTCTCGGGGTCGACGACTTCCCAGTTTTGATATTTGTTGGACGAGCCCGCGGCGACGTCGGGATGTTGCGTCACCATGCGCTCCCAGGCGCTGGGATAGCCGTCCTGAAAGGCGAGGCCCTTCGCATAAGGGCCGTACGTCAGAAGAACCGGGTAGCGGCCATCAGCCACCGGACGGAACATGTCGGCGCGGAGGACAATGCCGTCATCCATCGGGATGGGCACGTCCCACTCAATGCGCATGCCATCGCGAATTTCCGTGCGCGTTGTCATCTTGCCGCAACCGCCCACAACCTAGTCGGGACTGTAGAGGGAACATATTTCATTCAGGCCGTGCCGCTTCATCTTCCGCAGAGGAGTAAGCTTGGCGGTATCAGAATGAGTAAATCCGGCCTGGCTGGCAATGCCCATCGGACCCTGTCTGTAACATCAACGAGGGGATAGCGGGCTATTTGTGCACGAGAATCAGTAAACTTTGATGGTCTTTCCGCGATTTGCGCGTTGTGAAAGTTGTTTTTTGTGATACTAGAACGCCGACAATTGAAGGAGGCTTTAATGGCAAAGAGCGTAAGACGCCGGGCGTGGACCAAAAGGGACGTAGCAGAACTCAAGAAACATTCTCGTGCGAAGGTCTCCGTTGCAAAAATTTCCAAGGCGATGAGGCGGACGCAGGGTGCGTTGAGGCAGCAAGCCTATAAACTCGGATTGCGGTTAGGTCATCGCCGTTAAGCGCGCTTGCGCCGGTAGCTCAGCTGGATAGAGCACCAGACTTCGAATCTGGGGGTCAGGGGTTCGAATCCTCTCCGGCGCACTTTGAATCTTAATCAGGCCGCTATCGTTACGAGCTGATTGCGCCGCGCGACCGCGGTTGGGGTGATTTGGCCTGCCGTCGGTGCCAGCGGCAAGCGTTGCGCCATTGCGTGTACGACGGCTGCAAAATTTAATTCGGCAAAGCGTCGATCGCGATATGCGCAGACATCGCGGCGAGCTCACGCGTTAGGAACCTAATCAACTGCGCTACGACTTAGCCATAATCGTAAACGTCCGCCGCCAAACCTTTGCCCCATCTCGCTGCAATGGTCTTTCGCTGCTGAATCGGGATGCGGTGTTTTGTCATGACCAACCAGAAGCTCGCGGCCATCCTTGCGGTTCCCGCGCTGTTTGCCCTTTCGGCTTACGCACGCGCGCAAGAAGCGCCGGTCACGCCGCCGACCGATCTGCCGCCGGGCGTGCGCGACTTGCCGATCAACCCGCCGGCCGGCGCGGTGGTGAAGTCACAGGGTCGCTTCTACATCTGGGGCGACGCCCCTGCGCTGAAGCCGCCGGCTGCGCCGCCAAGCGGCAACGATACGCCAATGCCGATGCCGGGGCCGGCGCAGGCCGATACCCTCAATCCCGCCACCGCGCCTTCGACCGAGGTGATGCGCGGCGCCGTCGGCTACGTGTTTCCCGACGGGAGCTACCCCGCCGATAAATGGGGATCGAATGCACGCGTCGAGCTTGGCGGCGCCTCCGCCAAGGCGAGCACGAATCTCACGCCGGCGACGAGCCAATCCAATCCACAGTTCCTGAACGGCTGGACGCTCGGCGGCTGCGCCAATTGCAACGCGCTCTCCTCGATCGATTACGAAGGCCGCGAATTGAGCGTGAAAGCCGCAAGCGACTATAAGGCCGACCAGCTCACGCTCACGCCTTCGGTTTCGGTATTTTCGAGCCGCAACCATCAAGATTTCGTGCAGCCGAATCCCGGCACCTCCACGCTCGATTGGAAGGGCACCGGCGCCAAGGTCGGGCTCGACTCGAAGATCGAGCTCAACAAGGAGCTCGCCGTCGGCCTCGGCGGCAGCTACGGCGTGGCGAAACGCGACGCGACGCTATCGGGAACCGACAGCGCGGCGATCAACACCGGCACGGCGCCGCGCGTCGGTAACGCCGAGGCGAAGCTCACCTACAAGCCGCTGCCCGAAACGCCGCTCACCGATTTCTCGCTCAACACCTTCGCCGGCGTGAACAATTACGACACCAAGGCGCCGGGCATTACGACGACGCCGGCGGGCACGGCGCCTTCCGTCAAGTTCTCGCCCTCAAGCGATTTCTACGCCGGCGCCGGCGCGAG
>Ga0207505_100031_pt1 | contig 34543 bp, 35 predicted proteins | sample NitcycUWRROWE17A_FD_188207 | JGI IMG/M metagenome (GOLD analysis project Ga0207505, IMG submission 188207) | Soil microbial communities from Arlington Agricultural Research Station in Wisconsin, USA - Nitrogen cycling UWRJ-ROWE17-A (SPAdes) | ecosystem: Environmental > Terrestrial > Soil >... | reverse complement strand
GAGGCGCTTTCGATCCGCGTGCTGTCGCGCGCCTGGCAAATTTTGACCAAGGGCTTCGCCGAAGTGCAGTCGGCGGCAAAGCCGGTACAGGCGACCGAAATGGTGCTTGTGCGTCTTGCCTTCGCCGCCGATCTGCCGACGCCCGACGAGGCGCTGCGCGCGCTCGGCGAGGACGGCGCGGCGGGCGGAGCGGCCGGCGCGCCGTTGAAGGCGGGCCCGGGCTCCGCGCCGCGGCTTGCGCTCGCCGCCGAAGGCGGACGCGCGCGGCCATCGATGCAGGCGGAGCCCGCATCAGACGCCGTGGCGTCGCCCGCACCCCGGCTCGCCTCGCTCGAAGACATCGCCGCCCTGGCGGTGGCCAAGCGCGATTTGAAGGTGAAGCACGCGATCGAACATCAGTTGCGGCTCGTGCGCATCCAGGAGGGCCGGCTCGAAATCGCGCTCGCAGCCGGCGTGCCGGCGGGCATCACCAGCGAGCTTTCGACCAAGCTCACCGAATGGACCGGCAAGCGGTGGTTCGTGGCGATTTCCGATTCTGAAGGCGCGCCGACGCTGGCGGAAAGTGCGGCGGCGAAAAAAGTCGCGATGGTGCACGACGTGCGCTCCGACCCGCTGGTGAAGGCGGTGCTGGAGCGCTTCCCCGGCGCCGAGATCGTCGACGTGCGGCGGCGTGAGGAAGCGGCGAGCGAGTCGGATACGGGAGAGGGCGCGATCGACGATCGGCTTTCCGACGAGCGCGGAGAACCGTGATGGCCGACTTCATGGGCATGATGGGCAAGATGCAGGAGCTGCAGGGCCGCATGCAGAAGATGCAGGCGGAGCTCGAGGCGACCGAGGTCACCGGCGTGGCCGGCGGCGGGCTTGTCTCCATCACGCTCTCCGCCAAGGGCGCGCTGAAAAACATTTCGATCGACGCGAGCCTGTTGAAGCCCGCGGAGAAGGAAATCGTCGAGGATCTGATTGCGGCGGCTCACGCCGATGCCCGCGCTAAGGCCGAGCGCGCGATGGAAGAAAAAATGCGCGAACTCACCGGCGGCCTGCCGCTGCCGCCGGGGCTGAAATTGTTCTAAAGCATGATCCCGAAAAGTGGAAACCGGATTTCGGAAAAGATCATGCTTCCGCAAAAAAGCATGACCCCGAAAAGTGGAAACCGGTTTTCGGAAAAGATCATGCTTCAGCAAAAAGTTCTCTAATGCCCCGCGCCGTCGCCGGTCCTGAAATCGAACGTCTCGTCCAGTTGTTGGCCCGCCTTCCGGGTCTCGGGCCGCGCTCGGCGCGGCGCGCGGCCTTGCATCTCGTCAAGCGGCGCGAGGAGCTGATGGAGCCGTTGGCCGCGGCGATCGCCGACGCGCATGCCAAGATCGAGATCTGCAGCGTCTGCGGCAATGTCGACACGCGCGATCCCTGCACCGTGTGCGTGGATGAGCGGCGTGATCCTTCGATCCTCGTCGTGGTCGAGAACGTCGCCGATCTGTGGGCGCTGGAGCGCTCCGGCGCCATTGCCGGCCGCTATCATGTGCTCGGCGGCACGCTGTCGCCGCTCGACGGCATCGGGCCCGAAGATCTAAATCTCGCGAGCCTGATCGCGCGCGTGCGCGGCTCCGAGATCAAGGAGGTGGTGCTGGCGGTGAACGCCACGGTCGACGGCCAGACCACCGCCCACTACATCACCGACCTCCTGCGCGAGGCGAAGGTGAAGATGACGCGGCTCGCCCACGGCGTGCCGGTCGGCGGTGAGCTCGATTATCTCGACGAGGGCACGCTGATGGCGGCGATCCGCTCGCGCACGCCGCTCTAGGGTGCGTACGCATCAATCGAGGTCCGGGGATCGACTTGAACGGCGACTTAATCACCGATTTGTCGCAGATCGATCGCCTGAAGGTATCGCATTTTTGATCATGCTTTAATTCGACCTACCACGCCAAGCCCTAGTGTTTCTTATCCAGCGCGCTGAAATGTCCCTGCGCCTGCAGCCAAGCGAGAAGCAACAGACCGGGCAGCGCGGCGAGCGCGCAAATCGCGAAGAAGACGGTCCAGCCCGTCGCCGCCGCGACGAAGCCCGCGCCGGCCGAAAGATACGTCCGCCCGACCGCCGCGAGCGCCGTCAGCAGCGCGAACTGCGTCGCGGTGTGCAGCGGATTGCGGCAGAGCGCCGATAGATAAGCGACGAAGATCACCGTGCCAATGGCGCTGGTGAAATTCTCCGCGACGATCGCGAAGGTGAGCCAGCCGATGTCGTGCCCCCGCGTCGCCTGCCAGGAAAAGGCGAGATTGGCGATCGCCTGCAGGACGCCGCCGATCCACAGGCTCGCGGCAAGCGGATAGGCGCGGGCGACCATGCCGCCGGCAAAGCCGCCGATCAGCGTCGCCGCCAATCCCACGCCCTTGATGATCGCGGCATATTCATTGCGCGAAAATCCGAGGTCGATCACGAATGGCGCGGTCATGGCGCCGGCCAGCGCGTCGGTGAACTTGAACAGCACGACGAAGGCGAGGATGACGAAGGCCATGTGGCGCGTGAGGAATTCGGAGAAGGCGCCGAACGCGGCCTCTGCCACGCGCCGCAGCGGGTTTTCGCCGGCATGCGCCGCGTTGGCGGCAGCTGATTTCTCCGGCTCCATGGCGAACAGCGTCGCCAGCATCCCGATGACGACGAAGGCCGCCGTGACGATATAGCCCGCGCTCCAGGCCGCGTGCTTGTCGAAGCCGTAGCTCTCGAAGCCACTCACCAGGAACAGCGCGCCCGCGGTCGAGGCGAGCATGCCGATGCGGTAGGCGGCGACATAGGAGGCCATGCCCGCCGCCTGCTCGCTTTCCTCCAGGCTCTCGACGCGGAAGGCGTCGATGACGATGTCCTGCGTCGCCGAAGCGGTGGCGACGAGGAGGGCGCCCGCCGCGATGAGCCGCAGCGAGGTCACCGGATCGCACAGGCCGAGGAACACGATCGCCGCGATTAGGAGGAGCTGCGAGAACACGAGCCAGCCGCGCCGCCGGCCAAGCAGGCGCGACAACAGCGGCACGTCGAGCGCATCGACCAGCGGCGCCCACAGGAATTTGATCGTGTAGGGGGTGCCGACGGCGGCGAACAGGCCGATGGTGCCGAGATCGACGCCGGCTTCGCGCATCCACACGAGAAGCGTCGAGCCGGAAAGCGCAAGCGGTAGGCCGGAGGAAAAGCCGAGGAACATCACCACGAGCACGCGCGGACGCAGATAAACGCTCCACGCGCTGAAAAGCCCTTGATCGGATGCGCCGGGGACGCTTTCGGCCATCGGCCGTTTGATCACTCGGCGGCGCCGAGCTTGAGGCCGAGCGGCGCGGGGATTTCAGGGCGCTTGCCGCGTGCGGCCGAATCCTCATCGAATTCCAGCGCTTCGATGCGCGCGCCGCGCTTGGTGAGCTTGTCGGCCGAGATCAGCACCTGTTCGATGTCTTCGGAAGCCTGCCCGAAATGCTTTTGCAGGTTGAAGGCGCGGTCGCGCAGCCGCCCGATGTCTTCCATCAGCTTGCCGACTTCGCTGCGGATGATCTCGGTCTGCTCCTGCATGCGCGCGTCCTTGACGATCACCTGCAACACCTGGATCGACAGCATCAGGAGCGAAGGCGACACCAACATCACGCGGGCGCGAAATGCCTTCTGCATCACGTCGTCGAAATTCTCGTGGATCTCGGCGTAAAGCGATTCCGACGGCACGAACATCAACGCGATGTCCTGCGTCTCGCCGGGCAGGAAATAGCGCTCCGCGATATCGCTGACGTGCTTGGTGATGTCCTGCCGCAGCCGCTGCGCGCAGGCGCGCTGCTCCGCTTCGCCCTTCGCCTCGCGAAAGGCAGTGATCGATTCGAGCGGAAACTTGGCGTCGATCACCAGCGGGCGCTCGTCGCCCGGCAAGAACACGACGCAATCCGGCCGTTTGCCGTTCGAGAGCGTGTGTTGAAAGGCGAAGGCGTCCTTCGGCAAACCGTCGGCGACGATCGCCTCCATGCGGCCCTGGCCGAAGGCGCCGCGCGATTGCTTGTTGGCAAGCACGTCTTTCAGCGTCACGAGATGGGACGAAAGCTCCGCGAGCCGGCTTTGCGCGGCGTCGACCACGGCGAGGCGTTCGTGCAGCTGGCCGAGGCTCTCATTCGTCGCGCGCGCGGCATTGGTCATGCCCTCGCCGAGCCGGTGCGACACCGAGTCGAGCCGCTCCGTCACGGTGCGCGCGAGCTCCGCCTGGCGTCCGCCCAAAAGTTCGGCGAAAGACTGGATGCGGCCGGTCAATTCCGTCTGCGAGCGGACGAGATCGCCAATCCGCGTTTCGAGATCATCGGCGCGCGCGGTCTGCTCGTCCGCCTCGAGCGCGCGCCTTTTGCCGGCGCGCCAAGCGCCGATCGCGAGCGCGAGCAACAGCACGAGCGCGATGCCGCCGATGGCGAGCAGAATTTCGGCGACGGTCACCGGCCTCGCGCCGAGCATAAAGAGGACGTCGGACATGGCAGCCCTTCTAGCGTGATTCGGCGGCGGCGAGAACGAAGAGCGAACGATAATGCCTGGCTCTTGGCGAAGCCAGTTTCAGGCTAAACTCGCCAATGCGCGCGGTTTTCGGGAGCGGTCCATGAGATACGTCGAAGAAGTGCTGCAGCCGGGCGAAAAAATTCTCTTCGTCAGCACCATCCACTGGCTGATCTACGTGCCGGCGATCCTGCTGCTGATCGCCGCGATCGTTGCGGCTTTCTGGGCCGGGAGCGGAAGCGAAGTCTGGCGATGGATTTCGCTGCTTTGTTTTGCACTCGCTTTGTTGAGCGCGTCGCGCGCCTGGTTCAAGCGCTGGACGACGGAGATCGCCGTCACCGACCGGCGCGTCATCTACAAGCGCGGCTTCATCCGCCGCCATACCATCGAGATGCACATGGATAAGGTCGAGAGCGTCGACGTGAGCCAGTCGGTGCTCGGGCGCATTCTCGATTACGGCGACGTGCTCGTGCGCGGCACCGGCGTCGGCTTCGAGCCGCTGCAAATGATCGAGTCGCCGATCGCGCTACGCAATGCCGTGACCGCCCGTTGAGAACCGCGCGCCCGCATTGACGCTCCGCGCTCCATCCCTTATCTCGCCCCCATGTCCATTCGCCCGATCCTCCAGCTTCCCGACAAGCGCCTGCGGCTCATTTCCGAGCCCGTGGCTGCGATCGACGGCGAGGTGAAGAAGCTCGTCGCCGACATGTTCGAGACGATGTATGAGGCGCCCGGCGTGGGGTTGGCTGCGGTCCAGGTCGGCGTGCCCAAGCGCGTCGTCACCATCGACGCCACGCGCGGCGAGGAGAAAAAGCAGCCTTTCGCGATGATCAACCCGGAAATTCTTTGGGCCTCGGACGAGAAGTCGGTCCTCGAGGAAGGCTGCCTCTCAATTCCGGAATACATCGACGAGGTGGAGCGGCCGGCGAAAATCAAGGCGCGCTTCCTCGATCTCGACGGCCGGACTATCGAAGTGGAGGCCGAGGGGTTGTTCGCCCGCGTGCTGCAGCACGAGATCGATCATATCAACGGCGTCCTCTTCATCGACCATCTTTCCAAGCTGAAGCGCGACCGGGTCGAGAAAAAATTCGCCAAGGCGGCGAAGCGCGAGGCCGTCGAGTAATCGTCTGGCCGCCGGCATTCGAGGAACGATTGTGCGCATTGTCTTCATGGGCACGCCCGATTTCGCCGTGCCGACGCTGGTCGAGCTTGCGGGCGGCGGTGGCGAAATCGCCGCCGTCTATACCCGCGCGCCGAAATCGGCGGGCCGCGGCATGGCCGCGCGCCGCTCGCCCGTGCACGAAGCGGCGGAACGGCTGCGCCTGCCGGTTCACCATCCCGCCACGCTCAAGGGCGACGCGGCGGCGGAAACCTTCCGCGCGCACCAGGCCGATGTCGCGGTCGTCGTCGCCTACGGGCTGTTGTTGCCGCAGCCGATCTTAGCGGCGCCGAAATTCGGCTGCCTCAACATCCACGCCTCGCTGCTGCCACGCTGGCGGGGTGCCGCGCCGATCGCGCGCGCGATCATGGCGGGCGACGCCGAGACCGGCGTTTCCATCATGCGCATGGAAGAGGGCCTCGACACCGGCCCGGTCGCGCTCACCGAGCGCGTACCGATCGCGCTCGATTCGACCGCCGGCGATTTGCACGACCGGCTCGCCAAGCTCGGCGCCGATCTGATGACGCGCGCGCTTGCCGCACTCGAACGCGGCGCGCTCGCCTTCAAGCCGCAAGCCGAGGCGGGCGCGACCTACGCGAAGAAGATCGACAAGGGCGAGACGCGCATCGACTGGTCGCGGCCCTGGCAAGCGGTGCACGACCACATTCGCGGCCTGTCGCCGGTTCCGGGCGCCTGGTTTGAAATGGCGCAAGGATCGCAGCCGCGGCGGGTGCGCGCGCTGCGCTCGGCCCGCGGCGAGGGCGCGGGCAGGCCGGGTTTGGTTCTCGACGACCGCTTGACGGTCGCCTGCGGCGAGGGCGCGGTGCGCCTGATCGAAGTTCAGCGCGCCGGCGCGCGGCCGCTATCCGCCGAGGAGTTTTTGCGCGGCACGCCGCTCCCCGCCGGTGCCGTGCTCGCGTGATCTGACCCGATGCCGCGCTACAAGCTCACCCTCGAATATGACGGCACACCGTTCGTCGGCTGGCAGCGGCAGGAAAACGGCCCGTCAGTGGCGGGCGCGCTTGCCGAGGCGATCGAATGCTTTGCCGGCGAACGGCCGGACGTGACCGGCGCCGGCCGCACCGACGCCGGCGTCCATGCGCTGGGCCAGGTTGCCCATGTCGATCTCGAAAAAGACTGGGACACCGACACGGTGCGCGACGCGCTGAACGCGCATCTGCGGCCGCGGCCGATCGCGGTGATTGCGGCCGAGCGCGCCGCCGGCGATTTTCACGCCCGCTTCTCGGCGACGGCGCGGCATTATCGCTATCGCATCGTCAACCGCCGCGCCGATCTCGCGCTCGAGCGCGAGCGCGCCTGGCGGATCGCAAAGCCGCTCGACGCCAAGACGATGCACGCGGCCGCGCAAAAACTCGTCGGCCACCACGACTTCACCACCTTTCGCTCCGCCGAATGTCAGGCGAAGTCGCCGGAAAAGACGCTCGACCGCCTCGCCGTCGCGCGCGCCGGCGAGGAAATCCGCATCGACGCTTCCGCGCGCTCGTTTCTGCACCACCAGGTGCGCTCGATGGTCGGCTCGCTTGCGCTGGTGGGCGAGGGGCGCTGGAGCGCGGACGATCTGGCGCAGGCGCTCGCCGCGAAGGACCGCGCGGCCTGCGGCCCGGTCGCACCCGCCCACGGGCTTTATCTCGTGCGCGTCGACTATTGATTCAGTCAGCGCGCTCGAACCGCAAAGGCCGCAAAATATCTTTCGAGAATCCTGCGATAAATTTTTGTCAGGCGCTGCAAATCCTCGAGCGGCACGTGCTCGTCGATCTGGTGCATGGTGTTGCCGACAAGCCCGAGATCGACCACCGGGCAGTAATTCTTGATGAAACGCGCGTCCGACGTGCCGCCCGAGGTCGAGAGCGCCGCCTTCACTCCGCTCGCGGCCACCGCCTTCACCACGAGATCGACGAACGGGCCGCGGCGGGTGAGGTAGGATTCGCTCGGCGGCTCGTAATCGAGCCGGTAACGCGCGCCCTTCGCCGCGGCCTTCAAGCGCTTCTCGATTGTTTTTTTGAGGCTCGCGGAATTGTGCTTGTCGTTAAAGCGCACATTGAAGCGCGCCTTCGCCTCCGCCGGAATGACGTTGAAAGCCGAATTGCCGCTTTCGACTGAAGTCACTTCCAGGTTTGAGCGCTGGAATTCCTTCGTGCCCGAGTCGAAGGGCTTCTCGGTGAGCGCCTCGAGCATGGCGATCAGCGGCCGCATCGGGTTTTGCGCGCGGTCCGGATAGGCGACGTGGCCCTGCTTACCGAATACCGAGAGCGTCGCCGACAGGCTGCCGCGGCGGCCGATCTTGATGGTGTCGCCGACGCGCTTGACGCTGGTCGGCTCGCCGACGATGGCGTGATCGAATTTCTCGCCGCGCGCCTTCGCCCAGTGCAGCAGCTTCACGGTGCCGTTCACCGCCGGGCCTTCTTCGTCGCCGGTGACGAGAAACGAAACCGCGCCCCGCGGCTTTCCCCGGGCGGTAAAATCGAGCGCGGCGGCGGCAAACGCCGCGATCGCGCCCTTCATGTCGGCGGCCCCGCGTCCGAACAGTTTTCCGTCCGCGATCTCGCCGGCGAAGGGAGGGTGGCACCAGCTCGATTCGTTGCCCGGCGGCACCACGTCGGTATGGCCGGCGAAGACGAGATGCGGCCTACCGGCCCCGATCTTGGCGAACAGATTGTCGACCTCCGGCATGCCGGGTGAGGAAAATTTTTGCCGCTGAACGTCAAAGCCCGCTCGTATCAGCAAATCGCTGAGATAGCGCTGCGCGCCGCCTTCCGCCGGCGTCACCGAACGGCAGCGGATCAGCGCCTGGGCGATTTCGACGACGTTGGCCATCGGCTCAAACGGAGGGAGCTAGCGGATCGGGCCCGTATCGATTGTCGCCGCTCGTGCCGCGCAAGCAGGCGAGTTCGACGAACAAATAGACGGCGAAGATAAACCAAGGAATCGCGATCACGAGATAGAGCGTGGTCGGCCCGTCGGCGGTCTGTCCGAGCCCGAGCAGCTGCAGCACGTTCAACAAGATCAGCACGGCGAAGAAGACGACGACCAACCAGGTCGGCCGGTTGCGGTCGTGGGCGCGCTTCACGTTGATTGCGAAGGACGGGTACAGCAACACCAGGCCGAAGATGATCGCGAGCGCTTCGCCGCCGTTCCCGTAGCCGATTGCCTGCAACCCCAATCCGATCACCAGCAGCACCAAGATCCCGATCCAATAGGGCTTGCGGTTGATGCGGCCGTCGAGGTCCGTCAGCAGGTATTTCCAGTCCATGTTGTCCCCTGTCCACGCTTGGATTGCGTCTCCGATCGATCAGTCCCGCAACAACTCGTTGATCGAGGTCTTCGCGCGCGTCTTCTCGTCGACGCGCTTCACGATCACCGCGCAATAGAGCGAGGGGCCGGGCTCGTTGCCGATCGGCTTTCCCGGCAGCGCGCCCGGCACCACGACGGAATAGGGCGGCACCTCGCCCATGAAAACCTCGCCGCTGGCGCGGTCGACGATCTTGGTGGAGGCGCCGAGATAGACGCCCATCGACAGCACCGAGCCCTTGCGCACGACCACGCCCTCGGCGACTTCCGCGCGGGCGCCGATGAAGCAATCGTCCTCGACCACCACCGGCCTCGCCTGCAGCGGCTCCAACACCCCGCCGATGCCGGCGCCGCCGGAGATGTGGACGTTCCTGCCGATCTGCGCGCAGGAGCCGACGGTCGCCCAGGTGTCGACCATCGTGTTGTCGCCGACATAGGCGCCGAGATTGACGAAGGAGGGCATCAACACGACGCCCGGCGCGATGAAGGCGCCGCGCCGCACGATCGCGCCGGGCACTGCGCGAAAACCCGCCTTCTTGAATTGCGCCGGCTTCCAGCCGTCGAACTTCGAGGGCACCTTGTCCCACCAAGCGGCATGGCCCGGGCCGCCCTTGATCGCGCGCATGTCCTCGAGGCGGAAGGAAAGCAGCACCGCTTTCTTGAGCCATTGATTGACGCGCCAGCTTCCGTCGGCCCGGCGCTCGGCGACGCGGGCCCGCCCGCTGTCGAGGAGTTCGATCGCCGCCTTTACCGCCTTGCGAACGGAGCCCTTTGTTTTCGGTCCGATCTCGGCTCGCCGTTCGAAAGCTTCGTCGATGACCTGGGCGAGTTCGGCGGACATTCGGGCGACTCCTGGGCGCGAGGATTTGTCCGGGGGCGGGGAGGAAAGTCAACGGCCGGTTTCGCGAAACCTGATCGTTGTCCCCGTGCGCGAGGAGATCTCGATGACGGCGAAAGCGCGCGCCGAAAGTCCGCGCGCCTCGCACCTGCCATGCTCGCGAATTTCGAATTTGGTATTGCGCGTACAGAACGCGGCACCGCCGCCCCATTGCAGCGCGCGCCCCGCCTTTTCGATCGGGGCGCCGTTCTCGTCGATCGCCTCGGCGAAACTGTAGACCTGGCGAACGCCGCGCCGCGGGAGGTCCGGGCGCACGCAGGCACCGGGCTCGACGCGCCACCAGCCGCGCACGGCGACCGCATTCGGCTCGTCGACGCCGAGCGCGGCCATGACGGTATGAGCGGTTTCGTTGCACCACAGCAGCCCGCGGCTCGCATTTTCGCGCACGGCGTCGATCAGCAGATCAACGAACGCGGGAGACGCCGCGGCGTCCGGCGCGAGCCCGCGCTCGCGCAAGAAAGCCGCCAGCGCCGCATCGGTGCGCGGCCCGGCCAGCCCGTCGATCGGCTCGACGCCGTAGCCCGCGAGCGCCAACAGCCGCTGCACCGCCGCAAGCCGCGCCTGATCGGCGGCGTAGTCGGCGGGCTCCGCCAACAGCACCGTCGGCACGCCCTCGACGTCGCGCGGGCGAACCTCGGCGAACGGCACGATCTTCTCCCCCGCGTTTTTGCAGCGCGCGCCGGCGACGAGAAAATCAGCCTCGCCGACGCAAAGCTCGATCTGCGCGGCGTTGAGCGGCTTCACCGGGCCGTAGACGGCGAGCGCGCGGGCGTGAACGTAAAGATGGTCGGCTTCGATCTTGCCGCGCAGCACGAGGCGGCATTGGCCGGGGTCGACGCGGAACCATCCGCGCGTCGCGTGTGCGCCGCCGCTGTCGACGCCGAGGGCGGCCTCCGCGGCGAAGCTCGTGCGGTTGCAGAGTTGAAGATCGGCGTAGCTCGGGGAGGCGAGCGCGACGAACGCCGCCGCGAAAAAGATGCGTTCAACGCTGAATGAGCGTGCCGGCGCCATGATCGGTGAGGAGTTCCAACAGCACCGCGTGCGGCACCTTGCCGTCGAGAATGACGACGCCCTCGACACCCTGGTCGAGGGCATCGATGCAGGTCTCGACCTTCGGGATCATGCCGCCCGAAATCGTGCCGTCGGCGACGAGCCGGCGTGCGTCGGCGAGCGTGAGCTGCTTGATGAGCTTGTTCGATTTGTCGAGGACGCCCGGCACGTCGGTGAGAAGCAGGAGCCGCTTCGCCTTCAGCGCGCCGGCGATGGCGCCCGCGAAGGTGTCGGCATTGACGTTGAAGGTGCCGCCTTCGAGGCCGGCGGCGACCGGCGCCAGCACCGGGATCAGATCGCGGCCGAGAATTTGATCGAGCACCGTGATATCGACTTTGGCGGGCTCGCCGACGAAGCCGAGGTCGACGATCTTTTCGATTTGCGAGCCGGGGTCCGCCACGGCGCGCGAGAGCTTTCGCGCCAGCACCATGTTGCCGTCCTTGCCGCACAGGCCCACGGCGCGGCCGCCCGCCTCGTTGATGAAGCCGACGATCTGCTTGTTGATCGAGCCCGCGAGCACCATCTCGACGATCTCGACGGTGGCGGCGTCGGTGACGCGCAATCCGGCGGCAAATTCCGACTTGATGCCGAGCCGCGTCAGCATGTCGCCGATCTGCGGCCCGCCGCCGTGGACGACGACGGGGTTCACGCCCGACTGTTCCAACAGGACGATATCGCGCGCGAAATCGCGGGCGACCGGCTCGTCGCCCATGGCGTGGCCGCCATATTTCACCACGACGATCTGGTCGTCGTAGCGCTGCATGTGCGGCAGCGCCTGTACCAGAATGCGCGCCTGCTGGTGCGCGTCGGCGGGGATACCCGCGGCCGTTTTGGGGGTTTTGGTGTTCATTTGGCGTTCAGACGCAGTCTTCTAGAGACTAAGCTCGGGGAACGGAAGAGGAAGTAAAAAACCGTTAAGGAAACGAATATCCGGCCGGGCGGTACATGCCGCGAGAAGCGCCGGATGACCGCCTTCCAAGGGCTCGCTCCATCCCTGATGGGAAGCATCGCTTAAGCCGCCGGAATGAATCCGGCGCGTGAGGAAGTTTGCGCCATGTTGTTTCCGAAGCCCGCCATCCGTCTCCTTCGCAGCCGCGGGGATTTCCGCCCGGCGCATATTCTTGCGCTGTTCGCGCTGCTGATCGGCGCGCTGTCGATTCCGGTGCTCACCCACAGGCTGCCGCCGCTGTCCGATTACGTGAATCACCTGGCGCGGATGTACGTCATCGACGCGATCGATTCCGACCCCTACCTCGCCAAGTTCTACGAGATTCAGTGGCAGATCATTCCCAATCTCGTGATGGATCTGATCGTGCCCGTGCTCGCACGCGCGATCAGCATCTACGCCGCGGGGCAGCTTTTCCTGATTTCGATTTTCGTGCTCATTCTTTCGGGCACGCTCGCGCTCAATCGCGCGCTTTCCGGACGCTGGTCGGCGCTGCCCCTGGCCGCGGCGCCGCTTCTCTACAACGCCGTGCTGCTCGTCGGCGTGATGAATTATCTCTTCGGCGTCGGCGTGGCGCTATGGGCGCTGGCGGCCTGGATCGCGCTGCGCGAGCGCGCGTGGTACGTCCGCCTTGGCGTCGCGGCCGTCTTCGTGATCGTGCTGTTTTTTTGCCATCTGTTCGCGGTCGGCGTTTTCGGGCTTGGGCTCTTGGCATTCGAGTTGCAACGGCTGTGGACGGAGCGCGAGCGGCCGCTGGCCCCGCGCCTCGCCGATTTTTGCGCCAGCGGCCTGCCGTTCCTGCCGGTGATTCCGCTGCTCCTGGCGAGCCCAACCATGGGTCTCGTGCACGAATTCACCTGGGAGCCGACCGGCAAGTTCGACGGCCTCGTCTTCGTGTTCGACGTCTATAACGACGTCGTCGCCTCGGTCCTCGTCGCCATCGCGGCGCTGGCCCTCGCCTGGGCGGTGCGTCATCGCATCATGCGCTTTCATCTGATGGGATGGCTGTTGCTCGCGATCGGCGCCGCCGTTTATCTCGCGCTGCCGCGCGTCCTGTTCTCCACCTACCTGGCCGACCAGCGCCTGCCCATCGGCCTCGCGTTCATGATCATCGCCTGCCTCGATCTTGAACTCAGGCACCGGTTGGTACGGCGCGGCTTCGCCGCGATGCTTCTCGTGCTGGTCGCCGCGCGCGTTACCGAGGTGCAGATATCGTGGAACAAACTCTCGCGCCCGGTCGAGTCGATGTACAAGACCGTTCACGACATCGAGCGCGGCGCCACCGTACTCGTTGCCTATGGCGATTCTTCCGGCGGCGACGACGTGCGCGATTTCGGCCTCGTGCACGCGGCCTGCCTCGCCATGATCGAGCGCTCGGCGCTGGTGACCACCGCCTTCACCGTGTCCGGCAAGCAAATCATGCACATGCGCGACGAATATGCCGACCGCGCCGACACCGAGGATGGCACGCCGCCCTCGGTCGAGCAGCTTCTGCTCGCCGCCGACAAGGCGCAGGGGGACAATCCGGCCTATTGGGACTTCTGGCCGAAGCACTACGACTACGTCTACGTGCTCTTCACCAAGCACGGCGCCGAGAACCCCGATCCCGTTCATCTCCGGCTGGTCGCCGAAGGGGAGCGCTTCCAGCTCTATCGCTCGGCGCAGTCGGCCACTACGACCGCCGCTACCGCGGCTGTCGGCAAGCATCCTCTTCGCCCCGAGGGCCATGAAGAAGACGGCGCCGAGGACGATCACGAGGACTGATCGTTGGCGGCTCTAGACGGCGGCGCCGCGTTCGGCGAGTAAGCGTGCGATCGCGCCGCGAAGTTCCGCGATGCCGGTCGCCTCGATCGCAGAAACCGCGAACACCGTCGGGAACGCGGCCGGTCGCTTTTTGATCGCGGCTTCCGTCTCGGCGACGCGGGGTTCGCCGTTTTGCGCTTTGATCGTGTCGATCTTCGTCAACACGATCGCATAGCTGACCGCCGCGCGGTCGAGAAGGCCGAGAACCTCGAGGTCCTGCGGCTTCAAGCCGTGACGCGAATCGATCAGCACGAATACGCGCGCGAGATTCGCCCTGCCGCTGAGATAAGCGCGCACGAGGCCGGTCCACTGATTGATTTTCTGGCGCGGCGCGGACGCAAAGCCATAGCCGGGCAGATCCGCGATCACGAGGTCGCTTCCGCCGGCGAAGAAATTGATTTGTTGCGTTCGCCCCGGCGTCCTGGACACGCGCGCGAGCGCATGCCGTCCGGTGAGCGCGTTGAGAAGGCTCGATTTCCCGACATTCGACCGCCCGGCGAAGGCGATCTCGATTCCGCGGGGCGACGGCAGCGATTGCGGCGAGCCCGCGCCGGCCACGAATTGCCATTCGCCGGCGAACAGCTTGCGGCCGGCCTCGATTTCGCTGCGGGTGAGCCCGTTATTTTCCACGGCCTGGGACCGTCGTCCTGAGGTGTCTCGGGATGACGAATCACGATCAACGAACGCCCGTCAACTTGCCGGCGTTCGCTTGAACATCCCCTTCAGATTATCGAACAGCTCGATCTTGGCGCCGTTCTTGCGCATGATCACGCCCTGCTGCAGCACCGAGAGCGTATTGTTCCACGCCCAATAGATCACCAGGCCGGCGGCGAAACTGCCGAGCATGAAGGTGAAGAACAGCGGCATCCAGGCAAAGATCATCTTCTGGGTCGGATCAGGCGGCGCGGGGTTCATCTTCATCTGCACCCACATCGTGATCCCCATGATGATCGGCCACACGCCGAGGTGCAGATACGAGCCGAGCACGGGCAGCACCGTCGGGTCGAACGGGATCAAGCCGAACAGGTTGAAGATGTTGGTCGGGTCGGGTGCGCTGAGATCCTTGATCCAGCCGTAGAACGGCGCGTGCCGCATCTCGATGGTGACGAACAGCACTTTATAGAGCGCGAAGAACACCGGAATCTGAATCACGATCGGCAGGCAGCCGGCGAGCGGATTGATTTTTTCGCGTTTGTACAGGTCCATCAGCTCCTGCTGCTGCTTGACCTTGTCGTCGGGATATTTCTCGCGCAGTTCCTGCATTTGCGGCTGCACCATCTTCATCTTCGCCATCGAGGCGTAGGACTTGTTGGCGAGCGGAAAGAATACGAGCTTGATCAGCACGGTCACGAGCAGGATTGAAAGCCCGAAATTGCCGAGCAGGCGGTAGAAATAGTCGAGCACCTTAAAGAGCGGCTTGGTGATGAAATAGAACCAGCCCCAGTCGATCAGAAGATCGAAGCGTTTGATGTCGAGGTCGCGTTCGTAGCCGTCGACGACCGCGACTTCCTTGGCGCCCGCGAACAGCCGGTTTTGCACGGACGCCTTGGCGCCGGCGGCGATCGTGGTCGCCTCGCGCAGGAAATCGGCCTGATAGGTGCGCACCGTGCCCACGGTGTTCGAGGAGAAGCGTCCGCCGAACTTCGCACCTTGATCGGGAACGAGGGTGGTGGCCCAGTATTTGTCGGTGATGCCGAGCCAGCCGCCTTGCGAGCTCACCGGCTCCATCGGCTTTTCAATGTCCTTATAGGCGGGCTCGTAGAGCTTGCCGTCGCCCAGCACGCCGACCGGGCCTTCGTGCAGGATGTAGTAGCCCTGCACTTGCGGCAGACCGTGGCGCGAAGCGAGCCCGTAGCCGTGGATCGTCACCGGATTGGCGCCCGTGTTCTCCACTTCGTCCGTGATTGTGAACATGTAGACACGGTCGACGGCGATCGTGCGCTTGAAGAGCAGTCCCTCGCCATTGTTCCAGGTGAGCACCAGCGGCCGTTCGGGCGAAAGCGGCGCCGTGCTCGTGGCGCTCCATACCGTATCGGCGTCGGGAAGCTTGGCGTGGCCGCCGGTGCCGTTCACCCAGCCGAACTCGGCGTAGAACGGATCGTGGCTGCCCGAGGGTGAAAGCAACACGATGTTCGGGCTCTTCGGGTCGACGGTCTCGTGGTAGTCGAGCAGCGAAACGTCGTCGATGCGCGCGCCCTTGAGCGCGATCGAGCCCTTGACGCGCGGCGTTTCGATCGCGACGCGCGCGGAAGCGGCGAGCGCCTGCTCGCGCGTGACGGTGCCGGGCTGGGCGCCCGCAGAAGTCTGCGGACCGCTGGGCAGCGTTTGTCCGCCCGGAGCCGGCTGCGCGGGCTGGGTTTGGGTCTGCTGCTGTTGCAGCTTCTGCGCCTCGCGCTGTTTTTCCAATTGCGGCATGCCGACCAAGAATTGCCAGCCGATGAGAACGGCGACCGAGAGGCCGATCGCGAGCATCATGTTGCGATTGTCATCCATCGCCTTCTCCGTCAGCCTCTCTTCGCGTGAACTTTTTCCAGCGCCCGCTCGAGATCCGTGACCAGCACCGCGAACGGCGTTGCGAGCGCCTCGCGCCGCGCCACCAGCACGTAATCGAATCCCGGCTTTCCGGCGGCCGACATCACGTTCCTTGCCGCCTCGCGCAGCCGCCTGCGAATGCGATTGCGCTCGACGGCGCTGCCGGTCTGCTTGGTGACCGTGAAGCCGACGCGCGGCTCGGCGGTGTCATGCCGATTGCGCGCCTGCACGAAAAAGGCGCTCGCCGGCGCGCGCACGCCTTCGCGGGCTGCCAGGAAATCCGCGCGGCGCTTGAGGCGCTGCATGATCGTTCTCGAAGTCGGCTGCAATGCCTTCAGGCCGAAAGCCGCTTGCGGCCGCGCGAACGGCGTGCGGCGATGACCCTGCGGCCGCCTTTCGTCGCCATGCGCGTGCGAAAGCCGTGTCGGCGCTTGCGCACGAGCTTGCTCGGTTGATAGGTGCGTTTCACGTTTCGATCTCCGGAACTCGCGCGGCTTATAGGGGTCGTAAGCCCCGTCCGTCAATGCAAGGCGGGCGGCTTCCGCGTTCATGCCTTCGCCGCAAAGCCGGGCTTCGTAAGGTTTGACGACCCCGGCACGCGGGCGCATGATTCCTTCTGCGATATTCTCGGCTGACCGGCCCACAGAGAATTGATCGAATGTCAGCGAAATCGAATGAAACCGTAACCGGCGCGCAAAGAACCGGGTTGCGGCTCGGCCTTTCCGGCAAGCTTCTTCTGCTCACCATTGTCTTCGTGACGGTGGCGGAAATCCTGATCTATGTGCCGTTGATTGCGAACTACCGGTTGATGTGGCTTTCCGACAAGCTCGCGGCCGCGCGCACGGCGGCGCTGGTGCTCTACGCCGCGCCTAACCGGATGATCCCGGAGGATTTGAAGCGCAAGCTCTTGGAAAGCGTCGGCGCCAAGACCGTGGCGCTCAAGATGGAGAACATGCGCCTGTTGCTCGCTTTCTCCGACATGCCGCCCGTTGTCGATCATCAGGTCGACATGCGCGACGTCTCGATGATGAACACGGTCGTGGACGGCTTCCGCACCATGTTCAGCCGCGACAACGACGTATTGCTTGTCGTCGGCTCCGCGCCGATGGACGGAGAGTTTGTCGAGATCGTCATCGACGAGCGCCCCCTGCGCGAGGCGATGTGGGCATACTCGAAGACCATCTTGCTGATTTCGCTCGCCATCTCCGCGATCAGTGCGACGCTCGTTTATCTGAGCCTGTTGTGGTTGTTCGTGCGGCCGATGCGCCGGCTCACCGCCCACATGGTCGCCTTCGGCGCCGACCCGGAGAATCCCGCGCGCATCGTCGTGCCCTCGGGGCGCGCCGACGAAATCGGCGTCGCCGAGCGCGAGCTCGCGGTGATGGAAAAGGAATTCGCCCAGACCCTGCAGCAAAAGAGCCGCCTCGCGGCGCTCGGTCTCGCGGTGTCCAAGATCAATCACGATTTGCGGAATCTGCTTGCCTCGGCGCAGCTCTTGTCCGATCGCCTCGCCAAGATCGCCGATCCCGGCGTGCGCAGCCTGGCGCCGAGGCTGATGGCCGCGCTCGACCGCGCGATCGCCTACTGCCAACAAACGCTCGCCTACGGCAAGGCGCAGGAGCCGCCGCCCGAGCGGCGCGCCGTCGACGTCGCGCAACTTCTCGACGACGTGCGCGAGACGCTCGGACTCGAGCCCGGCTCGCCGATCGGCTGGGTGCCTTCGGTCGAGCGCGGACTGATGGTCGATGCCGATCCCGACCAGCTTCTGCGCGCCCTCCTCAACCTCGCGCGCAACAGCAAGCAGGCGCTGGAGTCGCGCGCGCCCAACGATCCCAAGCGCGATCAGATCCGCATCATCGGGCGCCGCGAGGGCGGCGTCGTGGTGCTGCAGGTCGCCGACACCGGCCCCGGCATTCCGCAACGCGCCCGCGCCCATCTCTTCGAACCCTTTCATTTCTCGGCGCAACGCGACGGCACCGGGCTTGGGCTTGCGATCGCGGCCGAGCTGATTCAAGCGCAAGGTGGCGAGATCCGTCTTGTCGACGGCACCATCGGTGCGACATTTCGTATCATTATTCCCGATCGCCCCGTCGCACTCGACGAGAAGCGCGCCGAGCGCGCCCGTGCTTGACTTGACTTGGGAACAAGCGGGCGGCGCGCCGGGTTCTCTACCCATGCGCGAAGTTTCCCTTCTTTCCATCGCCACCGCGGTGCCCGAAAACATCGTCGAGCAGCGCAAGGTCGAATCCCTCGCCGCCGACGTCTTTCCGGAATTGTTCAATCAATACCCGGTGATGATCGACATCTTCCGTAATTCGGGTATCGAGCGGCGCCACACCGTGCGGCCGCTGCAGTGGTACCTGGAGCCGCGCGACTGGAGCGACCGCTCGCAGGTCTTCCACGAAGAGGGCCTTGCGCTGTTCGAGCGGGTGGCGAAAGCAGCGATCGCGCGCGCGAAAATCGAGTCTGAGGAAATCGACTGCGTCGTCACCGTTTGTTCGAGCGGCATCGCGACGCCGACGCTGGAAGCGCGGGCGGCGAAAAATCTCGGACTGCGCGCCGACGTGCGACGCGTGCCGGTGTTCGGCCTCGGCTGCGCCGGCGGCGTGAGCGGATTGTCGCTCGCGGCCCGGCTCGCGGCCGTGGAGGCCGACACCACCGTGCTCGTCGTGGTGGTCGAGCTTTGCTCGCTCGCCTTCCGCATCGACCGCCGCACCAAGGAGGACGCGGTCGCGAGCGCGTTGTTCGGCGACGGCGCCGCCGCCCTCGTCTTGCGCGCGAACGGAGACGCGGGTCTCGCGCAAGTGCGCGGCTCGGCCGAGCATATCTGGCCCGACACGCTCGACGTGATGGGCTGGACCTTCGATCCGGTCGGCTTCGGCGTCGTGCTGTCGCGCTCGGTGCCGATCTTCGTCGAGCGCCGCTTCCCGCCGGTGGCGAAAAAACTGCTCGCCGCGGTCGGCCTCAAGAACGAGGACATCGGGCGCTATATCTGCCATCCCGGCGGCGGCAAGGTGGTCGACGCGGTCGAAATGGCGCTCAAGCTCAAGCGCGGATCGCTCGATCACGAGCGCGACGTCCTGCGCGAGTTCGGCAACATGTCGGCGCCGACCGTCTTGTTCGCGCTCGAGCGCGTCCTCGCCGCGCCGCGCAAGGGCATGCTCGCGCTTTCGGCGTTGGGACCGGGCTTCACGGCGAGCTTGCTCGCGCTCGATCCGGCCCGTGCCTGACGCTTTGCCGGTGCTCGGCTTCGTCACATTGCAGCGCCTGGTGGAATTATGGTGGTCGGCGCGGAACGAACGGCGCCTGCGCGCCCGCGGCGCGCGGGAGGCGGGCGCCCGGCACTATCCCTTCATCGTCGCCTTGCATGCGCTCTGGCTCGCGGGTCTTTGGATCTGGGCGTGGCCGCGGCCGGCGAATTGGTGGCTCGTCGCCGCCTATGCGGCGCTGCAGATCGCTCGCGTGTGGGTGATCGCGACGCTCGGCGAGCGCTGGACGACGCGCATTATCGTGCTTCCCGGCGCGCCGCTCGTGCGCGCGGGCCCCTATCGCTTTCTCAAGCACCCGAACTATCTCGTCGTGGCGATCGAGGTCGCGCTGCTTCCGCTCGCCTTCGGGCTTTTTGTCTATGCCGCGATCTTCTCGCTCGCGAACGCGGCGCTGCTTGCCTGGCGCATCCGCGCCGAGGACCGTGCGCTTGCAAATCAAGAACGGCCTGTGTAGTGCTCCGCCTTCCCCTGAGGGCGCCCGTAGCTCAGCTGGATAGAGCACCAGACTACGAATCTGGGGGTCGGGAGTTCGAATCTCTCCGGGCGCGCCATTCTCCGCTCGCGGCTCGTTCGCGAGACCAAATTTCGGCAAGGGGTTGCGTTATTTTCCGTTTCCGTTTCGGCGCGAACTATGGGTAATCTGCGGCAAAACGCGAACCCGTTTCACGCCACATCAGCATCGCCGCGAACAAACGAACCATGAACCCGCGAGCGATCGTTCGATATTTGCAGACAAAAATCAGCTGGCAGACCGTCGGCATCGCGCTCAGCATTGTCATCATCGTAAGCGCCTCTTACGTTCTTTACAGCCTCCTGCAAGACATCGAACCACACGAAGTTTACGCCGCCCTTCGCCGCACGCCCACCCACGCGCTGGTGCTCGCCGGCATTTTCGTCACGCTGGGCTACCTCACGCTCACCTTCTACGATTACTTCGCGCTTCGCACGATCGGCCGCACCGAAATCCCCTACCGCACCGCCGCCCTTGGCGGCTTCACCAGCTATTCGATCGGCCACAATGTCGGCTTCTCGGTGTTCTCCGGCGGCGCGGTGCGCTACCGCATCTATTCGGTGAGCGGTCTCGACGTCATCGAGGTCGCGAAAATCTGCTTCATCGCCGGGCTCACCTTCTGGCTCGGTAACGTCGCCTTCCTGGGTCTCGGGCTCATCGTCGACCCGGATGCCGCGAATGCGATCGACAAGCTGCCCACCTTCGCCAACCGCTGGCTTGGCGCCGCGGGGTTGCTCGCCCTTTTGGGCTATGTGATTTGGGTCAGCGCCGCGCCGCGCTCGATCGGCATCGGCCGCGAGCGCTGGCACGTCACCTTGCCGGGCGGGCGGCTGACGCTGATCCAGATCGCACTCGGCATCGTCGATCTCAGCTGCGCCTCCGCGGCGATGTACATGCTGATGCCGGACGCGCCGCAGATCGACTTCGTCTCGCTCGCGGTGATTTTCGTCACCGCCACCTTGCTCGGCTTTGCCAGCAGCTCGCCGGGCGGCATCGGAGTCTTCGACGCCGCCATGCTGATCGCGCTCATGCATTTCGACCGACAGTCGCTGCTCCGTTTCGGCAAGGAGAACATCCTCGGCGCGCTGCTCTTGTTCCGGCTTTATTACTATATCGCCCCCTTCGCGCTTTCGCTCGCCATCCTCGGCGTGCGCGAGTTCATTCTGGATCTGAAGCCGGTGGCGCAAAAAATCGAACAAAAAGTATTCGCGCGCCGCGCGAAGCGCGCTGCGAACCGGATCGGCCGAAAGAAATAGCGGCGGAATTACTGCTTGCCGGGCGCCCCCGTTCCCGGCACTAGGCCCTTCGGCAGTTTTATGAGTTGAATGTTCGCGGGCAAGACGAACAGCGCGGGATCTTGGCGCGCGCGCTGCAATTCGGTCACCTCCATGACCGCGCGGCGTTTTCCTTCGAACGTCGCCTCCGTGCGCAATGGAATGTTGTCGCGCGAAAGACAGACGGTGACCGGTTCGCCGTTGAAGCCGGTCTTGCTTTCGACTTGCCAAAGCTCGCAGCCCTCGCCCGCGACCGTCGCGGTACCCACGCGCTTGCCTTCTCCCACGACTTGTCCGTAGCTCGCGTCCTTACCGATATCGATTTCCATTCCCATGTTGCTCATGCCGGGCACGGCGCCGATCATGATCATCTTGTGCGCCGACAAATCCATGATGCCGGTGATCGTCTGCGCCAAGCCGTGCGGCTGAATTTCCATGCGCAGCTTGCCGCCGGAATGACGGATGGTGACGGCGGAGCCGCCGATCATCTTCGCCTTGGCTTGGTAATCGACGTTGGGAAGCGGGATCGGCTCGGCCCGGGCCGCGGCGAGGCCGCCGGTCAGGATCGGATACAGCAAGGAAACGATCGCGGCCGCGCGCAGGAAATGTCGCATTTCGAATGGCTCCGTTGACCCCGCCCCGGGGCCGCAATGTCATGCTTTGAGCCGGCTGACAAGAACGGCACGCGGATTGTGCGGAGGAGAATCCCCGATTCGCCCTCTTCTTCCGCCCGCGCTAGAGGAGCGGCATGAACGCCGCGCCTGAAAATTCGCCGGAAAGCGCGCACCCCGCGGCGCCGAGGCGCATGAGAGGATGGTGGCTCGCGGCGCTCGCGATGTTCGCGATCATCGCGCTTGCGGCTTTCGGCTGGCTCCCGCCCTATATCGCGCTGCCGGCGATTGTCGCCGTCGCCACCTTGATGGCGGTCGAACTACGCTCCGCTTCGCGCGGCGTGGCCGTCGATACCGCGCAGCGTCTCGTTCCGGCGGCGGCCGATCCGACGGCGGGGCTCGTCGCGTTCGTCAACGCCTTGCCCGAGCCCGCCTTGCTCGTCGATCGCGCGAGTACTGTGATCGCGGGCAACGTGCCGGCCGCCGCCATCTTCGGCCGCATCCGCGCCGGCGAGCCGATTTCCTTCACCATCCGCAATCCGCAGATCATCGAGGCGATTCGCGCCGCTGCGGGCGGGCGGACGCAGCGTTTCGAGATCAACGAGCGCTTGCCGGTCGAGCGCGCGCTCGAAGCGCACGTGGCGCCGGTCGTTTTCGCCCACGAATTGCCGGAGCTTTTCCTGCTCTCGTTCCGCGACCTCACCCACGAGCGGCGGCTAGCCCAAATGCGTACCGATTTCGTCGCCAATGCGAGCCACGAATTGCGCACCCCGCTCGCCTCGCTCCTGGGCTTCATCGACACCTTGCGCGGGCCGGCGCGCGATGATGCGAAAGCGCGCGAGAAATTCCTGCAGATCATGGCCGAGCAGGCGCGCCGCATGTCGCGGCTGATCGACGACCTGATGTCGCTCTCGCGCATCGAACTCAGCCTGCATCTGCAGCCGCAGACGCGGGTCGATCTCGCGGGAATCGTCGCCCAGGTGTGCGACACGATGACCTCGCTCGCACGGGAGCGCGGCGTCGCGCTGCAGCTGCGGCGCGAGGCCGCGGAGGCTTTCGTGCTCGGCGACCGCGATGAATTGGTTCGCGTGTTCGAGAATCTGATCGAGAATGCGATCAAATACGGCGCTTCCGGCGAGCGCGTGGAGGTCACGCTATCCGTGGCTGCGGGCGAGGCCGCCGTCTCCGTGCGCGATTTCGGCCCGGGGATTGCGCCCGAGCACTTGCCGCGGCTGACCGAGCGCTTCTATCGGGTCGATGTGGAGAAAAGCCGCGGACAGGGCGGCACCGGCCTCGGGCTTGCGCTGGTGAAACATGTTCTCGCCCGGCACCGCGGCACGCTTTCGATCGAGAGCGAGGCGGACAAAGGCGCGATATTCACAGCCCGCATTCCACTGGCCGATTCCGGAATTTCGAAACCGCAAGCCGCTACAGCCTCTTGATCTGTCATCCAACTGTCATCTGATTTTCATAGAACCGTGACGGAGGGCGCCTAGGAGTCGAGCGAGCAAAAACAGACAAGACAGGAAAAACGATCATGCGGCTCGCATCCATTCTCCTTTCCACCGCTTTCGTAATCGCGGGCTCCGCGCTCGCGGGTGAGACACGCGCCGCCGACATCTCGGGTGCCGGCGCGACTTTTCCCTACCCGATCTACGCCAAATGGGCCGATTCCTATAAAAAGGAAACCGGCGTTGGCTTGAACTATCAGTCGATCGGCTCCGGCGGCGGCATCAAGCAGATCACGGCGCGCACCGTCACTTTCGGCGCGTCCGACATGCCGCTCAAGTCCGAGGACCTCGCCAAGGGCGAGTTGATTCAGTTCCCCACCGTGATGGGCGGCATTGTTCCAGTCGTAAACCTTGATGGCTTCAATAGCGGCGACCTGATCATCGATGGCCCGACGCTCGCCAAGATCTTCCTGGGCGAGATCAAGACGTGGGACGACCCCGCGATCAAGAAACTCAATCCTCACGCGAAGCTGCCCTCGCAGGCAATCGCGATCGTGCATCGCTCCGACGGCTCCGGCACCACCTTCATCTTCACCAACTATCTGTCGAAGGTCAGTCCCGAATGGCAGTCCAAGGTCGGCTCCAATACCTCGGTCGAGTGGCCGGGCGGCATTGGCGCCAAGGGTAACGAAGGCGTCGCTAACAACGTGGTGCAGACCAAGGGTTCGATCGGCTACGTCGAGACCGCCTATGCCAAGCAGAACAAGCTGACCACCACCAAAATGATCAACAAGGACGGCAAGGCGGTATCTGCGGCTCCGCAGGCCATCATGGCTGCGGCCGCCGGCGCCGATTGGGCGCACGCGCCCGGCTTCTACATGATCCTGACCGATTCGCCCGGCGCGGCGTCGTGGCCGATCGCCGGCGCCACCTTCATCCTGATCCCCAAGCAGCCGAACGACCCGGCGGCCGCGCAGGAAGCGCTCAAGTTCTTCGACTGGGCCTACAAGAACGGCAGCCAGATGGCTTCGGAACTCGACTACGTGCCGATGCCCGCGAACGTGGTCGGGCTCATCCGCAAGACCTGGGCGGAGAGCGTCAAGGGCCCCGACGGCAAGCCGGTGTTCGCGAGCACAATGTAACGCGTGAGAGCCGTAAATAGCGTTCGCCTAGGTAGCGTTGGCATAGCGCGGGAGGCCGGGTCCGCCGCCGGCCTCCTTTGCGCGTGCACAGTCGGGCCCCGTGTGACAGTCGAGTAGGCAAGCCAATGGCCGAGCTGACGATGGGAGCGGTACAATTCGCGGAGCGCGCGACGACGCTCAAGCGCTTCATCGCCACCGATTCCTTTTTTAGGCACCTCACCCGCGCGGCGGCGATCTCCGTTCTTGCCATCCTGTTCGGCGTCTTCGTCTCGCTCGCGCTCGGCGCTTGGCCCGCCTTCCTCACCTTCGGCTTCGATTTTCTCACGGCGCAAAGCTGGAACCCGGTGACCGAAAAATTCGGCGCGCTCGCCCCGGTCTACGGCACCCTCGTCACCTCGCTGATCGCCATGCTGATCGCGGTTCCGGTCGGAATCGGCATCGCGATCTTTCTGACCGAGCTCTGCCCGCGCCTCCTTCGACAATCGATCGGGATCGCCATCGAGTTGCTCGCGGGCATCCCCAGCATCATCTACGGCATTTGGGGTCTTTTTGTTTTCGCGCCGTTTCTGCAACAGCATGTGCAGCCCGCGTTGATCGATCTTTTCGGCGGCGTGCCGCTGCTCAACCAGCTGTTTGCCGGGCCGCCTTACGGCATCGGGATATTCACGGCAGGGCTCATTCTGGCGATCATGGTCATTCCCTTCGTCAGCTCGATATCGCGCGACGTGTTCGAGACCACGCCCGCGGTGTTGAAGGAATCCGCCTACGCGCTCGGCGCAACCAAATGGGAAGTCATCTGGAGCGTTGTGCTGCCCCACGGTCGTGCCGGCGTTCTCGGCGGCGTCATGCTCGGGCTTGGCCGCGCCCTCGGCGAGACGATGGCGGTCACCTTCGTCATCGGCAATGCGCACAGGATCAGCGTTTCCATTCTCGCGCCCGGCACGACGATTTCGGCGACCATCGCCAACGAATTCACCGAAGCGGTCGGCGATCTCTACACCGCCTCGCTGATCGCGCTCGGATTTATCCTGTTCGTAATTACCTTCATCGTGCTCGCGCTTGCCCGCTACATGCTCTCCCGCTTCGAATTGCGTACCCGGTGATGCGATGATGAGCCGCTATTCCCGCCGTCTCCTTCGCAGCAGGGTGTGGCTCACCTTCTCGGTCGGTGCCGCGGCCTTTGGCCTGCTGTGGCTTGTGCTGATTCTGTCGACGCTCGTCTGGAATGGGCTTGCCGGACTGAGTTTCAGCGTCTTCACCGAAATGACACCGCCGCCGGGCGGCGCCGGCGGCCTGCTCAATCCGATCATCGGCAGCCTGATCATAACGGCGCTGGCGGTTGCGATCGGAACGCCGGTCGGCATCCTCGCCGGAACCTATATGGCCGAATACGGCCGCTACGATCGCATCACCTATGCGATCCGCTTCATCAACGACATCCTGCTCTCCGCCCCCTCGATCATCGTGGGTCTCTTCGTCTACGAAATTCTGGTCGTGCCGATGGGGCATTTCTCCGGCTTCGCCGGCGCCGTCGCGCTTGCGGTGATCGTGATCCCCGTCGTGGTGCGCACCACCGAGGACATGCTTTTGCTCGTCCCCAATCAAATGCGCGAAGCGGCTTCCGCGCTGGGCGCGCCGCAATGGTTCGTGATCTCGCGCGTCGCCTATCGCGCCGCACAAGCCGGGATCATCACCGGCGTCCTCTTGGCGGTCGCGCGCATCTCGGGCGAAACGGCGCCGCTTCTGTTCACCGCGCTCAACAATCAATTCTGGAGCATCAACCTGAATACGCCGATGCCGAGCCTGCCGGTGGTGATCTTCCAATTCGCCTTGAGCCCCTATGAAGACTGGCAGCGCCTCGCCTGGACCGGCGCGCTGCTCATCACCGCGGCGGTGCTGGGCTTGAGCGTTCTCGCGCGCACGCTCGCCTCGAAGGGAGGGGAGCGATGAATTCGATCGCGGTGCGCGCGGCGGCCGACAACATCCCCAACACGCGCGAAAAACTTTCGATCCGCGCCCTGTCGTTCTTTTACGGTGAGGCCAAGGCGCTGAACGGCATCGATCTTCAGCTCCACGAGCGCCAGGTTTCCGCGCTGATCGGGCCGTCGGGTTGCGGCAAGTCCACGCTGTTGCGGGTATTGAACCGCATGTACGCGCTCTATCCCAATCAGCGCGCGGAAGGCGAGGTTTGGCTCGATGGCGAAAACATTCTGCGTCCCGAGCAGGACCTGAATTTCCTGCGGGCGAAGGTCGGCATGGTGTTCCAAAAACCGACGCCGTTTCCGATGTCGATCTACGAGAACATTGCCTTCGGCCTGCGTCTCTACGAGAAGCTTTCTCGCGCCGAGATGGGCGAGCGCGTCGAGCGCGCGCTCACCAGGGCGGCGTTGTGGGAGGAGGCCAAGGACCGGCTGAATGCGTCCGCGCTCGGCCTTTCGGGCGGCCAGCAGCAGCGTCTTTGCATCGCGCGCACCATCGCGGTGAAGCCGGAAGTGATCCTGCTCGACGAGCCGACTTCGGCGCTCGATCCGATCTCGACCGCCAAGGTCGAGGATTTGATCGACGAATTGAAACGCGACTTCACCATCGTGGTCGTCACCCATAACATGCAGCAGGCGGCGCGCGTCGCCGACCGCACGGCCTTCCTCTATCTCGGCAATTTGATCGAGGAGGGTCCGACCAGCATGATGTTTAACAATCCGAAAGACCGCCGCACGCTTGACTACATCACGGGCCGCTTCGGTTGAGGTAGGAAGCCATGAAAGAGCACATTGTCACCTCGTACGAAAACGAACTTCGCGATCTCGGTCGCAAGGTCGCCGAGATGGGCGGACGCGCCGAGCGCCTCGTCGCCGATTCGGTCACCGCCCTCCTGAAGCGCGACACCGCACTCGCCGAGCGGGTCATCGTGCAGGACAAGACGGTGGACATGCTTCAGCGCGAGATCGAGGAAGCGGCGATCGCGATGATCGCGCGCCGCCAGCCGCTCGCCACCGACCTGCGCGAAATTGTCTCGGCGCTGCGCGTCGCGGGCGATCTGGAGCGCGTCGGTGATCTCGCCAAGAACACGGCGAAGCGCGCGCTCGCGCTCGAGGGCGAGTATCGGGCGCAGAAACAATTACGCGGCGTCGAGCACATGAGCGAGATCGCAATCGAGCAGCTGAAAGCCGTGCTCGACGCCTACAGCAATCACGATGACGCGCGCGCGCTCGCGGTGTGGAAGCGCGACGGCGAGATCGACGCGATCTACACCTCGCTGTTTCGCGAGCTTCTGACCTACATGATGGAAGACCCTCGCCACATCACCCTCTGCACCCACCTGCTGTTCGCCGCGAAGAACATCGAACGGATCGGCGATCACGCCACCAACATCGCCGAAACCGTGCATTATCTCGTGGTCGGCGAGCCGCTTTCCGACGAGCGTCCGAAGTCCGATACTTCGAGCCTGACCAAGATGAGTGTCTCGCGCTGAGAAAATCGCTCGCATGAAGCCGCGCATCCTGATCGTGGAGGACGAAGAGGCGCTCGCGACGCTTCTTCGTTACAACCTCGAAAAAGAAGGCTTCGAGGTCGAGACGGTCGTGCGCGGCGACGAAGCCGACACGCGGCTGAAGGAACAGGTGCCGGATCTGGCGATCCTCGACTGGATGCTGCCGGGCCTCTCCGGCATCGAGCTCACGCGCCGTCTGCGCATGCGGCCCGAGACCGCGCGGCTGCCGGTGGTCATCTTGACCGCGCGCGGCGAGGAGGCCGAGCGCGTGCGCGGCCTTGCGACCGGCGCCGACGACTACGTGGTGAAGCCGTTCTCGGTGCCCGAACTGGTCGCGCGCGTGCACGCGCTGTTACGCCGCGCCAAGCCCGAGCAGGTGGCGAAATCGCTGAAGGCGGGCGAAATCGAGATCGACCGCGAAAAGCGCCGCGTGCATCGGTCCGGCCGCGAGATCGAACTCGGTCCCACCGAGTTCCGCCTGCTCGAATTTCTGATGATGAGCCCCGGCCGCGTTTTCTCCCGCGAGCAATTGCTCGACGGCGTTTGGGGCCGCGACGTCTATATCGACGAGCGCACGGTCGACGTGCATGTCGGCCGCTTGCGCAAGGCGCTCTCGCGCGGGCGCGAGGCCGATCCGATCCGCACCGTGCGCGGCACGGGTTATTCGTTCAACGAGCGCTTCGTCTCCGGCCGCTAACCCCGCATCGCACGCCGCTCGCGGCGGCGATCGGCGAGCGGCTGATAGGCGATGCGCGAGTGATAGGGGCAATAGGGGAGCCCGGTCTTGGTCTGCGAGCCGCAATAGGCGAAATCTTCCGCGCCCGGGTCGCCGATCGGCCAGCGGCAGGTCGCTTCCGAAAGTTCGGTGATCGAAACGCGCGGGCCCATCGGCACGACATGGGCGAGCGGGTCGGCGTCGGCCTCGAATTCCGACTCGTAGGAGGGCATCAGCGCCGTGTTGCCGTTGAAGCGCATGCGCGGGCGCATCGAGGCCGGGCGCGCCTTGCGGACGCGCGGTACCCCCGAGGAAGGGCTTTTCGCCCGGCCGGATAGCCCCAGCCGGTGGACCTTGCCGATCACGGCGTTGCGCGTGACGCCGCCGAGCTCGGCCGCGATCTGGCTCGCCGACAGCCCGTCGGCCCAGAGTTTCTTCAGCAATTCGACCCGTTCTTCCGTCCAGTTCATCGTCGTTTCCCCCGTGGGACTTCCTGCGCGGCCGCCGCCGCCCTGACCGGTGGAATCCCTTCAGGTGGCCGGAATCGGGTATTCCCCGCTCCGGCTGCTTGCCGTAACGCCAACGCCTGAAGAACGTCCGCCGCACGAGATGTCGTATTCGACGGCTCGTACGCTACTATAGGCAGACTCGCCGCGACAAGAGTCCCGGGGAGGTCAGCGCCGCTTTCCCCCAGGATGTATGTTGTTTTCCCCAAAAACTGCGGTGTTTGCGGGGCACAACGCATTCGTCACGGCGAGTTGACAGGGTCGGCGGCTCCAATAAATTGCCCGAAGTGCCGCTCGTACCGCCGGGCGGCACCTTTCGTTTCGGCGTTTTCCGGTTTCGCCGGTCTTTTGGAGGCGGTCTTGATCGCTCCGTTGCTGCCGACCTACGCGCGCGCCGACCTCGCCTTCGAGCGGGGCGAGGGCGCTTGGCTGTTCGGCACCGACGGCAAGCGCTACCTCGATTTTTCCGGCGGCGTCGCCGTGAACGCGCTCGGCCACGCGCATCCGGCGCTTGTCAAGGCGCTCACCGAGCAGGCGCAGAAGGTCTGGCACGTCTCCAATCTGTTTCGCATTCCCGAGGGCGAGCGGCTCGCCAAGCGCCTCGTCGAGGCAAGCTTCGCGGACACCGTGTTCTTCGCCAATTCCGGCGCCGAGGCGATGGAATGCGCGATCAAGATGGCGCGCAAGTATCACGCCGTCTCCGGCAAGCCGGAGAAGATCCGCTTCGTCACCTTCGACGGCGCCTTCCACGGCCGCACGCTGGCGACGCTCGCCGCCGCCGGCAACCAAAAATATCTCGAGGGCTTCGGCGAGCCGGTGTCCGGCTTCGATCAGGTGCGCTACGGCGATCTCGAGGCCGCCAAGAAGGCGATCACGCCCGCGACCGGTGCGATTTTGGTCGAGCCGATCCAGGGCGAGGGCGGCATTCGCGTGCCGCCGCCTTCCTTCCTGCGCGGCTTGCGCGAGCTCTGTGACAAGAACGGGCTGTTGCTGGTGCTCGATGAAGTGCAGAGCGGTGTGGGCCGCACCGGCAAGCTCTTCGCTTATGAATGGACGGGCGTGGAACCGGATATTGCCGCCATCGCCAAGGGAATCGGTGGCGGCTTTCCGCTCGGCGCCTGCTTGGCGAGCGCAGAAGCAGCGAAGGGCATGACCGCCGGCACCCACGGTTCGACCTTCGGCGGCAATCCACTCGCCATGGCCGTCGGCAACGCGGTACTCGACGTGATCCTGGCGCCGGGCTTTCTCGATCATGTTCGCCAGCGCGGCCTGCTGATCAAGCAGCGGCTCGCGGAGCTGCGTGACCGGCATCCAGCCGTGATCGCCGAGGTGCGCGGCGAAGGCCTGCTCGTGGGACTGCGCGCCATTGTTCCGCAAGCAGATTTGATCGCAGCGGCGCGCGAGGAGGGCTTGCTCACGGTCGCCGCCGGCGAGAATGTCGTACGGCTGTTGCCGCCCTTGATCGTCAGCGAGGCGGACATCGCGCAGGCGGTGGACAAGCTCGACGCCGCCTGCCGGAAGGTCGAGGCCTCGCTTGCGGCGACGACGCGGGGAGCCGCCGAATGAACGCGCCGGTAAAACATTTCCTCGATCTTTCCGAGATTCCGGCCAAGGAATTGCGCCGGATGATCGAGCTTGCGCGCACCTTCAAGAAGAGCCGCCGCTCGCTTGCGGCGCAGAAGCCGCTCGAAGGCCGCACGCTGGCGATGATCTTCGACAAGCCTTCCACGCGCACGCGCGTCTCCTTCTATGTCGCCATGCGCGAACTCGGCGGCAACATCATCACGCTCACCGGCGAGGAGATGCAGCTCGGCCGCGGCGAAACCGTCGCCGACACCGCCCGCGTGCTGTCGCGCTATGTCGACCTCATCATGATCCGCACTCTCGACCACACGATGGTGGCCGAGCTCGCGGCGCACGCGACCGTCCCCGTCGTCAACGGCCTCACCAAGCTCTCGCACCCGTGCCAGGTGATGGCGGATGTCTTCACCTTCGAGGAGAAGAAGGGCTCGATCCGCGGCAAGACCGTCGCCTGGAGCGGGGACGCCAACAACGTGCTTGCCTCCTGGGTGCATGCGGCCGCCCGCTTCGATTTCGGGCTGAAGGTCGCGACCCCCAAGGATCACGGTCCGCGCGCGGCGCTGCGCGAGTGGGCGCGGCAATCGGGCGCCGCGGTCACCTTCCTACGCGATCCCGAGGAAGCGGCCGCCGGCGCCGACTGCATCGTCACCGACACCTGGGTGTCGATGGGCGACCGGGACGGCAAGAAGCGGCACAACGTCTTCAAGCCCTATCAGGTCAACGGCGCATTGATGAAACTCGCCAAGCGCGACGCGATTTTCATGCATTGCCTGCCGGCGCACCGCGGCGAGGAGGTCACCGACGAGGTGATCGACGGCCCGCAGTCGGTCGTCTTCGACGAGGCGGAAAACCGTCTGCACGCGCAAAAAGGCATTCTCGCCTGGTGCCTGCAAGCGGAGGCGGTGTGACCGCCGCCGTGCCGATCCGCCGTCCTCGCGTCGAGGCCGAGGACGACTGCGTGCTTCCGTTCGCGGTCGAGCCCCTCGACGTGCGCGGGCGCGTGGTGCGGCTCGGGCCCGCGCTCGACGAGCTGCTCGCGAATCACGGCTATCCGGATCCGGTGGCCCGCCTCGTGGCGGAAGCCTCGGCGCTCGGGGTGCTGCTTTCCTCGACGCTGAAGTTTTCCGGCCGCTTCACGCTGCAAACCCAGACCGACGGCCCCGTCGACATGCTCGTCGTCGATATCGCCGCGCCCGACCGCGTGCGCGCCTATGCGCGCTTCGACGACAAGCGCGTGGCGGCGCTCCCGGCCGTCTATGACGCGGGCGCGCTCACCGGCAACGGCCATCTTGCCATGACCATCGAGCGCGCCGACGATCCCAACCGCTATCAGGGTATCGTCGCGCTCACCGGCGGCAGCCTGGAGGACGCGGCGCATCAGTATTTTGCCCGCTCCGAGCAGATTCCGACCCGCGTGCGTCTTGCCGTCGCCGAGGAAATCCGCCCCGGTCGCGCTTCCGGCTGGCGCGCCGGCGGACTGCTCGCGCAATTCCTGCCGCGCGAGCCTGCGCGCGCCCGCGTCTCCGATCTCGATCCCGGAGACGCTCCAAAGGGCACGCCGCGCCACGAAATCGCCGCTGACGATGCTTGGCTCGAGGCGCAGGCGCTGGTCGAAACCGTCGAGGATCACGAATTGGTCGATCCGGACCTTTCCAGCGAGCGCCTGTTGTGGCGGCTTTTCAACGAGCGCGGCGTGAAGGTCTTCCGCTCGCAGCCGATCGTCGCCCGCTGCCGCTGCTCGCGCGAGCGCATCGCGCGGCTGCTCAATACCTTCGATCCGGCGAGCCGCGCCGGCATGGTCGAGAATGGCCGCGTGACCGTGAAATGCGAGTTCTGCGGCCGCAGCTATGATTTCGATCCAAATGAAATCGGCGTCGATCAAAAATCATCTTGATTAATGCAGCACCCGCTTGCCGTGCGGGCTGTCGAGCGAGAAGACCGGAATCTCCACGTCGAAATTCTCGCCGCCCTCGCTCACCATCTGGTAGCTGCCGCCCATGATGCCGGTGGGCGTGGTGAGCGGCACGCCGCTGGTATATTCGAAGCGCTCGCCCGGCTTCAGCACCGGCTGCTCGCCGACGACGCCGGGCCCGCGCACCTCCTGCGTGTTTCCGTGTGCGTCGGTGATCTTCCAGTGCCGCGACCGCAGTTGCGCCGTGACGGTGCCGAGGTTCACGATCTCGATGGTGTAGGCCCAGAAAAAGCGTCCGTCTTCCGCCGACGAGCGGTCGGAGAGATATTGCGGCTTGACGGTGACCTGAATGCCCTGGGTGACGGCGCGGTACACGTTGATCCTCCGTCATAACAGTGAAACGAGTTAGGGCGCGGGCCGCAACATCTCAGTTTCTGCGCTCCGTATGCCCACCCCTCACCCTCGGGATACCTCGCTTTTGCCCGGCATCCGGGTGAGGGGGGAGGAGTTTCGCTTAGGATCCCCGGCCCTTCACGGTCAAAGCGCCTTCAGCCCGCGCGCGAGGTCCTCGGCGAGATCGTCGGGATGCTCGAGCCCGACCGACAGCCGCAACAGCCCGTCGCCGATGCCCATCCCCGCGCGCGCCTCCGGCGTGAAGCGCTGATGCGTAGTGGTGGCCGGGTGCGTGAGCAAGCTTTTGGCATCGCCCAGATTGTTGGAGATGCGGATCAAGCGTAGCGCGTTGGCGAAGCGGAAGGCCGCCGCCTTGCCGCCCGGCACGTCGAACGAGACGAGCGTGCCGCCGCCTTTCATCTGTCGTTTCGCGAGCTTCACCTGCGGGTGATCGGCGCGGAACGGATAGAGCACCTTGGCGATCTTTTTCTCGCCGGCGAGAAAGTCGGCGAGCGTCACCGCGCTCGCCTGCATCTTCTCGATCCGCACGGGAAGCGTCTCGATGCCCTTCAGCAGCACCCAGGCGTTGAAGGGCGAAAGCGCCGGTCCGGTCTGGCGCAGGAACGTGTGCAGGTGCTCAGCGACGAATTTCTCCGAGGCGAGAATCACGCCGCCGAGGCAGCGGCCCTGGCCGTCGATGTGCTTGGTGGCGGAGTAGACGACGACGTCGGCCCCGAGTTCGAACGGGCTTTGCAACAAGGGCGTCGCGAACACGTTGTCGACCACGAGCCGCGCGCCGGCTGACTTGGCGAGTTTCGCCACCGCCGCGATGTCGATGATGTCGAGCGTGGGGTTGGTGGGGCTTTCGAGAAAGAAAACCTTCGTCGCCGGCCGCACCGCCGCCTTCCATGCATTCAAATCGGTGCCCTCGACGAGCGTCGATTGGATGCCGAAGCGCGGCAACAGCTCCTCGATCACGTAGCGGCAGGAGCCGAAGAGGGCCCGCGCCGCCACCACGTGGTCGCCGGCCTTGAGTTGGCACAGAAGCGAAGCGGTGACCGCCGCCATGCCGGTGGCGGTGGCGCGCGCGGCTTCCGCGCCTTCGACCGCGCACATGCGCGCTTCGAACATCGCCACCGTCGGATTGGAGAAGCGCGAATAGATGTAGCCGGGCTCCTTGCCCGCGAAGCGCGCCTCGCAGCTTTCGGCCGTGTCGTAGACGAAGCTCTGGGTGAGAAAGAGCGCCTCGGCGTTTTCGCCGAACGGCGTGCGGTCAATGCCCGCGTGCACGAGCCGCGTTTCGGGACGCAGCCCCTTGGGGTCGAGGATGGGACGGGGAGCTGAATTCATAGCGTGCCTCCAGACAACGAAAAACCCGGTACCGGGGGACGACCCGGCCGGGCTTCGGCACGTCTCCCCGGCCTTTTAGCGAGTTGTTTTACGTGGCTGCAAGCCGGCCGGCTCAAATGACCACGAACGACAAGGGGATTAGCGCG